>Ga0116217_10006521_pt1 | contig 10116 bp, 7 predicted proteins | sample Sb_taG_6_FD_89697 | JGI IMG/M metagenome (GOLD analysis project Ga0116217, IMG submission 89697) | Peat soil microbial communities from Weissenstadt, Germany - Sb_50d_4_PS metaG | ecosystem: Environmental > Terrestrial > Soil > Wetlands > Peat | place: Germany: Weissenstadt | collected 2010-09-21 | reverse complement strand
CAAGGAGATCGTGGCCGAGAACCGCATCCGGTTCGAGCCGGAGGAGCGGTTCGACGCGATGGCCCGCGGCGGACCGTTCGTGGTCTGTGGCCTGCATCTCGGCAATTGGGAGATCATCGCCTCCGCCGGCAAGCGCATGGGCGTGCCGGTGACCGGCGTCTATCAGCGCCTCAGCAACCCTCTCGTCGACGCGGAGACCCACAAGCTGCGCGCGTTCCTTTACGAGGGCGGGCTTTTGCCCAAGCACCCGGTATCGGCGCGCGCCCTCCTACGCAAAGCGCAGGAGGGAGGTTACCCTGCCTTCCTCGCCGATTTGCGTGACGACCGCGGCGCAAGAGTCCCGTTCTTTGGACATCCGGCGCGGTCGAACACCTTTCCTGCGCTTCTCGCGCGCACGACCGGCCTGCCGCTCTACGCCGGCGTCGCCTTCCGCCAGCCGAATGTGCGCTTCGTGATCAGGGTCGAACAGGTGCCGGTTCCGCACACCAACGACCGCGCCGCTGACGCGATCGCAGGGACTGCAGCGCTCCAAGCGCAGTTCGAGGCGTTCATCAGGGAAGCCCCGGAGCAGTGGATGTGGGCCCACCGGCGCTGGGATTAGCCCTTTCCCGCTTCGTCCGCGACTCGGGGACTCACTGAGCGGGCGCAGTCACTCGCTTCGGCGCGCCGTAGGTATTGGGAATCTTGTCGGCGAAGGCGCTCACAAAATCCGCGTTCTGATCGGGGTCGCCGTTCGACTGGCGCAGCGAATCGTCGACATAGGCGGCTCCGGCCTTGTCGGCCAGCACGCGACGAAGAATCGCCCGGTAGCGCAGGGCGAGCGCGAGCCATTTCGCGGCGACGGTGAGAAAGTCGAACGCTCGCCACGGATAGAATACGAGCGGATTGACGATCTTGAGGCCGTGCCGGCGCTGCGTCCGGATCTTGCGCCGGACATAACCGAATTGCAGGGGATGCACGCCCTCGATTCGGGACGATCCGGAGAAGACCGTCATCGCATCGACGATCTTGCGCGGACTGATCCCGCTCGCCACCGCGCGCCGAAGCACGGTCTCGACATGCGCGTCTGAGTAATAGCGCGCCCAGGCGTCGCGATAGACGCCGCGCCACGCCTCGGGCGACATGATGGGGTGGTCGGCGCAAACATGCTCGAGATCGTAATTGTTCATGTCCTCATCCATGCGCGCCCCCTTTAGGTAGAGGACTTTATGATCCTCCGAGCCCGGCAGCGGGGTCAGAAAGAAGAATTCGAGGATATCGATCGGCAATTCACGTTTTATGGTTTCGATATCGCGCGCGATGGTCTCCGGCGTGTCTGTGGGAAAGCCCAGAATGTAGCCCGCCCAGGTCATGACTTTGGCCCGCCGCCACGCCTGCAACATGTCGCGATATTCCCAGATCTTGTTCTGGCGCTTCTTGGCGCCGAGCAGGGACTCGGGGTTGATGTTCTCGAGGCCGATGAAGACCGCGTTGCAGCCGGCGCGAGCCGCTTTTTCAATGAAGTTCGGGATGCGGTGGCAGAGCGTGTCGACCTGCAACAGGAGCCTGATTTTGAAACCCTTCTCCTCGCGCAGTTCGATGAGGCGATCGAGGATGGGCTCCCAATTCCGGTTGCGGGCGAAATTGTCGTCGGTGACGAAAAAGCGCGTCACCCCTTGCGCGGCGTTGGCGCGCACAATCGCCTCGACGTCGGCGGCGGTTCGATAGCGGGACTTGCGTCCCTGAACGTTGATGATCGTGCAGAAGCTGCATTGGAACGGGCAGCCGCGCCCGGCGTCAAAGCTGGTGTAATGTCCCGCCACCCTCGTCACGACTTCGCGCGGCAGCACGGGAAGCGCCGCAGAAGCCATATCCGGCATGTCGTTCAGATAATTGTACACCGATTTGGCGGCGCCGGCGTCGATGTCCCTCAAAAGGCCCGCCAGGCGCCCTTCGCCTTCCCCCGCAAACAGGATCATCCCCAGCGCCTGCGCTTCCCTGAGTTCCGGCGGCAATTCAGGGAGCATGGCGATGCATCCGGAGACATGGAAGCCGCCGACGGCGACCGTCACGCCGCGCTCGCGAAACTGGCGGCCAATATCGAGCGCTCGAGGAAATTGATTGGACTGAACGCCCACCAGCGCGACGAACCCGCTGTCGGACAGGATGCGCTTGGATATCCCGGGGATGTCGATGATCGTATTGCACTCGTCGTAGGCTTCGATCTCGATATCGACGTCGGCGCCGAGAACCCGCTCCTCCGCGCATTCATGAAGCAGGCCGTGGACGCTGGCGAGGCTGTTCGACGGGATCGTCGACCGCCGCCATTGGATGACATAGCCGCCATCGTCGTAATGGGACGGCTTGATCAGAACGATCGTGAACCTGCGCTTGGCCATGAGCCCGCCTTCAGAGACGTTCAACACTCGTCATTAGCGGCCCGTGCGAGCAAATGCCAGCGGCGAAGTCCGCCGCCCTGAGCGCAATCGGGTGAAGGCGATTTCCTCCTCCCTTGTGGGGGAGGATAAATCAGGGGTCGCACCGGACCTCGAAAGCTGCGTTTCGACCCCTCCTCGGAGACGGCCGCCGACCCCCCACCCCTGCGCGCCCCCGCCATAGGGCGTCCGGAAGGACGCCCGTCTCTCGACGGGCTAAGGGGGCGGGAGCGCGCCGAACCTTCGCAAGATTGACTTCGCCCGATTGCCCTGGCGGGCGATGTTGGCGCCGCCGCGGCTCCCCTTTGCGCTTGCCGCGTGGCAATATGGGCGAGCAAAACGAGGGAGATCCGCTTTTGCGCATCGCGACTTGGAACGTCAATTCCGTCCGTCAGAGGATCGGGCACTTGCTGGATTATTTGGCAACGGTCGGTCCCGACGTGCTTTGTCTGCAGGAAATCAAATGCCTCGACGAAGCCTTTCCGCGCCTGGAGCTCGAGGGCCTCGGCTACAACATCGAGACCCACGGCCAGAAGACGTTCAACGGCGTCGCCATTCTCTCCAAGCGACCGTTCGAGGTTGCTCGCGGCCTGCCGGGCGACGAGAATGACGCGCAGTCGCGCTATATCGAGGCCGTGATCCCGACCGCGGACGGCGTGGTGCGGGTGGCGAGCGTCTACCTTCCCAACGGCAATCCCGTGGGCTCGGAGAAATACCCCTATAAGCTCGCCTTCATGGAGCGGCTCATCCGCCATGCCCGCATGCTTATCGGTTACGAGGAGCCGCTGGTTCTGGCCGGAGATTTCAATGTCATTCCGGAACCGCGCGATGCGGCCCATCCCGAAGAGTGGGCAAATGACGCTTTGTTCCTGCCTCAAACGCGCTCGGAGTTCCGACGGCTCTTGGCGCTTGGCTTGATCGACGCGCTGCGCGCGACGACGGACGCGAGCGGCCTCTATACGTTCTGGGATTATCAGGCGGGCGCGTGGCAGAAGAACAACGGCATTCGCATCGACCATCTGCTTTTGTCGCCCCAGGCGGCCGATCGGCTGCAATCGGTTGCGATAGACAAGGACATGCGCGGGCGCGACAAAGCGTCCGACCATACGCCGGTTCGGGTCGAACTCGCGTTGTGACAGCATCGTCATTGCGAGCGACCCCCGGGTCAAGGAGCCCGGGGGGAAGCAATCCAGGCCACCGCCGCTGCCCTACGATCCCTAGATTGCTTCGTCGCCATAGCCCGTCGAAAGACGGGCGTCTTTCGACGCCCTATGGCTCCTCGCAATGACGGTTCGGCGTGAAGCATCGCCCTTTGGACCCCGTCGGCGTTACGGAGCGAAAATGGACATAGCGAAACTCTTCGACCTCACGGGCAAAACGGCGCTCGTCACCGGCTCCTCCGATGGCCTTGGCTTCGGAATGGCGCGCGCGCTTGCGGCGGCCGGCGCTGCCGTCGTTCTCAACGGCCGCGACGAGAAAAAACTGGCGGCCGCTGCGAAGTCCGTCCAAGCGGACGGCCGCCGCGTCTTCACCCGCGCCTTCGACGTCGCGAACGAAACGGCGGTTTGCGCCGCCTTCGAACATTTCGACGCCGAAGGCCTCGCGATCGACATCCTCGTCAACAACGCCGGAAACCAACTGCGCAAACCGATGGTCGATGTCACGACCAGCGAATGGCGCGGAATCCTCGAAACGCATCTTACCGCCGCATTTCAGGTCGGACGCGAAGCGGCGCGGCGCATGATCGCGCGCGGACGCGGCGGCAAGATCATCAACATCGGCTCGCTCGCCAGCGCCGTCGCCCGCAGGACCATTGCGCCGTACACCGCCGCCAAAGGCGGCATCAAGATGCTGACCCAGTCCATGGCGGCCGAGTGGGCCGCGCACGGCATTCAGGCCAACGCCATCGGGCCGGGATATATCGCCACGGAAATGACAAAGCCCTTGATGAACGACGCGAAGTTCAACGCCTGGGTGAAGGGCCGCACGCCCTCGGGGCGCTGGGGAACGCCGGATGATCTCATCGGCGTCACGGTGTTCCTCGCCTCGCCCGCTTCGGACTATGTGAACGGCCAGATCATCTATGTCGACGGCGGACTGCTCGCCGTCATGTGAGCGTGGGAATGACTGCGGCCGAGCCAACGATCAGCAGGTCCGGCGTCGCGTCGCTGGCGGAAGGATTGCGCGCCGCGACGCCGGCGCTCCTGTTCGGCCTGAGGCTGTGGGCTTCCGTCTGTCTTGCGCTCTATGTCGCCTTCGCCCTTGAGCTCCCCGACCCGTCATGGGCGGCCACGACAGCCGCGCTCATCTGCCAGCCGGTGCTCGGGGCCTCGCTGCGCAAATCCGCGTTCCGCATGGTCGGAACCGTTGTCGGAGCGATCGGCATCGTAATCCTTGCCGCCCTTTTTCGCCAGGATAGGCTTAGCTTTCTCGTCGGACTTGCGCTGTGGTGCGCCGTCAGCGCCTTTGTCGCCACGCTCCTGCGTAATTTCGCCGCCTATGCCGCGGCGCTTGCCGGCTACACCGCGGCGATCCTTGCAAGCGACGTTCTCGGACCGGTTGGAACCGGCAACGGCGACGTCGTGATTCTGGCCATCGATCGCGCCCTCGAGATTTGCATCGGCATTCTCTGCGCGGGCGTCGTGCTGGCCTTGACCGATCTTGGCCACTCGCCGCGAAAGCTTGCCGAGGAGTTAGCTTCGCTGTCGACGGCGATCACGGATGGGTTCGCCGATTGTTTTTTGATCGCGAGCTCCAACCTCGATGAGTTCCGAGCGCTTCGACGCGACCTGTTGCGCCGCGTCATTGCGCTCGATCCGATGATCGACGCTGCGATCGGCGAGGCGTCCGACCTGCGCTATCGTTCGCCGGTGTTGCAACGGGCGGTGTCCGGCCTCATGGAGACGATTGTGGCCTGGCGCTGGGCTGCGTTTGAGATCGCGCGCAACCGCGATGCGGCGGCCAGAGGCGAGGCTCACGCCATTCACGACGAAATGCCGCGCGACCGGCTCTCACCCGACGCATCGAGATCGAGCAAAAAGCCGGCGGAGTTGCGTGAGGCGTGCTGCAGAGCGGCGCGGTCCCTCACACGCTGCAGTGCCGAGACGCCGTCCCAGAGGCTTTTGGCGGATAGCGCAGCGGCCGGCATGCTCGGCATGGCGCGCGCGCTGAACGGGCTCACGGGCGTGGTCGATCCAAGCGACATGATCCCCGTCAGGGGAACGGCGCGATTGCATGTCCCCGACTGGCTGCCCCCCTCCATCAACGCCCTGCGCGTTTTTCTATCGGTCGGGGCGATATCGCTTTTCTGGATCGCCAGCGCATGGCCGAGCGGCGCGCTGGCGATCACGTTCTGCGCGGTGATCGTCGTCCTCTTGCCGTTGCAGGGAGATCTGGCCTATTCCGCGTCGATGACGTTTCTGAAAGGATGCGTGCTCGGCGCCGCCGTCGCAGCCGTCCTGGTGTTCGGGATCCTTCCGAGAGCTACAAGTTTCCCCAGTCTCTGCCTCGCGTTGGGACTCGCGCTCGTGCCGTTCGGATTTCTGCTCGCCCGGGCGCGGAACCCGCTCTTTTTCTTCGCGGCGAGCGTCAACTTCCTGCCGATGCTCTCGATCACCAACGGGATGACCTACGACGCATCGCAGTTCTGGAACAGTACTAGCGCGATCCTTGCCGGCATCGCCGTTGGCGCGCTCGCGATGCTCATCGTGCCTCCGTTGTCGCCAGCCATCCGGACCCGGAGGCTGCTGGCGTTGACGCTCGCTGATCTCAGGCGGCTTGCGAAGCGAGCTTCGCCGGGAAGGCAAGATGACTGGCAAAGCCGCGGTGTCGCCCGTTTGCTGGCGATGCCCGAGCAAGCCGAGCCGGTCGAACGCGCCGCACTCGTCGCGGCGGTCGCGGTCGGCAAAGAGATCGCGCGGCTCCGCCGTGTCGCGCCTCGGTTCGTCCCGGGCGCGGCCGTGGACGCGGCGCTTCAAGCGCTGGCCGAAGGACGAAGCGGCGAGGCGATCGAGCGCCTCAAGGATATCGACCGCCTGCTCGCCGCCCTGCCTCGCGCCGGACCGGCGAGCCGCATCCTGCTTCGGCTCCGGGCCGGTGTTCTGGCGATTTCCGGTCAGCTTGGCGAATACGCCCCTTATTTCGACGACCGGCCAATCCGATGAGGTTCAACGAGATCAACCTGTTCGGGCTTTACGTGGCGCCAATCGCGGTGATCATGGCCGTCGCCTGGGTCGTCTATCTCGTCGTCAGGCGAACGGGCGACCGCTTCGGCCTGGCGCAGCGCGTTTGGCATCCGGCTCTTTTCGAGCTTGCGCTCTATGTTATCATCGTCTCGTCGATTGTCGTCATGATTGCGCGCTGGAGCCGCTGATGTCCGGCGTCGAGCTCAAAGCCAATGACGCCAAGGTCCTGGCCGGGATCAAGCGCCGGTCGGTCTTGTCGTCCATCCGCGTCGCGCCGATTCTCGTCACGGCGGCGGCAGTCGCGCTTGCGGCCGTGGCGGCCTGGCAGGCCTGGCAATATTACATGGGCGCGCCATGGACGCGCGACGGCACGGTCCGCGCCTATGTCGTGAAAGTCGCCCCTCAGGTCGCCGGCGAGATCGTGCAATTGCCGATCGTCGACAACCAGTTCGTCCGTAAGGGCGATCTCCTAATGCTGATCGACCCGAGGAACTATTCGATCGCCGTCCGGCAGGCCCAGGCGACGGTCGAACAGGCGCGAGCGACCGCCGAAAACGCGAACGCCGAGATGACCCGGCGCCTGAAGCTCAGCGACATCGCAGTCACCGAGGAGGAGCGGCAGACCTATGTCAGCCAGGCGGCCACTGCCGAGGCGACTTACCAATCGGCGCTCGCGAACCTCGACCAGGCGCGCATCAATTTCAAGCGCACGCAGGTCCGGTCGCCGGTGAACGGCTATGTCACCAATCTTACCGCCCAGCTTGGGGACTATGCCAACGTCGGGGCGCTCCAGCTTTCGGTGGTCAACTCCGACTCGTACTGGGTCGACGCCTATTTCGAGGAGACCGCTCTCGGCCGGATCCATGAAGGCGACGCCGCGACGATCAAGCTCATGGGATATAGCCCCCTGCTGCGCGGCAGGGTTCAGGGGCTCGCGCGCGGCATCAATGTCCCGAACGCGCAGCCCGACTCCTCGGGGCTCGCCTCGGTCAATCCGATCTTCACCTTCGTGCGCCTCGCCCAGCGCGTGCCGGTGCGCATCCGCATCGACGAGGCGCCGCCGCAGGTCAAGCTTGTCGCCGGCCTGACGGCGACGGTGGAGATCGAACCCTATAAGGCGCCCCCAATTTCAGGTTCGAAACCCTCGTCCGCCGGCGTGAGCGAAGCTAAGCCGCAGCCAGCTCCACTCGCTGCAGCGTCGCCGCCTGCCCCACCCGCGCAAACCGCCAGTCAGCCAGCGTCGCAAGCGGCTCAGCCGCAGGCCGCCGCACAGGCGGCCTCGCCAGCGACGCAGCAACAGGACGCTTCGCAATCGCCGGCGTCAGCCGCTGACCAACTGCCGGCAGCCGTCCCGCCCTCGGCGCAGGCCTCGGCTGCAGCCGACGCGGCTGCCGCCGATCTCAGGACGCTCGAAGAACAGATCACCGCCAACCCGCCCTCCGGGAGCGCGTCCCCGCCGACTGCGGCCAATCGCGGAAGCGCCGCCAGCACTGACTTCATGCCGCCAAGCCAATACCTCGGACAGACCCTCGACCTTTTCGGCGACCAGAGCGCGTCGCCCCAGCCGACGCACCGATCTCCCGATTCGATCCGCCGGCGCGCGGCTCGCTCCGAGTCGCGGCATTCCGGGCGCCAATAACCGCCAGCGGGCCGGTAGGGTCTCAGTTTGAAATCCGACGCTTGACGCTAATCTAAGAGCCTGACCCGAAAGTGATGGCTTGGCGCCCGGACGCCATTGCACGGGAGGACTGGAGTCGACCCGAGGAGTAAACCGCTCGCGCGGTAGCAGCCGCGAGCGGTTTAGTCCTTGCGCGGAGAGCTGCCATTTGCCCACCGCCATGTAGGAGGCCGCCGCGCTCGGTGGCGCAGCCCAATTTCCGTTTTTGTCCCGTCGGGCAATTTCACTTGGCGCGCCCCTCGGGTTAGAGTTTGGGCCTCTGCTAGGGGGCTGCCATGAATGGGCTCATGTTGACAGGCCGGGCGGTGTCCCTCCGGGAGGGATCGGGTGTCTCCCTGGCGGCCGCGACCGAGCCTGTTTCCTTTCAACATAGAAACGGCAGTTGGAGATCCGGAAGTTGTATAACCTGTTGAATTATAGGGTGTTTTCGGCAACTGCCTCGAATGTGGAGCAGTTGACGGCGGTTCCGCAATTTCAATGGCTTACGCGCCAACTGCCGTTTCTAGGTTCAATGCTCCCGTGATCGTGAACTGCGCAACTTCGAAGGATCAGTCATGCCGTCAACCACCCCCAACGCCTCCACTCGGCCGCTGGAAGGCGTCACAGTGCTCGACTTGTCGCGCGTGCTGGCGGGTCCATTCTGCACGATGCTCCTGACGCAGCTCGGCGCGCGGGTGATCAAGGTGGAGCGCCCAGGCCTCGGCGACGATTCGCGCGCTTTCGGGCCCTTCGTAAACGGCAAGTCGTTATATTTCGCGTCGATCAATTACGACAAGGAGAGCATTGCGCTGAACTTGAAGGAGCAGGCGGACCGGGCGATCTTTGAGAAGCTCCTCGGAGTCTCGGACGTCATGGTGGAGAATTTTCGCCCCGGCACGATGGAAAAGCTGGGCTATGGCTGGGACAGGCTGCACGCCAAATACCCCAACCTGATTTATGGCGCAGCCTCGGGCTTCGGCGATAGCGGGCCCTACTCCAAGCGCGCGGCCTACGACATGGTCGCGCAGAGCATGGGCGGCATCATGAGCATGACCGGTCAGCCCGATAGTCCGCCGACGCGCGTGGGCGTGTCGATCGGCGACCTGGCGGCTGGCCTCTACCTCGCCATCGGCCTAGTCGCAGCGATCCACAAGCGCAGCCAGGGTGGAGGGGCGGCGAAAGTCGATATCGCTATGCTTGATTGCCAGCTCGCCCTGCTGGAGGGTGCGCTGGCTGCCTTCTCCTCACTCAAGGAGATCGCCAGGCCGCTAGGCTCTCGCCATCCCGAAATCGCGCCTTTCCAGGCCTATCGCACCGCCGACAGCTATGTCGTGATCGCGGCGGGCAACGACCATCTGTTCGGCCTGATGGCGCAGGCGATCGGCCGCCCGGATCTGTTGGAGAACCCCTACTACAAGACCAACGCGCTGCGGCATTCCAACGTCCAGACGCTGGAAGACGACCTGGAGAGGACGCTGCGCAAGCGCCAGACGCAGGACTGGCTCGACGTGCTGAACGTCGCCGGCGTGCCCTGCAGCCCCGTGAACACAGTCGCGCAGGTGTTCGAAGATCCGCAAGTGGCGGCTCGCAACATGCTGGTGTCGATTGACGACCCGGTGATCGGGAAACTGACCGTCGCAGGGAACCCATTCAAGATATCTGGCGTGGTGGAACCGGCGAAGCGGCGCGCCCCGCCCGAGGTCGATGGCGATCGCGCCGCCATCCTGGCGCTCATCAACGGCTAACCCAACTTCCGGATTTGGCGAGACAAAGTTGTTTTGTATCAGACGGATAGGCGTTTTGGTAGTCACTATGGCGGTGGCGTCCACGAGTGCCAGGGCTTGATGACGTGCGGGGATAT
>Ga0116217_10006520_pt1 | contig 10116 bp, 10 predicted proteins | sample Sb_taG_6_FD_89697 | JGI IMG/M metagenome (GOLD analysis project Ga0116217, IMG submission 89697) | Peat soil microbial communities from Weissenstadt, Germany - Sb_50d_4_PS metaG | ecosystem: Environmental > Terrestrial > Soil > Wetlands > Peat | place: Germany: Weissenstadt | collected 2010-09-21 | reverse complement strand
GTCACCGACGGCTTTACGCACATCCGCTGCGGTAGCAACCTTAGTCCCGCCGACTTCAAGGATGACGTCGCCGCTCTTAAGCCCATGCTCCGAGGCAAGCCCGTCAGGGTCAACCTCGGTCACGACCACTCCTTCGGAGCCGCTGCCGGCCATCTCCCCAGCGGGAGCGAGCGACAAGCCAAGTTTCGGCAAGCTCGCTCCTGCTGCATCGGAGTCGGGACTAGCCGCGCGCGCTGCTCGCTCCTTCGGCACCTCGCCTAGCGTCAGCGAGAAGCTTTTCTCCTCGCCTTTGCGCCAGATGGTGAGTTTGGCAGTGGCGCCCGGCGTCATCGAACCGATTTGTCTCGCGAGATCGTGTGCATCCTTGACCGCATGGCCGTTCACTGCGGTGATCACGTCTCCAGAGAGGATGCCTGCCTTGGCAGCGGGGCTGTCTGCTTGCGGCTCGGCGACGAGTGCGCCCTCGGTTCCCTTTGGGCCGAGACCCTCGGCAATGTCGGAAGTGACCGGTTGAATCTGCACGCCGATCCAGCCGCGGCTGACCATGCCCTTTTCCTTGAGCTGGGCAACCACTGTCTTCACGGTTTCGGCGGGAATGTCGAACGCAATACCGACCGATCCGCCCGAAGGCGAGAAGATTGCGGTGTTGACCCCGATGACATTGCCTTCCATGTCGAAGGTTGGTCCGCCGGAATTGCCTTTATTCACCGGCGCGTCGATCTGGATGAAGTCGTCATAGGGACCGGAACCAATGTCACGGCCACGAGCAGAAACGATACCAGCCGTTACCGTCCCACCAAGGCCGAACGGATTGCCGACTGCGACAACCCAGTCGCCAATACGCGGAGACGTTTCCGCAAGCTTGACGTACGGGAAATCACTGCGGCCATCCACCTTGATGAGGGCAAGATCGGAGCGCGGATCGGTGCCGACCACCTTGGCATCATATGTCTTGCCGTCATCAGTCGTGATCTCGACGGCTTTCGCCTTGTCCACGACGTGGTTGTTAGTCACGGCATAGCCATCGGCGGTGATGAAGAAGCCAGAGCCCTGAGCCGTCATGATGTGGCCGTTCGGCCGACGCTGGTTGTCGGGTGCATTTTCACCGTCGGGCATTCCGAAGTGGTGAAAAAATCGCTGCATCTGTGAGTTCGGTGGAAGCGGCCTATCGCCGTCGAAACCCATCATTTCGGCGCCGGCATCCATTTTGACGCGCACCGATATGACGGCAGGTTTGACCTTCGCGACCAGATCGGCAAACCCCGCAGGGCGCTGCATGCTTTCTGCGGCATTGGCCGTCGCATAGGTTGGCAGCTTCGCCTGGTGGACCACGTTGGGGCCAACCGCCGCGCCAGCAACGCCGAGGCTAGCCACGGTCGCAAGAAGGACGAGGCGACGCGCTGAAAGTGCGCCCGGCCATTCACATAGAGAACGAATAGAACTCATATCGCGATCTTGATTGCGCCACCCCGTAAACAAACCTCCAATCACGCCATTTCAACCTGGACAGCCGGCGCTGCTTTCGCTCGTAGGCTTTTCACTATTAGAAGCTGGGAAATGAACGCCAAAGCCTACATGGTGGTCAGCTATCACTCGATATCCGATCCGCAAAAACTCGCGGCTTACGGCAAGCTCGCAATCCCTGCGGTCGCGCCCTTTGGGGCTCGCATGCTGGCACGCGGCAACGCTGCAACGGCTTATGAGCACGGGCTGAAGGAGCGGGTCACCATTGTCGAATATCCGAGCCTAGAGAAGGCCATTGCGGCGCACGACAGCCCCGCCTATCAGGAAGCACTGAAGGCACTCGGCGACGGCGCCGTGCGCGATGTTCGGATCGTCGAGGGATTAGAATAAAGGCGCCACAGCCCAGCGTTTGTTGGCGGTCCGTCGGAACTTTACGATCACTTCATGGCTGAAAACCCAGTTTCGGCGCGATACGGCTCGGCTCGATGCCGATATCGCTGCCCTGCGCGTCGCTGGACTTCCGATGGGCTGAGCGCGCCGCCGGCGAACTTCAGGAATTCTCCCCTCGCAACTCCAGGCGATCGGCGTGCTGACCGTCTTGACGACAGAATTCTTCCGCGAATGGTTACTCCGCTAAGCCAGCCTTGCGCAGGCCATCCGTGAACCTATCGGCGTCGGCGGAGTTTCTGAACGGCAGTCGGCCGACATGATCGACGTAAGAGTATCGAGGATTGATCTCCTTAAGCTCGCGCCAAATCTGGCGAGCTTCCTCCGGACGACCCAAGTGGCCCAACGCCGACGCGAGGAACGCGCGCGACAAATCCGTGCTCGGAGTCATCGCGATACGATCCTTAAATACAGCCGACGCGGTCTCGTAGTTGCCAGCCACGAAATAGGCGGTGCCAAGGAAATGCCTATACAGCTGCTGGGTCGGGTCGAGGCGAATCGCCCGTTCGATGTAGGGGATCGCCTTGGCTGGCTCCCCCGCATAGATGTGCACTAAACCCCGAGCATTGACCGCGAGCGCGTAGTTGGGATTGAGCGACAAGGCCCTGTCGGCCTCCAGGGCCCATCGCTCATAATTCCTCTTCCACATGTAAACTACGGCCGCGACGTAGTGAGCGAAGGGATCATTGTCGTCTTTGGCGATCGACTCGCTGACCATGCGCTCGGCCTCGTCGAATGACTTCTCGGGCGTATCGCTCCAATGGTGCTGATAATCCAATATGTACGCCATGCCGAGGCCTGCGTAGGGTGCGGCATAGTTCGGATCGAGCTCAGCGGCGCGCCGGAAACAAGCGGTCGATTGCTCGAACATCTCACGATCTCTTTTACCCCCCCATATCAACTCGCGACCCCTCAGGAAATAGTCATGAGCGTCGACGTTCGTCGTGCCGCTATCAACGATCAGGGATTTTTCGGCCTCGCTCAGTGTGACCTTTAGCGCGGCGACGATGTGTTGAGTGACATCGTCCTGGACCGCGAAAATGTCGGTCAGATCGCGGTCGTAGCGCTCCGCCCACAGATGCCCCCCGCGCGATCCATCGATTAGCTGGGCGGTGATGCGAACCCGGTTGCCCGCCTTGCGAACGCTGCCTTCCAGGGCGAACCTGACGCCGAGTTCACGGCATATGTCGGGAATATTGAACGCCTTGCCCTTGTAGACAAAAGCCGAATTGCGCGCGATGACGAACAAAGCGGACACTTTGGATAGATCAGTAATGATGTCCTCGCTGATGCCGTCGCTGAAATATTCCTGCTCCGGATCCCGGCTCATATTGTCAAAAGGGAGGACGACGATTGACGGCTTGTCCGGCAGCGGGAGTTGAGCCGCGGGCTTATCTGGTGCAGCGCGCTCCGCTGGCGTCGCGGACTTGGCTTGGGCCGGGAGTCCGACTTGCAGTGAATAGATCCGAACCGGTTCGGCGATGTTTTTGAGCTGGGTCTCGCCGAGATCGCTGACTGCGAGATCGAGCCTTGCCCTCACCTGACGATAGGCATCCTCGGAAAGACAGACGGTACCGGGCTTGGCAACGCCTTCAAGCCGCGCCGCGATGTTCACGCCATCCCCCATCAGATCGCCGTCGCTCTCCTCGACCACATCCCCCAGATGGACGCCGACGCGGAATTCGATGCGGCGTTCGGGTGGCAGACCGGCGTTTCGCTCTATCATGCCGTTCTGTATCTCGATCGCGCAGCGAACGGCGTCAACGACGCTACGGAACTCCACCAGGATTCCGTCGCCGGTGCGCTTTACCACCCGACCGTTATGTACGGCGATGGTCGGATCGATCAGATCGCTCCGGAGCGCCCGAAGACGCGCCAGTGTGCGATCCTCATCAGAGCTGGCAAGCCGGCTGTATCCGACCACATCGGCCGCGAGTATCGCCGCGAGTTTCCGAGTCTCGATCATAAAAGTCCTTCCGTCAAAATCCAAGCTAACACAAAGACCCGTTCCGAACCGGCCCTCTGTGCGAAATTTGAGATAAGCGATCCCTGTTCGTGGAGGCCCTGAACAGGTATTGGCGCTGCGATGGACAACCTTACCAGGGAGCCATAAGCTCGCCGCGGGAGTGGTATCTGCATGGCCGAAGAGCGCCTCCAAAGGAGGCTCGCAGCAATCCTGTCAGCCGATGTGGTCGGCTACTTGCGCCTCATGGGTATCGACGAGGCCGGGACGCTCGCCCGTTTGAAGGCGATGAGGCGCGACCTCGTCGATCCCCTGATCGCGGCCCATTCTGGTCGGATCTTCAAGCTTATGGGCGATGGCGCGCTGGTGGAGTTTGCGAGCGCTGTGGACGCCGTCACCTGCGCAATCGAGGTCCAGAAGCAAGTCCAAGAACACAATGCGGGCAGCCCCGAAGACAGTCGGATACAGTTCCGGATTGGCATTAATGTCGGCGACATCATCGTCGAGGGCGACGACATCTATGGTGACGGGGTGAATGTCGCCGCCCGGATCCAGGCGCTGGCGGACCCCGGCGGCATCTACATATCGCGCGGTGCTGCGGAGCAGGTGCGCGACAAGGTCCCAATCAAGATCGAGACGCGCGGGGAGCAGACCGTCAAGAACATCGCGCGGCCGATAGAGGTGTTCTGCATCATCGCCGAAGACCTTAACGCAATTGCGGTGGCCGTTCATGAAGCCGAGACCCGCATACAGACTCCGATGGTCGCCGACAAGCCATCGGTTGCGGTGCTACCTTTCCAGAATATGAGCGGCGATCAGGAGCAAGAATACTTCGCAGATCATCGCTCGCAATTCGAGCTTCAGCTACAAAGGTCGCGCCGTGGACGTGAAGCGGGTCGGCCGCGAGCTGGGGGTGCGGTACGTGTTGGAAGGTAGCGTTCGTAAGGCGGCTAACAGGGTGCGCATTACCGGACAGCTCATCGACGTATCAAATGGGGCACATCTCTGGGCGGATCGCTTCGATGGCGGGATCGAGGACATCTTCGACCTGCAGGATCAAGTGACCACCAGTGTGGTCGGCGCTATTGCTCCGAAGCTGGAGCAGGCGGAGATCGAGCGGGCGCGTCGCAAGCGATCCGACAGTCTCGATGCCTATGACCTCTATTTGCGCGCGCTTCCTCATGTATACGCGAAGTCGCTCGACGAGATGAAGCTCGCCCTACCGCTGTTGGAACAGGCGCTCGCAATCGACCCCGACTATACCATTGCGCACGCCTACGCGGCCTGGTGCCACGAGCAGCTGTTCACGCATGGCGGCCACGACGCCGATGATCGCCGCATTGCGCTACGCCATGCACGAGCCGCGCTCGCGAGCGAGCGCGACGACAGTTCAGCCTTGGCGATCGGCGGCTTCATCGTGGCGGTGCTTGATCGTGATTTTGCCGCCGCGTTGAATGCTCTCGACCAGTCGCTCGCGCTCAACGGTAACTCCGCCCTTGCATACAGCTTCAGCGCGATGGTTCGTGCTTTGCACGACGACTATGATAAGGCGATCGAACACGCGGAGCGTGCACTGCGACTTAGCCCGTTTGATCCGCTGCGCAGAGTACCGCAAATGGCCTTGGCGGTCGCATATTTCTCCAGCGGCAATTTCGAGCGGGCGGCTGCGGTCGCGGCCGATGCTCGTATAGGCAGCCTTCGATACGCCATACAGGTGGCCTCGACGGTCCGCCTGGGAAAGCTCAACGAAGCGCGGGTGGCAGCGGCGCGGCTCATTGAGGCTGCACCGGATTTCACTGTCGCGGGCCTAATGGCGCGGTCCATCCTTTCACGGCCGGAATTGGTTGCGGCCATCTCCGTCGCGTTGACCGAAGCCGGCTTGCCGTGACTGATGGCCGTGATGCCACCATGAGCGACATACTGATCGTTTTCGATTGATCATGCGTTGGCGCAATGGAGTGACGAGACGGGTGCTCATGGGCCACTCTTGTCTTTAGCGACATTGACGACACCTCAGGGCATGCCGACCCAATTGTCGCTTCTGGCCCGGAGCGGCGCTTGCCGGTAAATGTGGCAGTTCGGTCGCTACCGGTGGCAAAGCGGCCTTGAGACGACGCGCTCACGCACGTACAAACTCCTTGCCCTTATTCGCGGCCACGAAGCCGTGGAACACCTCGTTGACTTGATTCCACGACTTTAGCTTTTTCATGTTTTCAAGCCACCGCTTGATGTTGGGATAGGCGGAGAAGTCGATATCGATCAGTTCGCCGATCGATACGACGCCGGCGCCGAAATAATCGGCAATGGTAAGTTCGTTGCCGCAGAGATATTGATTTTTTGGCCCGATCCAATGATCGTTGAAAATCTGCAGCCAATTCTTGGCGCCTTGCTGTCCCCAAGCGACGGCACCGGCGTGCGCCTCGTCACTACGCCGCTTGTGGTGCGGAAAGAGCTGTGGGTAGACGAGCCCGTAACCGAAGTCCCGATAGAACTGCGTGTTGAGCCAGTCCATCACTTCATTAACCTTGGCGCGCTTCTTTAGGTCCTTTGGATAGGATGGAAGGTCGTACTTGTCGGCGAGATATTTTAGAATCGCCGAGCCTTCTGTTAGGCGGAGATCTCCATCCTCGAGCATCGGCACCAGCCGGTTGGGATTGAGCGAGGCGTACGGCTCCTTATAATGGTCGCCTTTGAGGATATCGATCATCTCCTCATCGCATTTGATGCCATTCTCGGCAATGAGCAACCGTACGGGACGGGATGCAGTCGATACCGGGTGCATGTAGAGCTTCATCGTCACACCTCCCATTTTTTCTTTGTGGCTAGTTCTTGTTTTTTACTCGTATGTGCAATCCAGATCAATCCAGCGGCCGGCGCAAGCTTACCGATTTCTCCTCGAAGCTACGGCAAGATGTGGAAAAGTCTGTTGTTCCGGACGCAGACCACGATGGCGGGAACAATCCATTAAGCGCCCAGCTTTGGCTTGGCTCACGTACACATTATCTGCCGACCGCAGCGCGAACGACCGGAGCGACCTTAGTCGCGAATAGCTCGATCACGCGGGCAACCTCCACAAACGGCAGGCCGCCGATGTCGATTTGAGCCAGGAAACGCTGGTGGCCGAACAGCTCTCGCTCATACAGAATCTTATCGATGATTTGCTGCGGGCTTCCGACTAAGATCGCGCCATGCGGAGCTGCGCGTTCCTCATAATCGGCTCGTTTGATCTCTGGCGCTGGCCAGTGCGAAGGTGTGTGGGTGAGAAAATAGCCAGCATAGTACGGATAAAACGTGTTTAGGGCATCTTGCGAATTTTCCTTTATGTGCATGTGGCTGGCCAGGCTGACCTTGAGTGTGCTAGCGGCATGTCCGGCTTGCACTCCCGTGCGCCGGTAGAGATCAGGCAGCGGCCCTAGCTTGGCTGGCGGAATGCTGATGTTGACGAGAGCCAACGGCAAACCGAGCGCACCGGCCCGCGCGACGCTGCTCTGCGTGCCGCCGGTGCCGACCCAGATCGGCAGACGACTTTGCGCCGGCCGCGGGGCAATCGGCGCGTCTTTCAGGGGAGCACGAAACCGCCCCTGCCAAGTGACGCGCTCGGCGGCGTTGAGCTGCATGAGTAGCTCAATTTTTTCCGCGAACAAATCGTCCTGGTCTGCAAGATCATGCCCGAACAGCGGAAATGATTCAGTGAAAATACCTCGTCCTGCGATGATCTCGGCCCGTCCGCCCGAGATAAGGTCGATGGTCGCAAAGTCCTCAAAGACCACGACGGGATCTGCCGTGCTCAGGATGGTGACCGCGCTCGCCAGTCGGATGCGCTCGGTCACCGCAGCGATCGCCGCTAATACGACAGGCGCGGCGGAAACCATCATATCCAGCCGATGATGTTCACCGACCGCAAAAACATCGAGACCCGACGCATCGGCAAGCTTCGCTGCCGCAAGGATTTCCGCCAGGCGTTGTTGGCCACTGACCGCCTTGCCCGCCACCGCTTCCGGCATAACGTCGCCAAACGTATAGAGCCCCAATTCAAATGCCGCACCCATCGGATCGCTGCCTCTTTGCTGATCGCATAGTATTCGATTGCGGCGGGAGCCGGCGGGGCCCGTCACTTCGGCTGACACGCGATGCCTTCCGTTTTCAGGTTGTTTGGTCCCTCCAACGTGTGGAGTTATCCCACTTTTCCACCGCCGCGCAGAGTGAGCTATTTGATACAGATTCCAAAGGCGATCCGGCTCAAAGTCAACAGATGCTGGGCGGTCCCATGAAATATCTGGCGAGATCGCGGCAAATTATCGGGCATACTGGCACCGGGGATGGAGCCTATGATGACCAAACGTGCGGCAGGAAATGAGGGCCGGCGCGCCGTAGCTAAACGTCTTTTTGAAGCGCTGTGCGCGCAGTATCCCGACAAATACATAGCTTTGATTCAACCTCGCGATGTTGCGAACGAGCTGATGCCCGCGCCTGAACTCGCTACCGGAAAAGCCACGGCGGCTCCGCAGAAGCCGATCACGCTATAGCCGCGATATCATCGAGATCGCGACGCCATAGCTCTTGGCGATGGCCGCCAACGTCTCGCATAACGGCGGCATTCACTAATGCGTGTATTCGTAATTCGAGATCGTAAGCAGCCTGTGGTCAATGTACGCTTTGCTCCAAACGAGCGCGTCTCGCTGCGCCGTCTGCAGCGCTTCCATGACCAGCGTGTGGCCGGCTATCGTGGCGGCACAAAGGGGCCAAACAGCGATGCCCAACCCCAAGCATGTTGAAGCTTGCTTTCTTTGCCACCAACCATTTGAGTTTGGCTCCCAAGTCTATCAGGGCAGAAGAATTTCCGAGTGGGATATGATGACATGTACAAGCTGCTATGAAAGCAATTGGGACGGAATCGTCCCCGAGGAATTTCCTCACTTGATCCCCTATCTCAAATCGCGAGGGATCGAAATAATACCGAATGCCAGAGGCCGGATCGACTGGCCTACCGGACACAAATTTCGAATTTAATTTTGCTCACTGCCGCGCCCAAGCTGCTTCGCAGACGAGCGTTGTCCGCGCGACCGATGATTGTGTCGAGCATCAAGTCTGCTGGATGGCTGACAGCAGCCAATTGCCGGAGCCGGATCGTCTTTGGAATCTGTATCAAATAGCTCACTCTGCGCGGCGGTGGAAAAGTGGGATAACTCCACACGTTGGAGGGACCAAACAACCTGAAAAACGGAAGGTATCGCATGTCAGCCGAAGTGACGGGCCCCACCGGCTCCCGCCGCCATGGACGGGCATCGAGACCGGCGCCTGCTTCATGGTCGGCGACAACGGCGGGAGGCGTTCGCCTACATCTATTCGACGACGGAATGCGGCCTATACAGGGGTGGAATACCAGGGAGCGGTGTGACAAAGCGCTTATGGTCCCAAATCTCTACGTCGAGACCACCTGCCAATTGCATTGCCTTCTCGACAGCCTCTTTGTCGTCGGCGCATTCCACAACGTCGGGGGCGCCCAAAAAGTGACCACCGCGTCCGATGGTGTAGATGCGATATGATATCGGCATGACAAATTCCCCGAGCCAGTCTAGCTCTAAGGGTTGCAACGGTCAGCCGCTGTGGATGCTGGGGCGGGAGTTGAAATCTCGGGGGCTTTGAGCGCGCCCTTGATGAAAAGACCATGCGCCTATCTGGAACGAATAGCGAATGCTTGTTTAGGGCGCGTCGTGCGGCAAGCTGGCGCGCGGTTGTGTGCCCCGGCCGCTCCAAAATAACGCAGATAGCGCGACGAGGCATGGCGCGTGGCGGTGAACTTCGCCAAGAGCTGCTTCGGAGGACTCAATAATGGGCATCAAGTTTGAGGGTGAACCACCGTTCGACCTAGGCGTCGCACAGACGGTTTCTGCTCAAGTGCTTGACGCGACCGTAGTGTTGAGAGTGACCGTTGCCGTCCCTGAAATACGATCAAAGCCGGTCCCAGTTCGGTTCACGATGACGGCGGAACTTGCAAAGGCATTTCTAGAGCAATTTGGGACCGTTGTGACAATGGCAGAGCTTAACAAGCTGGCGCGAGCGCCAAGTCACTCCATCTTTGTCCGAATTGCACCGCTGCCACGTGGTCAGAACACGCGAATGAACGATGCGTGCGCAACGTTTGGTCATGCGAAATTTGCGGATGCGAATTCGAGACGTCTGCCTATTTTTAAGTGCAGACCGAAGTCAAACGGGAGCGATCGTAGCATTGATCGAGGTCC
>Ga0116217_10006516_pt1 | contig 10120 bp, 6 predicted proteins | sample Sb_taG_6_FD_89697 | JGI IMG/M metagenome (GOLD analysis project Ga0116217, IMG submission 89697) | Peat soil microbial communities from Weissenstadt, Germany - Sb_50d_4_PS metaG | ecosystem: Environmental > Terrestrial > Soil > Wetlands > Peat | place: Germany: Weissenstadt | collected 2010-09-21 | reverse complement strand
GCTCGGCATGGTGTCGAAGGTCTTCCCGCTTGCGGATCTCGACGAGCGCACGTTGGAGTTCGCGCGCCGCATCGCCGCCCTGCCCACGGTGACCGCACTGCTGATCAAGGAATCCGTGAACCAGACGGTGGACAACATGGGGTTCTACAACGCCCTGCAATCCTGCTTCACGCTCCACCAGCTCAACCACGCCCACTGGGCCGAGATCCACGAGAACCACTATCCGATCGCGCTCCCCGAGGACGGGTTTGCCGATTGGCGGTCCGCCCCACCCGTGGTGCCGGCCGTCATGGACCAGGTCCGGGCAACGGAGCCCGCCACCTAGGTCACGGTCGGATCGGGAGCCTGCCGTGGAGAGGAAAGAGAGGAGGTGCGCATGACCGATGGAGCGCAGCCACCGGGGATCGACCGGGCGCTCGTCGCCGAGGTGGCGCGGTCGGCCAGGACGTTCTGGGACCTGCGGCTGACCTCGGGCCTGGACGCCGGTGACACGAGCCTCAGGGACGCCGAGACCGGCAACGTCTACATCCTGCCCCGGCCGCACCCGGACCGGCCCTTCGCCAACTGGAGCGAGATCGGAGAGGACGACGTCGTGGTCGTCGGCCCCGACGGCCGGGTCCTCCTCGACACCGGCATGCAGCCGACGGTCGAGCTGCAGACCCACCTGGCCGTCTACGACGCGCGGCCCGATGTCAACGCCATCGTCCACAGCCACGGCGAGTGGTCCCAGATCTTCTCGGTGATGCGCTGGGACATTCCCACCTACACGTCGGAGACGTACCTCGTGGCCGGGCTGGGGCCGATCAGGTGCGCACCGTCGGGCGGGGTCGCCACCGAGGAGGTCGCACGCCAGGCGGTCGCAGCCCTGGGCGCTCGGTCCAAGGCAGCGCTGCTCCCCTCGCACGGGGCCGTGTGCCTCGGCGCGCGCTTCGAAGAGGCGTTCCACGTGGCCCGCATGGTCGAGCGGGCAGCCAGGCAGGCCACGTTCATCCGGCTCCTCGGCGGCGCACCGCAGATGACGCTGCACGACCTGATGAGCCCCGAGAGTTACCAGAAGATGGAAGCCGCCGCCCTGGCGGCGGGGGAGACGGTGGAGGATGTCCTGGCGCGGTCCCTGTGACGGCCGCACCCGGTTCGTGGGTCAGCCCATCTGGCCTTCGTAGGGGTTGTTCAGGTCGAAGGGCACGTCCGCGAAGTGGGCCGCCTCGGTCTTGAGCTCGCCCACGGACCAGGGACCGTCCCTCTCGATCTTGTCGATGACGGCAAACGGCTGGAACAGGTGGACGGTGCCTCCCGACACCAGGAAGATCCGACCGTGGATGGGACAGCTCTCGGTGGCCAGGTAGCCGACGAACGGCGCGATGTTGGACGGGGCGATCGGAGACCAACCCTCGGCGGGCGCGTCCGGTCGTTCCGGGCTGAGACCGCTCGTCAGCCTGGTCACCGCCGCCGGAGCGATGGCGTTGACCCTCACCCCGTAGCGGCTCAGCTCGGAGTCGGCGATCATCGTGAAGGTTGCGATGCCGATCTTGGCCGCACCGTAATTGGTCTGCCCCGGGTTTCCGAACAGGCCGGACGCCGACGAGGTGTTGATGACGGATCGCCCGTCCCCGCGGCCGGCCTTCGACTGCTCGCGCCAGTACGTCGCCGCCCAACGGGTCGGGCAGAAGTGACCACGAAGGTGTACCCGGATGACGGCGTCCCACTCTTCCGCCGACATGTTCACCAGCATGCGATCGCGCAGGATGCCGGCGTTGTTGACCAGCACGTGGAGGTCGCCGAAGGTGTCCACCGCCTGAGCGATCAGGCGCTTCGCGCCATCCCAATCGGCCACGTCGTCGAAGTTGGCGATGGCCGAGCCACCGGCGTCGGTGATCTCGTTCACCACCTGCTGCGCCGGTGACGTGTCTGCGCCCGTGCCGTCGGGACTTCCTCCGAGATCGTTCACGACGACGCTGGCGCCTTCGGAAGCGAACAGCAGTGCATGTTCCCGCCCGATGCCGCGTCCGGCACCGGTGACGATCGCGACGCGTCCCTTCAGTTCGTTCATGGTCGCCCCACCTCCATGGGGAATGCCGCGGTCGGTGAGCGAATGTGCACGCGCGAGAACGGACGATGTCGGCATCGGCCGATGTGATACAAACGGTCCTGCAGGAACGGCGGGGCTGCATGTTCATCCACCAGGACCGTCGATGTCGTCACCGATCCGAGGCGGAACGACTCGGCAGGAGGAGTGCCATGGCACAAGCGCCAGACGCCGGAACCGGATCCGAGACGGCGTCGCCGGTGTTCCGGGGCAACGAGGAGGGGATGGACGACCTCTTCGACCTCGCGGAGCCACAGCCCAAGTACAAGGCCCTCATCGACATGGGTGGCGTGATCGTGCCTGCCGAGGGCTTCACCGTCGTGGCGAGCCGCGCCGCCGTCGACGAGGTGCTCCGCGACCCCCAGCTGTTCACCTCCCGCGACATCGTCCAACTCGGCAACGTGCGTCCCCTCATCCCCCTGAGCGTGGACCCTCCGGAGCACAAGAAGTACCGACGTATCCTCGACCCGCTCTTCGCCCCCAAGAAGATGGACGAGATCGAGGAGGACGTGGCGTCCCGTGTGAACCACTTCATCGACGCCTTCATCGACAGGGGGTCGTGCCACTTCACCGACGAACTGGCCGTGCCCTTCCCCTCCGCGGTCTTCCTCGGGTTGATGGGCCTGCCCTGGGAGGAGCTCGACACGCTCCTGCGCCTGAAGGACGGGATCATGCGACCCGGTGGGGGTGGCCTGGACGCGGACGAGGAGATGCGGATCCGGAACGCCACCGGCACGGAGATCTACGCCTACTTCAACGCCATCCTGAATGAGCGCCAGGAGCATCCGGAGCCGGACATCCTGACCGGCTTCCTCGGGGCCGAGGTGGACGGCCAGACGTTGACGCGGGAAGAGATCCTCGACATCTGTTTTCTCTTCCTCATCGCCGGCCTGGACACGGTCACCGACTCGCTGACATGTTTCTTCGCGTACCTCGGCCGGCACCCCGAGCACCGGCGCCAGATCGTGGAGGACCCGGCGGTCATACCGAGGGCCGTCGAGGAGATGCTGCGCTGGGAGACCCCCGTGGCGGGCACAGCGCGCCTGGCCACCAGTGACAGCGTGGTGACCGGGTGCCCCGTCGCCGCGGGGAGTCTGGTCTTCGTGTCGATCGGGGCGGCCAACGTGGACCCGGCCGAGTTCGAGGACGCATTCGAGGTGCGGTTCGACCGGGAGGTGAACCGGCACCTGGCCTTCGGCGGCGGGGTGCACCGGTGCCTGGGCTCGCACCTGGCGCGGCGGGAGCTCCGCGTTGCCCTGCGCGAATGGCACCGCCGCATCCCCGAGTACGAAGTCAGGCCCGGCCTCGAGCTGGAGTACCCACCGGGGCTTCGCATGGTGCAGAACCTGGAGCTGGTCTGGCCCACATAGGCGGGGCACCCGGGCCACACCTCTGGTCGACGTCGTCATCGGGTCGGGTGGTGGCGGCGTCGCGCGCGGTGGCCGACCCTCGGGTGCCGGGCCGTCACACCTTCATGATCCGGGCCAGGTTGCCGCCCATGACCTTTGCCGTGTCCTCCGGAGACATGGTCTTCTCCACCAGCTCGGAGTAGCTCAGGGGATCGGCCAGACCCTCCATGTGGGGGAAGTCCGAGCCGAACATCACGTTGTCCACGCCGATCAACTCGGCGAGCCCGGCCGGGTCGGGCTCCTGGAAGGCGTGCACGAAGATGTTGCGCTTGAAGATCGTGAAGGGGTCCTCTTCGAAGATCTCCGGCGACCTCTCGTAGACGACCGCCATGTGATGGACGAGCGGTCGGACCCATTCCGTCCCGAACTCGACCGGCGCGAAGCGCAGCCGAGGGAAGCGGGTCGCCACCCCGTGGCCGATGATCGACGCCACCCCGTCCCGGATCGCTGACTTCGGGGACGCCAGCGACAGGAAGGCCGGCGAACCGTTCAGGCCCGGAATGCCGCTGCCGAACGGCCGGAACTCGCTGCCTCCGAACCCCTCCCACTCGTTGGTGTACCGCTGGTAGCCGGAGTCCGTCTGGTGCATGCCCACCAGGATGTCGGCCTCCTGCACCGCCTCCCAGAAGGGATCGAACTCGGGTAGGGCGAACGAGCGGCGGCCCCTCCACGTCGGTACCGGCGCGGTGTGCAGCAGGAAGGCCTTGGCGCCGTGCTCGACGACGAACTCGAGCTCCTTGACGGCCTGATCGAGCACGGAGAGGCTGATCATGGGCGTCGGGTACATCGCGTCGTCGAAGTTGTAGGTCCAGTGCTCCAGCATCCAGCGGTTGAACGCGCGAAGGACCACCTGAATGGCGTCGGGGTCGTCCGCCAGCCGCTCCTCGACACCGGTGGCGAGCGTCGGCCAGATCAGAGACCTCTCGATGCCCATGTCCTTCATGAGCGCGAGGCGCGGCTCCGGGTCGAAGAACGCATCGACCGACGGGATGCCGCGGCGGTGCTGCGGGTCGGCCTCCGAGCCACCGGGAGGCGCGACCCGCGCGAAGGTGGGGTTGGGGATGAAGTCGCTGATCTTGTCCTTGAACGCGACTTTGGTGCGATGGTTGACTTCGACGTACCGGACGACACCCTCGAATTCGGGTGGGAGGAACTTGGTCAAGGCATCGGTGTTCTCGTACATGTGGTTGTCGGCGTCGAACACCGGGTACGGCAGGTGTCGCTCGCGCAGGTAGATGAACGCATCGGAAACGTACTGCTCAGTCATGGCCCTCCCTCAACCAAGGATCGGCTGACGCCATACCCTGCAAAGATGCTATCGCGCGCACCTGGGCAAATGCCCAAAACATAAAATGACACCTGAACAGGGCGTTCGGGCTCCCAGCGCCGGAGGCCACGGGCAGTGCTGAAGGGAGGGCAGGGGTGAGGCAGCTGCTGGACGGGATCACGGTGGTGGAGCTGGCCGAGGGGATCGCGGGGAGCTACTGCGGAAAGCTGTTCGCCGACCTCGGCGCCGACGTCGTGAAGGTCGAAGCTCCCGGCGGCGACGAGCTGCGCCACCGGGAAAGTGCCGCCCACGACGCGGACGGGTTGTGTCGCGGCGGCGCCTTCGTGCACCTCAACACCAACAAGCGCAGCATGGTCGTCGAGGCATCCTCGACGGATGGCCGAAGGTGCATGGACACCCTCCTCGGGAGCGCACAGTTGGTGATCGAGGAGACCGGCCGGGGCCGGTTGGCCACCTGGGACTTGAGCTGGAGCGCGGTGCACGCGCGCTGGCCGGCGCTCTCGGTCGCGAGCATCAGCGGCTTCGGCGCAACCGGGCCGTATGCGGGCTACGCCTGGGACGACCTCGTCGTCCAGACCATGAGCGACGCCGTGGTCCGCCCGCGTGATGACGGCCCGGTCCGGCTCCCCGGTCATCTCGGCCTGCACCTGGTGGGCAACATGGCGGCGCTCGGCGCGTTGGCTGCGGTCATGAGCGCCGGATCGACCGGCACGGGATGCTTCGTCGACTGCGCCGCGCTCGAGGCGTTGTCGACCCTCCCGGCGCGAGCGACCACGCTCCTCGCGCACCGGTACCGGGACGGCGCACCCGGTCCGAGCCTGGTCAGCGCCGCCCGTGAGACGCTGATCCCGGGCGGGGTCCACCCGTGCTCGGACGGCTACGTCTCGCTGATGTCGACGCCACAGCAGCTCGATGAGCTCCTCGATGTCCTCGACGACGACGCCCTGCGGGCGGCGTTCGCGCGCCCCGACGCCTTCGACCGCGGCGAGACGAAGGAGGCGATGGACGCCGCGCTGTACCCGTGGCTGCTGGCGCGGACCCGGGCCGAGGCGACCGCCGACGCGCAACGCGTGGGGTGGCCGTTGGCCGGGCTGAACTCGCCGGCCGAAGTGCTGGAGGCCCAGCACCTCGCCCAGCGCGGGTTCTGGGTGCACGCCGACGACCCGGGCGCGGGTTCCATCGACCTCCCCGGGGCACCGTGCCGCTTTGCCGAAGGAGGTTGGGCGCTCCGGCGACTCGCGCCGCACCTCGGTGAGCACGATCACCAGCGCCCCACCCCGGCCGGCCCCGCGGAACAGCCCGCGGCGCGTGCGCGGGCCGTGGAGTTCGCCCCGCCGGCACCGCTGTCCGGGATCCGCGTCGTGGACCTGACCACCGTCTGGTCGGGACCGTACGCCACCATGCTGCTGGCGGACCTGGGCGCCGAGGTCATCCGGGTCGAGAACCCGTGGATCCTGCCGCCGACCACGAAGGGGTACCAGCCGCGCCCGACCCTCTCGGACCCCGGGTTCCTCGGGTCCCTCTACGGTCCCGCCGCCCCGGGCCGTCCCGACCGACCGTGGAACCGCCACGCCATGAACAACTCGCTCGCACGCAACAAGCTCTCGTGCACCATCGACACACGCCGGCCCGACGGGCGGGAGCTGCTGCTGCGGCTGGCGGACTTGTCGGACGTCTTCATCGACAATTTCAAGGCGGGTGGCCTGGCCCGCATGGGGATCCACACCGGCGAGCTGCGGGCCCGCAACCCGCGCCTCGTCGTCGTCAGGATGCCGGCTACCGGTCTCAGCGGCGACTGGTCCGGCTACACCGGCTTCGGGGCCCAATTCGACGGGTTGACCGGCATGCTCTGGCTGTGCGGTCACCGGGACTCACCGCTCATGACCAGTCCCGGGACGACCTACATGGACGCCGCGTCCGGGCCGGGGGCGGCCTTCGCCACCATCGCCGCCTTGCGCTACCGCGAGGGGACCGGCCGGGGCCAACTGGTCGAGTTCGACCAGAGCGAGAACATCCTGAACCACCTCGGCGACGTCTTCGTCGATTGTCAGCTGGGCGTCGAGCCGCGACGGTGGGGGAACCGGGACCCCTGGCGTGCCCCGCAGGGGCTCTACCGGTGTCGGGGCGAGGATCAGTGGTTGGCCGTCTCGGTGGGCGACGACACGGCCTGGCGCGCCCTCGCTGCGGTGATCGGCCGCGAAGACCTGGGACGCGACCCCCGGTTCGCCGACGCCGCGGCGCGGCAGGCCCACCACGACGAGCTCGATGCGCTTCTCGGCGCATGGGCGGTCGATCAGTCGCCGCTCGAGGCATTTCACGCGCTCCAGCGGGCGGGGGTGGCCGCGGGGCCCCTGCTGGACGACGCGATGTTCGCCGCCGACCCCCACCTCCGGGATCGGGGATGGCAGCAACCCCTGCAGAGCCTCGACGTGGGCACGCACCTGCACCCCGGCCTGCCCTTCCGGGGTGTCACGCAGGTGTGGCGGCGAGGGTCACCCGTCCTCGGTGAGGACAACGAGTTCGTCTACAAGCAGATCCTCGGGGTCTCGGACGAGGAGTTCGAGCACTACCGGCGCGACAGGATCCTGGCTGACGACTACCTCGACGCCTCGGGCGAGCCCTACTGAGGCGGCCGCCGTCGGGGCACGGGTCTCCCCGCGGCTAGGTGCCGGGGAGGATCCCCCCGCAGAAGGCCTTGCCACTCGCGGGGAACGGCACGTACTTGCCCTTCACGAACTGGACGTACGAGAAGCACTGGGTCGGCGGGTCCTGCCCGAAGTGGACGAAGCTGATGGGGCCGGTCGCCAGTCCGCTGTCGGTCCAATTGGTGACCTTGCGCAGCCCGGTGATGAACGACGTGTGCGTCGGTTCCTTGCCCGCCTGTTGCAGCCCCTCGACCATCAGGTTGGCGACCGACCAGCCGTCGGCGGAGCCGAGGTCGGGCAGGCCGCCCTTGTAGGAGGAGTCGTATTTCCTGAGCTGGGCCAGGAAGGCCAGGCTGGCCGCGTTGGTATAGGTCGGCGAGGAGACGATGCCGGGGAAGTAGGCGTTTTCGGCCGCCGCCTCGTCCTGGGCGTTCTGGAAGATCTGCTGGGTGGGGCCGGCGGCGAAGATGATCCTGACCTTGTTGAGCCCCGCCTGATGGAGTGCCGTCGCCATGGCGAGGCTCCCGGACAGCACACAGGCACACTCGGCCGCGTTGCATCCGTCCGCCTTGAAGCTCAGGGCGAACGCCGTGAAGTCCACCGAGCCGATGGGGACGATGGTCTTGTCGCAGGCCTGCAGGCCGTCGCGCTTGATCGATTCGTAAACGCTGTTCCCTTGCTGGATCGCGGCGGAGACGTTGGACTCCACGTAGCTGATCTTGGTCGCTCCGATGGCCTTGTAGAAGCCGCCGTCACCGTACGCCGGCCCGTTCGCCGATGCATTGCCCGTGGTGGAGAACAGGTTGGTGTTGGGCTGTTGGTACCACTCGGGGCCGTCCAACGACACGCCGGTCACGGGGATGCCCTCCTGCGCCAGGTAGGGCGCGGCCCCGTAGAAGGCGCTGCTCAGCTCGGCGATGGCGAAGACGCCCTTGTTCTGCACCAGGTCCTTCGCCGCCGTCTCGGCTCCCGTCGGTGTCGACGTGGTGTCATCGACCACCCAGGAGATCTTGCGCCCGTCGATACCGCCGGCCGCGTTGATGGCCTGGAACCGCGCCTCCATGGCGCCGGGGGTGTCGGCGAAGGACGACGAGGCCGTGCCGGAGAGATCGCTCATGATGCCGATCTTGATCGTGGTCGCCGTGACGCCTGGTGCGCTGGCCGTCGTCCCGGAATTGGAGCTCAGGTTCGCGGCGCCGGCGCCAACCTGTGCGGTGCTGACCAGGATCGAGGCCATCAACACCGAGAGACCGATGGCACCCCGCACCCGAACGAATGGCTGTGGCACGCTTCCCCCTTGTTCTGCGGACCCAGGATGGTACCGACCGCTCCGGCGGACTTGCCGTCGCGGCGGAGAATTCCCATGACTGGGCACACGCCCAAGATTCCCGGCGGAACTGTAGTCTTGTCCGGGGTGGAGGTCAACGAACGAGGCGCGAGACGCCAACGAGGAGGAGCCTGACGGTGCGCCGGGCACCCGGAGCGACGAGGGGCCGCGTGGACCACCGGCTCGGCGCGGCCACCGTCGCGTGAGCGCGCCGCGCGGCCCCCTCGCCGGCGTGCGGGTGCTCGACCTCGGCTGGGGCGTGGCCGGCCCCATCGGGGTCCAGCTCCTGGCCGAGCTCGGGGCGGACGTGATCAAGGTGGAGCCACCCGGCGGGGATCCCTTCCGGGCGCAGCCGGGATACCGCGTCTGGAACCGCAGTCGGAGGTCCGTCGTGATCGACCTCAAGGCAGAAGAGGGCCGCGCCGTCTTCCTCCGGTTGTGCGACGGTGCCGACGTGGTGGTGGAGACGTTCAGCCCCGGGACCATGGAGCGCCTGGGACTGTCCTACGCCGAGCTGTCGGCGCGCGCCCCCCGGTTGGTGCTCTGCTCGGTGCCGGCGTATCCACCCGGGCACCGCTTTGCCGATCGTCCCGGCTGGGACGCCACGGTGCAGGCACGCTCCGGCATGCAGAACGAGCAGCCCGGTTGGCGACCCGGCCCCGTGTTCCTCCACTTTCCCGCCCCGAGCATGGCCGCCTGTTTTCTGCTGGCCGCCGGTGTGCTGTCGGCCCTCGTCCACCGGGAGGCCAGCGGGCGGGGTCAGCACGTGCAGACCTCGCTGTACCAGGGCGTCCTGGCGTACACGACGCAGATCTGGCAGGAGCACGAGCGGGCGCCCGCCGGCTATCGCAGCGTGATGGCCAAGACGTATCCGCCGGGCGTCCACCAGGCGTCCCTCTTCGAATGTGCCGACGGCGAGTGGATCCACGCCGCCACCATGAACGGCCGCGTCCCGACGCGCACGCCCGAGGACATCCTCGGTCTCGAGGCCGTGGACCAGCGCCAGCTGTACCGCGACCCCGAGTTGCGAGCGCGCCACGATGCCCGGCTCCGCGACGCCTACCGGAGCCGATCCCGCCGTGAGCTGATCGAGGCCTTCCACGAAGCGGGCCTCGGGGCCGAGGCTGTGGGCCCGATGGCCGACGTGTTCTCCCATCCCCAATTCGTGGCCAACGGTCTCGCCGCCACGGTCGAGGACCCCGAGCTGGGGCGGACCACGCAGGTGGGCGTGCCCGCGGTGCTGGGGCGCACCCCGGGCGCGATCCAAGGGGCCCAACCGCGCGTGGGCGAGCACAGCCGCGAGGTCCTGGCCGCGGCGGGCTACACCGATGCCGAGATCGACCGCATGGTCGACGCGGGTGTCGT
>Ga0116217_10006514_pt1 | contig 10121 bp, 5 predicted proteins | sample Sb_taG_6_FD_89697 | JGI IMG/M metagenome (GOLD analysis project Ga0116217, IMG submission 89697) | Peat soil microbial communities from Weissenstadt, Germany - Sb_50d_4_PS metaG | ecosystem: Environmental > Terrestrial > Soil > Wetlands > Peat | place: Germany: Weissenstadt | collected 2010-09-21 | reverse complement strand
TCTTCGAGGACTATTTCAGGAATTTGGCTACCGATGAGGCTACGCAAGTCTTGGGAGCTACCCTTCCGGTCTTGTCCCTGGCGGGTACCGGCGTTTACCAGGAGCAAGAAAGCAAGCGGCTCAGCAGTGTGTTCTCTTCGATTTTTCATACCCTCTCCGAATGCCGCTGCGGCATGCTGTTTCGCGAACATGCCTCGGAACCCCTCTCGGGGATCTACGAGTTTCCAAGAGAAATCCAGAAACGCATCCCACTGATTACTCAGTTTCTTGTGGATCTTTGCCGACCCAGCCAGCTAAGCACCGGCGCCTTCCTTCGCGGGTTTTACTTCACAGGTGTTCGCCTGGTGGAGCAGCAATCTGTGGGAGGTACAGTCCTGCAGCCGCAAGCCGGCTTTGATGCCCAAAGGTCAAGATTCTCCGGCAATGCCACTTCCATCATGCGTGTGGATGAAGGACCGAAGACTCCGGCTTGGCAGAGCCAGACGCTCCAGATGGGCGCAACCGTTTCGGGACAGAAGATTACGCAATGGCTGTTTCTTACGCACATATTTTCCCACGTGATTCTGGAGGACCGCGCCGCCCTGGGCGCGAGCGGCAGGAGCAATAAATCCACGCTCCCGCGAAAAATCCTTTATGCCGTGCTGACGGCAGTTGCAATCACCTGGCTTATTGGAATGCTGGTTTCATTTTTCGCGAACCGCGGATTGCAGGACCGGGCCCTTGCTGCAGGCAAGGGCATTGAATCGATTCAGGCTGCCAAGAGTTCCGCGGCAACACTCGAGGAATTGAAAAAGCTGGAAGCTGCACGGCAGGTGCTTCTGGAACTCAACGGTTTCGAGCGCGATCGCGTGCCTATTTACATGCGGTGGGGCCTCTCCTCCGGCAAAGCGCTCTATGGAGATTTTCTCGCCCTTTATTTCGAGCGGTTCAAGAGGCTTCTCTTTGGCGACGTGCGGAATCAGATGGGTTCATTTTTGCGCACGCGTCCCGCCAGCCCCACGGCTCCTTCCGACGACGATTACACTTCCACCTACAACACGCTAAAAGCCTACTTAATGATCACGACGTTTCAAGAGAAAACCGACACACCGTTCCTTTCTCAATTTCTGTTGACCAAATGGCAGGCACCCACTGATTCCGAGGAACAGAATCGCCTTGCGCTGGAGCAATTTGCGTTTTACGCCGATGAGCTGCGCATCGACGATCCATTCCCGGGCAAAGACAATCCCCTCGTCGCGGAGTCCGTCGATCACGGCAGACGCTATCTGAGGGCGTTCACCGGCGCAAATCTTGTCTACCGGGGATATCTCGCAAAGTTGCGCCAGACGGGCAAGTATCCACCGCTCGATTTTTCAACGAAATATCCGGAAGCAACGGGTGTTGTGCGCGAGCCGAAGGTAATTGACGGTGCTTTTACCAAAGACGGCTGGAATTTCATGCAATCTCTCATCTCCCGGAATGAATGGAACACCGATGACGAGTGGGTCCTGGGCGAGGGATCGCAGGCATCGTCCGCGGGAGTCAACAGCGCCGATGTCAAAAAGTTGTACCAGACCGATTACATCAGCGTCTGGCGCGACTTCGTAAAATCTGCAGGCGTCGCCGGGCTGGGCGGACCATCGGATGCTTCCAAGAAGTTGGAGAAACTGACCGGGAACCGCTCCCCACTGTTTGAACTGCTCTGCGAAGTATCCGAAAACACCGATGGAACTTCCGCCGACATTGCTGTGGCCTTCAAGCCTGTGAGTGATGTGGTGAAAGCTCCGTGTTACAACCTGGTCTCTCAGGATTCGACAAAAACCTACGTGAATGCGCTAAGCGAGTTCAAGCTGTGCATCGACCGCTACCAGGAAAACCCCGCTGATCCCGCCACGCAGCGGGAAGATGTCTACAAGGGCTGTAAGACCCAGGATTTGCCGGTTGTTCTGAAGGAAGCCAGCAGCGCCGTCAAGACCGTTGATCATGAGGCCGATCTGGACAAGTGCGTCGTGAACCTCCTGAAGCTGGGGGCATGTTCCCTCTCGAAGGCTCCCCCCGCGCCGCCAATCTCGGATGAGTTTTGTTCGGCCCTCAATCGTTTGGGCATCAAATACCCGTTCAAGGCGGATGCGACCGAAGACGCCACGTTTGAAGAATTTGAGAACTTTTTCCGGCCGGGAACCGGCATTCTCTCCAAGGAAGTCGCAAGTGGCGGCGGCAAAGGAACTGCGCGGGCCGGTTTATTGAGGCTGGGGTTGAGCATTCAGCGATCTCTCTATGTGCCCGGCTCTTCCACCCCGGAGTATCACTTCAGCGTGACTGCCACCGCTCCGGCAGGCCTGAAGAGTGCTCAGCTCGATCTGGATGGAGCCTTCTTAAGGCTCGACGAGAACACCTCGAACACGCAGAGTTTTACCTGGCCGGGCAAGAAGTCTGAAGCCGAACTGCAGGTTGGCTGGAGCACCTACTACGGGCCCTTCGCCGGCTCGTGGGCTGTTTTCCGCTTGTTTGGGAACTACAATTGGTCCACAGGACGCGGCGGCTATCATCTGGAGAGCCCGCCGCTCAAAAGCCCGCAAGGCATAGCCTTCAAGGACACCCTCGAATTCAAAACCGACGGCGTGCCGCTATTCCGGCGTGGGTATCTCGCCCAACTCCGTTGCTCTGCTGCGCAGACGAAACGATAGTCAGCATTGATTTGGAGTGAAGGGTGGTCGTTCGCAGAAGCTGCCATCCTACACGCTGGGCGAAACTTAATTGCTGGTCTTGACCAGGAAAAACCTGAACCGAAGGACATGGAATTTTTCCGCGACTACCTATCCATCCACAGGAGGTCAAAAGAGCATGCAGGATATAAGCAATCGGTTCAAGTTCCGTCCGCGGTGGCGCGAAGGTCGCTTCGAATATGAGGAGCTGTCGGGAGACTTGGGTGCTCCCGGCACGGTTGTCACGCACCGGCTGGTGCGGGACCAGAGCGCCATTTCAGCCGGCACGGGAGAACATGCGGGCCACAGGATCGGAATTCAATTTGGCGCCCCCGGCGACGCAAAGAATCTCAGCCTACAGAACCCCAACGTCAACACCTATGCCCCTCGAGACTTGCAAGTCGTCTTTACAGGCTCAGGCGGGAATTATCTGAAACTCGAAGCTGAATGGTCCAGGAAGCTGAAGGCCGGATATCGTATCCGGGTCAGCGTTCGCGACATGTACAGGCCAGGCGACGGACGCCCCGTCTCCAGGCGAGTCGAGTGGATGGAGACGGATCCCAATGGGGTGCGCATGCCTCCACGCATTCTGGAGTTTGTGAATTTTACTTCGCCGCAATCGCGGAACGCGGCGGCGAATCAGAGCAGCTAGACATTTACGTGTTCTTTGCCTTGAAGGTGCGGGCTCATCTCGAACCCGGCTGCCTATTGTCCGGTCGGCTGCGGCCAGATTCCTGCGATCCAGCGCATCCTCGGTTCTCGGGAGCGGCCTTCGCTGTTCCTCTTTGATGTTTCTCTGGCCCGCTCTCCCGCCAGTTCAAATCCATTGCGTCCCGCAAGTCGTACAGATCGCTCCCCCGGAGATATTCTCCCGCCAGCTTATGAAGTGCTGCGTTGGCGCTCTGGCCCAACCGTGGGACGCCAGCGATCTCATCTCCGCGATTTCTGCCGGCAGTGCCTATCGCTGCTTGCTCTGTTCAAGACTATCCGCCGCAAACGCGCGCAAATTCTGGATCGCGACATCATCTGGAAAGCGACGCAGTAGTTGCTGAGCTTTATCCTGGGCTGCCTCAAAGTCCCCCTTTCTCACCAGAACTCGCAGCTCATCGACAGCCCGCTGGCGTTCCTGTTGTCGCAGCTCTACAGCGGCATCCGCGCGCCCGATCTCCTGTAGTTTTCGCAATTCCTTCTCAGCCGGAAACTCCTCCAATGCCTGGCTCAGCAAGGCCAGGCATTCCTCGTACAGCAGAGCCCCCATGAGCATCCGCGCGCGGCTGAGAATTTCCGTTAACCGTTTTCGCCTTATCCGGTGTTGCCTCTCCTGATCGATGGCATGGCGCAACTCCCAGAATTGCGCATTGCCGCTGTCCAGCTCTTCCACATCCTTCAGCAACATTTCCGCCTGCGTCAACTCGCCTTCCGCCATTCGGAGTTTTGTCAGCCGCAGCTTCTCCTCCACGAATTCCTTTTTCCTTGCCGCTTCCTCTATCTCCTCCAGGTACTTCCGCGCCGGCTCGAAATCTGCGTCCAAGGAGAGGGCGGAGGCGATCTCTTTCTTGGCACTCGCGTATTCCTCCGCGTTCACAAAATCCCGGGCGCGTCTCAAGTGCGAGTGCAGCCGTGGCAGCAACTCTCTACTCTTCAGTTCTTCATCGATCCTATGCAGGAGTTCCCGAATCTGGGTGTTCGTGGCGTCATACTTTCGTGCCTCTGTTAAGATTGGCTTGGCCTTTTCCATCTCGCCGATCTCACAGAGTTCGCTCGCTCGACGGACCAGCGTCACGGCCGCCTCGGCTCGCAAGCGCTTTGCGATTGGCTCCAAATCGATCAACAAATCATCCACCGCCGAATATCGCCGCGAAGGGTTCTTCTCGATCATTCGTTCTACAATCTCGTCCAGGTCGTTCGGGCATTCTGGTACAATGTGGCTCAACGGTTTAGACTTCGCGTAAACTACCTTGCCTCTCAATTCATCCAGATCGTTGCCACGAAAGGGTTTCTCGAACGCGATCAACTCGTACAGCGTCACCCCCAGGGCCCAGATGTCCGTTTGCTCGTTTGCCCGGCCGCTGCCAGTCAGCAGCTCCGGCGCCATGTACGCTGGCGCCCCGATTAACATATTCGTCTGCGACATCGAGAAATCCTGGCGTTCCGAAGGATCCACCAGCCGGGCGATCCCAAAGTCAACGACCTTGACGGCCTCATCGTTTGCGTCGTTGTGCAGCATGATGTTCGCCGGCTTGATGTCGCGATGAAACAAGCCCCGGCGATGCGCGTAACTTAGCGCGTGGCTCGCTGCCACGATGTAACCCACTCTCCTTGCAAGCGGGCTTCGATCGCGGGCTTCGATGATCCGGTCCAGGCTCCCGCCGTTCATGTACTCCATGACGATGAAGTGGATTCCATCAGCTTGATCCGCGTCGTAGATGCGAACGATGTTTTGGTGCTTCAGCTTCGCAAGTGCCTGCCCTTCCCTTTTGAAACGTTCCAGGAGCTGCGAGCCTTCCAGCCGGGTGTCCTGAATCGTCTTCAGTGCAACGTAATCATTGAATCCCGGGTGCCAAGCCTTGTACACACACCCCATGGCTCCTTGCCCGAGCTTTGCTTCAATCTTGTATTTGCCGAGACTTTCCATAGGCTGGGGAAAACGAATCTGGCTCCGTCGAAAGATCCATCCTCATGAACTTAGGCGGGGACACACCCGTAGCCTCCCTAAGATACACAAAATCCGCCCCTTGTTGCTACAGTGCTTCTCCCCAGGGGGCTTACCAGCCCTTTCGTTGTCCCAGTTCGTGGGGGCCGCGCAGAGCGAAGTTTCCGCTGGTGCCAATATGGAAGCGAGAAGCCGACACCCACCACAGAACACAAAGGAGGTAGGGTTGCCGGTGAGACCCGACATGGCAGGCCAAGGAAAAAGGCTGGAGCCCCCGGCTCCGGCCTAAGACCCACGGAATGGTTGCAGCGGACCAATTTGAACTGACAACGTTCGGATTCTGAGCAGGCTTCAGAACACGTGACTCATTGATTCTGTGCGACTTATGCAATATTTTGGCATCCAGTCCTTTCCCCCTGCTTCTCCTCAAGGTCGACCTCAGTGCTTGATTTCCATGAAGTGCTTGGCGCGCAAACTCCCTAAGCGTCGGACGCGGCTTCCCTCTCCAACGGCAAAAGTGCTGCGGACCGCTAGCGCGATCAGCAAGAGAGCAGCATGATGAGTGGTGGAATCGGCCAGGAAAACTGGCGTGACGATTCCACCACCTCTTTGTTGCCCACCCGTGCGTCAGTGCGTGATGGTGATTGTGAGGGTTGCGGTGTGGTTGACTGCGCCGGCGCCGCTTGCCGCTGCGGACACGGAGACTGAGTCAGTTCCGATCGGGGTGCCAGAATTCCCCCCGCTAGTGCTCCCTGAGTTGCATGAACTCAGCCCTGCGGCCACCAGCAAAAGGAGGAACAAGCCGAAGAGCCGCACGCCGCGAAGCGCTCGAATGCGGCGTGGAGCCATGCCGAAGATCATGGCCAGAGCCGGGAAGAGAAGCGCGTAGAGCGGGCGCTGAAAGGGGGCCATGGGCGCATGCAGTGCCGCACTGGCTGCGGTAGTGGTGACGGTAAGTGTGCTGGTTACCGCCGCACCATTGGGTGTAACGGACGAAGGGCTAAAGCTACATGAAGCCATCGCAGGCAAGCCGCTGCAAGCAAAGCTGACAGCCGAGCTGAATCCGTTTTCAGGCGTGACGGTGAACGTGGCTTTCCCGCTTTGTCCGGCAACAATGGTCAAGCTGGAAGGTTGCACTGAGAGTTGGAAATCGGGAGTGGGCAGGTTGATGGTGTAGGTTGCGGCGGCCACAGCACTGTTGGAATAGCCGCTGGCTGCGGCGATGGCCTCAATGGTCTCCGTGGACGACACGGTGATCGGGCCACTGTACGCCGTAGAGCTTGTCGTCGGCGTCGTGCCGTTCGTTGTGTAGTAAATCGTGGCGCCCTGAGTGGTATCCGATAGGGTCACCGTTTGAGCGGATGTATAGGTTCCCGCCGAGGGCGAGAATGTCGGAGCCGCTGCCGGCGGTGCGCTAATCGTATACGTCGCGGTAGCCACTACGCTGTTGGCATAACCCGTAGCTGCCGCAATGGCCTCAATGGTCACCGTCGAGGGCACGGAGATCGGGGCGCTATAGACGGTGGAACTGGTGGTCGGTGTAGTTCCGTCAGTTGTGTAGTAAATCACGGCCCCTGTCGTGGTGTCGGAGATGCTCACCGTCTGGGCGGTGTAGTAAGTGCCCGCGACCGGGCTAAAAGTCGGTGTGGCCGTTTGTGGCTGCCCTGGCGTGTACACGAAGCCGTGCACCACTCCACTGGCATCCGAGTAGGAGCCCGCGACCACTCCGGAGTCGCTAATGCTCATGCCATAGGTTCCCGATGGAGCGGGTGCAATACCTGAAGTGCCCGCATCCGGTTCATCGAAGCCGGCAATCGTGCCATCCGTGCTGCGAAGGAACCCGTGAGCCACTCCGTTGGCGTCCTTGTAGACGCCTGTTATCACTCCCGAAGTGTTCACGCTAGTGGCTATGGTGCCCGGGGGGACGGGCGACGCACCTGAAGTACCGGCATTGGGAGCATCATAAGTGGTGATGGTGCCATCGCTAGCGGCGCGCACAAAACCGTGAGCCACTCCGTTGGCATCCGTGAATCCGCCTGCGACATCGCCCGCCGTGTCGATGCTCATGGGCAGGGTTCCGCCACAGCAAATATCTTTAGCGCCGCCCGTGTACTTCGCAGCGCCTGGAGGGTCGAAGGAGGTTATCGTGCCGTCGGCAGCGCGCACGAAACCGTGACGCAGCATGTTGGAGTCCAGATAGTTTCCGGCAATAATTCCCGCTGAATTGATCACCACGGGACCCTGAGTGCCCTGCTGCGCGGCTGTGCCGGCGGCGGCAACATCGAACGTGGTAAAGGTTCCGTTGGCAGCACGAAGGAAGCCATGCCGCACGTTGCCAGCGTCCTTGGTGAACCCCGAGATCTCTCCCGCAGTGTTGATGCTCGTGGGAATGGTTCCCCGATGCCCCGTGGTGGTGGGTGCACCCGGAGCGTCGAATTCGGTTATTGTGCCATTGGCAAGGCGCACAAACCCGCGATAGGCCTTGTTAGCGTCACTGTACATTCCGGCGACATCCCCGCCCGCGTTAATGCTAACCGGGAAGGTCCCCTGAGTCAGGCTCGTACCGGCATGCGGAGAGTCAAAAGTGGTTATTGTCCCGTCGGCCGTACGCACGAAGCCGTGAGCCAGCAAACTGGAGTCGAGATAGATTCCCGCAACCTCCCCAGATGCGTTAATGCTTACCCCGATTGTGCCCTGATAGGCCCCCTTGCCAGCCGCAGAAACATCGAAGGAGGTAAACGTGTTGCCGCTTCCTTGCGCGTGAGTGGAAAACGCCAACGGGCGGTAGCCTTGCCCCAGGCAGAGCGCTCCCAGCACTGCTCCGGCCGCGCACAAAGCGGTCACCTTGCCATTTTCTTTCACTGCCTGCACACTCCCTGCTATCAATCGAACTACGTCGCGAAAGACCCTACGACCAGCAGACGCCCGCTCCTTCATTGATGTATCCTCCATCCCCTGTGTTGGGCAGAATGAAACGCCGCCAGACCGTAGCAGGAGAACATACGATAACTCAAGCGAAATGGAGCAAAAACTGCCCAAAATTGGAAATATGACATGAAATTGATATGCACTCAGCTCTTACATCGGTCACGCGCACGCCTGTGCCGTCTACCAGCGCCGCGACAGCGGGTGAGGCCATTTGGTTCACTTCTCATCCTTACCGGAAGATGTGGCGCCGTTAACGCGAACCTTCTGTTCCCCGTCGATTTGGACGGTCATCATCGTCCCAGCGGGGACAGCGAATCCCAATCCCGGATTGCTGAGCCCGACATCCCCCAGTGGGCCGGTGCCTCCCATGTAGACGATCGCTGCCGTTGTCGCGAGCGTGGCACCCTCGGCAACCACGCCCTTGGTATGCGTGCTCTTGCCAGTGAAGTCCACTCCGCCCCTGAGCGGCAACCGCGTCCTGTCCGGTAACACCACGTACTTGAACTCGAGTTGTCCTTTTGCGGCCCGCCCGAACGATTTGCTGTCACTGAGTTCCTGCATCGAGGCGGCCACAAACGAACCCGCCGGAATCACAGTCACACCGTCAATCACAACGCGCTCCGAGGTTTCAAAAGCAATGGTCTGCCCAACCTTGACCTCGGTGTTGAAGAAAAAACGCCGCGAACGCACTTGCAACGCGGTGGAAGCGGGAATTTGAATTTCCACAGCATCCACCAACGGAACCGCGGGGCGATGCATGGGGTCGTCAACGCTCAGCATGCTCATTAGACAAGCGGCCTGCTCCATGACGGCCGCCGACCAGGATTGTTTCGGCGTGCCTTTCTTGTTGGAGGGGCGCATGGTTTCCACTTGAACCCGCGTGCCCGGCTTGCCATCCTCCGTTGCGGCCGTCAAAGTTGCGCGGATGACCTCGTCGCCTCCTGGTAGCCGAAGCGCCTTGATGCGCTCGCCCATCCTCCCACCCTCGATGGCCCGGTCTGTGTTCTTATACAAGTACACGCCGGTCGCTTGCATGGCATCGGCAAGGATTTCCCGCGCCCGCGCCGCCGGCACGGGGAGGAAACGAGTCGCTTCCACGTCGCCGCCTGGCGCAATCGCCGGGCAAACCGCGGTTGTTGTATCGGGATTCGCTGCGGCCGCAGAGAACACTGCGCCAGCCAGCAAAACAGCAAGAAGCACGCTTCGGCGAAGGACGAGGTCCATGTCAGTGCCCAGCTTGAACGGTATGTGCGCCTGAGGTTTCGACGTCGTAACTGGTGCCGGCACGGACAAAGGCGCTCGCCCCCTGGATCATGAATCCGAAAGCGCCCATCGACATAACAGCCCCTGCGGTGTCATTGTGCCGGGCCCCTTTGGTCTCCTCACTCGCCTCCACAAGGGGAATGGTCTGTCCATCGACGGCAGTCACGGTATCGAACGCAAAATCTATCGCGGCATTTCGACCGTAGGACTTGCCCTTTTTCAAATCGGTCAGGTGACCTGTGGCCAGCGCTCCTCGCCGCACCACCACGGTATCCTCCACCACCACGTCCTCGGCCACCTCAAACCTGATGGACTGCCCCAAGTCCTTGTTGCTGAGTTTTTTTGAATACAAGGACTCGGGCAGCAACACCTTCATTTCCGTTGCTTCCGGCAGGGCAATCCCTCGAGCCGGCGCAGCGGCCGTCAATGCCAGTCCTCGCGGGTTCTTGCTCAGGTCATTGAAGCTCAGCACTTTCACCAGGCACACCGTTTCGTCGGCCAAGGGCTCGGCGTATCCTTCATTGCCTATCCGGCCACTCATCGCATTCTTGTGGAACTCAATGTGTAACGTTGAACCGCTTACTCCATCTTGC
>Ga0116217_10006513_pt1 | contig 10122 bp, 7 predicted proteins | sample Sb_taG_6_FD_89697 | JGI IMG/M metagenome (GOLD analysis project Ga0116217, IMG submission 89697) | Peat soil microbial communities from Weissenstadt, Germany - Sb_50d_4_PS metaG | ecosystem: Environmental > Terrestrial > Soil > Wetlands > Peat | place: Germany: Weissenstadt | collected 2010-09-21 | reverse complement strand
GCGACGCGGCCGGGGCCCGTGATCAGTTCGCGGATCTGCTGCCCATCACCGAGCGGGTCTTCGGCCATGATGACCCGGAGACCCTGGCCGCCCGCGCCAGCCTTGCCCGCTGGACCGGGGAGGCGGGCGACGCGGCCTTTGGGGTTCCAAAACGGGGCGTAGGTTGCTAACCTGTGGGTTCGCGAGCGGTGAGAGTCGCACGCCTATTACGGCAGAATGCGTCCGTAAACAGCTCTCGCAGCTTGAGCCCGGTGTACAAGAAATTGCGTTTGCGGAGAGGGAGGTCACCGGTCGGCTGGATCTGGGAGGAGTGCAGCTTGATCGTCCCGTAAGGTTTACGGACTGCAATTTTACAGACGAAATCGTCCTGACGGGAGCGTGCGCCGCGACGGGAATCCGTCTGGAAAGGTGCAAGATCCTTTCCCTGAATGCCGACCGACTCGACGTCGACGGTGAACTGGTGCTTGAGGAGGTCCGTAGCCACGGAGAGATGTCGCTCCGTGGGGCTCGATTTACCGGTCATCTGCGCTGCACGTGCAGTAAGTTCTCGCAGCACGGCGGAAAGGCTTTCAACGCCAAGGGGATGATTGTCCAAGGCTCCCTCCTATTCGACGGTCGTTTCAGTTCAATGGGGGAATTCATCCTAACATCCGCGCGGATCCGCGGCATCGTCGACATGAGCGACGGCTCGTTCTCCAACACGGTTGGCCCCGCTCTCGTGGCTGATGGGATCCGCGTGGAAGCCAGTATGTTTCTCGGCACGAGCTTCAAGGGGCCAGTAATCCTTAAACCGGCACACGTTTCAGGGAAGATTAACTGCAGCGGTGACCACTTCGTCGCACGTTCTGGAAAAATGGCTATCGACGCAGGGTTGATCGAGGCAGACGGAGTTTTCCTCGGCGAAGGCCTCGCCGCTATCGGCAAAGTCAACCTGGATGGTGACACGGTGACCGGTAGGCTGTCCTGCAACGGCGGTACTTTCTATAACCCTGGCGGGACCGCACTTAGCGCCAACGGTTTGGAATGCCGGGACGTACGCCTTAGTGATGGGTTTACGACGAGTGGTCAGGTCAGTTTGATAGGGGCAGTGATCTCGCGTGAACTTAACTGCACGGGAGGCACGTTCGATAACAAGGAGGGCGCCCCTCTGCGGGTAGACGGTCCTATCTGCAAAGGCAAGATCTTGTTGGACAAGACCTTTCACGCCTTCGGCGAAATTCTCCTCCGCAATGCTAGAATCACAACCGAGCTGAATTGCACCGACGCGACCTTCGAGAACGGCAAAGGTAATGCCCTGAGTGCAAGCGGCCTCACCTGCGGCGGCAACGTCTATCCCAATGAAGGGTTCTGGGCTGCACGTACGGTTAAGTTGGTTGACGTCACCGTGACCCGTGAGCCGAACTGTGAAGGCGGTAAATTCGGGATTTTCGACGCACGGGGGCTCGCGGTCGGCGCAAAGTCTAATTGGAAGCCAAGTCAGAGCCCTGAAGGAGTAGAGCTCTCCTTCGTCGATGTTGGGCTGATGCCGGATATACCATGAAGCTGGCCGACAAAGAAGACAGAGAATAACAAGAATAAACTGACCGACTCGCCGGATTCATCTTGATATTCATCTTGAGGGACAACGGTAAGGGTGTTACTCAAGTACGGCAGCTGTAGTTCGTTGTGATCACGGTGTTGTCTCGGCGTAGGCGTTCCAGCGTCGGTGGGCTTGGCGGGCGCGGTGCTGGTGGCGGCGGCGCCAGGCCGACCAGTGCAGCCGGTGGGCCCGGTCTCGCCGGGGCGGCGGGATGACGGTGTCGCGCAGGAGCCGCAGCAGTTCCGGAATGGTGATCGGGATCAGCCCGGCGTCCAGGTCTGAGCTGGCGTCTTGCTGGCGTTGCAGGGCGACGGCGACGGCGAGGTAGATGTAGGCGAGAAGGCAGATCGCGGTCCAGCGGTGCCAGGATTTCCAGCGGATGACCTGTCCGGCGTCCAGGGCGGCAACCTGTTTAGCGAGCTGGTGGTCTTCTTCGATGCGCCAGCGGATGACTGCGCTGGCGATCAGCCGGGACAGCGGGACTGGTCCGGGTGTCCAGCACCGGTAGTACGACAGCTTGCCGGTGTAGCGGTGCCGCCGGGCCAGCAGCACACTGTGCCCGTCACCGTGCCCGCCGGGAGTATCGTCGCTGGTCACCTCCAGCATCGCCCAGTCGTAGTGACGGGTGCCCTTGGTCCCTGACCCGGTGCGCATCCGGTGCCAGGCGTGAGCCGGGATCATGCGGGCAGCGCTAGCGGCGGTCACCGTGCGGCCTGAGCCCGTGGTCAGGGCGTGGTTGGCGCGGACCGCCATCACGTAGCCCATCCCGCGCTGGCGGATGCCGCGGCGCAGCTGGCGGCCGCCGTACACTTCATCGCCAGCCACGAAGGCGGCGCGGATCCCGGCAGAGTGCGCGCGGTCCAGCAGGGCGCCGGCTAGCTGCGGCTTGGTGGCGAACATCACCTCCTCCGGGACGCCGGCCAGCTCGCGGTGCTCCTCATCGGCGGCGCGCGCTTCGGGCAGGTACAAAGCCCGGCCGGTCAGCGCATGCCCGCGGCCGGTGGCATAGGTCAAGGTCACCGTCACCTGGCACAGCGCGATACCGCCCACGGTGCCGCTGTACTGGCGGGCCGCGCCGGCGGCGTCGGCAGAGGACTTCTCATCGGCCGTCTCAGCTGCGATCAGCACCGCATCCCCGTCGTCGAGGTGACTGACCGCCCACGCCGACGCGATGTCCGCAACGTGCTGGTCGTCCCACACCGCGCGCGACAGGAGGTGCTGCAGCCGGTGCGGCCCGCGATGCCCCACCGCCTCGGCGACCGGCTGGCAGTTGTGATCTTCCAGTTCCATCAGCAGCCCGCTGACCATCTGGCCGCAGCACTGCCGGGTCTCCCGCCGGGGAAAGCACCCGGCCACCCGCCCCAGCAGATCCGCCAGCAGCGCGGACCGGGCATCATCCGCTACCGTGGCAGCAGCGACTGCCGCATCTTGATTGTGTCTCACAAACCCATCATGATCGCGGCAGCCGCACCTCTACGCGGTCACCCACCTGACCTGCACCAACATCCCCACGGTCACGAACTACTGCTGCCGTATCAAGGTAAGAAAACCACACTAGACGGGATTACTTTCAGGAATGTCGATAAGGACGTTTTCCATAGAAAAGAGAATTGACTGGCTTCGCAAAGCCGGTTATGCACCGGATGTTTGCGAGCAGCTTAGCCGCATTTACCGGCAGGAGGGACTGGACCATGACGCCAGGAGAATTGCGATAGCCGGACAGCGTGATCGCCGGAAGCGCGGCGGAATGCCATGGCCGTCACGGCTATGGAACTATTTTCTGGATAAGACCGTCCGCTACGGCCACGAATTGCATCGGCCGTTGCTCGTGGTCCTGCTCGGAGGACTTGTCGGCACTGTGTTGCTTTATCTGGCGCAGGCGTACGGCCTTATGGAAGCGGTCAGCCCGCCACAAGGCGAAAATGATCAGTGCAAAGAGATGCACCTCAAACTATCCGTGCTTTTTTCCGCCCACCTATGCGTTCGAACAGTTCTTGCCCGTGATAAATCTTCGTCTGGTGGCCTTCTGGCTGTCCAGCGCAACTACTGGGTGCGGCCGGATGTTGCTAGTGCGGGTGTGGCTCGCGATCCTTTCTGGGTGGATGTTCACTGCCGCCGTCGCCGCCGGAATCGGGCGCCTGGTCAGCCAGCAGGACTGAATCGTTCATGAGCCAGGCCCAGGATCAGACCAGCGTTGACCTGTCGAGGGCGTTCGCGCAGTGGATCGACCGGACGACGCTGGTGTGGAGTACGCCGATGGTCGGCCCATTCCGCCGCGCCCTGGAGTATGCGCCAGGCACGTCCGCAGACGACATCATCGCTGGCCGCGGGATCACAATTCCTGTCCACGCTGTCACCGGCGGTCTTCCCGAACGGCTGCGCGGCAAGTATCCGCATCTGGCGGCGCACCAGGCCTTCAATGTCGAGTTCCGCGACGCTGACCAGCTGCGCGCTGCCCTCATGTCGCCGTTGATCGCCACTCAACGCGACAATTGGGGCCATCTGATCGCCGCGACCGGAGTGCAGATACCAGGTGTTCTCGACGATCTGTTCGCGGCGGCCGCCGCCGAACAGATCGGCCCAACGTGGAGCGGCGGCAAGCCGCTCTTGGCGCTGTGGGCCCCGACCGCCCGCTCGGTGGTGCTGAAGCTCTATGACACGGCGTCGGGCAGTTCCCACCGCCTTGTGCCGATGCAGCGCGACGACACCACGGGCATCTGGTCGGTGACCGGTCGTCCCAGCTGGACGGGCCGGTACTATACGTATCTGGTGACGGTGTATGTGCCGACGGCTCGTTCGGTCGTCACCAACGAGGTCACCGACCCCTACAGCGTGTCATTGTCGGCCGACTCTGTCCGCAGTCAGCTGATAGATCTCTCCGATCCAGCACTGGCCCCTCCCGGCTGGTCGACGCTCCGGAAGCCGCCCTCGGTGCGGCAGGACCAGGCGTCCGTTTATGAACTGCACATCCGTGACTTCTCGGCCAGTGATGCAACGGTTCCCGAATCGTTGCGCGGCACCTATTCCGCCTTCACCGTAAAGGATTCCGCTGGGATGCGGTCGTTGCGTGAGCTGGCCGCCGACGGCCTTACCCACGTGCAACTGATGCCAGCGTTCGATTTCGGCGCAGTGCCGGAGCGGCGCGCAGACCAGCTGGTGCCATTGTGCGATCTGGCATCGCTGCCTCCGGACTCCGAACGGCAGCAAGAGTGTATCGCCGCGATCAAGGACCGCGACGCCTACAACTGGGGATATAACCCTCTTCACTACACCGTCCCGGAGGGTTCGTATGCCACCGATCCCGACGGATGGAGGAGGATCACGGAGTTCCGCGGCATGATCGCTGCCCTGAACGACGTCGGCCTGCGGGTCGTGATGGATGTCGTCTACAACCACACCCATGCCGCAGGGCAAGATGCTGGTTCGGTTCTGGACCGCATCGTGCCCGGCTACTACCAGCGGCTGCGCCACGATGGGACCGTCTCGACGGGGACCGTCTGCCTCGACACCGCGCCCGAAAACTTGATGATGGGAAAACTCGTCATCGATTCGGTGATCACCTGGGCGGAGCAGTACAAAGTCGACGGCTTCCGTTTCGATTTGATGGGCTTCCATCCCAAGGCGAACATCCTTGCCGTACGCGCAGCACTCGACACGCTCACCTTGGTGGATGGCACCTCCATCCTGCTGTACGGAGAGGGCTGGAACTTCGGCGACGTGGCCGACGACGCCCGCTTCACTCAGGCCACTCAGCGCAACATGGCGGGGACAGGGGTCGGCACATTCAACGACCAACTGCGCGATGCCGTACGTGGCGGGAGCCTGCTCGATGCCGATCCCCGCATCCAGGGCTTCGGTTCTGGTCTTTTCAGCACACCTAATGGCGCCGAAGCAAACGGCACCCGGGAGGCTCAGCGTGCCCGGCTCCTGCGATACCAGGAACTTATCAGGGTCGGCCTGGCCGGAAACCTAAAGAACTGCAGGTTCACCGGTTCGCCGGGGACGGAGACGGCCGCGGAAGGCGCCGGTTACAACGCCGAACCCGGTGAGGCGATCACCTACGTCGATTGCCACGACGATGAGACGCTGTTCGACGTCTTGTCTTACAAGCTTCCGCCCGGGACCTCGATGGCAGACCGGGTGCGCATGCAGTCGCTGTCGCTTGCCATCATGCTGCTAGGACAGGGAACCGCCTTCATGCTCGCTGGCAGCGAAAGATTGCGATCGAAGTCCCTGGACCGCAACTCCTACAATTCCGGCGACTGGTTCAACCGGCTGCTGTGGGACTGCAAGGACGGCAACGGCTTCGGTGCCGGACTGCCGCCGGCCCTCGACAATCGGGCCTACTGGATCTACGACAGGCCGCTGCTCGCCAATCCGGCATTGCAGCCGGATTGCGCGGCCATCAACGCTGCTCGCAACCAATTCAGAGAATTCCTGCGAATCCGGCGATCCTCACCGGCGTTTTCCATCGGCTCGGCAGCTGAGATTCGAAAACGTATCTCGTTCTCGGCCGCGGACATACCAGGCGTCATCGGCATGCGTATCGACACCACCGGACTTGACCCGCGCTGGACGGCCGTGATCGTCATCTTCAATGCAAGTCCCCGAGCCCATGCCCAGCCGATCGACCCGCCTGCCGGAGCCCAGGTCGCCCTACACCCGGTTCAAGCCGCTTCGCTCGACCCGGTCATCAGACAATCGGTCTTCGAGGCCAGCTCCAGAACGCTGAACGTGCCGGCCCGCACCGTCGCTGTTTTCTGCCAATCCTGACGCACCAACCAGCCGAACCAGCATACGCGGCAGCACATAGCGCACTGGGCGCGCGGCCTCTTCCGGCCGACTCGGCGCGCTGCGGGACGTACAGCCGGAGCACCAGGCAGCGCACCTCGGTGCCGAGCAAAGCCGTCATGGTGGCCGAATATGCGTGACTGCGAGCCACCAGACTGGCATGATCACTACATGTCCGTACTTTTGTTCGCCTCTTGATTCCCTTGGCCGTATTTTGCCGGGTTGCCGGTTAGCTGACGCCTGGACCGGAGCTCGCGGGTTGCAGTTTCTGAAGAGCGGCGAGTAGGTACGGTGACGATGGGCCTTGCCAGTCTTGTGCGAACATGCCGTCTCCGCAGCGGTCGTCCTTGCTGTAAATGAGCCGGTTCGTGACCGGTTCGGTTCCCTTGACGTGGGTTCCGCCGAGGTGCCAGTAGCACCAGTCCGCATCGGTTTGGGTCAGCCACGCTGTGACGTTCTGCCACCAGTTCGCGGTTCCGGCGTTGTACGGTGATGATGCACCGCGTGGAATGCTCGGGTCGAGAATCGACGGTGACTGGTTGTCGACACCGAACTCGCCGAGCCACAGTGGAGCCTGCCACGAACCAGAGTCCATCACCCGGCCGAGGTTGGTGTGCATCTGGTTGAGGTAGTCCGCCTGGCTCTGGTTCGCTGCGTGGCCGAACCACGGGTAGTCGTGCCCGCTGTAGACGACCTTGTTCGGATGTGTTACCCGCACAGGGTTTGCCGGGACGCCGGTCAGGCTTGCCGCGTACGACAACCCTTCGCAGATGATCAGCGCATCCGGGTCGTGCTGGTGGATCAGGTTGCCGATCTGCTGGTACATCAACCGGAAGTCGGTCCCGGTGTTGCCGTCACCCCACGTCGGCGTGCGTACTGCGCCGCCGATCGTTGCGTTCCTCGGTTCGTTCTTGATGTCGTAGGCGGCGACGAGCGGGTTGCCCGCGAACGCCGTTGCGATGGTCTGCCATGCCGTCTGGAAACGGCTCACCGGCCAGTTGTCGTTGTACCACAGGCCGTTGTTGTCGGCGGTTGAGCAGCACCAGCCGCCGAAGAGCATGTGACAGTTGGGGATAACGATCAAGCCCTGGCCGGTCAGCGCCTGGACGACTGCCTGGAAGACCTCCCACGACGTGTGACCGAGCAGATCCTGGTTGGCAGCGAGCAGCCCGGGGTTAGCTTGGCCGGTAACGGTGAGGGTACGGACTGCGAACGTGAGACGAACGGAGTTGAAGCCCCATTCCGCGATCTGCCGCGCGATCTCGTTCCGGTCCCGGTAGTCCAGTCCTGACGGGACCATGTCGTCTTCGTGTGCACCCGGCCAGTTGACGCCTGCGAGCTTGACCCGTTGCCCGTTAGCGTTAACGATCCATCGCCCGGATGCGGATAGTGGCGTTACCGTCATGCTTCCTCCTCTTGGTTCTTACCGCTCTTTCCACCGGGCGGACAGGTGACCTGGGCTACAGCCAGCGGCTGATTCCCCCGGCATTACGAAGGCGCACTCGGAAGTCGGATTCGCCCAGCTGCCTGAGCCCGCGTATCCGCCCGAAATACAGGCCGACCAGAACGGCAATCACGGCGACGATCAGATAGGGCACCCCGACGGAATGAGCGTGGCCACCAGTCGAGTGAAGCAGGCCCGTCGCGAGCAAGGCAATGACGAACAGTAGACCCGCACTCTGCCCGGGGAGGATCCATGCAACCCCCAGGGCGAGCAGGATCCCATACCAGAACATGTGGCTGCTGATCAACGACCCAGAAGCCGAGGCCTGTTGACGCACAACAGCTAAAACAAGTCTCCCCACGGAGAGAATGTCGCACGTAACCGCACGCAAAGCAAGACCTCGGAATCCCCTTATTAATTTATAATATTTTCAATCGGATTTATAGCAGACTGCTATGCATTGGCTCTGCGATTACGTCCAGCGGTTCAACGTTTACGGACAGGTTATGAGAGCCGACGCTCGGGGCGGCGGGCCTGCTGCGAGCAACACAAGAGCAACACAAGAGCAACACAAGCCCGGCCATTGACGAAGATCAACACGCCGGTAACACGAACAAGACGGCATTCGAGCTGACCGAGCAAGGACAGGTGACCGACCGCTACACTAAGGCGATCGAGCAGCTCGGCTCCAGCAATCTCGAAGTACGCATCGGCGGTGTATACGCGCTGGAACGCGTCGCCCGCGACTCCGCGAGAGACCATCTCACCGTAATGGAGGTCCTGGCCGCGTTCATCCGCGACCACTCCCACGATCGGTGGCGAAAGCACCGTTCCGGCACTGACATGCCCAAGCAAGCGACGCTGCCCGACGTGCAAGCCGCCTGCACTGTCATCGGGCGCCGGGATACCACAGTCCCTCAGGACATCAACCTTGCGGCGGTGAACCTCGCCGCCGCGGACCTCACGAGCGCGAACCTAGCACGTGCCGACCTCACCGGCGCGGACCTAGGGGGGGCCATCCTCAACGGCGCGGACCTAGGGGGCGCCAACCTCACCGGTGCTAACTTCGTGCGCGCGACCTTCCATATTGTGCGCATCTACCCCGAGCGCACCGAAACGGCACCTGACGGCACGGTCAACCGGATCAGGACAATGCGTTTCATCAGACCGAAGCTCGCCTATGCGCACCTCGCTGGAGCCAAGCTCACGGGCGTGGACCTGAGCCGGGTGGACCTGGGGACGCCGGGCTGGGGATGCCGAACTTTAGCGGCGCCGAACTCAGCGGCGCAAGGTTTCCTGAATATACGGAAGCTCCAGCGGGATGGGAGATTGATCGTAGCTCGGGTCTCCTACAGCGAGCCAGCGACGATGCTGCCAACGCTCCCGGATCTCAAGGCTGACCGCTTCTTGCACGCCGGGTAAACCGGCTTCCGCATGTTCACTTGCGCCGGGTTCGCAAGTTAGATTTTCATTCGCCCGCGGTGCGGGCGCTGCCGTGGGAAGCGATAACTGGGTTCCCTCTGGCCGCTGGGGTGTGCGGGTCGCTGGGGGCCGGGGTCTTTCGCGGTGGTGGGGCGGCGTCGGGCAGGGTGGAAGGTGCACAGTGGTGGTGGCGTGCCGCTCGTCGTCGCCGGTTGCGCTTGGACCGTTCGAGGCCGGAAGTTAGATTGGCGCCGGAGCCCTGTGCCGGGTAACCCCCGTTGCTGCTGTGTGCGCGTGTGTCAGTCTCCTGTACTGATCCGGGGCTCTGGCGGGCGGCGCGCTTGTTCCCGTCCGCTGGGGGGTTGCCGCTGCAGGAGGTGGCCGCGTAGATGAAGGTGCTGTATGAGCGCGTCGCGGGGATCGACGTGCATAAGGACATGGTGAAGGTCGCGATCCGGTCCCCGGGCGAGAAACCGTGGACCCGCAAGACCGAGATCCTGGAGTTCCGGACGTTTTACGGGGTGCTCCGGGAGATGGCCCGGGAGCTGCGGCGCCGCGGCGTCACGCACGTGGTGATGGAGGCCAGCGGGGTCTACACCGAGCCGGTGTATTACGCGCTGTGCGAGCAGGACTTCGAGCAGGTCGCGGTGATCAACCCGGCGCACGCCAAGGCGCTGAAGGGCCACAAGACCGACGCCAGGGACTGCGCGCGAGTGGCCGAACTGTTCGAGTGCGGGCTGCTGCGCGGGTCTTACATCCCGGCGCCGGAGCTGAAGGAGGTGCGGGACCTGACCCGGTACCGGATGAAGACGGTGCAGGCCCGCACCTCGGAGATCCAGCGGCTGGGCAAGGCGCTGGAATCGGCCGGCATCAAGCTCGGCTCGGT
>Ga0116217_10006512_pt1 | contig 10122 bp, 7 predicted proteins | sample Sb_taG_6_FD_89697 | JGI IMG/M metagenome (GOLD analysis project Ga0116217, IMG submission 89697) | Peat soil microbial communities from Weissenstadt, Germany - Sb_50d_4_PS metaG | ecosystem: Environmental > Terrestrial > Soil > Wetlands > Peat | place: Germany: Weissenstadt | collected 2010-09-21 | reverse complement strand
GTGCTGCTTGGCGTCATGAACGCCGGGTACTTCGAGGAAGCGCAAGCTTGGCGCGAATGGCTGTTGCGCGCGGTTGCCGGCAGTCCCGCTCAACTGCAGATCATGTACGGCATCGCCGGCGAACGGCGGCTGACGGAATGGACCGCGCCCTGGCTGCCCGGTTACGAGAACTCGGCGCCGGTGCGGATCGGCAACGCGGCTCACAGCCAGCTCCAACTGGACGTGTTCGGCGAGATCATGGACGTTCACCACCAGGCCCGCCGCCGCGGCCTGTCCACCAATGAGTCGGGATGGGAGGTGCAACTCGCCTTTCTCAGCCATTTGCAAGAGATTTGGCGCGAGCCCGATGAAGGGATTTGGGAAGTCCGTGGCGCCCCACGGCATTTCACCTATTCGAAAGTGATGGCCTGGGTTGCGTTCGACCGCGCGATCAAGAGCGCGGAAACGTTTGGATTGGAAGGGCCGCTCGAGGAGTGGCGCACGCTGCGCGAGGAGATTTGCGACGAGGTGTTCGCCAAAGGCTTTGACCCGGAATTGGGCACGTTCGTTCAAGCCTACGGCACGAAACATCTGGATGCGAGTTTGTTGCTCATGCCGGCTGTCGGTTTCCTGGCAGCCTCGGATCCGCGCATGGAAGGCACAATCGCGGCGATCGAGCGGCGTTTGCTGCGCGATGGGTTTGTGCTGCGCTACGACACAGCGGCCGATGACGGTCTGCCGCCCGGAGAAGGCGCCTTTCTCGCTTGCAGCTTTTGGCTCGTCGATGTTTACATCTTGCAGGGCCGGATGGCCGACGCCGAGCGGTTGTTCCGCCGCCTGATCGCGGTGCGCAACGATCTCGGCCTGCTCAGCGAGGAATACGATCCGCACCTCAAGCGGCTGGTCGGCAATTTCCCGCAGGCATTTTCGCACATGGCGTTGGTCAATACCGCCTACAATCTGACGCGCATCGAAAAGCCGATCGAGCAGCGTGCGCAGGCACAATACGTATCTTCGGAAAAAGCGGCGGCGGACCGAGGGCCGGTGTTCTAGAGCACATCCCGATTTAGTTGAATCGGGCTGTGCTCCAGATTCTTGCGCGGTCGCATGTCCTTTTCGAAAAACCGGGTTCCACTTTTCCGGGACATGCTCTAAAAAATAATGCTCGGATTGCGGATCGACTGATCGCAGTCGATCAGGTTCACCTGCTTGGCTTGAATTTTCCAGCCAGCTTCGCTGCGCGTCACGCGATGGCCCGCCCAGCCGCTCAATAGGCGTGTCTCGTCGCCCCAGAATTCGCTGATCAGAAAATTCGACCGCAGCATGCGTGCGTCGTCGTTTGCGGTGGCAAACACCTCGACATTGGCGATGAGGCGGACGGTGCGCGAGGCCGGTGCTTGCGACCACGCAAACCCGGTCCGCAGGCGATACACACGATCTTCAAGGCGACGCCGATCATCGAACATCATCGCAATCTCGCGGCGCGGGTCGCCCGCATCCGGCGTCGAGGGTACCCAATAGACGCACTCCGGCGTATACATCGCGAGCCAATCGTCGTAGCGGAGCTGATCGAGCAGGCGAGCTTCCCGCTCGAGCAGGCGGCGGAATTCGTCGCGAATGGCGAGGTCGGATAGAGCCCGCGCGTCGTCCTGCCAATCGGAGAAATTCGCGGTCAGTTCGCGATAGAGTGCGTCGCTGACATAGTACGAACTGCGCGACGGATCGCGCGGGGCTGGCGCATTCACGTTACGGCTCCCGCTGAATGGCGAGCGTCGCGCGGCCGTTCATCAGCCGCTTCCATTCCTTGAAATGCTCGCGCATGAACGCTTCGTCGGTCGCCGGCGCGGTGATCGAGCCGTCGGCGTGGGTCTTGATCCGACCCGGCACGCCAAGCCCGCGATTCATGTAGACCCATTCGTCCTCGATCGCCATCAATCCGCGCTGGATTTGCTCGAAATTGGCGATGTCGTCGACTTCGCCGAAATTCGGAAAGCCCTCCTGGGTGCGCATGCGTAGCGCATTGATGTCGGTGACCGCCTGCTCACCGAGGCTGCCTCCGTCATCGACGATCATGGTGCCGTACCAGATGGCGTTGGTCTCATCGACGCTGACTGGTTCGAACACCTGGATGTGGTTGCCGAGCAAGGACAGATTCGGAAAGACGTTGATGTTCACCGGTTCTGAGCCGGCCAGGTCGAGCAGCGCGAAGGCGCGGTCGCCGTAACGCCTGATGAACTCGGCCTCGTAATGTTCCATGCCAGGATGTGCGCTCTCGAGAGCCCACAATCCACCGGGCCGCTTTTCCAGGTTCGGACGCTTGTCTTTGAAATGATTGCCGTGGCCGGTGTAGCGCATATACATCGGCTGGGTATCAGGCGAGTTGCGATAATAGGCCATGCCTTTGGCATTCTCGCCGGCGAAACGGTTTTCCGTCTCCAGCAACGAGCGATGCGAATAGGCCACGTGATAGCCGTCGCATGAATTGTCGTAGGCAAGCTTCCAATTGCCTTTGTAACGGAATCTGTTCGCCTCGCATACGACCACTTTGCCACCGGGATTGCGGTCGAGCCATTCGTCGATCACTTTCGTGATCGGCCCAAGATGTTCGGTGAGCGGCAGCGCGTCGAGATTGAGCGTGCCGAAGATGAAGCCGCGATAGGATTCGACCCGCGGAACTTGCGCGAGATTGTATTTGGGATCGCGCAGATCGGCGGCATAGCCTTCCGGCCAGGGAACGCCGCGCAGCCTGCCATTATTGAGGAAATTCCAGCCGTGGTACGGGCACTGAAACGATTTGCTGTTGCCTTTCTCCCAGCGGCACAAGGTCGTGCCGCGATGCGTGCAGCGATTGTAGAGCGCGCGGATTTTATCCTCGGCATCGCGCACGATGATGAGCGGACGCAGTCCCAGCCGCCGGGTGATGAAGTCGTTGGCCTTCGGAATCTCGCTTTCATGCGCGAGATACGTCCAGGTGCCGCCGAAAATATGCGTCATCTCGGCTTCGAAAATTGCCGGATCGGTATAGATCAGACGATGCGCCCGGTCCTCCTGGACCAGATAATCCCAGTCGTAGAGCGCCGTGCCGCCGAGCCGGGTCGGCGGCGAGCCGATTTTCTCCGGTGCCGTCATGATGCATTCCTTTCGGGCCGCGCCGCGTCAGCGGGGTGATGACGCCTCCCATTAGAAGAAATCGAAATATTCATTGTGTTCCCACTCGCTCGGTTCGTCGCTTGGCGCTATTCCGGCATCTTTCAGCGACCGTGCCCATCTTTCAGCTTCGCTGCGCTTGAGCTTGACGAAATAGTCGACGAAGGTATCGCCGAGCGCGCGGCGGAACAACGGTTCGCTATCGAGGGCGTCGAGTGCCTCCGGCAGGGTTTTCGGCAGCAGCGGACGTTCAGCCGCATAAGGCTCGTCGTTCGGCGGCGGCGGCACGGCACGGGTCTCGATGCCCGCCAATCCCGCGACGACCTGGGAAAGAATATAGAGATAGGGATTGGCCGCAGGCTCGCCGATCCGGTTCTCCAGCCGGGTGGCGGGATCGTTCACGCCGCCGAGCACGCGGATCATGGCGCCGCGATGATCGTAGGCCCAACTGGCGCGGTCGGGTGCGAGCGAGTTTGGGCGGAAGCGGCGATACCCGTTGACCGTCGGCGTCGCAAAAACGGTAGCGGGTGCTGCATATTGCAGAAGACCCGCGAGATAAGCTTGGCCGAGCGGCGAAAGAATCTCGCCGCTCTTTTGCGGCGTGAACAGATTGCCGCCGGTGGACACGTCGGTCAGCGACTGATGCAAGTGCCAGCCGCTCGAATAATATCCCTTGAGAGCGGGCCTGCACATGAAGGTCGCGAAATAGCCGAGGCGGCGGCAGATTTGCCGCGTGGCCGTGCGGAACAGGAAAACAGTATCGGCGGCTTCCAAGGCGCTTCGCGGCGCGAAGGTGCATTCGACTTGTCCGGGGCCCCACTCGTTTTCGATCGACCTTAGTCCCAGCCCCAGGCTTTCGAACGCGCTTCCCAGCGCGTCGAATACCGGTTGCATCAGGTCCATGTTGGACTCTGAGTGATAATGATAGCCGGGCTCGACCGGAGCCGTTTTTATCGGGCGGCCGCGGATGCCGGGCGCGCCGATATTGTCTTCGTTCAAACGCTCCTCAGCGACGCGCAGCAGATACCATTCGATCTCCGGGCCGACCACGCTGACATATCCATGGTCGGAAAGACGGCGAAGCGTCCTTCGTAACAGTTGACGCGGGGAGAAATGAAACGGCGCGCCGTCGTTGAAATATTCATCGCCGAGAATCCAGCCGACACTCGGTGCCCACGGCAACACACGAAAGGTCGCGGGGTCGGCCACGATCGTGAGATTGGGCGAGCCGGTCATCTCGTCGAGGCCCATGCCGCCGCCGCGCGTGAACGAGGCGAAGACGCGGGCGCCAGCGGAATCCAGCGTCGTGGTGGCGACGCCAATATTGTAGCCAGTGGTCAGCGCCGACAAGAACGCCGGTAGCGTAAGAGTTTTCGCGCGCGAATAGCCGTGGGTATCGCCCCAGGCAAGCCTGACGAAATGAAGCTTTTCAGCCTCCGCGCGTCGTGCGACCTCGGCGGCGAGCCGTTGTTGTTCGTTATTCCACAAGCCAGGCTTGTCGATGAACGTCGTTCGCTCGGCTTTTGTCATCGAGTAGGAAAACTTCAGGACAGCGTTGAGCCGATAGCTGCTAGCACGCCTTGCGTCGCGGTTCCACGCGCCGATGCTTGGCTGCGCCTGCCTATCGGCGGTTCAACAATCTCAACAAGAAATCGGTGAGGCGGCCGAATGGCGGATGCAAAAACCGCGTGCTGTTGATGCGGCTTTGCAGGAAAACCCCCTTGCGGTGCGAGAAAGTCTGAAAGCCGAATTCGCCGTGATAGGCGCCGATTCCCGATGGGCCGATGCCGCCAAACGGAAGATTTTCCGCGGCAAAATGGAACAACGTGGTGTTGACCGAGGCGCCGCCCGAGACAGTCCGGCGCAGCACCTCGTCCCGCTTCCCGGTGTCGGTGCCAAAATAATAAAGTGCGAGCGGACGCGGGTGGCGGTTGACGTAGTCAAACGCCTGGTCGAGCGCGCGATAGGTCTTGACCGGCAGGACCGGTCCGAAAATCTCCTCGCGCATGACGGACAAATCGTCGCCCGGCTCTATCAGTAAAGTCGGCGGCAGCTTGCGCGCCTCCGCCGGCAGCGGGTCGTGCGTGGGATTGATCTCGACGACGCGCACGCCCTTTGCTTTGGCTTCGGCAACATATTGCGCGATGCGCCGGTAGTGGCGTTCATTGATGATCGAGGTGTAATCCGGGTTCCGCGCGAGCGTCGGATAGAATTTCTGTGCCGTTTCGGTCGCACGCGCGACGAATTCATCGAGCCTTTGCTCCGGCAGAAGCACGTAGTCGGGCGCGATGCAGGTCTGGCCGGCATTCAAGAGCTTGCCGTGGACGATGCTTTCAACGGCGTTCGGGAGCGCCGCGTCCTCGCCGATGATGCATGGCGATTTGCCGCCGAGCTCGAGGGTCACGGGGGTGAGGTTATCCGCGGCGGCTTGCATGACCAGCCGTCCGACCGTGGTCGAACCGGTATAGAACAGATGGTCAAACGGAAGCCGGGCGAAAGCCTGCCCGCTCTCCGGTCCGCCGATGACGGTCGCGACTTGTTCGGAAGGAAACAATCCGGCCAGAAGTTCGGCCAGGAAATCGGACGTGCGCGGCGTCAGCTCGGACGGTTTCAACATCACGCGGTTACCGGCCGCGAGCGCAGCGACTAGCGGCACGATGGCCAGATTGAACGGATAATTCCACGGACTGATGATCCCGACCACGCCGACGGGCTGGTAGAGGATGCGGGCGCTGGCCGGCATCAGCTCGAAGCCGACCGACACGCGTTTCGGCCGCATCCAACGGGCAAGATGGCGCAGTGTGTGTCGAATGGCCGATTGCGCCGGAAAGACTTCGCCCAGCTCGGTTTCGTGACGCGAGCGATGGCCAAAATCCGCCGAGATCGCCGCCGCCAGGCGTTCGCCGCCGCGCCCAATCGCGTCGGCAAGCTTTTTCAGATCGGCGCGCCGCGACTGCAAGGACGGCGCTCCGGCGCGCAAGAAAGCGGCGCGTTGCGCGTCAAAAATTGCGCGCATGTCGGCCGAGATGGGCCCTGTCTCGTTCATAGCGGAGGCCGCGCCGGATAGCCCGGTCGCGTTCGCGCGGCGCTTTCGATCTTCGCCATCGCGGCAAGCGCGACATGGTCACGCCAGGGGCGGGCGATCACTTGCACGGCAATCGGCAAGCCGGCGCTTCCCCGCTCCGTTTCGCGGGCGGTTCGATCCATCATATCGCGGCTCGCGGGGCGGTCGCTTTCCTCGCCCGTGCGCACCCGCGTCACCGGTACCACCCCGGCGGGAAAACCGCTGATATTGGCGATCGGCGCGTACGCGCCCGGCATCGGCATGAACTCGGTCGCGCCATGGCGGACGGCCGGCAGCGCGTAGGCGGGACAAAGAAGCACGTCGATCGGACCGCCTTCGGCCTCTTCGAACGAGCGAAGGAGATCGCGGCGGAATTCGGCGATGGCTTCGACGATCTGCCAATATTCGTCGACGCTGCCCGAAGCAAAGCGCCGCAGATTCCTGGCGGAACGTTGCTGACCGCGCAGGTCAAAGGTGAAGGCCGCGACGGCGCGAAGCCGCGGCGGCATCCTTGCCGCCAACAAGAGCGAACCAATACGCCGATCGACGGTGTTGCCGCGCAGCAGCCGCCGAAAAGACTTGGTACGATCAGCCGACAGGCAGGCGAACAAAAGATCAAGCGCGCGGCTCAGTGGCGGCGCCCTCCACGCGACGGCCTTGGCTCCGGCTGCGCTCAGGAATTCAACGGCTTCGCCGACCGCACGCCGCACCGCCGGCGCGACCGGAAACTCGCCGTCATCGGTGAAACTCGCAAATCGCAAGCGGCTTATGTCGACGGCATGCGGGTCGCCCAATTCCGCTCCGGGAACGACGCACGGATCGCGCACGCGATCGAGCACGCGCAGCCCGAGGATCAAGTCTTCCACATGCCGGGCCATCGGGCCGACTTGGCTGACAATTCCTGTCTGGCCGACCGGCAGACCGTGGGCGCAGTGATCGGGGGTGCGGCCGGCGGTCGGCCGGATCGATGTGATTCCGCAAAATGCCGCGGGAATGCGCAAGGAACCGCCGATGTCGTTGCCGAGGCCGAGCGGCGAGGCGCCGGCGGCGATCACGGCCGCTTCGCCGCCGCTCGAGCCGCCGCACGACCTTTCCTGATCCCATGGATTGTTGGTGCATCCATACAGCGGGTTGTCGCTTTCGGTGTAAATCATCAGCTGTGGCACATTGGTCTTGGCGATCGGGATCGCTCCGGCTGCCCGCAGCGCGGCTACGTACGGATCGTCCTTGCTCTCGATCTCACCCCGGCGCGATGTGAGCCCGAAGGTCGACGCCGTGCCGGCCAGGTCAAAACACTCCTTGATCGTGACCGGCAGGCCGGCCAGCGGACCAAGCTTCTTGCCGCGGGCGAGCGCCAAATCGACATCTACGGCCGCCTGGCGCGCGCTCTCCGACAGATCGGCGGTGACGGCATGGAGCTTGCCGTTGACCGCCTTGAGCCGTGTAAAGTGCTCGACCAGCTCGGCGGATGAGAGCTCGCGCGCGGCGATGCGGGCCGCAATGTCGCGCGCGGACAGGTCTTGCAACGCGTGAGCGTGCGGTGGTGTTGCGGCAAGGGAGGTGGCGGCTGGCGTCATGAAAAGCCCCGGCAGTAGCTTTAGCATACCTTAACGTTACCAAGTTCGAACCATTCCCGCGGACTTGTCAATTTGAGCCACTGTGCTCTCGCCGGGACCACAGCTCAATACCTTTTGCAACGCAGCGATTGCGAAACCGCGACCGAAAGTCTTTTTGCGCCCGAAGAGTAGATGCGCTGGCGGCCATCGCGATATCGCGTTGCACCTTAACCCCCGCCCTGAGCGATCTTTTTTCGCCGCCGGCATTGGCCGCTGATTTTCTGAACAACCTATTGTTTGGTTCTTGCGTAGCCGGGCTGCGAGGATCATTGTTCTGAATCGAAAAAACCAAAAGAGGGAACGTCATCGTCAACCCCAACCCCAACCCAACGGAGGACACACGTCCATGAGCCCCATAACAATCGCTACGGCGCTCGCGATTTTGTCGCTCGGAATGCTCGTTTCCGGCGGCGCGCTAGCCGGAGGATCGAGCAGCGCGCCCTCGAAATACAACAACGCGAGTCAGACGGTGAGCGTGGATCAAACCCGATATCTTCGGCGCGTCCGTGCCGTCGATTTCACCATCACGGAATTCTCCTCTTCATCGGCAAGGACGTCTGTGCCGAAGCGTTGACGTAGGAGAACCGGACGGGCAGTGCGTCATCTAACAGCCCCGCGTTAGGCGGTGGGGGCGCAGGCGTTTTTGGCGTGTCAATCGTGCTGTCAGGGCGCCGCTTTGGCGGCTACGGGGTTCGCGGCCGCCGCGTCTTTTCGTGAATGCGTGTTGCCTACCCATGCGCGCACCGTCGGCATAACCTCGGGCCATAGTGCGTCGACCTGATCCTTGGTCATTCCCGGCCGAACACGCGGGTCGTAGAGAATATTGACAAGGTACTGATCGTAGACATCGAAGAATCCCATTTGGACGTTGTCATTGAACATCGTCCAAGGGACCGAGCTATCGTCGTTGATGAGCCCCAGCGACTGTAGTAATTCTTCATAGGCACAATCGTAAAACTGAAATTCTTCTGCATCGACCGGTAAGATGACCTCGGCGCGCCGAATGCGGTAGTTCTGATCCTTGGCGATTCCCGACAAGCACTGCGGGTGCAGCGATTGTTGAATTTTCCTGGCTGCGTCCTCTCCATAGCGAGAGCGGATGGTCTGCGCGAAATCGCGCGTGCGCACCAGCACCACCACGAGATTGGCGTCTTTGCGATCACGTGTCACGGTCAGATTGAGATGGTCCACCCGGCCGCGGATATCTTCGACAATGGCCGCAATATCCGCAGTCCGGCCGGGTGAGCCATGATTGTCGACAAATACCCGAACGGCTTCATCGAACTTGCGGATGCGCCCGTCATGGCGCCCGAATTGCAGTTCCGCACGGAACGCGGTCTTGAAAAACCCGTCTTTGATTTCTTCGTTGCTGAAGCTTGTCCGCTCGGCCGCGCGCCGAATGCTTATCGCGTCGTTTTCGGCGTGTGCAGAGAAGCTCACGATTCCGTCAAGCATGATCGCCCCCGTCGTGAAGGCGAACGCAATCAAGCACGCCGAGCTGAGAAAACCGCGATGCATCGAGCCGGGCCTTTGGGCGTTTGATGCGCCACTTTGAATATGCCGATCACCGCATATGAATTCGATGCTGGTTGCCCGCCTTTGTCATAAAAAATAAATAGTCGAATAGCCGGATTGGCATCGCTCTGCCTAATGGCGCGGCATCAATGCTTTATATGTGACCAATCAGCGGCGGCGCAGCAGACCGACAATGCCGTTGGGCGCGAGCATGACGAAGCCAACTAACAAGACGCCGACGACCATGAGATTGATCTCGGACGAGATCGTCACAGTCGCCACCTGCTGCACGGTTGCCAAGAGCACCGCGCCGATGAACGGACCAAGCCAGGTTTTGGTCCCGCCGATCATCGCCATGGCGATGGTGTTGACGGCATAGGAGAGATTGAACGTCGATGCCGGCTCAAGGAAGCTGACGTAGTAAGGAAGCGGTGCGCCGGCCATTCCCATCAAGGCGCCGCTGAGCCCGGTCGCCACGAGCTTAAGCCGCAACGTGGGGACGCCCGTCGCCTCGGCTGCGGTCTCGTCGTCACGGATGGCCGTAAAGCCGTAGCCGAGCCAGGACCGTTCCACGGCGCGCGCCACCACCACCGAAAAAGCGGCGACGACGAGCATGAGCAGAAACAAATATTCGATGTAGCTGCCGAACCACGGGCCGCGCTTCGGAGGCAACAGATAGGCACCGGCCGAGCCGCCAACATAATCCCAATTGGTAATGAACGTCTCGGTGACCACGGCGAGCGCGAGCGTCGCAATAGCAAAATAAATGCCCTTGAGGCGGAGCGTCAGATAGCCCATGCC
>Ga0116217_10006510_pt1 | contig 10123 bp, 8 predicted proteins | sample Sb_taG_6_FD_89697 | JGI IMG/M metagenome (GOLD analysis project Ga0116217, IMG submission 89697) | Peat soil microbial communities from Weissenstadt, Germany - Sb_50d_4_PS metaG | ecosystem: Environmental > Terrestrial > Soil > Wetlands > Peat | place: Germany: Weissenstadt | collected 2010-09-21 | reverse complement strand
GGGCCTTGATTTCGGCGGCGGCGGCTGCTGCTCGCGTCGCCTCGGCGGCTTCAAGCGCGCGCACCCTGCTCTCCATTTCGGCGCGCGCGCTCGTCAGTTCGCCTTCGATCGCGGCCAATCGGCCGCGTTCCGCCAATCGCCGTGCCGCGCCGGTCGGCGCGTGCGCCGCGGCGGCAAACCCGTCCCAGCGCCAGAAATCGCCATCGCGCGTGACCAGCCGCTGACCGGGCTTGAGCATCGCCGCCAAGCGCGCGCCGTCGCCGCGCTCGACCACGCCGATTTGCGCTAGACGGCGCGCCAGCTCCGCCGGCGCTTTCACAAATCCAGAGAGCGGTTGCGCGCAGTCGGGCAGGGCGGGGTCCGATGGATCGATGGCCACACCCGCCCAGCGCATCGGCGCCGACGGATCGACCGGTGCATCGAGATCGTCGCCGAGCGCGGCGCCGAGCGCCTTCTCGTAACCCTCGTCGACGCTGAGCGCGTCCATCACCGGCGGCCAGAGATTTTTGTTCTCGACCGCCAGGAGCTTGCCGATGGTCTTGGCTTCCGTTTCCAGCCGCTGCACGCGCCGTTCGGCGGCCGCGAGTGGAGCGCGCGCGGCGTCGATCTCGTCGCGGGCGTGGGAATGCGCCGCCTCCGCGGCTCTTGATGCCTCCTCGGCTTCGCCAAGCGCCGCTTGCGCCGACATCAGCGCCGCGGCGAGCGCGGCAAGATCCGGCGCGCCGCTGTCGCTTGCCGCGAGGCCGGCCTCGATATTGGCAAGCTCGGCCTCCAGCCGCGCCGCGCGCTGCTCGTGATCGTGCATTGCGGTCTGCAGCTGATTGCGGCGCGCGCTCAGATCGGCCAGCGCGCCGGTCAATTCGCCGAACGCTTTCTCCGAGGCGGCAAGCGCCGCCTCCGCCGCGGCTAGGCGGTCATTGACGCCGCTCAATTGCGCCGCGCTCGTCAGCGCTTCGGCCTTGAGCGTCTGCTCCTCGGCATCGAGCCGCTCCAGCGCGGCCGCGGCGTCGGCGGCCAGCGTGCGCTCGCGCTGCAAATCGGCAGCGAATTGCGCGAGCCGGCGGTCGAGCTCGCTGATCCGCTCCTTGGCCAGCGCTTCTTCGCGCTCGAGCGCGTCGCGGGCGCTGAGAAGACGCTGCAGCGCGGCCGCCGCCCTGGCTTCGGCTTCTCGCAGTGCCGGAAGCTCTGCCGCGATTTCCGCCTGCTTGGTCGTGGCAATTGTTTGCTCGCTGGTGCGCTCGGCGACGATGCGGATGGCCTCGTCCTTGGTGCGCTCGGCCTCGGCCGCTTCAGTCTTGGCGGCGGTCCAGCGCAAATGCAGCAACAACGCTTCGGTGCGCCGCACCTGACCGGAAATGTTGCGATAGCGCACCGCCTGCCGCGCCTGGGTCTTGAGCGAGGCGACCTGCGCCGCGAGCTGGCCGATGACATCCTCGACCCGCTCGAGATTGTGCTCGGCGGCCTTGAGGCGCAGCTCCGCCTCGTGCCGGCGCACATGCAATCCGGAAATGCCGGCGGCTTCCTCGAGCAGGCGGCGGCGTTGATCCGGCCGCGCCTGGATGATCTCGCCGATGCGGCCCTGGTGGACGAGCGCCGGCGAGCGCGAACCGGTCGAGGCGTCGGCGAACAGCACGTTGACGTCGCGTGCGCGCACCTCGCGGCCATTGACCCGGAAGGTCGAGCCCTGCTCGCGCATGATCCGGCGCGAGACTTCGAGGGTCTCGTTTTCGTTGAAGGCCGCCGGCGCCTTGCGGTCGGCGTTGTCGATCACCACGCTGACTTCGGCGTGATTGCGCGCCGGCCGCTCTGTGTTGCCGGAGAAAATGACGTCGTCCATTTCCGCCGCGCGCATGGCTTTGTGGGAGGCTTCGCCCATGACCCAGCGCACGGCTTCCACCAGATTGGATTTGCCGCAGCCATTCGGGCCGACCACGCCGGTCAGTCCGGGCTCGATCTCAAAATCTGTCGGTTCGACGAAGGACTTGAATCCGATCAGACGCAGCCGCGTGAGCTTCATTCGCGTGTTATGTCCACCTTGCCCGCTGCGGCTGCGAAGGAACACTGTCAAGCGCTCAAGCCCTTGAGGGCTTAAAGCCTGGGGTGCCGCATCGGCGCGGAGAATGAATCGTCATGCCTGTGAGCGCAACAGCGCCGCAGCGTTATCCAGATTTTCCGGTGAGGCCGCCTTTTGCCGCAGGTTCCGGGCGGCCCATCCAGCGCGCGCCGGGAAAGCCGAAAAGCCCTTATCCGTCCTTGAGATAGGGGTCGATCTCCTTAGCCAAGGCCTCGATCGATTGATCGCCCATGAACCTCTTGCCGTTGATGAAGAAGGTCGGCGTGGAGTTCACTCCGAGCTTCTCGGCGGCGCGGTCGCGCACCTCTTGAATGCCGTCAAGCACCTTTTGATTCGCCAGGCATTCGTCGAAACTCTGCTGGGTGAAGCCGAATTGCTTGGCTATGCCCCGCAGCGGCTCGATCGGTTTCTCCACCATCCATTCGCGCTGTTTGGCGAACAGCGTCTCGACCACCGGTATGAATTTGTCCTTGCCGGCGCAGCGCGCCAGCATGAAGCCCGCCGCGGCGAGCGCATCGAGCGGAAACTCGCGGAAGATGAAGCGCACCTTGCCGCTATCGATGTAGCGCTTCTGCAGCTCCGGAAAGGTGTTTTCGGAAAAGTGCGCGCAGTGCGGGCAGGTCATCGAGGCGTATTCGATGATGGTCACCGGCGCCTTGTCGGAACCGAGCACGACATCGCCGTCGGGGCCGGCCTTGGCGAGGTCAGCCGGGTCCGGCATGCCCGCATCGGCTTTGGCTTGCCGCCATGGCGGCGCCAGAAGGGCTCCAGCGGTGCCGGCGAGGGCGAGGCTCGCGCTGGCCGAAAACATGCGGCGACGGGTGAGCGTCAAGGGCAACTCCTGATCTTAGTGCTTAATGCTTATGCTGCAGCGGGAATGTGGCACCGGCGCGCCGTTCCGCCAAGGCCTGTTCCGCCAAGACCCGCTGCACACAAGACCCAACCCCGCATCAGTGGCGTTTCACCGCAGCGCCGAGCCGTGCGAGTGCCGCCCGCAAATCGTCGTCGGCGATCTCCGGCAGGCTTGCTGCCAAGCGCGCCGCGGCCGCGGCATCCGGCTTCGGGCCTGAGCGGCGGGGTGTACGTTGCAGCGGCGCTTGTCGAAAGGTGATGCGTTCGACGGCGCGCCAGCCGAGGAAGCGATTGACGCGCTCGCAGATCAGGTGGGCGAGGTGCTGGATTTCGATGGCCGCCGGGCCTTCGACCCGCAGGACGAGGGTGCCGGGCGGGCGGACGCCGGTCTGGTCCGGCCGCGGCCATTGGATTTTAATCGGCTCGCTGTGCGCTGCGATCTCGGCGCCGGCGATTTCCGGCCAGCGCGTCACGAGCTCTGCCGACGCAAAGCCCTGCCGCGTAAAGCTGTCGCCAACGACTTTGCCGAGGAGGTCGCGCAAAGGTTTGGCGAAGGAGCGGGCGGGCTTGATCATGGTCAGATGCTCTGTCATCCCTGCGAAGATGACAGTAGCAGTCAAGGCGCTGGGCAAAAAGTCTTCCTGCCCTCCTCTTTCAGCGGGGCGAAAGAAGGCATTGCCGTTCCCCGCAGTGTTGCTTGCCTGGTACGACCGCCATCGCCGGACGCTGCCGTGGCGTGCGCGCAACGGAGAGCGCGCCGATCCCTATCGGGTCTGGCTCTCGGAAATCATGCTGCAACAGACCACGGTGCGGGCCGTGGCGCCGTATTACGACCGCTTCCTCGCGCGGTGGGGCGACGTGCATGCGCTCGCAGCGGCACCGCTCGATGAGGTGCTCAAGGCCTGGGCCGGGCTCGGCTACTATGCGCGCGCGCGCAATCTGCATGCCTGCGCCCGTGCCGTCGCCGAGCGCCATGGCGGCGTATTTCCGGCGAGCGAGATCGAGCTGCGCGCGCTGCCGGGCATCGGCGACTACACGGCGGCCGCGATTGCCGCGATTGCCTTCGATGCACCGGCGAGCCCGGTGGACGGCAATATCGAGCGGGTGGTGGCGCGGCTGTTTGCAGTTGAGGCGCCGCTGCCAGGGGCGAAGCCGGAATTGCGCCGGCTGGCGCGTGAGATCACGCCACAGCATCGCGCCGGCGATTTCGCGCAAGCGATGATGGATCTCGGCGCCACCATCTGTACGCCGAAAAAGCCGGCCTGCGCGCTGTGTCCATGGAACGAAAGCTGTGCGGCCTACGCGCGCGGCGACGCCGAAAGCTTTCCGCGCCGCGTACCCAAAAGGGAAGGCACGTTGCGCCGCGGCGCGGCTTTCGTCGTGCGCCGCGCCGACGGATATCTGCTGGTGCGCGCCCGGCCGGCGAAGGGGCTCCTCGGCGGCATGACGGAAGTGCCGACGACGGAATGGTCGGCGGATTTCGACGAGGGCGATGCGCTGACGCATGCGCCGGTTTTTTCATCTCTTGCCGCTGGGGAGAGGTGGGCGCGCGCCAACGACGCGAGCCGGATGAGGGGGCGTGGGCGGGGACCGAAAATTGTTTGGCGCCGACTGCCCGGCGTGGTGCGGCATGTGTTCACGCACTTCCCGCTTGAGCTTTCAGTTCACGCGGCCGAGCTGCCAGCGAATACGCGCGCGCCAAAGGGCACGCGCTGGGTGAAGATTTCAGAACTTGATGGCGAAGCTTTGCCAAGCCTCATGCGCAAAGTCGTCGCGCATGCAATCGACTCGTAGCCCGCATGAGCGAAGCGATATGCGGGAACGACCGATCGGCTGGAATGCCGATCCCAGATGTCGCTCCCGCTCATGCGGGCTGCGACGTCCTCGAAGGTGCGAGACTATTCCGCCCCCATCTCCGCCCGCACGCGTGCGCGCAAAGCGTCGATGACGGTCAGCCCGGCCGGCGTCTCGACGTGCCAGAAGGTCCAGCCGTTGCAGGCTTCGAGCCCCTGCGCCAGCGCGCCGATGCGGTGGATCGAGCCGACCGCTTCGCCGAGCGCCACCGCCCCGTCGGCGCGCACCAGAGCTTGATGTCGCTTCTTGGCGTCAACGAGCTTGATTCCGGGAGTCACCAGGCCGCGCTCGACCAGCGCCGAGAACGGCACCCGCGGCGCCTCGCGCGCCGTCATGAACGAGGCGAGCGCCGGCTCGGGCATGGGCTCGATCGCGGCGATGCGCTGTTCGGCCGCCACGGCGTATTCGGCGTGGCGCTCGATGCCGAGGAACCGCCGGCCCAGCCGCCGCGCCACCGCGCCGGTCGTGCCGGTGCCGGAAAACGGATCGAGCACGAGATCGTCCAGCCGCGAGGCGGCCAGAATCACGCGCGCCAACAGCGCCTCGGGCTTCTGCGTCGGATGCAGCTTCTTGCCGTCGCCGCCTTTGAGCCGTTCCTCGCCGGTGCAGAGCGGAAAGAGCCAATCGGAGCGCATCTGGATGTCGTCATTGCCGGCTTTCAGCGCCTCGTAATTGAAGGTATAATCGCGCTTTGCGGCATCGCGCGTCGCCCAGATCAAGGTTTCATGCGCGTTGGTGAAACGCCGGCCGCGAAAATTCGGCATCGGGTTCGATTTGCGCCAGACGATATCGTTCAAGATCCAAAATCCAAGGTCCTGCAGGATCGTCCCGACCCGGAAAATGTTGTGATAGGAACCGATCACCCACAGCGTCGCGCTCGGCTTCATCAGCCGGCGGGCGGCGGTGATCCAGGCGCGCGTGAAATCGTCGTATGCGGCGAAGCTCGAGAATTTATCCCAATCGTCGTCGACCGCGTCGACGCGGGAATCGTCCGGACGTTTGAGGTCGCCTTGGAGCTGCAGATTGTATGGCGGATCAGCGAAAACGAGATCGACCGAGGCGGCCGGAAGCTTTGCCATTTCGGCAACGCAATCGCCGACGAGGATGTGCGGCGACGCGGCGGACTCAAAACTCACGCGGGGCGTCCTGACGGACGCCCCGCGACGCGACACAACCATGACTCAGAACTCTGAACTCAGGCGACGCGAGATCGGCGACGCGGGACCTACAACCGACGAAACGGATGATGCCGCCCCAAGGTAAAAATCGGCTTAATCAAAACGTCGTTTGACTAGGCAATAAATGCCGGGAAACAGTTGGTTAATTGTGCGCGCCGGCGCGAGCGCTGGTAGCAGATCGGTTGGCTTGAAACGTAGCAAACAAGCCAATCGGGCGATGGATTTGCGAAGGAGAATGACAAATGCGTACCGATGACTTTCGTCCGAGCGAAAATGTCGAGGACAATCGCGAAGCGAGCGCTGCGCGCGGCGGCTTGCCGGGTGGTGCCGGCGGTATCGGCATCGGGACCGTCATCATCATCGGCCTCATCAGCTGGTATTTCGGTATCGACCCGAGCGTGCTGCTCAACGGCGCGCAGATTCTCACCGGCGGCGAATCGACCTCGCAGCAAAGCGGTACGGCACCGCCGGTTACCACCAGCACGCCGAGCGATCCGATGGGCAAGTTCGTGGCGCTGGTGCTGGGTGATACAGAGGACCGCTGGAAAGAAATCTTCGCGGCCGGCGGCCGCACCTATCAGCCGCCGCGCTTACACCTGTTCAGCGGCGCGGAGCAGGGCGGTTGCGGCTTGGCGCGCTCGGCCATGGGCCCGTTCTACTGCCCCAACGATCAGCGCATCTATCTCGACATTTCGTTCTTCGACGACCTGCAGAACAAATTCGGCGGCTGCGCAAACAACAATGCCTGCAAGTTCTCGGAAGCTTATGTGATCGCCCACGAAGTCGGCCATCACGTGCAGAATGAGCTCGGCATTCTGCCGCGCGTGCGCCAGGAGCAGCAGGCCTCCGCAAGCAAGGCGGAGCAAAACGCGTTGCAAGTGCGCGTCGAACTGCAGGCCGACTGTCTTGCCGGCGTCTGGGCAAACCGGGCGCAGCAGAAGCACAGTTTCCTCGATCCCGGCGATGTCGATCAGGCGCTGCGGACCGCTTCCGCGATTGGCGACGACCGGCTGCAAAGAGAAACGCAGGGCTATGTCGTGCCCGATGCCTTCACCCACGGAACGTCGGAACAGCGCAAACGCTGGTTCATGACCGGCTTCAAACAGGGCGATATCGCCGCCTGCAACACCTTCGCGGCAAACGCGCTGTAGTGTAGTATTTCCGCTCGTTCCCGCGCCGGCGGGAATCCAGAGGGCGCGCGCTGTGGTCCCCGCCGGAGTTTACCCCCGGCTTGATCGGGGGCGGGGACGAGCGGTCGTCTGGTCGTGTAAGGTGTACCCATGCCTGGGATCGACGACAGCAAGCAATTCGTGCCGCTCAAGATCGCGGTGCTGACGGTTTCCGACACGCGCAGCCTCAAGGACGACAAATCCGGCGCGCTGCTGGTGCAGCGGATCGGCGCCGCCGGTCATCTGGTGGCGGAGCGCAGTATCGTGTCCGACGACATCGAGGCCATTCGCGCGCGGGTCAAGGCCTGGATCGCCGATCCGGTCATCGACGTGATCATTACCACGGGCGGGACCGGTTTCACCGGCCGCGATGTCACCCCGGAAGCGGTCGAGCCACTGTTCGAAAAGAAGATGGACGCCTTCTCTGCGCTGTTCCTGGTGATCAGCTTTGAGAAGATCGGGACGTCGGCGATCCAATCGCGGGCGACCGCCGGCGTCGCCGGCGGGACTTACATCTTTTGCCTGCCGGGCTCGCCCGGCGCCTGCCGGGACGCCTGGGACGAAATTCTGGTGCACCAACTCGACTATCGCCACGGGCCCTGCAACTTCGTCGAGATCATGCCGCGGCTCGATGAGCATATGCGGCGGGAGAAGGCGAAAGGGGCGACGGTTTAGTTCAGGTGTCGTCATTCCGGGACGCGGGCAAAGCCCGCGGGCCCGGAATCCAAAACCACAGTCGCTCGACGCATTGCTCGCGGCAATTCTGCATGATTCGTGACTATGGATTCCTGGCTCCTCGCTGCGCTCGGCCCCGGAATGACGAAATCACAATTCCAAATCCCAGTGCTCGCTCACCACCGGGCGGCCCCAGCTGCGGTGCCGCTCCGAGCGCATCAGCTTGAAGCCGGCCTTCTGATAGATGTGGCGGGCGGCGGTGAGCACGCTGTGCGTCCAGAGCGTGATCTTTTTGTAGCCCGCGCGCCGCGCGAACCGGATGCACTCGTCGGTGAGGTGTTGGCCGAGCTTAAGCCCGCGCGCCTTTGGATCCACGAGCAGCAAACGGATACGGGCGACGCTGTCTGAATCTTTCGCCAGCATGATCGAGCCGACATTCTCGCCATCCATCTCGGCGATCCAGCAGCGTTCGCGCCTCTCATCGAACTTGTTGACAAAGTCGGCGACGATCTGCGCGCACACGCCCTCGAACGGCGCGACCCAGCCATATTCCTGCGCGTATAGCTCGGCGTGACGTTTGACGATCCAGCCGAAATCGCCGCGCTTCGGCGCGCGCAGACTGTAGCGGCGGTCCGGACCTGGATTGTCCGCCGCAGCGCCGCCGAGCAACTCCTCGATGGTGCTCATCGCTGCGATCAGCCGCGGCTCGTCGGCGGGAGCAAGCCGCGCGAGCATCGCCGCGGTGTCCCGCTGCGAACGCCGCTCGAGCGGCGCAAAAGATTTTCGGCCGCGCGCCGACAGCGCCAGATGGCTTTGCCGGGCATCGCTTGCGGAAGCTTTACGTTCGATCAGGCCGCGCTTTTCGAAGTTGCGCAGCGTCCGGCTCAGATAGCCGGGATCGAGATCGAGCGCGCGGCCGATCTCGCTTGCCGTCGGCGCGCCGCCTTTGGCGATCTCGTACAGCACGCGCGCTTCGCCGAGCGAATAAGGGCTGTCGAGATAGGTCTTGCGCAGCACGCCAAGCTGCCGTGTGTAGAAGCGGTTGAAACGGCGCACCCTGGCGATCCAGTCTTTGGCAACGGGGTTTTTGGCGGCGCGATCCTTGCTGGCGCGATTTCCACCACTCGGGTCGTCGCCTTTGCGGTGCTGGTGTTTTCTTCCCGGCATGCCGCCAGGGTCGGACAGATACTTGACTAAGTCAAGTATCTGTCCGGAATGCCCGGGTGGCGAATCGCGCAGTGCGCCGCCGGCCGATGCGGCGAAGAAGATCGCTTTCCGGGTCGGCGGCGTGCTCGGAATGGCCGCCGGTCTGCCGGTAGAGTTCCGCCGCAATGACGAGGCCCTGTTCCGGCCGCGGCCTTGGTCGGAGCGCGCCGGCAAGGAGCGAGGCGGCTTCGCCGAGGGCCGATCGCGCCGGCGCAACGCGGCGGAATACGGCGGCGCGGACATCAGCCTGCGGCCGTTCGACGAAGCTTCGCATTTCGTCGATCCAAGGGGTATCGAGCACGATCCCCGGCTGCAGAAATAGAAGCCACGGAGCGCGCGCGGCTGCCGCTGCCTCCTGCAATCGGCGTCCCAACGGGCCGTCCGCGACGAGAAGCTTGCAGCCGGCAATATCGGCGATGGTCGCGGTATCGTCGCGCGATCCGGCGTCGGCGACCAGGACTTCCGTGATGAGGCCCGCGGTTGCGCCCGGCACCAGAGCGGCGAGCGTCCGCACCAGCGGACGTTCCGAATTGTGGGTCGCGATGATCACACTCAACATTCGCTATCGATCGCGCCCGGCCGTGCTTGGTTTGAGAGTTCCATCGCGAGGTTTACGGCGACTGCCGCGCGTTTCCAACCTTTTCCGCGGCTCACGCAAAGTTGTTCTTGTTTTGTTCCGACGCGCACGTTAACTTGGCGCCATGACCCGATCGTCCGCATTGAGACGCCCGCCGGCGCCGCTGCCCTCCGCGCCGGCGGGCGAGCTGGGGAGCGCCGTCGAGCGCGAACGCCGCCGCGGCCGCGGCGCCCAGTCGAACGCCTCAGGCCGGTACGAGCCGCTGGCGCGCACCGCCTTCGATGACGGCTGGGAGAAAATCGAAGACCTGCCGCCGTTCAAGACGAACGTGACGGTCGATGCCACGCGCAAAATCATCACCCGCAACGACTCGCCGGATATTTCCTTCGACCGCTCGATCAATCCCTATCGCGGCTGCGAGCACGGCTGCGTGTATTGCTTCGCACGGCCGACCCACGCCTATCTCGGGCTGTCGCCCGGCCTCGATTTCGAATCGAAGCTGTTCATGAAGCCGAACGCTCCCGAACTGCTGGAGCGC
>Ga0116217_10006500_pt1 | contig 10137 bp, 9 predicted proteins | sample Sb_taG_6_FD_89697 | JGI IMG/M metagenome (GOLD analysis project Ga0116217, IMG submission 89697) | Peat soil microbial communities from Weissenstadt, Germany - Sb_50d_4_PS metaG | ecosystem: Environmental > Terrestrial > Soil > Wetlands > Peat | place: Germany: Weissenstadt | collected 2010-09-21 | reverse complement strand
TCCAAGGACGCCGAGCTCCTGGTGCTCCGGCACGAGAACGCGGTGCTGCGCCGCCAGGTCAGCCGGGTCCGCTACCAGCCGGGCGACCGGCTGTGGCTCGCCGCACTATCCGCGCTGATCCCCCGGCGGCGGTGAGCTGAGGTGTTCGCGGTGACCCCGGCGACGCTGCTCGCCTGGCACCAGCGGCTGGTCGCGCGCAAATGGGACTACACGAGCCGCCGGCGTCCCGGGCGGCCGCCTGCGGCAGCCGCGATCCGCAAGCTCGTGATCCGCATCGCGACGGACAATCCGGGCTGGGGGCACCGGCGCGTGCAAGGCGAACTCGTCAAGCTCGGCCACCGGATCGCGGCCTCCACGATGTGGCAGATCCTGCACGCCGCCGGGATCGACCCCGCACCCCGCCGTACCGGCCCAACATGGAAACAGTTCCTCACCGCGCAGGCCCGCGGCGTAATAGCGGCCGACTTCGTCCACGTGGACACTGTGCGACTGCAGCGCCTCTACGCCCTGATCGTCATCGAGCACGGCACCCGTCGCGTCCACCTGGCCGGCATCACCGCGCACCCCGACAGCGCCTGGACGGCACAAGCAGCCCGCAACTTCCTGATGGACATCGGCCAGCGAGCGGCTTCAGTCAGGCTCCTGATCAGGGACCGCGCGGGCCAGTTCACTGGCTCCTTCGACGCCGTCTTCACGGCGGACGACATCAGGATCCTGGCCAGCTCGCCGCAGGCACCCAGGGCGAACGCGATCTGCGAGAGGATCATCGGCACCCTGCGCCGGGAACTCTTCGACCGGCTGCTGATTGTCAATGAGCACCACCTGCGCCAGGTGCTGACCGAGTACCTGCGGTACTACAACACGGCCCGGCCGCACCGTGCCCTCGGCCAGCTCACACCCGCCCAAGCCGACACCCGGCCGCCGGAGCCGGTCAACCTCGCCGACCACCGGGTCCGCCGCAAGCAGGTCCTCGGCGGACTCACCCACGAGTACTACATCGCCGCTTTACCACCCCGCGCTGCTACGGAGAAACGCAGGTCAGCACCCGAATCGTATTTCCGAGCCCCACAGGTGGCGGTCACGCTGACTTATGCCACCGGCCGCGGGCATGCGCTGATCGGCCGCGCTTTGTATCTGCCCGGAGGCTGCGCCGCGGATGAGGAGCACCGCGAGCTGGCCGGGGTGCCGGAGGAGGTGATGTTCGCCAGCAAGCCGCAGCTGGCCGCCGGCCTGCTGGACCGCGCGCACGCCCTGGGGATCCGCGCCGCGTTCGTGGCCGGAGATGAAGTGTACGGCGGGCGTGAGCTGCGCCGCGGCATCCGCCAGCGCGGGATGGGCTATGTGCTGGCGGTCCGCGCTAACCACGCTGTCACCACTGGCTCGGGCCGCACCGTGGCCGCGGCCGCGGCCGCTGGCCTGATCCCCGCTCGCGCCTGGCACCGGATGCGCACCGGGTCCGGGACCAAGGGCACCCGCCACTACGACTGGGCGATGCTTGAGGTGACCAGCGACGATACACCGGACGGGCATGGGGAGGGCACAGCGTGCTGCTGGCCCGGCGGCACCGCTACACCGGCCAGCTGTCGTTCTACCGGTGCTGGACACCCGGGCCGGTCCCGCTGTCCAAGCTGATCGCCATCGCATCGGCCAGGTGGAAAATCGAAGAAGATCACCAGCTCAGCAAGCAGGCCGCCGACCTGGACGCCGGGCAGGTCATCCGCTGGAGGTCCTGGCACCGCTGGACCGCGATCTGCCTGCTCGCCTGCATCTACCTCGCCGTCGCGGTAGCCCTGCAGCGCCAGCACGAGCCCGGCTCGGACCTGGCCGGGCTGATCCCGGTCACCGTCCCGGAGCTGCTGCGGCTCCTGCGCGGCATCGTCATCCCGCCGCCCCGGCGAGACTGGGCCCACCAGCTGCACTGGTCGGCCTGGCGGCGCCGCCACCAGCACCGTGCCCGCCAAGCCCACCAGAGCTGGAACGCCTACGCCGAGGCAACACCATGATCACAACGAATTACAGCTGCCGTATCCATGAGGGGGTTACACGTCCCAGATCAGGGATCGCAGGCAGCGTGAACTCGGGTCGTTCCTTGCCGACTCCACTCCTCCAGCAATCGCAAGTGCCAGTTGGCGTGATCGGTCATGCTCACGGACTTGCGTGATTCAGGCCCGGGGTCGGCTGAGAATGGCCGCCGACAGCAACATGGGCAAACATCGGCGCGAAAGGATGATTGATCTGGCCGAGCCCGGTTCGCCCTGCATCGAGCAGCCGCTGAGTGCAGGCGCGCAGCGCTGCGAGCGTTACCGGGAGATGCCGCTGCCTGCCCGTTGGAAGCGGCGATATCTGGATTCTCCGGTCACAGCTCCGGCTCGCGGTCAGACTGTGCATACGTCGGCGCGCGGAGTGGCGAGACGGCGCGTGGGTCGCCGGATGAAGAGCATGGTTGACCAGCGCAGCCGTACCCTTGACCTGCTCAGTACAGCGGCGTCTAGCCGTTGTGCTCAGGCCCGAGTTCCGCGGCGGCGGCTGGCCCTCCTGCCGCGCCAACAGGACATCACCGGCGAAGTCCGGCTCCGGGCCTGCATGGCGCTCCTGCTCGGCCTCGTCGCGGTGGCCTCCAGGTTCGGCCTCGAGACGATCCTCGGAGCGTTCCTCACCGGTGCTGTGCGCGGGGTGAAGGTGGGCTGCGCAGGCGTATAGTGATGGAGAGTCGAGGGAGTGCAAGGTGGAGGACGGGGAGCTCGTCCGGCCGCACCCGGCCGGCACCGACGACATCCCGGTCGCGCTGCGCAACGTCTTCCTGCATGTCACCAAGCAGTGCAACCTCCGGTGCCGATACTGTTACTTCTCGGCCAGTCGGCCGCTACCGGGCGAGCTGACGGTGGCCGAGTTCCGGCCCCTTTGGGCCGACCTGGTTGCGCTCCGGCCACGCAAGATTGTCTTCACGGGTGGGGAGCCGCTGCTGCGTCCGGACATCCTCGAGCTGCTGGTGGCGCTGCGCGCGGTCAACGGCTCGCCCCGGGTGCGGACCGTGCTAAATACCAACGGCTTTCCGGTCACCACCGAGACGGCGCACCGGCTGACCGGGCTGGTCGACGAGGTCCGTGTCAGCCTGGACGGCGCCCGCGAGCAGCACGACGCGATGCGGGGCGAGGGCAGCTTCGATGCCGCGGTGCGGGCGCTGGGTCGCCTGCGGTCCGCCGGTCTCACGCCGCGGGTGCTGGTCACCGTGACGCCGACCGCCCTGCCTGGGCTGGCCGACCTGCTGTGCTGGCTGGTCGAACGCGGGATCACCGCCATCAACATCAATCCGTTCCGGCCGGTCGGCCGAGGGGCCCGTCATCCGGAGTGGGTGGTGGCCGGGGAGGCGATCGCGGCGGAAGTCAGGCGCGCCTGGGACCGCTGTCATCCGGGACGGGCCTTTCCGGAGAACCGGGCGGCGTCGCCGCAGCAGCGGCACTGCGGCGTCGGACGGTTCCTCAACATCATGCCGAACGGTGATGTGTTCCCGTGCCATGTGCTCACACGGCCAGAGATGCGGCTGGGCAACATCCGTCGCGAGCGGCTCGGCGCGATCTGCCGCCGCGGCGGTCTGCTCGGCGGACTAGCCGCGCTCGACTTCGCGGAGCTTGCCGCGGCGGATCCGGCGGTCGAGGGACTGACCCGCCGCCACACCTGCTTGGCCGAGGTCTACGCGGAGACCAGCACTCGCCCGGTATGGCGGCGCGAGCTGCCGATGCTGCCCGGGCTGCGCCACGGCGAAACGGGGTAGCCGGTGTCGCCGCTCCGACGCGTCGTCCTCACTGGCGGGCCGGGCGGCGGCAAGTCGACTCTCATGCGGGAGCTGCGGGTTCGTGATCGACGCGGCCGGGCCTGGGCATTGCTTCCGGAGGCCACGCCCGCGCTGCTCGGGCCGGGCCTCGATCGAAGCGCAGGCACCTTGCAGCCCGCGGTGGTCCGGCTGCAGACGACTCTCGAGGACCTTTACGGCATCCTCGCCCTGGCCGGATCGGTGGTGGTGTGTCACCGCGGAACGCTGGACGCGCTGCCCTACTGGTTGCTGGCGGGCGAGGAGGAACACGCCTTCTACGCGTGCACCGGCCTCACCCGCGAGCAGCACCTGGCTCGCTACGACGCGGTGCTGCACCTGCAGACGGCCGCGGTCGGCGCGCCGGGCGCGTACGCTCGCTGGCCGAGCTCCCGCCGGCGGGAGACGCCGGCGGAGGCCGCCACCCTGGACAGCCTGTGCGTCCGGGCGTGGCGGGATCACCCCCGGTACCTGTTCCTCGGCAACGCCGGAGCCGACTGGGCCAACAAGGCCGCGGGTGCGATTGCGGCTCTGCGCACCTGGACCGCCGGAAAGGACGGCTGAGGCAATGCTGGATCCCCTCGAGGCCTGCGTGCTGCGGGTGTTGACGGCGAGCGATAGGCTCGTCGGCGCCGGCATGCTCGTCTCCGACCGGCACGTCGTCACGTGTGCGCATTTGATCGAGCCGACCGACACTGTCTGGTTCGACGCCCCGAGAGTGCTGGCGGCCGGCCGGGTGGAGGCGCGTGTGATCTGCTGGGTGCCGCCCGGCCCCGACGGCGGCGACATCGCGGTACTCGAGCTGACCGGCCCGGCGCTGGCAACGGCCCGGCCCGCGCCGCTGTCTCGGGAGTACGACCTGTGGCACCACCGATTCCGGGTCCTCGGCTTTCCGGCCGGGCATGACGGCGGCGTCTACGCCACCGGCGAGCTGCTCGGCCGCCAGCTGAGCGGCTGGATTCAACTGGAGGACGTCAACACCACCGGGATGCGGATCCAGCGTGGCTTCAGCGGTGCGCCGGTCTGGGACGAGAACCTCGATGCGGTCGTCGGGATCGTGGTCGCCGCGGTCACCGACGCGCAGACACGAGCCGGATTCCTCATCCCGGTCGACCTCATCGCGGCGGCCTGGCCGCCAATGACCGAGATGGCGCCGGCTCCGGAGGACCCAGTCCGGCGCCATCTCGCTGCCATGCTTGCTGAGGAGAGGTACGCTCAATGGGCCGGGCCTGAGGGCCGAGGGGACTGGGCCGTGCCGACGCGGGTGACCCGCTACCGAAGCCCGGCCGCACGATCGCAACCACTGCTGGAAGCCATGTCCGGCCACCGCTGCGTGGTCCTGCTGGGTGCGGCTGGCGCGGGGAAGACGACGGCCCTCGAACTCCTGGTTCGAGACGCCGAGTCCCGGCTGCCGATCCTGGTCGAGCTGCGGGATTTCGCCGGGGAGCCGTCGCTCATGCCGATGATCCGCGTTGCACTCCGCCGGCACGGGGTGCTCCGGCCGACCGACGCCGAGGTCGAAGCCCTGCTAGCTCGCGAGGACTGCGTTGTGCTGTGCGACGGGCTCAACGACGTCGGCGCGGACAACCGGCCGCGGATCGGGGTCGCGCTCAGGCAGCTTGCGGCCGAGTACCCCCGGTTGCGTCTGGTCGTCACCTGCCGGGCGGCCGACTTCGACGACTTCCTCGGCGATCTGGACGAGTTCACGGTGTTCGTGATCGCGCCCTGGCAACTTGACCAGATCACCCGTTTCCTGGCCTGCAACGGCAACGGCGGGGTGTCGTCGGCCGCGCTGGCCTTGCTGGTGCGCTCCGACGATTCGTCCATTCTGTCCAACCCGCTGCTGCTGAGCCTTGCCACGCGGTCCTCCTCGGCGCTGCGCCCGCATGCACGACGGGCGGACGTGCTGCGCGACTATCTGACCGGGGACCGGGTCTGCGGACGGGTCCCGGCCCGGGACGGCCTGCGGAACAAGCTGCTGCCAACGGCACGCCGCCTCGCGTACGCCGCCCAGCAGCGCCGGGAACGGCGCTTGACCGTCGACACGATCTTCGAGGAGATCGCGGCGGAACGCGGGCCGCGCGGCTACCGCACGGAGGACATGTTTGCCGCGCTGCACGGGAGCGACCTGCTGGTCTCGGACGCCGAGCACGGCTGGTTCCGGCACGAGTACGTGGCCGAATTCCTCGCCGCCCAGCAGATGCGGCGGCAGCTGACGCCTGGCGAGGTCGCCCGGCTGGCGGTCGACGGCTGGTGGCGGCCGATCGCCTCGCTCTACCTGTCGCTGGACGACCTGACGCCGGACGACCTCCGCTGGTTCCTTGACCCCACAGTAGATCGCTGGGTGCGCTATCTTGCGGCCACCGAGTTGGGGGCGCGCCGTGACGACCCGTGCACGTCCGCGATGATCCGCATTCCGGGCGGCCGGGTCGTGATCGGACGGGACGGTGGCGCCGAGAACGAGGCGCCCGCCCACGAGATCACCGTCGCGCCGTTCGACATCGACGTCGGTCCGGTTACCAACGCGCAGTACGCCCGGTTTACCGCGGAGGCCGGCCGCCCCGCGCCGCCGTCCTGGCCGGCCGGGCGCCTCCCGCCGGACCGGGCAGCCCACCCGGTGACCGACGTTGCCTGGGCCGTCGCCCGCGAGTACGCCGCCTGGGCCGGCAAGCGGCTGCCCACCGAAGCGGAGTGGGAGACGGCGGCGACCTGGTTCGAGAACGGTCCGAAGTGGCGCTGGCCGTGGGGCGACACCTTCCGCCCGGACCATCTGAACTCGGACACCTCTGCCCGCTCCTGGGTCGGCGGTCCGACACCTGTCGGCATGTACCCCGACGGTGCCAGCCGATACGGTGTTCTCGACCTGGTCGGCAACGTCTGGGAATGGACGTCGAGCCTGCTGCAGCCTTACCCGTACAATCCGGCCGACGGCCGTGAGGATCCCGCGGAGCCCGGCCTGCGCGTGGTTCGGGGCGGCTCCTGGCGCTCGACCTCGCCCGACTTCGTTACCGGGACTAAGAGGGACGCCTTCCTCCTGCGCCCCGGCCGTGGCGGCAATGTCGGATTCAGGTGCGCCCGCGACGCGGTGGAGGGAGGCGAGCGCGTTTGACTCCGGACGACGGGCCGAGGCTGCCCGACCGGCTAGGAGGGGTGATCGACTCCGTGCTCGCCGACCTGGCCGCGGAGCGCGATCGGTGGTCGCGGCCTGATCTGATCACGTCGACCGCGGCCGAACTGGTCGACCTGAGCTATCGGCTGGCCGAAGACACTCAGGATCTGGCGGAAACCCCGGTCAGCGAGATCCGCGGTCAGCTGATCGGCATCCTGGGCGGCGAGGCCTATGCGGCGTTGCTCGCCACCTCGCCGAGCGAGCGCGCCGACATAGCAGACTTCGTCGTCGTCCAGGAGGGGGGAGGCGGGTGCGCCCTAGAGGACTACAGCATGCGAGGCGGTGCCCAATCCTTCGACCTCGACATCGCCATGCCGCTCGACGACGGGACGGGATACGGGCGCCTGCCGTTGCCTCTTCCATACTTGGTCGCATGGGGCGTCCAGCGGTTGGCCGAGCCGCAGGCCGACCGCTTGGTTCGAGCGGTGCATGATGACCTGCGCGAGGGAGGCCCCGGGTGGCGTGCCGTGGTTGCCGCCGAGCCGGCCGGAATGCTGATCTCTCTGCGGGAGTCAGGCCTCGGACTACTCGCGCGCCCCGGCGGTCCGGCAGCCCTCCGCGAGGAGCTGGTCGAGATCCTGGGCGACCGTATCTCGACGCAGCTGCTCGATCCGGGCGGCACCATCGAGCAGTTCGTTCGGCGCGGCAGTGAGAGCATCCTCGATCGTTGGTGGCCGGAGGGCCAGAGCTTCCTCGAACCCGATCTCCGTTTGTGGCCGGAGTGCCTGCCGCGGCCGTTGCCCGACTGGCCGAGGCTGATTGTGTCGATGGCGAGTTCGGTGGCTCACGAGTTCGGCCCCGACGAAACGCTCGTGGTTCTCCGGGCAACAGTGGCCGACGTGGTAGCCGGCCGGGAAAGCTGGCAGCAGCTCGCGGTGGCCCGCGATGGCGGCCTGTTCTGGGCCACCCGGCTGGTGGCCGACCGGCTCGCGGCGATCTCCCCAGCCCGGCTCCGGGCGCGGCTCGAGAGCGAGCTCGACGAGCGCTGCTATGGGAGGTTGACCAAGGCAACAGATCGGAGGTTCCGGCCGCTGGCCGCAGGGCTCACCGAGAAGATCCAGCACGGCATGTGGTGGAACCCTGACGACGACACCACCGACCCGGACGTCGTGTCAGACTTCGTCGACCTGGCTCGCCGGTGGTGCGCCGGGGAGTTGTGGCGCTGAGAGATCCTGCTCGGCCAGATGCCAGCGGATGCGGACCGTACAGTTCGCCTCCGTCGCTACCGCTGCGAGCACTACACCCGACTGAGCGCTGAACTTCACCCCGAGCTCCAGCTCGATCTCCCGCGGCCGCTTCTGCAGCCGCTGCAGCCGGTCGATCGTCGCATCCGCGACCGGCCGAAGCCGGTCGAACGCGTCGCCGAGCGTCATCGTCGCCTTGCTGATCAGTTCGCCTGGCCGTCCGGCCGGGACGATGCCGGGCTCGGTGTCCGCCGACACCTCCACCTCGGCGATGATCGTCTCCCCGTTCTCGACGTCGAACTCCACCAGCCGCTTCATCGGATCACCCTCCTCGGTGTCGTCAGTGTCCCACAGGGCCAACGCCGGGGACGCCGATGACGGGACGGACGCTGATCGATCAAGCCTGGATCGAGAGCCTCATCGGCACCTCGAAACGGCGTCTGCGGCGGCGTGGGCAGGCGTTCCGCTGGGTGGTGAGGTCGTTCACCCAGGCCAATGGCATCCACTTGGATGACTTTAAGGGCAAACAGGCGACCTCTTCGTCCCGAAGCCAACGCGTGATGTGATGTGCCATCACTCTTACTCTGGCTCACCTTGTGCCGTGCCGAAACCCTGCGCATGGCCTGACCTGCTGCTTTACGCTCGGCGCTCGTGCTCATTCGCCTCATCTACCTGTTCATGATCCGGGTGCTCGGCTGGCTGGTGCTCTTGGCGCGCAGTGACGCCGCCAAGGACGCGGAGATCCTCGTGCTGCGGCATGAGGTCGCGGTCCTGCGTCGTCAGGTCGCCCGGCCGAGGCCGGGCTGGGCTGACCGGGCCGTAATCGCCGCCCTTGCCAGGCTGCTGCCCGGATACCTGCGGTGGCACCGCATCGTGACCCCAGGCACCCTGCTGGCCTGGCACCGGCGCCTAGCCAAGAAGAAATGGACTTACCCGAACGCGCCGGGACGACCACAGGTCCCAGCCGAGGTGCGCGCCCTCGTGGAGCAGCTGGCGCGGGAGAACCCCCGCTGGGGGTACCGGCGCATCCAGGGCAAGCTGCTCGGCCTAGGACTCCGGGTGGGGGAGGGGACGATCCGCCGGATCCTGGCCGCCGCCGGCCTCGGCCCCGCGCCGCGGCGGGCGTCGCCGACTTGGCGGCAGTTCCTGGAAGCCCAGGCATCCGGCATCCTGGCCTGTGACTTCCTGCATGTCGACACCGTGCTGCTCAGGCGCGTATATGTCTTCTTCGTCATGGAGATCCAGACGCGGGCCGTGCACATCCTGGGCGTGACCGCCCATCCGACCGGGGCCTGGACCGCCCAGCAGGCCCGCAACCTCTTGATGGACCTCGGCGAGCGGGCCGGGCGGTTCCGTTTCCTGATCCGTGACCGGGACGGCAAGTTCACCCCAGCATTCGACGGCGTCTTCGCCGGGAATGGCACGTGGGTGATCAGGACGCCGGTCCGGTCGCCGCGGGCGAACTCCTACGCGGAGCGGTTCGTGGGAACGCTGCGCCGCGAGTGCCTGGATCACGTGCTGATCCTCGGCGAGCAGCACCTGCGGGAGATCCTGGCCGAGTACACGTACCACTATAACAGCCACCGGCCGCACCAGGGTCGGCTGCAGGAACCCCCACTGCGCCACCCCGGCCACGCCATCGATATCACCGCCCGGATCGAGCGCAGGAGCGTGGTCGGCGGGCTGATCAGCGAATACCGCAGAGCAGCGTAGAGACCACGAAATGCCAGGTCAGCGGCTCTGCGTGAGTTTTGGCACGGCACAGGGGTCCAGATCAGCGAATATCGCAGAGCAGCCTAGCGTGCGCGAAACGCCAGGTCAGCGCCTATGAACGAGTTTTGGCACAGGATGTGCGTGCCGTAAACCTCGTCCACGTCATGCGACCAGGCGGTATTCGTTGATCAGACAAGCGGTGTGGGTTTGCCTTCGGACGCGGTACCGGTCGAGATCAGCCGGTTCGGGTAGGGGTTTCAGTG
>Ga0116217_10006498_pt1 | contig 10138 bp, 9 predicted proteins | sample Sb_taG_6_FD_89697 | JGI IMG/M metagenome (GOLD analysis project Ga0116217, IMG submission 89697) | Peat soil microbial communities from Weissenstadt, Germany - Sb_50d_4_PS metaG | ecosystem: Environmental > Terrestrial > Soil > Wetlands > Peat | place: Germany: Weissenstadt | collected 2010-09-21 | reverse complement strand
TTGTCCATCTGGCCGAGGAACTGGCGTGCGTAGGCCGACAGCGACTCCACGTAGCGGCGCTGGCCCTCTGCGTAGATCGTGTCGAACGCCAGGCTCGACTTGCCCGACCCGGACAGGCCCGTTATGACAACCAACGCGTCGCGCGGCAGCGCTAGCGAGATGTCCTTGAGGTTGTGCTCTCGCGCGCCCGAGACCACTATCTGATTGCTGCTCGCCATCTGCGCTGCATTCTATGAGGCAACTATGTATTCAAAGCACGTACGACTTTCCCCTGGAAATGAGTAGGTTCGGGGCCACAACCAAGCGGCTCCGACACGGGTGGTAGCCCAATGCCGGAGCCTTGACACGGAGGTATTAGCTCCATGCCCGACGAGAACCCTACCCCTGGCGAGAATCTGACCCGTGGCGACCGCAGCTTCGGCGACATGGAACGAGACGCGCTGTATCTGCTCACCGATCCCGGCCGTCAGCCGCCGCTCTGGAGCGTGCCGGACATCGGCCGCGAACTCGCCTACTTCGACCCCGAATGCGTGATCACGCCCCTGCTCCGCGTGGGCCTGATCTACAAAACCTCGGACGGGTTCGTGTTCGCCACACCCGCCGCATACCATCTGGTCGGGCTGGTCGGCCACGTCGCCTGACGCACCCCTCAGAGCGCCACGTCGCAGGTCGGGCGTGGCGCCCTGGACGCCCCCCTCCGCTCGTATGATGAACAAGATGCCTGCGCGCAAGCGTCCCGTCAAGACCAAGCCTAGCCCTCCCGCGAAGGATGTGCGCGCATTGCAGGACCGGCGGCACTCCGAGGCGGACTTCCTGCGCGACCTGGACCGGGCGACTACGAACCGCTCGGCTGAGAAGCTAGCTGCTCCTTCTCGACGCGCTCCAGCATCGCCCAAAACATAGGCTGCTCTGAGAAGCGCCGGTTGTAGCGGAAGGCGTACTCGTCCAGGTAGTTCTGCAAGTACGTGGTGCTGATCGCGTGGTAGACGCCCCGGACGCCGTTCTTGAACAGGCCGAAGAACCCCTCGACGGTCTGCGTGTGCGTGTCGCCGTCCACGTACACGTTCGCACGGTGCCTGATCCGCTTGTGGCCCCGGTACTGGCGCCCGATGCCCTTGTAGACCGCCAGCTCGTCTGTGAACAGCATCGCCTCTGGTAGCACCAGCGACCTGACAGCCGTACGCATCGACCGTGCGCCACGGTCTGGGATCACGGCCGGGCGCACCTGGCCGCCACGCTCCACCGCCGCGAGGATCGTCGGCCGGTTCCCGCGCCGCGCATACCCACGGCCCTCGCGTTTCTCGTAGGCGCGAGGCTTGCCGCCGAACTCCGACTCGTCTACCTCGACGTTCCCCGAGAGCGGGCCGTCCGGCTCGTCCGACAGTAGCGTCCGAATCTGCTTGAACATCCGGTGAGCGGTCTTGTACGTCACGCCGATCTCGCGCTCCAACTGCTTCGCGCTGATCCCGCACCGTGTCGAGGACATGAGGTAGACCGCGAAAAACCAAAGCTGGAGGCTGACCGTCGTCTTGTGAAAGATCGTGCCCGCAGTCGGGTAGACGTGGTGCCCGCAGAACTGGCAGGAGTACGCTGAGCGCCCGCTGATCCGGTGGAACTTGCTCGGCCGCTCGCACTTCGGGCAAGGCGTCCCGTCGCCGAAGAACTTGGCCTTGAGGTAGTCCAAGCACGCATCGTTGTCCGGGAATAGCTCTAGGAACCGGCTGTAGGTCATCGTGCTTTCGCTCGACGCCGACGGGAGAACGCAGTCGCGGGATCTGGCAGCCATGCTTCGCATGATACCAGACACAAGTACGTGTGTCAAGTATCATCGGCGATAGTCCTTACCGAACGCGAACAGCGCATAACCCATCGCTAGGACGTAGAACCCCGCTGGTATGTAGGCATAGACCACCTCCGTAGCGCTGGGGTGGACCAGCGGGACGATCACGCCACAGAGGAAGACAGTGGCCAACAGGGCCGCCACGGCAATGCCCTTGGGGCGACTTGGTAGCCGACGCCCTTCATACCGACGCAGCTTGTCGCAGATCGCCTTCGTCTCCTGCACGCCCGCTAGGTAGTTTTCAGCCCACTCGGTAAACACCTCCACGCGATCATCCCCCCGGTCTTGCCGTGCGGAGAGCGCACTGCCTTTTTCAATCGCACCGACCAGTTTCTCGATCCTCTCCGGCTCAGACCGCAACGTGCCGACGATCCTCCGCATTGGCCATTCGATTTCATTGAGCCAGGTCTCGACCTCTCCAACGCCGGTTATCTCGGGTGCGGTTTGGCCGCCCGTTACGTTGTGCTGGATCGGCGGCACGCGCCACATCGCCGAGAGCACCACCAGCAGCGCCTCTCCGCGTGCTTGCGTATTGTCCGCGGAAGGCAGCTTGCTCATGAGCGCCCGGCCGTCCCAAAGCTGACCGTTCGGAACGCCGAAGACGATCCGCTCCAATGCATCGCGCAATTCGCCCAAGCCCAAGCCGTGCGCGTTGAACGACTGCGGGGCGAGCACCCACCACAGCCTTGAAGGGGCGCGCCGCGTGGCATTGGCTCGCTCCACCGCCTCAGTCTCCATCGCCTGTTGGGACTGCCAAACCATGAATACGTAGCCCGAGAAGGCCGCAATCGCTATCGCTAGGATCGTCGCGTTGATCCCCGCCACCGTAAGCGCGTGCCCGGTGGCGTCGGCGTGGCGAGCGACTAGAGGGGCAAAGGCACCTCCCCTGGAGAATCGATGATGACCGAGTAGCCACACGCCTTTAGGTCCAGTAGCTCCGCGTAACTACGGCGTCGAGGGCTGGATTCGAGGCCCGCCGGGCGAGCCTCGAATACTTCCGTTTGGTGATCGCGTTGAGCGACAAGTAGGAAGGCGTCTGGATCTAGTTCGCGGAAGACGAGGCTCGGGAGCCTACTGGCGTCGGAGTGGTCCTCCCGTCGTCGCGAGCCCGGATGTTCGGGGTCATCCGAGTCAGCGCCCACGGCGCTGGAGCCCGCTCCGCCGGACGAGGGCAGGCACGAACACACGTTCGCCTCCGGGCGTACGTGTCGTGAAGACATAGTTGCCTTCTATGACCACGAACAAATGTTCGCTCCGCAGACCCGCGTAGACACCACAACGAACGCTACCGACATATAAATTTATATATGAGTAAGATGTTGGGCGTGACTGCCGCGACGACGCCCCGTACACGCCTGCCGCGCGAGGCCCGCATGGAGCAGACGCTGCAGGTCGCCCACGCGCTGTTCGCAGAGCGCGGCTATGGGCCGGTGACGATGGACGAGGTGGCGGCGGCTGTCGGCGTGACCAAGCCGCTGCTGTACAACTACTTCGGCAACAAGGAGCGCCTCTATCTCGCCTGCATGGAACCGGGCGGCGACGCGCTGGTGGCGGCGGTGGTGGGAGCGGTCGAGCGGACCTCCACGCCCGACGCCGCACTGCGCGCGGGCATCCACGCGTTCTTCGCCTTCGTCGACCAGGACCGCGGCTCCTGGCGCGTGCTGTTCGACGAGACGCTGCCGGCCGAGGGCGGGATCGCGCGGCGCGTCGGCGAGTACCGTGCCCGCATCGCCGATCTGGTCGCCGCCGCGCTCCTGGCCCAGCCGTCGGTCTCCTCGCGCACCCAGGTGGAGGCCCTGTCGATCGCGCTGCTGGGCGCGGCCGAGGCGCTGGTGCGCTGGTGGCTGCGCACGGAATCGATGACCGCCAGCGCCACCGCCGAGCTGTTGATCCAGACCGTCGAGCCGGGCCTGGCTCGGAGCGCGCGGTCATGAGCGTCCGCCGCGTGGCCGTGCTGGGTGGCAACCGCATCCCCTTTGCGCGGTCGAACTCCGCCTACGCGCACGCCTCCAACCACGACATGCTGACCGCGGCGATCGACGGACTGGTCGACCGCTTAGGCCTGGAGGGCGAGGTGATGGGAGAGGTTGCCGCGGGGGCGGTGCTCAAGCACCCGCGCGACCGCGACCTCACCCGCGAAGCGGTGCTCAGTACACGCCTGGCGCCCCAGACGCCCGCCTACGACGTCCAGCAGGCCTGCGGCACGGGCCTGGAGGCGGTGGTGCTGGTGGCGAACAAGATCGCGCTGGGACAGATCGACGCGGGGATCGCGGGGGGCGCAGACACCACGTCCGACGCGCCGATCGCGCTCAACGAGAGCCTGCGCAAGCTGCTGCTCGACCTCAATCGCACCCCTGACACGGCCGGCCGCCTGCGCCTGCTCACGCGCCTGCGCCCCGGACAGATCGTGCCCGAGATACCGCGCAACGCCGAGCCGCGCACGGGCCTGTCGATGGGCGAGCATTGCGCAATCATGGCCGGCGAATGGGGCATCACGCGCGCCGAGCAGGACGAGTTGGCCGCACGCAGCCATCAGCACATGGCCGCGGCCTACGAGCGCGGCTTCTTCGCCGACCTGCTCACCCCCTACCTGGGGCTCGAGCGCGACCAGAACCTGCGGCCCGACTCCAGCAGCGAGAAGCTCGCCAAGCTGAGACCCGTGTTCGGCGGCGCCCAGGGCACGATGACCGCCGGCAACTCCACCCCGCTCAGCGACGGCGCGTCGGCGGTGCTGCTGGCCAGCGAGCAGTGGGCGCGCGAGCGCGAGCTGCCCGTGCTGGCCTATTTCACCGAGGCGCAGACCGCGGCCGTTGACCACGTGCACCCGCGCAACGGCACGGGTACACCCGAAGGCCTGCTGATGGCGCCCGCCTACGCGATGCCGAGGATGCTCGACCGGGCCGGCCTAGGCCTGGGCGACTTCGACCTGTACGAGATCCACGAGGCGTTCGCCGCGCAGGTGCTGTGCACGCTGCGCGCGTGGGAGGACCCGGTCTTCTGCCGCGAGCGTCTCGGGCGTGGGCGACCGCTCGGCCCGATCGACCGCGAGCGGCTGAACGTCAACGGCGGCTCGCTGGCCGCCGGCCATCCGTTCGCGGCGACCGGCGGGCGGATCGTGGCAGCGCTGGCCAAGGCGCTGCACGAGCGCGGCTGCGGCCGCGGCGTGGTGAGCATCTGCGCGGCCGCCGGCCAGGGCGTGGTGGCGATGATGGAGAGCAGCGGGGGCGCATCATGAGCCGCCGCTGCACCCCGCTTGGAGGCTGCTCGTGAGCGACCGCTACGCCCAGCTGGTCAACTCCCGCCCAGGCGGCCTGCTCGCACGCCAGGTCGGCCTGCCCCGGCCGGCCCGGCTGGAGCGACACAGCCCCGGCGACCCGGTGATCCGCGGGCGGGTGCTGCTCGCCGCAGCGCCACAAGGCCGGTTGCTGGAGCCGGTCGCGGCCGTGCTGGCGCAGGCGCGCTGTGAGCTTGCCACGCACCCTGACCAGCGCGTGCGCGAGTTGGTCGCGCGGGCGGGCCTGGACGCCACGATCTTCAACCCGCAGGCCCCCGGCGAGCAGCGCCTGAAGGCGCTCGTGTTCGACGCCAGCGGCATCGCCGACTCCGGTGAGCTGGCGTCCCTGCACGCCTTCTTCCACGGCGCCGTCGCACAGCTCGATCGCTGCGGGCGCGCGATCGTGCTGGGCACGCCGATGGACGACTGCGCGTCGGTCGCGCAGAAGACCGCCCAGCGTGCGCTGGAGGGGTTCACCCGTTCGCTGGGCAAGGAGGTCGGCGCCCGCGGGGCGACCGTCCAGCTGGTGCTGGTGGGAGCCGGCGCCGAGCACGCGGTCGCCTCCACCCTGCGCTTTCTGCTGTCGCCGCGCTCGGCCTACGTGTCCGGCCAGACGATCCGCGTCAACCGTGCACGCCGGCCCGAAAACGTTGACTGGGAGCGCCCGCTGCAGGGACGCCTCGCGCTCGTAACCGGCGCGTCGCGCGGGATCGGTGAGGCGATCGCATCCACGCTCGCGCGCGACGGCGCGCGTGTGGTGGGGCTGGACGTGCCGGCGCTGGCCGAGGACCTGCGCCGGGCGATGGCGCGGCTGGACGGCGAGGCGATCGAGCTGGACATCACCGCCCCCGACGCCCCGGACGCGCTCGCGCAGCGCTTCTCCACGGGCCTGGACGTGATCGTGCACAACGCGGGCGTCACGCGCGACCGCACGCTCGCCAAGATGCCGCCCGAGCGCTGGAGCGAGCTGATGGACGTCAACCTGTGCGGCCAGGAGCGCATCGATCAAGCACTGCTGGATGCGGGCGCGCTCAACGACAACGGGCGCATCGTGTGCGTGTCGTCGATGAGCGGGATCGCGGGCAACGCGGGCCAGACCAACTACGCGACGTCCAAGGCGGGCGTGATCGGGCGCGTGCAGGCGCTCGCCGGCGAGCTGGCCGAGCGCGGGCTTGCGATCAGCGCGGTGGCCCCCGGCTTCATCGAGACGCAGATGACCGCCAAGATGCCAATCGCGATCCGCGAAGCGGGACGGCGGATGAGCAGCCTCGGCCAGGGCGGGCTGCCGGTGGACGTGGCCGAGACGATCGCCTGGCTGGCCCAGCCGGCGTCGGGCGGCCTCAACGGCAACGTGATCCGCGTATGCGGCCAGAACTTCCTCGGGGCGTGATGGCCACGCGCCGGCTCGACAGCTCCCCGCGGATCCTGCCGCTGTATGCCCGCGCGGTCGCGCCGCTAGTGCCCGGTGCCTCGCGGCTGCCGTGGGTGGCGGGCGCCGCCCACGAGGTGCCTGACCTGCGCCTGACCCTCTCGCGGGTACCAATCGACCCCGAGCGCGTGGCCCGGTATGAGCGCGTGTGCGGCTTCACGGCGCGCGGCCACGTGCCCGCCACGTACGTCCACGTGCTCGCCTTCCCGCTGCACCTGGCGCTGATGGCCGACGGAAGCTTCCCGTTCCCGGCGATCGGCCTCGTGCACGTGGCAAACCAGATCGTCCAGCACCGGCCGATCGGGCACGCCGAACGGCTGGACCTGGAGGTTCGCGCCACCCCGCTGCAGCCCCATCGGCGCGGGCGCACCTTCTCGATCGCCTCGACCGCGCACGTGGACGGCGAGCTGGTGTGGGAGGAGACCAGCACGATGCTGCGCCGCGGCGCGCACGGACACGCGCCGGCGGGCGACGGCGAACCGGCGGGCAGCGACGCTCCCCTCAGCAGCGAGGCCTACGCAGACGGCGAGGGCACGCCCAGCCATTCGTCTCCCCCGCAGCAGGCAAGCAGCGAGTGGCGCCTGCCGGGCGACCTGGGTCGTCGTTATGCGGCCGTGTCGGGCGATCGCAACCCGATCCACCTGCACGCGCTGACCGCACGGGCGCTCGGCTTCCCGCGCGCGATCGCCCACGGCATGTGGACGAAGGCGCGCTGCCTGGCCGCCCTGCAGGACGCCCACGCGGACGTGTGCCAGGGCGCCTTCGCCATCGAGGTGAGCTTTCGCCGTCCGATACTGCTGCCGGCCACGGTGCTTTTCGACAGCGTCGCCGATGGGGACGGGGCGCGCTTCAGCGTCCGTGACGAGGCGTCGCAGGACATCCACCTCGCCGGACATCTGCAACCGCTGGATGGCGCATCGCCGGCACACACACCGCGACAACAGGAGGAGGCGCAGTGAACACGGCCGAACGCAGCATGGGCCTGGGCCTGCGTGCGCTCAACCGTCTGGCGGGCTCGCAGCTGCTCGACCGGGTGGGCCAGCGCAAGCGCGTGGAGCGCTTGGTGTATCGGGGCACTCGCCAAGGCTTTCGCGCGGCTGGGGCCACAAGCCGCAGCTTCAGCGCGGCGGCCAAGCTGGCGCGCCCCGCCCGCCAGGCGCACGCGCGCAAGCCCGAGCTGTTTGACCTGACCCCCGACGAGGAGCAGCAGATGCTGCGCGAGGCGATCGGGGCGTTCGCGGCCGAGCAGGTGCGCCCGGCCGCGCTGGCAGCCGACAACGCGTGCGCCACGCCCGCCGAGCTGCTGGCTCAGGCCGACGAGCTGGGGATGGCGACGCTCGGCGTGCCCGAGAAGCTTGGCGGTGTGATGGCCGAGCGCTCGGCGGTAACGAGCGTGCTGGTCGCCGAGGCGCTGGCGCACGGCGACATGGCGATCGCCTTCGCCGCACTGGCCCCGGGCGCGGTGGCGAGCGCGCTGGGCCTGTGGGGCGACGCCGAGCAGCAGGCGGCGTACCTCCCCGCGTTCATGTCCGAGAGCCCGCCGCCGGCCGCGCTCGCGCTGCTGGAGCCGCGGCCCCTGTTCGACCCGTTCGCGCTGACCACGCGCGCGCGGCGCCAGGAAGGCGAGTGGATCCTCAGCGGCGCCAAGTCGCTCGTGCCGCGCGCGGGCGACGACGAGCTGTTCGTGATCGCCGCCGACGCCGAGGGCCTGGGGCCGGCGCTGTTCGTGGTCGAGTCCTCCACCGCCGGCCTGTTCACCGAGCCCGAGCCCGCCATGGGCCTGCGCGCGGCGGCTACCGGGCGGCTGATTCTGCAAGAGGTCCGCGTGCCGGCGAGCGCGCTGCTGGGCGAGGGCCGTCGCGAGGTCTATCAGGAGTGCGTACAGCGCGCGAGGATCGCATGGTGTGCGCTGTGCGTGGGCACGGCCCAGGCGGTGCTGGACTACCTGATTCCCTACGTCAACGAACGGGTCGCCTTCGGCGAACCTATCTCCAACCGCCAGGCGGTCGCCTTCGCGGTTGCCGATGTGGGCATCGAGCTCGAGGGGATGCGCCTGCTGACCTACCGGGCGGCCAGTCGCGCGGACACTGGCAAGGGCTTCGACCACGAGGCCGCGCTCGCGCGGCGCCTGTGCGTGGACAAGGGCGTTCGCATCGGCTCCGATGGCGTGCAACTGCTGGGCGGACACGGCTACGTCAAGGAGCATCCGGTGGAGCGCTGGTATCGAGACCTGCGGGCGGCGGGCGTGATGGAGGGCGCCCTGCTCGTTTGAGTCGAGCCGGCCCACCATGATCAGCCTCGAGACACCCAGGAAGTTCGCGCCACTCGTCAGCCAGGCCCGCCAAGTCGCCACGGAGGTGTTCCGTCCGATCTCGCGCAAGTACGACCTCGCCGAGCACGCCTATCCCAAGGAGCTCGACATGCTGGCGTCGCTGATCGACGGCGTGAACGCAGGCAGCGACATCGGCGGCGCGGGCGCGGCGGGCGTGCGGCGCGAGCACAGCGCGGCGGGCGACACGGCCAACCGAAACGGCTCGAACCTGTCGACGGTGCTCAGCGTGATGGAGCTGTGCTGGGGCGATGTGGGGCTGCTGTTGACGATGCCCAGGCAGGGACTGGGCAACGCGGCGATCGCGTCGGTGGCCAACGAGGAGCAGCTGACGCGCTTCGACGGTCGCTGGGCGGCGATGGCGATCACCGAGCCGGAGGCCGGCTCGGACTCGGCCGCGATCCGCACCACGGCGGTGCTCGACGGCGACGAGTACGTGCTCAACGGCGAGAAGATCTACGTGACCTCGGGCGAGCGCGCGGACCTGATCGTAGTGTGGGCGACGCTGGATCGCTCCAAGGGCCGCGCGGCGATCAAGTCGTTCGTGGTCGAGCGCGACAACCCCGGCCTGAAGCTCGACCGCCTGGAGCACAAGCTCGGCATCCGCGCATCGGACACCGCGGCCTTTCGCCTCGAGGACTGCCGCGTGCCCAAGGACGACATGCTCGGCAGCCCAGCGGTGGACGACAAGAAGGGCTTTGGCGGCGCGATGCAGACCTTCGACAACACCCGCCCGCTAGTTGCCGCGATGGCGGTGGGGCTGACCCGCGCGTGCCTGCAGGAGACGCGCGCCCAGCTCGAGCGCGCGGGAGTGCAGATCGACGACGCCGCGCCGGCGTACGCCCAGCACGCTGCCGCAGCGCGGATGCAGGCGATGGAAGCCGACTACGAGGCCGCACGCCTGCTTACCCTGCAGGCCGCCTGGATGGCGGACAACAGCAGGCCCAACTCGCTGCACGCGTCGATGGCCAAGGCCAAGGCGGGACGAACCTGCGTGGAGGTGGCGCTCGCCTGCGTGGAGCTGTGCGGCAGCGTCGGCTACAGCGAGAGCAACCTGCTGGAGAAGTGGGCCCGCGACGCCAAGATCCTGGACATCTTCGAGGGCACCCAGCAGATCCAGCTGCTGATCGTCGCCCGGCAGCTGCTGGGCAAGACCTCGGCGGATTTGCGCTGAGGCGGGCTACCCCTCAGGCGGGAATGTCGTTGAACAGCTCCGTCACGTCCAGCTCTGCCACGCCGGCGGCCGGGGACGGCACACGCTCGCCA
>Ga0116217_10006497_pt1 | contig 10138 bp, 4 predicted proteins | sample Sb_taG_6_FD_89697 | JGI IMG/M metagenome (GOLD analysis project Ga0116217, IMG submission 89697) | Peat soil microbial communities from Weissenstadt, Germany - Sb_50d_4_PS metaG | ecosystem: Environmental > Terrestrial > Soil > Wetlands > Peat | place: Germany: Weissenstadt | collected 2010-09-21 | reverse complement strand
GTTCGGCAGGCCGTCGCCATCGGCATCCATGTTCGGGTCGAGAATGAGCTGGCGATAGACGAGTGTGCCGCCGTTTTTGATGAAATGGCCACAGGAATTGGTGACGACGAGGGTGTCCACAATGAGCGTGCCACCGTTCATCGTGAAGGTGCCGTTGCGCGCATCGAGCACGGCGGTATGGGTCGGGTTCGTGACGTAGAGGGTGCCGCCGCTTATGGTCGGGGTGCCGATGGCATTGCTGACACAATCACCGACGATGAGCTTGTTGAGAACCGTGAGCGTGCCGCCGCTTTGAGTGAAGGTGCCGACAAAGCCGGGAGAAAAGCCGACGTACAGGTTGCTGGCAATGGCTGTGCCGCCGGAGAGGTTGTATTGCGCATTGTGGTTCTGGCCGATGACAATGCTCGCCTGCGAAACATCGAGGGCTCCTCCGTCCTGCTGGCAATCGTTCATACTTAGGCCGTCGCCGTCCTGATTGTCCCCAAGAACCGTTAAGAGGCCGTTTCCGGTGAGATGGAGCAGTCCGCTCGCACTTGGGGTCTGTCCGCCCAGATTGACAAGCTGTGCGGTGACGGTGCCGGCCGAGATGGTCATCTGCGCGCTGCCGCCCGGGCCGATGAGGATGGGAGCGTTGGTGCAGGTCAACACACCGCCGGCACTGGTGCCGCCGGTGATATTGACTTGGGCGGTGGAATTGCTGCCCGCGGCGACGATCAAGCTGCTGCCAAGCGAGAGTGTCGCTCCCTCCTGGAGGCTAAGCGTGCCGTTCTCCAGTTGAAGGGGGCCAGCAAACGAGACCTGGCCCCCCGCCACTTGCTCGGTGAAGGTAGTGGTGCCACCGGAGGCACCGAGGAGCCCGCTCCCGAATTGAACCGAGGCGTTCCCGGAGATGGTCATCTGCGCATTGCCGCGCTCCATCAGCAGGGAGGGGGAGTTAGTCGAAAGATTATTGGTGGCAATGAAACTGCCGCCAACAATGTTGACGATGCCCACCTGCAGGGGGGCTGTGGCGATGAACAGTGAACGGTTCAAAACTGCATCGGTGTGGTCGAAATTGGCAGCTCCGTTGGCTCCGGAGCCAACGAAGAGGTCGTACGCCTTGAGGCTGCTGTTGGTCATCGAGAGGGTACCGGGTGCCGAGTTGCCGACGGTGAGGTCGAATGCATTGGCGGTATCGAGGCTGGCGTTGTTGAAGAAAGTCGCCGGACCGTCGAAGATGACCGAACTGCCGTTGGCGAAGTCATTGGTTGGAGGGCTGGCTGGGTCCATCTGAATCGTGGAATTGCTCACGACCAGGGCGCTGCCGCCCAGCATAAAGAAGTTACCCTGAACGCTGAAGGGCAAGGCCGGCCCCGCGCTGACTAGAAGCGTGTTTACCGAGTTGGAGGGCGCGCTGAGCAGCAGGTCCGAGATGGCCAGCGCGCTGGGAGACGTGAAGGTGTCGATCGTTACGGTCTTACTGCCGCTGTTGGTGATGCTCACTGAAGAGTTAGTTCCGGGGCTGCCGCCCGTCCAATTCGACGAAAAACCAAACGCGCCGTCGCCTTGGCTGATCCAGTACACCGGCTGACAGCACTCAAGGCAGAGGCTGCATCCAGGGAAAACGAAAGCCTCATAAGCGCCGACGTCGACGTGGAGGCCTTGGGGGCGGGTGATACCACGTTGGTCGATCGTCAGGTTATAGGGCGCGAAAAGCACCCCGTCGTTGCCGGCATCAAAGGCAACTCCCGCCTTGCCGATACTCATGGTTGGCGTGGGCCCGCCATTGTTCCTAAGAACACCCAGACGAAGCGGGGCAACGGAACCATAAACCGAGTCAATACCGCCGCTGGCCGTGGGGTCGCCCCTGTAGTGCAGATTGTTGCCACCGCTGGTGAAAGCCGCCCCGGGATCGACGTAAATGTCAGATTCGACGGAAGACGGATCGACGTTATTCGCCGCAACGGAGTTGCCTAAGACGATGCAATTGATCAGCGAGAGAGCTGAGCCGGCGCCCTCGGTGGCAATACCTCCTCCGCGGAGTACGCCAAAGCGATGGACGACGTTATCACTCACCGTGCAATTGACCATGGCCAGGGTGCCGAAACTACAAATGGCGCCACCTTCGGCGAGTTCTGCTGAATCGCCCGGAAAAACGGAGTTGCCGCTCAGCGTGCAGTTCGTCAGGGCTCCGTAGCCTGCATGGATCAAAAGGCCACCGCCCTGAGCGAACGTGGTAGCCGTATCGCTCACCACGGAACAGCCACTCACCGTGCAGGCAGTCATGGTAACGGATAGACCGCTGTAAAGCCCCCCGCCTTCGGCAAACTCGCCGCCCACGGCCGAACAGCCAGTTATCGTGCAAGCGTTCATGGCGAGGAATCCACTGTCGCTATTGTAAATGCCACCCCCGTAAGAATTCTGGGGAGTGAGCGCTTCCGCTAGACAATTGGCGATGTTGCATTGGCTCATTGAAAGCTCTCCTTCATTCAGAATGCCACCACCAATGCCATCGAGGTTCGCACCGTAGGAGATGTGCGCACCGTTCGAGATGGTCAGACCGGAAATGTTCGCGCTCGCCGTACTGAAGATGTGAAAGATCCGACTGATCCTGGTGCCATCGATCGTCGTCGCCTTTGGCCCATTACCGACAATAGTCAGGTTGTGCTGGATGATCGGCAGCTCGGTGCTGAGCTTGATGTAAGTGATACTGGCATCGAACTTAATGGTGTCGTTATCGTGGGCAACGTTGAGGAGGATGTCTCGCAAAGTGCCTGTACCAGGCCCGGAGTCATCATTAGGGTTGGTCACCGTGAAGTCAGTTGCGCCGACATTCCCTGTAAGCCCAAGCCAGAGTGCCGCCAGCAGCGCCGGCAGCCGCACGGCCACCAGATGAAATTTCCTTTTCTTTTTTCCGTTTCTTAGCGTATTGAGACGGGGAGCCTGCGGTCGCCGCGCCTTGGGCCCGGCAGCCGGAGTGATTAATTGCTTGGTTATGTTCATGGTCTTCGGTGTTGGTGTGTTTTCTGGTTCGGCTGGCGCTACGCACTGGGCCGTTCGCCAGGCAAAACCCCTGGTCTGCCTTCCGGCATCTCGGGATGCGCGGTAACTCCATTGCGCATTGGCTTTTTGCTTCATACAGTGGATTCAACGCATCAGTGGCTGATCTTTCAAAAATGTTTGAAAGAAAGCGTCGGAATGGCTGGAATACATAGATAGATGGTCAGCGCTCGCTCATGGTCCGGGACGGATGCCGGGCTGCCTCGCAACGGACGGCCTCGCGGCCCAGTTGAGCCAGCGCCATGAGTCGAAACTGGCGCTTATACCGCCTGCGGGCGCAATGAGCCTTCAACAGAGCCGGGGTCAAGCCGTGGATCGGTATCATTTCGTTCGACACGCACGGGAGCAAATCTACGGTTGGACGCCTTTCTTGGGCGAAGCCGGTACTGAAGTTTGACCAAGCTCCAGTACCGACTTTCCGGGATTCATCACTGCGCCGACGACACGCCGGACGCGAATGATGCAGTTTACCGAGTAGTCGCGGTCCCCGCCCTAGCCCTGTTCGTCATCGTCTTCGAGCGGCAGGAGGAAGTTCTCCAGCACGTATCTGGAGAGCTTCAAGCCCTGCTCGGCGCCCACGTTGCACGAGTTGCGGAAGTGGATGCCGGCCCAAATCCGGGCCTCGATGACCTGCGCCGCCGCGTCGGAAAAACGGTTGAAGGTCCAGGTGAAGCCGGGGTAGGTTGTGCCGCTCAGGGTGAAAGTGTGTTCATCGCCCAACAACTCCGCCAGCGTGTTCATGAAGGCGGTGGTGAGTGTGGCATGATTGGACATGTACTCCTGGAACCGCGGCGCGGTGAAAAGCGAATCCCAAGCCGGATCGGCTACGGTATCCGGGTTGCCGTCGGTGTCCGCCAGCCGGATGGCGTGATAGGGCCTCCACAGGTTGTAGGTGTACTTGGAATCGAAGCCAGCGACGAGGGCATCCGCGCCAACGATATTAATGAGAGCGAAGATTCGCGCCGTGTCCACCAGCCTCAGCTCCCGGCCATAGGCCTCGATCACCGGCCGGACGGCGTGGTTCTCCTCAACCGACCCCACGGCCTGCCAAAGCAGCGCGAGTTGGGTTTGTTCCGGAGTGCGAACGGTGCTGTCGAAGCGGCCAATGGCCTTGACCTCGTTGACGTCGGCGGCGTAGAGCGCGCTGGTCAAGGCAGGCGGCGGACCGGGCCGGAACTGATCGTGGCTGGTCATCGCGAAGGGGACCAGGATCGCGTATTGGGGGAAAAGCGCGGGCAACGTGCCGTCGGCGTTGGTGCCGGCGGGCGGTGAGCGCCAAACCCCTGGAGCGCCCCCGCCGAAATAGCCAGGCAAGGGCGTAGCGGCGCCGTCAGTGCTCCGCCAGGCGAGGATCTGGTTGGCAACATACTCGCCCCACGCCTGCCCGAGGTCAATGCGGTGATCGTGACCACCGCGTACTGGAATTGTTGCCAGCGAGTTGGACAGTTGCAGGTCGAGCGCTGCCTTCTGCGCGGGATAGAGACCGACCAGGGCCGTTTAAGCAGCCTGAGCGGCAGCCGCTTCCTCCGAAGCTCCCCGCGGCCCGCGCTCGGTAACAAAGTAGGGCGTATACTTTGGGTGAATGCCGTTGACGGCGTCGTAAATGGCCGTGTGGACGATCGCCAAGGAGCGCGCCCGCACCGGAGGTCCCTGGTTGGTGGCTAAGAGGGCTTGCTCCGTGTTAGCGTTCCAGTCGGTCACCATGTCGGCTCGCATAGCCGGCCCCGATGCCAGGCATGACGCCATCAGGGCCAACCCTAGCTTGGGTCCAGACCTCGCAAATCCTTTGCGATCCTTGTACAGTTTCATTTCGTTTTGCATTTGTTCTCCTATCGTTGTTTGTTTGGTTTTCTTAGTTTTGCATTGGCTTTTTGCTTCATACAGTGGATTCAACGCATCAACGGCTGATCTTTCAAAAATGTTTGAAAGAAAGCACTGGAATGGCTGGAATACATAGATAGATGGTCGGCGCTCGCTCGTGCTCTGGGACGGATGCCGGACTGCGTCGAACCGGGCGGCCTCGCCGCCCGATTGAGCCAGCGCCATGAGTCGAAATTTTATGAGCGACAAGACGTCCGAGTTCATTCCGACCAGTTCAAGCCTCCTGGTCCGGATTAAGGATTGGAACGATGCGGCCGGTTGGCAGCTCTTCTGCGATACTTACCGCAAGCTCATCTACAACACCGCCATCCGCGCGGGGCTGGCCGATGCCGAAGCGCAGGATGTGGTCCAGGACACCTTCCTTTCAGTGGCCAAGAAAATGCCTGAATTCGAGTACGATGCCGCGCGCGGTTCTTTCAAAGGCTGGTTGCTGCAATTGACCGGCTGGCGGATCAAAAACCAGTTGAAAAAACGACTGCCGGCCGAGCCCATGGACCGCCGCCCCGAGGCTGGCACTTCCAGTACTTCAACGGCCCGCCGTGTGCCCGATCCGGCCAGCCTCGACATGACTGCCGTTTGGGATGAGGAATGGCAAAAAAACCTCCTGGATGCCGCCATCGAACGCGTTAAACAGAAGGCCAATCCGAGGCATTACGAGATTTTTTATTTGCACGCGGTCAAAAAGCTCCCCGCCGCGCAGGTCGCCAAAACGCTCAACGTCAATGTGGCCCAGGTTTACCTGGCAAACCATCGCGTGGCAGCGCTGGTGAAAAAGGAGGTCCGCCGGCTGGAGAGAGAGTTGATCTGATGACCATAATCCCTTGCGGATTGTAGGCATCTCCGGGCCGGCGAGGATGAGGGAGGTCCCGAATCGTCTCGAGGTGTCTCGAGGTGGCCGAGGCCGCCGAAAAATCTTGCAAGATCGTTCTGCCTGGACGTATCTTCAACGACATGCAGCCTCCTTTGGTCAGAGATACGTCTGGGGTCTGCTTACCCCAGCGGCGCAGGGAGCAGTCCAGCCCGACAGGCGCGCCCGGGGCTGGTGGCGGCACCTTGGCCGCCGCTCCTCAGGCCCAGGCGCAAGGCTGCCCTCGTATCCCCGACCATGAAATGCTGCGCCGGATTGGCGGGGGCAGTTATGGGGAGGTTTGGCTGGCTCGCAGCGTGACGGGTATTTACCGCGCGGTCAAAGTCGTCTATCGCCGCACCTTTGGCGATGATCGGCCGTTCGAACGCGAGTTCAACGGCATACAGAAATTCGAGCCGATCTCCCGCTCGCACGATTCGCAAGTGGATATTCTGCACATCGGCCGCAACCATGATTACTTTTACTACGTCATGGAGTTGGCCGACGATGCCAGTCCAGAACCCAATGAGTCAGAAGAGGAGGGCCGCGGCGATGGCCAAAGCGTTCAACATCCCGCTAATTTGCCGGCGCTTGACTCCTCACCGGTTCACGGCTCCATCTCATCCTACACGCCCCGCACTCTCAAGCTCGAGCTGCAGCGTCGGGGACGCCTGCCGGTGCCGGAGTGCCTCGACATCGGCATCGGCCTTACCACGGCCCTGGCCCACCTGCACAAGCACGGTTTGGTCCATCGCGACGTCAAACCCTCCAATGTGATTTTCATCAATGGCACGGCCAAGCTAGCGGACATCGGCCTGGTGACTGATTTTGATGCAACGGTTTCGTGTGTGGGCACCGAAGGCTTCCTCCCGCCGGAAGGCCGGCACGCCTCAGGCTGATCTTTATGGGCTGGGCAAGGTGCTCTACGAAATCAGCAGCGGCAAAGACCGCAAGGACTACCCCGAGCCGCCGACCTCGCTGGGCGAGTTTAGCGACCGGCAGGAGTTGCTGGAGTTGGGCGAGGTGATCCAGCGGGCGTGCGCGCCCAATCCGCGCGACCGTTATGGGAGCGCGGAGCAAATGCAGGCGGATCTGTTGCTGCTCAAAACTGGCAAGTCGGTCCGCCACACCAGGAGACTAGAGCGCCGGCTCAAGATGATGACGCGAACGGTGATCGCGGTGGTTGCGGCGATGGTGCTGGGTGTGGCGCCCTACGCCTGGGCATTGTTCGAAGCACGGCGTGCCCGGCAGGCCGCAAGCCGGGCGCAAGCGGCGGAGGCCGCGAGCCAGGAAAGGCTGAGGAGTTCGTATTTGGCGCAGGCGCATGCCTGGCGCCTGACCAGCCAAGCCGGTCGGCGAGCTGAGGCGCTAAAGGTACTGAAAGCGGCGGCCGTAATCCGACCGTCGCTCGAGCTGCGCAACGAGGCCATTGCGTGCCTGGCGCTATTGGAGTTGCAGGTGAAAAAGGTTTGGCCCCCCTTTCCCGATGGCTCGTCGATCGGTTCCTTTGATGCCGCTTATGAACGCTATGTGCTGGTGCGGACCAACGGCCCGCTGAGCATCCGACGAGGCGTGGACGATGTTGAACTGATGGAGTTGCCAGGCTACACGCCGCCGGTGTCGCCCTGTTACCCAGTCTTCCAATTCAGCCCCAATGGCCGGTACCTGGCTGTTGTGTCCGGGACGACCATGCGGCGTCTCGAGGTCTGGGACCTGAACGGCCCAACCGTTATGGCGCGCTTCGAGGGCAAGTTCTGTCGTTCGCTGGCTTTTAGCCCGGACGGGCGTCGCATGGCGTTCTCGTCTGCCACGGACTATGCTGCGAGCTCTGCAGTCGAGATCTATGACCTAGCCGCAAAGCGCACCGTTGGGGAACTCGAGTACGAGCGCGGGACCACGGCCTCCTGCCTGCGGTTTCACCCGCGAAAGAACTTGTTGGCCACGTGCTCCAACGATAGTCCTGAGGTACAAATCTGGGATCTCGGGAGTGGAGGTGTGATACACCGGTTTCACCATCCTGATGCGGTGTGGGAGATTGATTGGGATCCGGAAGGCGATTTGCTGGCGGCGGCTTGCGTGGACAACAACGTTTATCTTTGGGACCCCGAAACAACGCAGGGACCAAAGCGCGTGCTGGCCGGCCATGACGGGGGGGCTGTCAAGGTCAGCTTTAGCTTTGATGGAGTGCTTCTTGCCAGCGGCGGATGGGACGGCACGGTGCGAATCTGGGACCCTTCCACCGGCCAGCAGTTGTTCAAGTATCCGATAGTGGCCTATAGTAGCTTCCTTAGTCGGCCTGATTACCGCTTCTGCCACGCTGTGGCACTGGATACGCTGGCGGTTTCGGAACTCGCTCCGTCGCGGGAGTGCCGCCTGTTCAGGCCACACCTGCCTGGAGTTGCCCGCGCCGAGACCTGCGAGTTTAGTAAAGATGGCAAATCGTTGCTGACTGCTCACGAGGACGGCGCGCGGATCTGGAACCTGGCGAGCGGAAGAGTCACCGCGATCTTGCCCGAAGAAAACACCTATGCTTCGGTTTTTGGACCGGCCGCGGACCATTGTTTGGTAGCAAGTGGAAGCGGGATTAAAGAGTGGACCCTCACTCGCGATGGTGAGGGCGATTACGTCGGGTTTGGCTCCTCAGGATCGGTGTCCACCAACGTCACACGCGAGCTGCTGTTAAGCCATGACGGCTCGATGCTAGTCTTCCCGGTCGGCGAGAAGGTCCACATTCTGGCACTCGCCAACGGCCAGGAAAGAACGGTGCCGCGCTCGGACGATTATTGGACGTCCACCGCCTTGAGCACGCAGAACAAACTGGCTGTGGGCTGGGCTGCGCCCTTCGGGGGTCTTGGGCCGGTAAGAGTTTTCGACCTGGCTACCACGAATCTCCTCCACCAATTGTCCCAGAAGGGGGCTGGCCGAGCAGCCTTCAGCCCGGACGGAAACTGGCTCCTGGTGGGCGATACTGTGGAATACTGCCTGTGGAATACAAAGACATGGCGGGCGCTCTACGCGATGCCGCACGTCCCCCCGGGATTTATCGGTTTCATGGCGTTTTCACCGGATGGTGCGATCGTGGCCTTGGTCCAGAATCGCGACACCGTCCGCCTGGTGGAAACGGTTTCCGGCCACGAACTGGCGACCCTGGTGGCGCCCGATGCCCACAACATCGGTGGACTGAGGTTCAGCCCCGACGGGACGCAGTTGGCCGTTTTGTACGGGCCTGGCCCCATCCAGCTTTGGGACCTGCGCCTTATTCGGCAGGAACTGGCCGCTCTGAACCTGGACTGGGGGCCTGCGGGGTCTGGACGATAGGGTGAAAGGGCGGCGATAGGCCGGGGGGCTTGCTTGTGGCATTGGAACTGCTGCCCTAGGCCGTGAGTCATGAAGAATGCCTATGGTGGCGTGGTCATAGATCTTAACGGCCAAGTGCTGTTGCGCGAGCCGGTGGATAACCATCATGGCGTGGCATGGACCTTCGCCAAGGGAAAAGCGAAACCGGGGGAAACTCCTAAGGAAACGGCGCTGCGCGAAGTGTTGGAAGAAACCGGGGTGCGGGCAAAGATCCTGGCCCAACTTCCCGGGTGGTTCGGTGGTTCTCGAACGAGCAATGAATACTTCCTGATGGTGCCCATGGAAGACACCGGCAGCTTCGACGAGGAAACCTTGGCGATCCGATGGGTGGACGAGAACCAGGCGGCGGAGTTGATCTCGCAAACGAAAAAGGCAAAGCGCCGGGCAAGGGATCTGGAGGTGCTGGAAGCCGCGTTCGCTGTTTTTAGGGCGTTGCTCTTTGGCGCCGCTGAACCAAGCGTCTCCCAAGCACAATTAGTGCCCGCGTTTCAAGGGTGAGGAAGTTCGGGCGGTGGTTGTTGGCCTTGGACGAAACAGCAAGGGTTTTCAGGGTTGGCGCGACCGCAATTTATGGCGCATCCCATCTGACTCGGTAGTAACGTCCCTTGGCGCCTGGGGGGCCGCCAGTAAGAGCATAATTGTCCACAAATGTATGCATGCTCTCGACACCTGCAGGCACATTGGTCTCGGTGACGGTCACCGCTGGCGTGAAGGCAGTGTGTAAACCGAGCTGGTTGGCGTACTCTACCGTATAGGTCTTGCCACCGACGGAATTCCAGGAAATTTGTGGGTAACCCGTGACCGGCTGACTGATGGCCTGTGCCTTGAAGGTAGAGCGTGGATTGGTCGGATCCAGGCCGAGCCAGTAGCATTGCAGGTTATTGAATCCATTGGCCGCCACGGCTTGTGGCAGCGCGTTGGTGGGGCTTCCAAAGTATCGGCTTTCCCACCAGTCAGGCAGGCCATCGCCATCGGTGTCACGGGTGGCGTTCCAATAGTCGATCACCACGCCGC
>Ga0116217_10006494_pt1 | contig 10140 bp, 8 predicted proteins | sample Sb_taG_6_FD_89697 | JGI IMG/M metagenome (GOLD analysis project Ga0116217, IMG submission 89697) | Peat soil microbial communities from Weissenstadt, Germany - Sb_50d_4_PS metaG | ecosystem: Environmental > Terrestrial > Soil > Wetlands > Peat | place: Germany: Weissenstadt | collected 2010-09-21 | reverse complement strand
GGTCGCTGGCGAAGGTGCCTTGGACCGTCTGGACCTCGTTGTGGAGCAGCCAGTCGTGCAATTTGGCCTGGTCGATCGCCTTGACGGCATTGAGGGCGGCGCCGAGGACCTGGATGGCGGCGTAGCCCGAGGCGGCATGGTAGTCGGGATCTTGGTGGAATGTCGCCTTGTAGTGCGCGATGAACGCCGCGTTGCCCGCCGTCTTCAGGCTTGACCACCAGCTGGTGTTGGAGATGATTCGGTTGGCGATCGGCCCCAATGCCTTGGTGAATTCATCCTCCGCCGGGCCGATGGCCTCGGCGAAGAATTTCGGCGCGTATCCCGCCCGCTGCAGCGACTGCGCGATGCCGACCGCATCCGGGTAATAGCTACACACGACCACGACGTCCGGCTGGGCGTTCTTGATCGCGAGTGCAAGGGAGGAGAAGTCGGGCTGCGGCAATGCGTAGGTCGTATCGTACACGAGCGCCATGTCGAGAGCCTTCACCTGTTCGAGGCGGGCCTTGTCGCAGGCGAGCGAGAACGCCGATTTGAGCGCGAGCACGGCGACGGTCTTAGCACCGTGGCTCTTCGCCAGCGGCAGCACGCCCTCGAGATAGCCGAACGAAGGCGCTATCCCCTGAATGTTCCACAGGTTGCCGGGGACGTAGATGTCCGGCACGGAGGCCTCCGGCTCGATCATCGCCTTTTCGTACTTGTTGATCAGCGGCGCCACCGCCTGGGTGATGCCGCTCGAATACGGACCAATGAGAAGGTCGACGTTGTCCTCCGTGATCAGCTTGGTATAGAGCCGCACCGCCGTTCCGGCGTCGCTCTTGTCGTCGTAGTATTTCAGTTCGATCTTGCGCCCCAGCCAGCCTCCCTGCGCGTTGGCGTCCTCAATCCCCTGCTGTATGCCGTGGAGATGGTAGGCAGCGTCGACGGCGAGCGCCCCGGTGATCGACACCGAGCCGCCGATCACGAGCGGACGTTCCTCGGCCTTGGCGGATGCGGCGCAGAGTAGAGCGGCGGAGAGCGACGCCAGTGCGAAAGGCCGGAGCACGCGGTTGAAGGTTGCTTGCGTCATTGTCGTTTCCTCCCTCGAAAATTCACGGTTGGCGCATCGTCTTGGCGGCTCGGTCGCCTGCCGGCAGAATGGGCGCGCACGATCGGGCAAGCTCCGATACCACAGCCGCGTACGCCGCGGAAAGGGGCTGAAGCAGAACATCGTGCGGCAGCGTGTCGACGATCTCCGCCGCGCGGCGGGCGACGAGACTGCCGACGTGCTGCACCCGGCGCTCGATCGCGGTGGCATCGCGTTGGCCCTCTTGATCGAGCCATGCCTGGTGGCGATCGATCGCATCGCCGAGCTGGTCTATGCCTTCCTGCTCCGCGGCCGAAATCAGGATGACGGGCGGCGCCCACTCCCGCCGCGGGCTCCCGCGCGGGGCGACGACGCTCTGCAACTCCGCGGCCAGCCGCCGCGCCCCTGGCAGATCCGCCTTGTTGACCACACAGATGTCCGCCATCTCCAGGAGGCCGCCCTTCATGGCTTGAATCTGGTCGCCGGTGCCGGGCATCGACACCAGCACGTTGGTGTCGACGACGCGCTTGACCGCGTATCCGACCTGGCCGACGCCGACGGTTTCGATGATCAGCTCGGCAAATCCCGCGCTCTCGAGCACGGCCAATATGTCGGGCAGATTGTCGCTCAGGCCGTCCTGGCTCACCCGGCTGGCCAGCGAGCGGATGAATACGCGCGGCTCGTCGGCGAGATCCTGCATCCGAATCCGGTCGCCGAGGATGGCGCCGCCGCTCTTGGGGCTGGTCGGATCGATGGCGATGATGGCGAGCTCGCCCGGATGGCTGAGCCGGCTGCGCGCAAGGCGCGCTATCAGGCTGCTCTTGCCGACCCCCGGCGAGCCGGTGACGCCGACGCGGCGGCAGCTTGCCGCGCCGCCGCCGGACATGCCCAGGACTTCGGCAACGGACGCGTTGGCGACGCGGCTCAGCACTCGCGAAAGCGCCCGTCGATCGTTGACGGTCAGGGGAGTCATGCCATGACGCTTTCGCTCAAGATATGATTGTGCTCGCCGAGGAGAGGAGGTGGCCGGTGCTGCTCGGTGCTGCCGGTTTTTATTGGATTGCCGACTGTTCGGATCTTGCCGTCGCCGAGCGCGATCTCGACGATCATTCCGCGCGCGCGTGTCTGCTCGCCGGCCAGCGCCTCCTCGAGGCTGGTGACGGCAGCGGCGACGATCCCGAGTGGCACCAGCCGGCGGAGCCACTCGGCGGCGCTCCGCTCGGCGATGACCTTGCCTACGGAGTCCACGACCAGCGCACGATTGGCGCTGCGCGCCGCCATGGTGGCGAAGCGCTCGTCGGTGAGCCATTCCGGCCGCCCGATCTCCTCGCAGAACCGCCGCCAGAAATCGTCGTGACTGACGAACAGGGTGAGCCAGCCGTCGCGCGTGGCGAATACCTGGGCCGGGACGAAGTAGGGATGCGCCGAGCCCGCGAACCGCCGTGCCTTCTCTCCGGCATTGAGGCTCGCGCTCGCCACGTAATTGAGCTGCGACAATATGACGTCGTACATGGCGACATCAACCTGTCCGCCCTTGCCCTCGATGATCTTCGCCAAGAGGCCGAGCGCAGCCATGATGCCGGCCGAGTTGTCAACCGCGGAATACCCGGCCTTGGTCGGCGGGCCGTCCGGCTCGCCGGTCATCTCCATGATGCCGGTCATCGCCTGGATGACGTAATCATAGGCAGGGCGATCGGCGTAAGGGCTGTCGAGACCGAAGCCGGTCAGCGCCACGCAGACGAGCTTGGGATTGACTTCCCGCAGCGCGGCGTAGGTCAGCCCGAGCTTGCGTATCGCCGCGGGCCGCAGGTTCGTCACCAGGGCGCGCGCGGTTCGGGCGAGACCGGCCAGCTGCCGTTGCCCCTCCGGCGAGCCAAGATCGATGACCACGCTTCGCTTGTCCCGGTTCAGGCTGGCGAAATAAGCGTTGTGCGGCCCGATGTAGTGCGGACTGATCCGCCGGGCGATATCGCCGCCGGGCGGCTCGATTTTGACTACGTCGGCGCCGAGGTCGGCCAGGAGCAACCCGCAGTACGGCCCGGCCAGCACGTGACCTATTTCCAGGATGCGGATGCCGGCAAGGGGGCCGTTCACTTGAGCACCTCTGCGACGGCGGCGACCACGTCGGCAAGCGCCATCTCGGAGGTGAAGATGCGCTTGACGCCGAGGGCGAGCAGCTCCGGCTGATCCTGTCGCGGGATCGTGCCGCCGACAAAGATCGGGATATCGCCGGCCTCGAGCCGTCTTAAGCAGCTCACCGTCTGGGCGACCAGTTCGCGGTGGCTGCCCGAGAGCACGCTCAGGCCGACCGCGTCGACGTCCTCCTCGACCGCGACCCGGGCGATGTAGTCGGGGGTCTTGCGCAGGCCGGTATAGATTACCTCGGCGCCGGCGTCGCGCAGCGCGAGTGCTATAACCTTGGCGCCGACGTCGTGACCGTCCAGTCCCGGCTTGGCGACGAGGATGCGCTTGCCCTTGAGCGCCGGCGGGGACTCCGCCGTTCTGTTCGCTGTCATAGCCGGACCGGCTCCTTGAAATCGCCCCATCGGCTCTTCAGCCGCGCGACCATCTCACCGACAGTAGCATAGGCGTGGCAGCAATCGACCAGATAGGGAAGCAAATTTTCCCGATCGTCGGCGGCCGCCTCCGAGAGACGGGCGAGCGTTCGGTCCACCTGGGCCACCTCACGCCGCTCGCGTACGGATTCGAACTTCTCGAAAATGCCCTGGGTGGCGATCGGATCGAGGCGCGGCACCGCACCCCCATCGGCGCCGCCGTCGTCCCGCTGGAATGCGTTTACCCCCACCACGATCGTGCGTTTGCTGTCGATGTCGAGCTTGCGCGCGAGCGCCCGCTCGGCGATGCGCGCCTGCAGCCAACCTTCCTCGATGGCCCTGACCACGCCGCCGTAGGCATCGATCTCGCCCATCACGCGCCCCATCTCCCGTTCCATCTGGTCGGTGAGAAACTCGACCAGATGGCTGCCGCCCAAAGGGTCGACGGTGTTTGCGATTCCACTCTCGTAGGCGATGAGCTGTTGCGTGCGCAGCGCGAGCTCGGCCGAGAATTCGCTCGGCAGCTGCAGCGCCTCGTCGAATGCGGCCGTGAATATCGACTGGGCGCCTCCCAAGACAGCGGCCATAGTTTCGACTGCCACGCGGATGACGTTGTTGTAGGGCTGCGCTGCGGTGAGCGAGGACCCGCCGCAGACGACTCCGAAGCGGAAATGCAGCGCCTTCTCGTCGCTCACGCCGTAGCGCTCCCGGAGCAGCCGCGCCCACAGCCGGCGCGCCGCCCTGAACTTGCAGACCTCCTCGAAGAAATCCATGTGGACGTAAAAGAAGAAACTCAGGCGCTTGGCGAATTTCTCGACGTCGCCGCCGCGGGCGATGAGCTCGTCCACGTAGGCGAGCCCGTTGGCAAGCGTATAGGCCATCTCCTCCACCGCCGTCGCCCCGGCATCCCGCACGTGCGCGCCTGCAATCGAGATCGGATTGAACCGCGGCGTCGTCGCATTGGCATAGAGAATGCTGTCGGCGATCAGGCGCATCGAGGGCCGCACCGGGAATATCCAGGTGCCGCGTGCGACGTACTCCTTGAGGATGTCATTCTGGATCGTGCCGGTCAGCTTGTCCCGCGCGACACCCTGCTTGTCGGCGTACGCGACATACATGGCGTAGATGATCGCCGCCGTGCCGTTGATAGTGAAGGACGTGGATATCTTGGAAAGATCGATCCCCGCAAACAGCGTCTCCATTTCGGCGAGATTGGACAGCGATACGCCGACTTTTCCGATCTCCGGACGGGCCATCGGGTCGGTCGGGTCGTAGCCGCACTGGGTCGGCAGGTCGAGGGCGATCGGCAGTCCGGTCTGGCCGCGCGCAAGCAGGAATTTGTAGCGCTGATTGGACTCCTCGGCCGTGGCGAAGCCGGCGTACTGGCGCATCGTCCACAATCGGCCGCGATAGCCGTCGGCGAAGATGCCGCGCGTGAAGGGATATCGGCCCGGCAATTCCTCTCCGTTCGCATCGTGATCGTGGTGCGCGCTGGTTGCGACCAGCGGCAGCCCGATGCCGGAGGGCGTGCGCACCGGAGCGGACGCCGAGGCGGCCGATTCGGGCACGGTCTTGTTGGCGGTCAGCATCCACGCCTCCTCTTGACTTTCACCGGCCCATCGCTTTCACGGCGGCCCAATGGTCCGCATGCACCCACGTGAGCGCAAAACGCGCGCCCTCGGTCGCCGCCTTGTCGCTTGGTCCGGCGCCGAAGCGGTGCATGATCGCCAGCGACTTGAAGGCGCGCATGACCTGGGGCTTCTGGGCGGCAAAACGCTTCAGGTATTCGCTCACGAACACTACCTGATCGCGATCCGCCGGCGCCACCGCGTCGAGCAGGCCCAAGGCCAGGGCCCGCTCTGCATCGAGCAGCGGAGCGGTGCACAAGAGCTCCAGAGCACGGCTCGGACCGACGAGTTGGAAGAGATCGCTCCCCCCGCCCCAGGCGGTGGCGATATTCAGCCGTGCCTGCAGGAAGCCGATCCGCGCATGCGCGGCGGCGATCCGCAGGTCGCACGCGAGTGCCAGTTCGGCACCCCCGCCGAGCGCGTCGCCGTTGAGCACGGCGATGACCGGAACCGGAAAACGTCTGATGGTGTCGAGTGCTGTGCGTGTCTCGGCGGCGAAAGATACCGCCTGCGCCTCGGTCTTGATCGCGTTGAGCTCGTCGAGATCGCCGCCCGAGGCGAAGGCCTTCGTGCCGGCGCCGGTCAGCACGGCGACGGCCACGTCGTCGCTCTCGCTCCAGGCGGTGAAGGTCGCGGCGATCTCGGCGATGAGCGCGCGGCTGAGCGCATTGCGCTTTTCCGGCCGGTTCAGCGTCAGCGAAAGAGTGCCGTTTTCGAATTCGGTGGTGACAAGCTTGCTCATGGCGCTGCCGCGATGTCGGCGCAGATCTCGGCAAGATGCGCCTGGTGCCGGTCGACGTTCACCATCATCCGATGCATCGGCCCCGCGACTGCGATCGCGTATAGATCATCCCCCAGCCGCACCGGCTTGGCGATGGCCATCACATCGGGAACGTTCTCGCCGCGGGTCTCGGCAAGGCCGCTTGCTGCGCAACGATCGAGGTCCGCCAGCAATGCGGTTGGATCGGTGATGGTCGATCCCGTTCGCGCCTCGAGCGACAGTTTGGCCACGGTCGCCTCCCGTTCGGCGCGGCTCAATGCGCTGAGAAGCGCCTTGCCGATGGAGCTCGAGTAGAGCGGCTTGAGCTCGCCGGCTTGAGCCGAGTAACGCACATTCTGCGGGCCCTCGATGACGGCGAGATAGATCGCCTGGTCGCCCTGCCGTTTGCCGAGGATCGTGGTCTCCTGCGTCGCCTCGCGCAACGCCACCAGCCTGGGCTCGAAGCGTTCCATCCACGGCTCGCCGGCGGTGATCGCGTTGCCGATGTTGGACAGCTTTCGGGTCGGATAGATCCGGCGTCCGGCGACGGCATAGAGATAACCGCGCGCCTCGAGCGCGCGAACCAGGTTGAAGCAGCTGGACAGCGGGGCACTCAGCGCCCGCGCCAGCTCCGAGAGCGAGAGCGGGGTCTGCACGCGCGCGAAGAGCTCAAAGAGCTCGACGCTTCGGCGGGCACTTTTCACATCCATGAAAATATTTTCATGATTAGAAAGCGCATTGTCAAGCAAATTGTGGCAAGTCCGGAGGATTGCGCGAGGCCCTATCGACGCACGCTTGCGCAGCACCTTTGGTGCCTGACCCGGTATGCTCCGATGCGTGGGCCGAATAACCCGACGCTACTGGCGCGGCGGCCATGAAATCAGCTGCGCCACTTCGGACACCTCGGGTAGGCATGGAAAAGCCGCCGATCTCTCTTTGAGATCAGCGGCTGACATTGCCAAGGTGTGAACCTAGGAGCCGCGCCGGAAAATTGTTGAGTTGGAAGAATCGGATGTGATTCATTAGCGAGCACCCGAATCGAAGGAAGGTGCTCGTTGTGGGCGCAGAAACACCGCCACGCGCCTCCCGCCTCCCTTTAGGCGCGTTCAATCTTCGAGGAACAGTGCAATGTCCAACAGCTCGATGCGCGCACCGTCTTCAATAGGCGACATCTTCGGTGCTCCCGCTCCCAGGACTTTCCTCGGTTTGCCGGAAGCGACGATCGCCGAAGGTGCCGCCGCGGCCGCTGCGATCATCGGAGCGCCGGCGGCGACGCCCTATCCCAGCGTCGGCTCCTATTGCGCCGGCGCCCCCGCGGCGATCCGGGCTGGCATCGCCAATTGGAGCGGCGCGCTCCATCACATGGATTTCGATCTCGGTGGAAAGATGATCCCCGACGGCGTGCGCGTCGTCGACTGCGGGGATCTGCCCTATGCCGAGGACGATGCCGAGGGCAATCGCCGGCGCATCACCGGCGCCGTGCGCACGCTCCTCGACGGCGGCGCGGTGCCGATCGTCCTCGGCGGCGACGACTCGATCCCGATTCCGCTGTTTCAGGCCTTCGAAAGCCGTGGCCGGTATGCCGTCCTGCAGATCGACGCGCATATCGACTGGCGCGACGAAGTGCAGGGCATCCGTCTGGGGCTGTCGAGCACGATGCGTCGCGCGAGCGAGATGCCGTGGATCGAGCGGATCGTCCAGGTCGGCGCGCGCGGTACCGGGAGCGCGCGGGAAACGGACTACCGCGACGCTGTCGCCGCCGGTGTTTCGTTCTTCATGGCAAACGTGGTGGCGTCGAGCGGCATCGACCCCATTCTCGAGGCGATTCCGCAAGGTGCCGACGTGCTGATCACCGTCGATGTCGACGGGCTCGATCCCAGCATCATGCCGGGCGTTATCGGGCCGGCACCCGGCGGCCTGCTCTACTGGCAGGCGGCCTCGCTGATCCAGGGCATCGCGCGCAAGGCGCGTATCGCCGCCTTCGACATTGTCGAGTTCGTTCCCGAGCGCGACATCCAGCAAACCGGCGCACTGACCGCCGCTCGCCTCGTCGCTAACGCGATTGGCCTGATTGCCCGGCAGAAGGGATAAAGCCGGCTTCGTGGCCGTCTGCGCGCGGGGGTAACCTCGGCATTGCTGGCCAATCAAAGCCGCCAACCGAGCAGCAAAGCGGTATTTCACGCTGAGTGCGTCTCGCCACGCCGGCGGATTTCAAATCGCGCTCCGCCCGCCCCTGACCCTCACCCCAATTGGCGAGCCGAACGCGCTTGCCGACGTGGAACGTCGAGCGCCTCTTAATCCATTTCCCCCGGCGCTCCCGCGGCTATTTCAGAGGCGAGAATGCGGTCTCTTTGATCCTCAGTATGACGAGGAAGGTAACGACCGCCGCCGCGATAAGGTAGAAGGCCGGCGCGAGGTTGCTGCCCGTCACCTTGATCAGCCAGGTCGCAATGAACGGAGCGAACCCCCCGAAGATCGCCACCGCGATGTTGTAGCCGATCGACAACGCCGTATACCGCACCTTCGTCGGCAAAATCTCGGAATAGGTTGCAGGGCATGCACCGGAGAAGAATGACAGGAATACGATCATCGTGAGCTGGGCGAGGAAAGCCAGTGCGAAGCTGCCTGAGGACGCCATCATGAACAGGGGATAGGAGAGGACGATATAGCCGCCAGCGGAGAGCAACAGCAACGGCTTGCGGCCGATGCGGTCGGAGAGCGCGCCCCAAATCGGAATCAGAATCACGAACACCGTCAGGCACGTGGTGCCGATCCACAGCGCCGATGACGGCGACAGGTGCGCCTGTGAGATGATGTAACTCGTCATATAGACGATCGGGATGTAGTAGGCCACCGTGTTGTGCAAGGTAAGGCCGAAGATGGTCAGCGTCTCGACCCGATAGGTCGTGACCGTCTCGAGCAAGGGCGCCCTCGAGACCTCGTGATGCTCCTCGAGCTCGGTGTATCTGGGCGTGTCGCCGAGCCGCCAACGCAGATAAGCACCGAGCAACCCAACCACGATGCCGAGAATGAACGGGACGCGCCAACCCCAGGAGACCACCGCCTCGTGACCCATCACCTGGTAGATGAAGGCCGCGCTCAGCGAACCCAGCAGGAACCCGCCGCCCACGCTGACTTGCTGCCAGGACCCGATATAGCCGCGGTGACCCTCGGGGGCGAATTCCACGAGATAGGCGGTCGATCCGCCCCATTCGCCGCCGGCCGAGAGACCCTGCAGCAGCCGAATAATGACGAGCAGGATTGGTGCGAGGACGCCGACCTGCTGATAGGTCGGCAGCAGACCGATTGCCAGGGTCGAGAAGCCCATCAGGAAGATGACCGCGCTCAATGCCTTGCGCCGGCCGAAGCGGTCGCCGTAGATGCCAAACAGAATCGAGCCGATAGGCCGCATGACGAAGCCGACCCCGAACACCGCGAATGTCAGCAGCAGTGATGCCAAAGGGTCGTTCGATGGGAAGAATAGCTGGGCGATGGTTGAGACAAAATAGCCGTAGACGCCAAAGTCAAACCACTCGAGGACGTTGCCGATAACTCCGGCGACGATGGCTCGACTACGCTGACTCTCGGCCCCTGCGGCCAGCCTTGCGGCTGATACCATGGCTCGCCCCCTCTGTGTGAGTTTCCCCGTTCTCGTGCCGGCGGCGCGCTGCCCCCTCATGTGGGGTGATTGATGTCAACCGACATTCCCCCGACAACCGGTCTTGCACGCGCCAGAGTGTACCTTCTCGGGCTGTGAAGCAAGGCGGAGCCGGTCGGCGGCGAACGTGGGCGTCACGGCTGAGAGCGTCGCCATCGTAACCAGCGGATTGCAAGGCTTGGCACGAAGAATCGAGGTGAGGCTCGGCGCGAACGGTCACGTTGTCGTCGGGAACTATCGCGAGCGGGCGGATGCGGCCGAAGCAGCCCTCCCCCCACGCCCGCATCACCTCATGCCGACCAATTTGCTGAACTTGACGCACGCAACCGTCGGGACTCTAGGTAGCTGCGGCCCCTGCAATGTGCCAAATCGCCCCAAATCGGATTTCTTCCAGTACCTACATGGTACCTTTTTAGCAATGCGCCTCTTAAGCGCGAAAACAAAAGCCGCCGATCTCTCTTTGAGATCAGCGGCTG
>Ga0116217_10006492_pt1 | contig 10143 bp, 12 predicted proteins | sample Sb_taG_6_FD_89697 | JGI IMG/M metagenome (GOLD analysis project Ga0116217, IMG submission 89697) | Peat soil microbial communities from Weissenstadt, Germany - Sb_50d_4_PS metaG | ecosystem: Environmental > Terrestrial > Soil > Wetlands > Peat | place: Germany: Weissenstadt | collected 2010-09-21 | reverse complement strand
GTGGTTTGGGCTCCCCGCCTGCACGGCGAACCCGGAGGACCTACCTCCATCACTGGCACAGCACGGTTCGTGCCGGCGACCTTCTACATCGCCTCACTCCCCTTTCAGGACGCACTACAGAACAGCGGTTTCAGCTCATACCGCTCGCGCCCCGCGGTCATCGACTCCAGCACCTGATCCAGATTCAGGTCGGCGAAGAAGTCCGGCTCCTCCGGCCCGCCGACGCCAGAGCCTGCCCCAGGCTGCTCGAAGAGGATGCTCTCGAAGCGCATCGCGGCCGGCTCCGGGTGCGGCGTCGCACTGGCAGACGCGCCATCCGCCGAGAAGGGCGAGCGGGGTCCAGGCAGTTCAGGAGTCGTCATCAGCTTCCACCGGTGCGAGCACGGTAGAAGCCGTTAGCCATTGCGGCGGTTTCAGGCGGGCTTCATCGCCTATTAGATTCTACCTGCGGCCCGAAGCGCCAAACGCCGTAAGAGCACCGCGCGAGCGCACCGACATCGGTCACCCTGAGTGACCTCGCCGTGCCAGCTGGCCGATGGCTGCCCGACCCGGCCCCAGCCGGGGGAAGGGGGCGATGTCGGCATGATACGCAATCACATCTGACCCCGGCACCAGCGGCGCGCGGGCCAGGCCCCCGGTGCAGGCCAGATGCTCCAGCACCAGTTCTTCCCAGATCCGCCACTGCGCGTGGTAGATGGTACGTTCCGCCTCGCGGATCACCTCGTCCGCGTCGTTGCCGTTCATCGTGGTGCCCCGGTTACCGGGTGAGCTTGCGGTAGGTGACCCGGTGCGGCCGGGCCGCCTCCTCGCCGAACCGGCTGATCTTGTTCTGCTCGTAGGAGGCGAAGTTGCCCTCGAACCAGTACCAGTTCGCCCCGCCCTCCCAGGCCAGGATGTGAGTCGCCACCCGGTCCAGGAACCACCGGTCGTGGCTGGTGATCACCGCGCAGCCCGGGAACTCGCCCAGCGCGCCTTCCAGCGAGGCCAGTGTCTCCACGTCCAGGTCGTTGGCCGGCTCGTCCAGCAGCAGCAGGTTGCCGCCCTGCCTGAGGGTAAGCGCTAGGTTGACCCGGCCGCGCTCCCCGCCGGACATCAGCCCGGCCGGCTTCTGCTGGTCCGGTCCCTTGAACCCGAACGCCGCCACGTAGGCCCGGCTTGGGATCTCGGCCCGCCCGGCGCGGATCCAGGCCTCCCCGCCCGAGATGACCTCCCACACGGTCTTGTTCGGATCGATCCCGGCGCGCAGCTGATCGACATAGGAGATCCGCACGGTTTCCCCGACTCTGATGGTCCCGGCGTCCGGCTGCTCCTGCCCGAGGATCATCTTCAGCAAGGTGGTCTTGCCCACCCCGTTCGGCCCGATGACCCCGACGATGCCGTTTGGCGGCAGGCTGAAGCTCAGCCCGTCGATCAGCATCCGGTCCCCGAACCCCTTGACCAGATCACGGGCCTCGACCACGAGGCTGCCCAGCCGGGGTCCGGGCGGGATCTGGATCTCCTCGAAGTCCAGCTTGGTCCGGGAGGCGGCCTCGGCGGCCATCTGCTCGTACCGGTCCAGCCGGGCGCGGCTCTTGGCCTGCCGGGCGCGCGGGCTGGACCGCACCCACGCCAGCTCCTCTTGCAGCCGCCGGCGCAGCTTGGCGTCCCGCTGGCCCTCTACTGTCATCCGGGCGGCCTTGGTCTGCAGGTAGGTGGAGTAGTTGCCCTCGTACGGGTAGGCGTGGCCGCGGTCCAGCTCCAGGATCCAGCCGGCCACGTTGTCCAGGAAGTACCGGTCGTGGGTGACCGCCACCACCGTCCCCGGGTACTTGGCCAGGTGCTGCTCCAGCCACTGCACGCTCTCGGCGTCCAGGTGGTTGGTCGGCTCGTCGAGTAGCAGCAGGCCGGGCCGGGACAGCAGCAGCCGGCACAGCGCCACCCGGCGCCGCTCCCCGCCCGACAGCACGGCCACCTCCGCGTCCGGCGGCGGGCAGCGCAGCGCGTCCATCGCCTGCTCGATCCGGCTGTCCAGGTCCCACGCGTCCCGGTGGTCCAGCTGCTCCTGCAGCCGGCCCATCTCCTCCAGCAGATCATCGGAGTAGTCCGAGGCCAGCTTGGCGGCGATCTCGTTGTACCGCTCGACGAGTTCCTTGGTCTCGGCAACGCCCTCTTCCACGTTGCCGAGCACCGTCTTGCCCTCGTCCAACACCGGTTCCTGCAGCAAGATCCCGACGCTGTAACCCGGCATGAGCCGGACCTCGCCGTTGGACGGTGGCTCGAGCCCGGCCATCATCCGCAGCAGCGTGGACTTGCCCATCCCGTTCGGCCCCACCACGCCGATCTTCGCGCCGGGCAGGAACGCCAGCGTCACGTCGTCCAGGACGACCTTGCCGTCGTAGGACTTACGGGCATGGCTGAGAGCCAGGATCTGTTTCATACCGCATGCATGCCTTCCCTGCTGAGCAGGGACCGTTGGCACTAGCGCGTTTTGCGGCGAGCCCCTCCGCCACCTTTCAGGTTACCCGGCCGCCCCGCAGAGCCCGCCACAGTGCGCGGCGTACGCAGGACAGGAGAGTCACCCGATGACCACCCCAGGCAGCTTGGACCGGTGGACGTTCTGCAGCCTGGGACATGTCCACTGGGGCGCACACGGCGGAGCAGGACTGCTGCTGCGCTACGTCCCCGCCACCGGCGAGCCGCTGTACCTGCTCACCGAACGGTCCCGGCGGGTGGATGAAGGCGGCACGTGGGGCATGCCAGGCGGCGCCATCCATGACGGCGAGTCGGCCGAGACGGCCGCTCACCGGGAGGCCACCGAGGAGATCTGGCCGGTGCCGGCCTACCGCATCACCGGAACCGAGGTGCAGGACTGCAGCGGCGGCTGGAAATTCCACATCATCCACGCCGACGTCGATGAATCGTTCACCGCATATACGGCCGCAGAGACCGACGGCACCGGGTGGTTCACGCTCAGCGAGATGACAGCCCTGCGGCTGCATCCCGGCGTGCGCCGGTGGGTCGAGGAACAGAGCCGATGACCGCAGCCGGCTGAAACGCTTTCTCCAGCGTGGTGCCTGACGCGGCAGTGAGCGTGCCGCACTTCCGAGCTGAAATCACGTGACTCATGTCTCTGCGTCCCGTCGGTTCATCCAGAGGGGACCTTCGGGCTAGCCTGCTGGGTGCGGACTGCTGGTTGCTGGGGCGCCTGGCCGGTGGTCGTGCTGTGCGAGGGGGAGCCCGGGCTGTGTCCGGGAGCCGGGTCGACGCAGACCATCGGCGCTGTTTCGGTGCATGTGCCGTGATCGCCGCCCGGCGTTGAGGGCCAGCGCGACCGCTATCAGCGCGGCCGTTGTCAGCAGCCACAGCAGCAGCGCGGCCCGCTGGATACCCAGGCGCTGGCACATCCTGTGCACGCTGGAGCGCCAGCGGGCGCGGCGGAGCCGCCGCAGGGCCGGTCGCGAGCCTGCCCGGACCCTTTCCCTGTCCGGCATGTCCTCGCCCGATGCCAGCCCGGTGAACGCGGATAGCAGCGCTGCCAGTTCCGGGTCAGATCCGGCGAGCCCGTCCTTGATCGAGTCCAGGGCCTGCTGTTCCCATGCGCTAAGGCTCATCGCTGGTCCCTCCGCCGCCTGACCGCGCCTAGATGGGTGGCGGCGTCATGGACAGGCCGGGCGTGGGTGGTTGCGGAGTTCCGCGCGGGAACGCAGCGCAACATAAAGGCTTCCACCTGCATGCTCGGCATCTATGACACCGGCCGGTAGAGGCCATCAGCCCGTGACGCGGATATCGCGGGTACTACGCGAGCCTCATCGCGTAACAAAAGAATATCAGACCAGCCGGCGGACCCCGGACGCCATCTCAGGCGTTTCGTTCCACTCCGGGAAATGATCCCGTTACGCGGGACGGTTGCCCACGCGGAGGCGCGGGGAACGGTGCCGTAAAATAGTTGCCGGTGGTTAATCCACCCGGCGGTGGACCCCGCCGCATCCGCGCGAAGCACTCCAGCCGCGCGGAATTGCCGGATGGCCGATGGGTCCTGCTCTCCGTACGCGGGAGGTAGGACGGCATGACGGCGCCGATATCACGACCCGCCGAGCAGCCCGCGCGCGCCGGCCGCTTGTGGTGGCTGCCAGCCGGCGGATACGGGAACGGCCTGGATGACGCCGCGTGGGCACCGGTCCTGGAGATCAGCGAGCATGTCGTGCCAGACGTGCTCCGCGCGCTCGCGGACGCCGGGGTGCCCGGGTACGCGGCCCCCGCGCACCCGCCCGGACATCGGTTGCGGGACCGCTCACGGCAGCCGGAGACCTACCGGCTGTGGGTCGGCGCCAGCGCCCACGGGCGGGCGGAAGAGGTCCTCATAGCCGTGATGCCCCGCCTGGCGCGGGAGGCGGCCCGGCGCGCCGACAGCGCATGGCGGTGACCGGGCCCCGGCGGGTCCGCGCGGCGATCATGGCATTCGCCGCCCCGGCGGTCGTGGCGGCCGCCGCCAGCCGCGGCCGGCTGGCCCGCGCGGACCAGGCGGGTTTCCGGGCCGTCCTGGCGCGCCGCAGCCCAGCGGCAACGGCGGTCGCGCGGGCGGTCAGCGCGCTGGCCGAGCCGGGCGTGGTCTACCCGCTCCTCGCCGCCGCCGCCGCCGGCGCCGCGAGCCGGGACGGCTGGCGCGGTGCGTGCCTGCCGTGCCTAGCCGTGGCCAGCGGGGCGTCGGCCAGGCGCCGCCTGTCACGGGTGATCGCCCGGCAGCGGCCCCCGGCAGCGGCCTGGCTGAGCGAGCCGGAGGGGTTCAGCTTGCCGTCGAAGCACACCGCCCTCGCCGCGCTGGCCGCGGGGGCGTGCGTGCGCGCCCTCGGCGCCCGCGGCACCGCCGCGCGGGCGGCGCCGGCCCTGGCTGCCGCCGCGGTCGGCACCAGCCGCGTGTACCTAGGCGTGCACTGGCCCGCGGACGTGGTCGCGGGCTGGCTGTTCGCCGAGGGATGGCTGCGCCTGACCGCCCCGGACTGATGTGGCCACCCGGCTGAGGAGGAAGGAACGCTCATGGATTCGATCGATGTGCGCTGCTCGGCGATCGTGTTCCGCGACGATGCCGTGCTGCTGGTTCACCGCAGCCGCAACGGCACCGACGACTGGGTGCTGCCCGGCGGGACGCCCCGTACCGGCGAGAGCATGGCCGCGTGCGCCAGGCGGGAAACCCTGGAGGAAACCGGGCTGTCCGTGGATCCGGCGCGAGTCGCATTCGTCCTGGAAGCCCTGGGACCTGGGTCCGCACGGCGCACCGTCGATCTCGTCTTCCTTGCCACGGCGGACGGGCGCGGCGAACCTGAGCCCCGCGAGCCAGGTCTGGAAGCCCGGTTCGTCCCGCTCGGCCTGCTGCCCAAGCTGGATGTCCGCCCGCCGCTGGCCGGGCACCTGCGCGCCTTGCATTCTCGCGACGGCGAGCCCACGGCCGCCTACCTGGGCAATCTCTGGCGCCCGCAGCACCGGGACGGCAAACGCTAACGCGGGCAGGGCGTGGCCCCGCCCGCGTGATCGGCCGGTGCAGGAAATCTGCCCGGGAAGTGGTCGGTGAGCAGAGCGCGAAGCATGGCCCACGGCCCAGCGGGTGACGAGCGGGCCAGTGGCCGGCTTCCTGGCGCGGCAACACCACCTTCCCGGGCCCGCGCCATCCGCTGTATCACGGCAGCGGGCTGGTGAGAGCCGGGTAGTAGTCTGCAGCCGCGAGCCGACCGCCAGAGAAGAACAACGCCCACACGCTGCCCTTTACCGCCGGATATTCCCTCACGTCCAAGCCCGCGTCCTCGGCGAGGATGACGAGCAGGTGCCGGATCACCGCGGCGGGTGCGCACACGGCCGAGGTACCGCCGGCGGCTGCGAGTTCAACGATTCGGGTCAGGCCACGGCTGGGACGTGCGGCATACTCCTCTTCGCCGAAGACCGGCTCGGTTTCGACCGGCAGCCCGAGCTCCGCGCCCAGCGGTCGCATGGTGTCCACGAAACGGGCCTCGGATACCGAAAGCAGCCGTGACGGTCCGAAGGTCGGCAACGCCCGGCGCAGAGCCTCCGCCTGCTCCTGTCCCTCGATGTCCAGCGGACGATGGCCCTTGGCGCCTTCCCATCGTCCGGCGGGTACAGCGTGGGCATTGCGCACGAGCAGGACCGCCGAGGTGGCGAGGGTGCTGTCCGCTATCTCCTCTAGCGCGCCGATCTCGTAGGAGTCGCCCCGGTAGGGCGGGCTGGTCACCCGCGTGGGCGCTGCGCAGATCCGGCCGGCGGGCGATCACGATGCGGCGGCAGGGGACGTGCTGGCCGGGCGTAGAGACCCGCTCGCGGTCCGGCTTGCGCTGATGCCCGTCTCCTATCATCAGCCGGCCGATCTCACCGAGGACGTGCTAGCCAGTGCGGATGAGACGGTCGCGCACTGGCGGCGTCAGGTGGCTCACTGGGCGGAGTCGCCGTCTCGGCCGATGCCGGCGCGGACCTCAGACGCGGCAGGGACCGCCTTCGGCGATCTCGATACAGTGTCAGCGCTCGGCTTGCTGCGCGACCTGATCCTTGACGCCGACGTGCAGGCGGGCGCCAAGTTCGAGACCTTCGTCTACGCCGACCGCATCCTTGGCCTGGACCTGCCCCGTGATATCGGCAGGACAAGTCGCTGACCAAGGCCGCCCTGCCGAGCGCGATCACGTGAGGCGCCGGGCTGCCATGCCGCGGGCCAGCCACGGCCTGGCGGGACAAAGAGGCGGTAAGGTCGCGTTCCTGACCGCCATGGCGGTCGCCGGCACGACGGCCACGGCCGGCGCGGCGGTTCCCCGGCGGGGGCATCCCTGAATGTGGCGGGTGCAAGCCCGCGGCAGGCATGGCGGCTTGCTCGGGGCCGGTCCGGCTGGATGGCGCTGACGTTCGCCGTGTGCTCTTTCCCTCCCTCGCTCGGAGCGCTGCCGAGGCGCGGCAGCCCACGGGGCTCCGCGCCGGGTCATACAGCGCAGCCCTGCCATCCGGAGCCGGGTCGCAGGGTACTCGAGTGGTTCCCGTTGCGGTACAGGGCGGCTCATCTGGTTCCCGGCGGGTCCGGTGAGCCGGCTGCGATTTCACTCGTCAGCTGGACCCGGCTGATCAGGTCAAGTTCGCCGTCTGGGGTAGCTGCTGCGGTAGCCGGGGTGAGGGCTTTGTCTTCCTCCAGCCAGCCGCCGAGCTGGTAGTAGAGGTCTTGTCCGAAGCTGGTGGGGAGCGGGTCTTTGACGGTGAGCTTGTAGTTCCGGCTCCCGTCGGGCTGGCGTTCGGCTCGCAGGAAGAGGGTGGAGGGTGCGTGCTGGCGGCGGAAGCGGTCGGCGAAGCCGAACCGGTGGGTGACGAAGAATACCTTGATCTGCGCGTCGAGCAGGGCGCGGACGATCTGGCAGGCGATCTCGGAGCCTTCGCGCTCGTTGGTGCCGGCGAAGGACTCGTTGAACAGCATGAGGCAACCCGGCGTGATCTGGCCGGCGATGGCGTTCATGCGCCGCAGCTCGTCGTCCAGCCGCCCGCTGGTCATGCCGGTGTCCTCTTCCCGGATGAAGTGGGTGAAGATCCCGCGGGTCACGTTGGCCTGGTAGGCCTGGGCGGTGACGAAGAGCCCGCATTGCATCATGAGCTGGGCCACGCCGGCGCTGCGCAGGAACGTGGATTTCCCTCCGGAGTTGGCGCCGGTGATGATGACCAGCGATTTCCCGTCGCCTTGCACGTCGTTGCCGGTGACCAGGCCTGGTGAGGCCAACTCCAGGCAGGTATCGCGCAGGTCGGTGCACGAGAACCTGAGCGACGACGGCGGCACCGGGTCGGGGACCGCGACCGGTACCCCCTTGACCGCGAGCCTGTCGGCGAGGTTGAGGCAGCTGACGTAGAAGCCGAGCTCGGCCCGCAGCATGGTGAAGTAGCTGCCGATGTGGTCGGCGGACTGGGCGGCGGCGTTGGCGACGAGGTTGATGCCCCGGCTGGTGAGGTCGGCCAGGATCTGGCCGCCGGCCTCGTCGCGGGGTGAGATGGTGAAGGAGTAGGTGGTGCGCGGCCCGATCCCTAGCCGCTCGGTCCACCGCCGCCGGGCCTGATCGGGGGCGCGGAGCACAAGATCAGTCCCGCTGTTGTCCCGGTCAAGCTCTGCGCTGATCAGCACCCCGGCGCGGAACCGCAGCTGCTTGAGGTGGTCGCTGATTTCCTCGAAGTAAGCGTCGTCCAGGTCGCGCTGCAAGGCGGCGAACAGCGTTGTCAGCCCTGCGGAGCGGAATGTCCCGGCGTGGTCGTCGGCCATCTGCCGGAGCTGCCGCAGGCGGGCCACGTAGGCTTCCAGGTGGCTGACCGCGCCGGACAGGTTGGATGACGCATTCTGGTAGCTGCCGCCGTAGGCTCCCCACAGGTGCCGCTTGTCTTCCAGGGCGCCGGCCGCCACCGCGTACATCTGGCGGATGACCTCGGGGTGGGCGAGGCAATCGGCCAGCACCTGCTGCCGGTAGCGGATCGCGTCCGGGTCGTCGAGGCTGGAGAGCAGGACCTTCACGGACACCTCGGCCAGGAACTTGTCGCCGGCGGCCATCGCCCGCAGCAGCGTGGCCAGTTCCAGGTCCTGGATCAGGTCCTGGTGGCCGGCGGGCAGCCCGGCGGTGAAGTCAAAATCCCGGCCGGGGTAGAGGAGGTGGGCCTTCATGGCCGGAGCCTGTCGTGCAGCCGCTGGTAGGTGAGATCGTATTTCTCGGCGATGGCCAGCGCGTAGGCCAGCCCGTCAGCGGGTTTCCTGACCACCTTGTAGGTGCGCTCGGCCGGGTTGTGCGGGACGATCGTGCTCATCATGGAGACGACCTGGTCCCCGAGTGAGGCCAGCTCGTCGACGAAGGTGACGCAGACGCACAGGGCGTCCAGCCGCATGACCTTCGTCAGCAGCTTCGTCCCGAGGAACCGGGCGTCGTGCACGGTGGTGGAGGTGAAGATCTCGTTCATGATCACGATGCTGGCCGGGGTGGCCGCCCGCAGGATTTCCCCGATCCTGATCAGGTCGTCCTCCAGCTTCCCGCTCATCGCGGCCAGGTCTTCCTCCCGCTCGAAATGGGTGAACAGCCGGTCGGGCAGGAACAGGCGGGCGGCGCTGCCCGGCACCGGGCAGCCGACCGCCGCCAGGTGGTGGAGCTGGCCGAAGGTCCGGGCGAAGGTGGTCTTCCCGCCCTGGTTGGGCCCGGTCACGACGACGATGCGCTCGGCGCCGTCCAGGTGGAAGTCGTTGGTGACCACCGGCGTGCGCCGCGAAACGAGCATGTGCGCCAGGGCCAGGTCGAATGTGCCCGCGGCGCGGACGTCCTTGGAGCTGGCGGAGACCTCGGGATAGCAGAGGCTCAGCCCGGCGGCGCGAACCGGCCTGATGTAATCGCCGAAGGCGAGGTAGAACTGGAGCTCCTGCCCGGCCTGCCGGATTCCCTCATCCACGAACGCGCCGTGCTGGCGGCAGTACTCTTCCAGGGCAGTGAACTGCTCGGGGAACAGCCGGGCCACCAGCTCGGCGATCTGAGCGGCGATGTGGTTCATCCCCGGCCGCACCCGGTAGCGGATCAGGTAATCCTTGGCCGCGCCCTGCTTGAACCGCGCGAAGGTGTCCAGCACCGCGGCGCTGTAGTCGGCTTCGCCGGTGTAGCGGCTCACCTCGACCCGGCCGCCGTTGATGCGGGTGCAGTAGCGGATCCGGCCGAGGGCATCCTTGCGGCTGCGGGTATCGCTGGCCAGGGTGGTGAAGGCGGCCGAGGCGACATAGGCGGCGAGGTAGTCCCGGAAGGCCAGCAGGGCGCGGGAGCTGACCGGCGCCGAGGCCAGATGCCTGGCCAGCGAGGCCACCGCGTCGCAGTAGATGGCCGCCGCGTCCAGCAGCCAGCCCTCCCGCTGGTGGCGGTACTGCATCTGATTCAGCTGACGCAGATGGGCGCGTACCTCGCCCATCAGCCCGGAAAAGCGCTGGATCGCGTCGAACAGGGCAGGGTCCTCCAAGTCCCGGAAGACCTCCTGGCGATAGCGCACCGCACCGGCGTCGTGCAGGCGTCCGTACAGGACTGTGGTGATGAGGTCACGCTCCTCGCGATCCCCCGCGACCGCCGCCACGATCTGGTCCAGGTTCAGATCCCGTGCGTAGGAGCGATTCTCGTCCTGGTCCCCGGC
>Ga0116217_10006490_pt1 | contig 10145 bp, 10 predicted proteins | sample Sb_taG_6_FD_89697 | JGI IMG/M metagenome (GOLD analysis project Ga0116217, IMG submission 89697) | Peat soil microbial communities from Weissenstadt, Germany - Sb_50d_4_PS metaG | ecosystem: Environmental > Terrestrial > Soil > Wetlands > Peat | place: Germany: Weissenstadt | collected 2010-09-21 | reverse complement strand
GTCGGGGCCATCGGCCTTGTCGACTCCCAGATCGCGGTAGCGCTCGGCGCTGACGAACGGGTCGAACGCGAGCACGCGCATGCCAAAGCCGCGCGCGCGCTGAGCAACCAGCTGGCCGATGCGTCCGAAGCCGAGGATCCCTAGCGTCTTCTCGTACAGCTCCACGCCGGAGTACTTCGAGCGGTCCCATTTGCCTTCGCTCAGCGAGCGGTTGGCCTGGGGGATGTTGCGCGCGAGCGCGAGCAGCAGGGCCATCGTGTGCTCCGCGGCGGTCACGACGTTTGACTCAGGCGCGTTGGCCACCACGATCCCGCGCTTGGTGGCGGCGGCCACGTCGACGTTGTCGACGCCCACGCCGGCGCGCCCGATCACGCGCAGGCGCCCGGCGCGCTCGATCAGCTCGGCAGTCATCTTGGTCGCCGAACGGATCAGGATCCCGTCGTAGTCGCCGATCCGCGCTGCCAGCTCCTCGTCGCTCCAGTCGGTGCCGAGCTCTACGTCGAAGCGCTCGCGCAACAGCGCCACGCCCGAGTCGCCGATCTTCTCCTTGACGAGCACGCGTGGGCGCGCGCCGTTGGCGCCCGGCTTGGTTGCGGCGTCCGCCGCGGCCGCACTCATCGCTGGCTCCTGTCGACGACGAAGTCGATGCACGCGGTCAGCGCCTGCACGTCGGCGGTGTCGACGGCCGGGAACATGCCGACGCGCAACTGGTTGCGCCCGAGCTTGCGATAGGGCTCTACGTCGACGATCCCGTTGGCGCGCAAAGTGGCGGCGACCGCCGCAGCGTCGATCGAATCGTCGAAGTCGATCGTGCCGACGACCAGCGAGCGCTTGTCGGGGTGGCTGACGAACGGCGTTGCGTAGGCGATGCCCTGCGCCCAGCCGTAGAGATGCTCGGACGAAGCGCGCGTGCGCGCCACACACCAGTCCAGACCGCCGCCGTCGAGCATCCAGCGGACCTGGTCGGCCAGCAGGAACAGCGTGGCGACGGCGGGCGTGTTGTAGGTCTGGTCTTTGCGCGAGTTCTCCAGCGCGGTGTGCAGCGAGAGGAACTCGGGTATCCAGCGAGCGGAGTTGTGCAGCGCGGCGATCCGCTCCTGCGCGGCTGGGCTGAGCAGCGCGACCCATAGGCCGCCGTCGGCCGCGAAGCACTTCTGCGGCGCGAAGTAGTAGACGTCGACCTGCGACACGTCCACCGGCAGCCCACCCGCGCCGGAGGTGGCGTCGATCGCGACCAGCGCGCCGTCGGCGTGACCGGCGGGTGGCCTGATCACGGGCGCCATCACACCGGTGGAGGTCTCGTTGTGCGCCCACGCGATCACGTCACAGCCCCCCTCGCTCGCCTGCGCACCGACGGTGGCCGGGTCGGGGGCGTCGCCGGGCTCAGCGGCGACGACGATCGGCTCGCCCAGGAACGGCGCGCCCTTGGTCACGGTGGCGAACTTCTGCGAGAACTCGCCGAAGGTCAGGTGCAGCGCGCGGTCGGACACGAGACCGAACGCGGCGGCGTCCCAGAAGGCGGTGGCGCCGCCGTTGCCGAGCACGATCTCATAGCTGTCGGGGAGGGAGAACAGCTCGCGCAGACCCGCGCGGATCTCGCCGACGAGCGCCTTGACGGGCTTCTGGCGATGGGAGGTGCCCATCAGGGCGGCTCCCTCGCCGGCCAAGCGTGCGAGCGCCTCGGGCCGCACCTTGGAGGGTCCGCAGCCGAAGCGCCCGTCGACGGGCTTCAGCTCAGCGGGGATGTCGAGTCGTGTTTCCTGCTCGGTGGTGGGGGAAGGCATTTCGGGCTCCTCGCTGTCGGACCTCGAGGGATGTCGATGATCGGAGGTTGCCCAGGCGCGCGGCGGTGCTGCCTCGCCGCTTCCCGGTGGTCGCTTCCACCTGAGCGCCAGTCGCGACGATGCAGGCGAGTGTAGCGAACGTGGCTGGCGCGGGAGAGACCGACGGCGTCAGCGCTGCCACAGCGCCACGCGCTCAAACGCGCTGGCCGTCCAACCCTGCGGCAGGCGCCCGGGAGCGACCCCCGGAGGCGCTTCACCGGCGAGCAGGCACAGCTCGGGCGCCGGCCCGAGTCCCACACAGCGGCGCCACAGACCACCTGCGGCGGGATCCATGCCGTCGCCCAGCAGGGCCGCCAGCGAGGGATGATCGTGGCCTGGAGGACGCGACACCCACACCGCGACGGTCGCCTTGGAAATGTCCGAGCAGCCCTCGATCAGACGGTAGACGGCGCTGGTGGCGACGCCCGATAGCGAGGCCACCCGGTCGTGCAGGCTGACGTGCCCGTGCGCGACCGCCGCCTCCTCCAGCACGCCCAGGGCCGCCCAGTCGTCGAGCAGGTACCAATCCTCATAGCCGGCGCGCGAGCCTGGCGGGTCTGGCGCGACGGGCGCAAGCCACGGCAGCTCGGCGGCGCGAAAGGCGCAGGAGCCCTCAAAGCCGCTCGGCGGCCGGTGGGCGAGGGAGCGATGAAAGCCCTCGAGCGCGCTCTCGTAGGCAGCCACGTCGACGCCTGGCGCGGGACGATGCCAGGAAAGATAGGCGAGCATGCGCGGGCGGGCGGGTAGACCAGCGGGTGGTGGGTGGGCTCCGCTAAAAGGAGGGCTTGATCCAGTCCATGTGCGAGCGCAGCTCGCTGCCCACGTGCTCGACCTGGGTGTCGGCCTGTTCGGCGCGCATGCGCTTGAAGTTCTCCTGGCCGGCGCGATTCTCGGCGATCCACTCGCGGGCGAAATCGCCCGACTGGATCTCCTGGAGGATCTTCTTCATGTTGGCGCGCGTTTCCTCGGTGATGACGCGTTTGCCGCGCGTGTAGTCGCCGTACTCGGCGGTGTTGGAGATCGAGAAGCGCATCCCCGCCAGGCCCTTCTCGTACATCAGGTCGGCGATCAGCTTGAGCTCGTGCAGGCACTCGAAGTAGGCCATCTCGGGGTCATAGCCAGCGTCGACGAGCGTCTGAAAGCCGGCCTGCACGAGCTCTGAGGCGCCGCCGCACAGCACCGCCTGCTCGCCGAACAGGTCGGTCTCGGTCTCGTCCTTGAAGGTCGTCTCGATCACGCCGCCGCGCGTGCAGCCGATGCCCTTGGCGTAGGCGAGCGCGAGCGCGCGCGCGTTGCCGGTGGCGTCCTGCTCGACCGCGATCAGGCCCGGCACGCCGCTGCCTTCGGTGAACTGGCGGCGCACCAGGTGGCCGGGGCCCTTGGGAGCGACCATGCCCACGTCGACGCCCGCCGGAGGCTCGATCTCTTTGTAGTGGATCGAGAAGCCGTGGCCGAACAGGATCATGTTGCCCTCGGCGATGCCGTCGCGGATCTCCTGCTCCCAGATGTCGTGGTGGCGCTCGTCGGGCAGCAGGATCATCACGAGGTCGCCGCGGCTGGCGGCCTCGACCACCGGCAGCACCTCCAGGCCCGCCTCGCGCGCCTTGGCGACCGATGAGGAGTCGGGGCGCAGCCCGACGACGACTTTGACGCCGGAGTCCTTTAGGTTCAGTGCGTGGGCGTGGCCTTGGGAGCCATAGCCGATGATCGCGACGGTCTTGCCGTCGAGGAGCGTGAGGTCTGCGTCGTCGTCGTAGATCATTGGCCGCAGGCTATCCGAGTCACGCGCTCGCGGAGGCGACCAGCGTGCGCCCCGGTATCTCCAGGGCGCCGTCGGGCGAGGTGTACGGCGCGAAGCGCTGCGCCAGCGAGGCTTTGATCTGCTCGATCTCGCGCTCGGGACGCGAGAGGACCGTGTCGTGGAATGCCCGCGACAGGTCGAGCGTGGTGTCCCACATCTCCTGGAAGTCGGTGTGGCGGCGGGGCAGCTCGATGGCATGGATCTCAACGTCGCCGAAGCCGGCCTGCTCGATCGCCTCGGCCAGCATCCCTGGCTTGCCCAGCGCGAACGGCCCGGGCAGCTCGCGCGTGGACGCGTTGGGCGCCCCAGCAAGGCCGCGCTCGATCAGCTCCTGGCCGGGCAGCAGCGCCCAGGGGTTGTGGGCGATCTCATCCCAGGCGGCCAGCGCCAGCCGTCCGCCGGACACGAGCACGCGGCGGGTCTCGCGCAGCGCGGCCACGGGGTCGGCCATCAGCATGTAGCCCCAGCGGCACAGGACCGCGTCGACGCTGGCCACCGGCAGGTCGATCCATTCAGCGTTGAGCACCTGGAACTCGACGTTTGAGAGGCCCAGCTGGACCGCCCGTGCGCGGGCTCCCTCGAGCATCGCCTCGGCCTGGTCTGAGACGATCACGCCGCCGTGCGGCGCGACCAGCTCGGCGGCCAGCATGCCGGTCTCCCCCATCCCGGCGGCAAGCTCGAGCACCCGCTGGCCGGGCTGAGGGGAGATCGCCTGGATCATCCAATGCGAGACCGGGGCGGCGAACTCGCGCAGCATCTCCTGGCGGCGCGCCCAACCCGAGGCGGCCTCTTCCCAGTTGTCGAGGCTGGCCGCGCGATGGGCGTTGGCGTCAAAGCCGTCCACGCCGCTGGCGGCCGGCTGTGGCTCTTGCGCGTTCATGCGAGCTCGCGGCGCAACAGCTTGCCTGAGCGCGTGCGCGGCAGTGGCGCGGACGTGGTCAGGACCTGCTTGGGCACCTTGTAGGAAGCGAGGGCGCTCGCGCAGTGGGCGCGCAGCGCGTGCACGTCGATCGACGCGCCCGGGCGCGGCAGCACGATCGCGGTGACCGCCTCGCCCCACTGCGGATCGGCGCGGGCGACGACTGCAGCCTCGAGCACGTCCGGGTGGGCCTCGAGCACAGCCTCGACCTCTGCCGGCGCCACGTTCTCGCCGCCGCTGACGATCGTGTCGGCCTTGCGCCCGGTTGCATACAGGCAGCCGCGCTCGTCCAGGCGCCCGAGGTCGCCGGTGTGAAGCCAGCCATCGTCCGCAAGCGCACCAGGGGCAACCGTGGGGCCGGCGACGAGGATCTCGCCCTCCCCGCCGTCACCCTCGGCGTCGATGCGCACGCGCGTGCAGAAGAGGGGCGGCCCGGGAGTCGGCGCTTCGGGCCCGCTGTCGTGGATGGCGGCGACAGGCGTGGTGGTCACCTGCGAGCAGGCCTCGGTGAGCCCGTAGGTGAGGCTGACCGGGACGCCGGCGACGTGGGCGCGCCCGACAAGCGCTGCGGGGACGGGGCCGCCTCCGGTGAGCGCGCAGCGCAGTGCGGGTGGGCGCTGCAGGCCAGCGTCGAGCAGGCGGGCGAGGGTGGTGGCGACGAGGCTCACGAGCGTGATCTGGCCCGCGCCCAGCGCGTGCACGACCCGGTCGGTCTCGAAGCGCTCGTGCACGACGGCGGTCGTCGCGTAGATGGCGCTGCGCACCAGGATCGAAAGGCCGCCGACGTGTGACAGCGGCAGCGCGCACAGCCAGCGCTCGTCTGGATCGAGGCCCAGCGCGACGGCCGATCCGAGCGCGCTCCACAGCAGGTTGCCGTAGCTCAGGGCCACCGGCCGCGGCGCAGACGTGGTACCCGACGTGTGAATCACTACGGCGGTGGCATCGAGGTCGTGCCCGCCGGCGAGAGCGTCTGCTCGCGGCGCCCGCACGGTCGGCTGTGACGAACGCCGCCCCTCCGTCGCCTGCCCGAGCGGCTCGGCCACGATCACATCAGCACGGCCTGTGATCGCCTCACGCTCGCCCGGCGACAGGCGCAGGTCGACGGGCACGGCGACGGCGCCAAGCAACAGACACGCGTGCAGCGCCTGGGCAAAGGCCAGGCCGCCCGGCAGCGCGATCGCGACGTGAGCCCCGGGATGGGCGCCAGCGGCGATGAGCTCGACGGCGCCCTGACGAGCGGCGGCGTACAGCTGGTCGTAGTTGCAGCTGCCGTCGGGCGCGTCAAGCGCCGTGTGATCTCCCCGCGCCATCGCGGCGCGCGCAAGCCAACCCTCGACCACCATTGCCCACAGGCTAGCCTTCCGCCATGCCCACCACCTGGATTGCCTCCGAACACCCGGCCGCGAGCGAGCTTTCAGACATCCGCTATGAGAAGTCCGCGGGGGAAGGCGGGTCCTCATCCGGCATCGCGAAGATCACGATCGCACGCCCGGAGGTCAGAAACGCGTTTCGCCCGCGCACCATCATCGAGATCTCCAAGGCGATGGAGGACGCGCGCGAGGACACCGATGTGGGCGTGATCGTGCTGACCGGCGAGGGCCCCGACGCGTTCTGCTCGGGCGGCGACCAGCGTGTGCGCGGCGACTCGGGCTACCTGCAGGACGAGGGCGACGGTCTCGCCAAGATGGGCCGCTTTCACGTGACCGACCTGCACGTGCAGATGCGCCGGCTGCCCAAGCCGGTGGTGGCGATGGTGGCGGGCTATGCGATCGGCGGCGGGCACGTGCTGCACCTCGTGTGCGACCTGACGATCGCTGCCGACAACGCCCGCTTCGGCCAGGTGGGCCCGAAGGTGGGCTCCTTCGACGGCGGCTTCGGCGCGGGCCTGTTGGCGAACTTGGTGGGGCCGAAGAAGGCCAAGGAGATCTGGTTCTTGTGCAGGCAGTACTCGGCACAGCAGGCGCTGGAGATGGGGCTGGTGAACACGGTGGTGCCGCTGGAGCGCCTGGAAGAGGAGACGCTGGCCTGGTGTCGGGAGATGCTCGCGCTGTCGCCGTTTGCGCTACGCCTGTTGAAGGCGAGCTTCAACGCGGCGGAGGACGGGCTGTCGGGAATCCAGCAGCTGGCCCACGACGCCAACCTGCTGTTCTACGGCAGCGAGGAGGCACAGGAGGGGCGCGACGCCTACCGGGAGAAGCGCAAACCGGACTTCTCGCGCTTCCCCAAGCGGGCCTAGCGGCGTGACTGTGGGTTCGGTGAGCGCCGGCTCGGTCAGCGCGGTCCGCATCTGGGTGATGGCCGCCCGCGTGCGCACGCTGCCGGCGGCGGTGGCGCCGGTGCTGGTGGGCACCTCGCTGGCGCTTGGCGCAGACCACTTTCACCCGCTGGCGTTCGTAGCGGCGCTGCTCGGCGCGGTGTTCATCCAGGTGGGAACCAACCTGTCAAACGACTATTCCGACGCACGCAGGGGCGCTGACACGGAGGACCGGCTGGGGCCGGTGCGCGTGACCGCGGGCGGGCTGGTGCCGCCCAGCCAGGTGCTGCTGGCAACGTATGTGACGTTCGGGCTGGCGGTCGCGTGCGGCGCCTACCTGGTGGCGGTGGCGGGACCGGAGCTGCTGGCCGTGGGGGCGGCTTCGATCCTCGCTGGGGTGCTGTACACGGGAGGTCCGCGTCCGTATGGATATGAGGGATTGGGAGAGGTGTTCGTGTTTCTGTTCTTCGGGGTGGTGGCGGTAGCGGGCTCCTACTTCGTCCAGGTCCAGCAACTGCCGTGGCAGGCGTTCGTGTGCGCGGTCCCGGTGGGCCTGTTGGCGAGCGCGATCCTGGTGGTCAACAACGTGCGCGACCTGGAGACCGACCGCCGCGCGGGTAAGCGCACGCTGGCCGTGCGCCTGGGCCGCGCGCGCACGCGCGCGCTGTACACGGCGATGGTGGCGTTGGCGTTCGTGTGCGCGCCGCTGCCGTGGGTGTTTGGGTCGATGAGCGCTTGGCTGCTGCTCCCTTGGGCGGTGACCCCGCTGGCGGTGCGCCTGGTCAAGGTGGTGCGCACGCGCACGGACGGCCCGGCACTGAACGGCGCGCTGGCGGGCACCGGCGCCACGCAGCTGTTGTTCTGCCTGCTGTTCGCGGCGGGCATCCTGGCGAGCGGCGGCGTGAGCTCGTGAAGCTGGAGCTGGCGGGGCGCACGCTGACGCTGGCACATCCGCTGCGCAGCGCGCATGGCGAGGTGTCCGAGCGCGAGCTCGTGCTCGTGCAGGTCACCGCGGTGGACGGCACGATCGGCTACGGCGAGGCGGCGCCGATGGAGAGCTATGACGGCGTGAGCCTCGCCATGGTCCAGCGCGCGCTCGAGGGCTACGTGGCCGTGCTTGCGGGGGCGGACGCCATGAACGGCGCGCAGATCGTCGACGCGTGCCGTCGCGTGGTAGACCTGCCTCAGGCGCTGGCGGCGATCGACATGGCGCTGTGGGACAGGGCGGGTCGGCGGGCGGGCCGGCCGATCGCGGCGCTGCTCACGGATACGCCCGCCGAGCTGGTGCAGGTCAACGCGACGCTCACCGCACTCGACCGCGCGGGCGTGGCCGAGCAGGCCGCGGCGGCGGCGCGCGAGGGCTTTGGCGCGATCAAGCTGAAGGTGGGCGTGGGCGACGATGCGGGTCGCGTGGCGGCGGCGCGCGCGGCGGCCGGCCCGCAGATCGCGCTGCGCTTGGACGCCAACGGCGCATGGAGCGTGGAGCAGGCGGTGCAAGCGATCGAGGCGCTGTCCCCCGCGGGCCTGGAGCTCGTCGAGGAGCCGACGCACGGCCTGCAGGCGGTGCGCGAGGTGCGCGAGCGCGTGGCGGTGAGGGTGGCGATCGACGAGACGGCCGCCGAGCACGGCGCGCTGGGCGCGGGCGTGGCCGACGCGGTCTGCCTGAAGATCTCGCGCTGCGGCGGCATCGGCGGGCTGGTGGCGGCGGCGACGCTGGTGCGCGCGTCAGGCGCGGAGGTGTACCTGGCCTCCACGCTGGACGGCCCGTTGGGGGTGGCGGCGGCGCTGCACGCGGCCGCGGCGCTCGCGTCGCGTGGGCCGATGCCCCACTGCGGGCTGGCGACGCTCAGCCTGTTCGCGGGCCTTGACGATCAGCTGCCCGTGCGCGAAGGGGCGATCGCGCTTCCTACGGGCGCGGGGCTAGGGGTCGAGCCGTTCTGAGGGCTCAAGCGGCAGGCTTGGCCTGCGCTTGGATCGCTTCGAGGATCGTCCTCAGGCCGCCCTGGGTTTCCGTGTTCAGCGCATCGAGGATCGCCTGGGCGTCCTTGAAGGTATTTTCCGCGCGAGCGTCAGACGCGATCGACTGCACGTCCTGGCCGACCATGATGATCGACAGCAGCACGAGCTGAATGAAGGTCTGAGCGATCCACGCCACGATCAGGATCAGCCCCGGCTTGGTCAGGAACTTGGGCACGTCGCCGCTGGTCAGGACACCCGCCTCGATCAGGATGGCCGGAAGGCTCGTAAGGGCGATCAGGCAGAAGATGTACGCCATCGCCATCGACCCAACCGCGTGGGTGATGATGACGGCAAGCTTGGCGTTGAAGCCCTCGACCTCGCTCATCGCGTGCCTGATTTCAGACGGGCTAAAGCGCACCGCCTTGGCGAGATGGTGTCGCGTTCTTGCGGCGTACGGCGTCTGCGTTGAAACCGGCCCCGCAGTCGCGGCGGCGGACTCAGGGTGTTGCACTTGCGCTGTCATCGGCGTGTCCCTTCGTTGAGTGGGTCTTGCGTCGGAGCCCGGCGCAGCCACCAGGTGGGCGGCCCGCCCGGCAGCACGATGTCTGTTGCATGCGTGAAGCCCCGGCGTTCATAGAAGCGACGATTCTCGCTGGTCGACGTCTCCAAGCAACACGCGATCGCGTGTTGGTCGGCCTCGTCGAGGATCGGCTCCAGCAGCGCAGTCGCCAGGCCCTCGCGCTGGCGCTGGGGGTGCGTGGCCAATACCCCGAGATACCAGTACAGCTGTGCCGGCGAGACCGCGCCAACGGCCTCGTTGTAGCTGGCCAGCCGTTTGCTCGCGTCCTCACCGGCAATGGCGCGATAGCGGGCCCAGACGCTCTTTGCATGTGCCGGCGCGCGGTCGCGCTTGCCGGGGGAATCCCACATCGCCACCGCGGCCAGGTCGTCGCTCACCCACACGTTGTCCGAGGCCACCCTCACATCGAACAGCGCCGTGACGAAATGGACTGCCAGTCGCTCGTAATCACCGGCGAAGATGAAGGCCCATCCCGGGTCCTCGGCGAAGGCTGTCGCGACTGTCGCCGCCACCCCGGACCGCTCGCCCGGCAACGCCCGGCGAATCAGCGGCCGCTTCGACATCGGTCGTGCGGCTCAGGCGTCCCCGAGCGCGGCGGCGACAGCAGTCAGGCCGGCATCCGGCTGGGCCGACTCACCGGTCGTTGCGTTCAGTGGGTCGCCGAGCCCGTCCGGGTCGAGCCCATCTGGGTCGAGCGCGGACGCCCGCTTGCGCGCATCCTTCCTGGCCTGCTTGTCCAGCCGACGCTCGCGCAGCCTGCTTTCACGCGTGAGCTTTGCCATCGTGGTCTTCTTCTTGCCGCTTGAGGC
>Ga0116217_10006487_pt1 | contig 10146 bp, 9 predicted proteins | sample Sb_taG_6_FD_89697 | JGI IMG/M metagenome (GOLD analysis project Ga0116217, IMG submission 89697) | Peat soil microbial communities from Weissenstadt, Germany - Sb_50d_4_PS metaG | ecosystem: Environmental > Terrestrial > Soil > Wetlands > Peat | place: Germany: Weissenstadt | collected 2010-09-21 | reverse complement strand
TACGCTTAAATGGAAGGCCGGTCGGGCGCATCAACCCGAGCACTCATTGTTTTGCAGACCCATGGCACTAGAAGTGGGTTCACTGCCCTGGGGACGCCCGCGCGTCGGCTGAAGGACCGGTCACCGGAGTGAGGTAGCTAACCCGCCCGGAACCGCCCGAGTGGCGGCTCCCAGCCGAAGACGCTGCGGCCGCCATAGGCATGGGAGTCCTCCCGCTCTCGCGCAATCAGCTCCGCCACCCCTGGCCCGGTCGCCTGCCGCTCGAGGCGCCGAGCCTGATCGTCGAGACGCTTCAGCGCGGCAAGTTCCTCCTCGCGCCCGAGGCGTGCTTTCTCGACCGCTGATTTCAGGACCCGGATTGTCTGGTCGTAAACCTCAATCGGCACCGGGTAGGGGTGCCGGTCCTTGCCGCCGTGCGCCAGCGAGAACCGCGCCGGGTCGGCAAAGCGATACGGAGCGCCGTGCAGCACCTCGGCAACCATCGCCAGCGATTGCACCGTCCGCGCGCCGACTCCAGGGGTCAGCAGAAGGTCAGCGAAATCCTCCGGGCCGCGCTCCGCCGCGGCCGCCAGCGTCCCGTGCAGCCGCCGGGCGATCACATCGCTCGGGCGCACGTCGTGATGCGACGGCATCACCAGATGCGGCAGCAAAGGCTGTTCCGGCGATGGCATCGGCGCTTTCTCGTTCCCCGCTGCCAGCTTCCGCACCTCGTCTGCGATCCGGTCGGGACCGAGCGAGCTCAGGATATCGATTTGGCCCCGGCGCGACGCTTCGGCGCGATGGTCTGTGAGGTTGATGATCTCGCCCTGCCGCTCGCCCTCGATCGCGGCGTGCGGGGCATCGACAAAGCTGGTCAGGCCCTCCGACAGCCAATGATAGCGCCGCGCCTGCCGGCGCTCGCGGTTCATCCCCTGCTGCACGACGACCCAATGCCCGTCGTCGGTGACGATGAAGCCGTGCAGGTACAAGGCAAACCCGTCCTGCACCGCGGCGCTGTCGACCTTGGCGACGAGACGGCTGGCCGTCGCCAGGGCGTCGCCGTCGAAGCCAATCTGGTCGCCAATCGCGAGCAGCTCGTGCGGGGTTCGTCGCGAGTGCGCGCCGCGCCCGCCGCAGACATGGATGCCGAGCTCGCCAGCCAGAGGCGCGAGGCCACGCTTCAACGCGCCGACGACGCTGGTCGTGATGCCCGAGGAATGCCAGTCCATCCCCATCACCGCACCGAACGACTGAAACCAGAATGGATGCGCGAGCCGGCGCAGCAGCTCGTCGCGTCCGTAATGGTGAACAATCGCCTCGCTAATCACCGCGCCCAGCCGGGTCATCCGGTCACCGAGCCATGCCGGCACGCGGCCGCCATGCAGCGGCAGATCGGCGCTTCCGGCTTTGCGAGCCACACGTCGAGCGAATGATTATTTCGCCGCGCCGGCCGCAGGTGGGGCGACCAGCTGGATGACCTCAAACCCCTCGAACTCCGGGTGCGAGATCGTCAGCGAGCGGCCCTCGCCGGCGTCGCGGTGTGCCGCGCGGAAGGCTTCCGAGCGGGTCCACGCCTCAAAATCGGCGTGCGACCGCCAGATCGTGTGCGACGCGTATAGCACATGGTCGTCGCGCTCGGGTCCCTTGAGCAGGTGAAACTCGACGAAGCCTGGCACGGTGTGAAGATGCGTGTCGCGCTCGCGCCAGCGCGTCTCGAACGCCAGCTCCTCGCCCTTGCGCACCTTGAACCGGTTCATCGCGATGAACATCGCCGCCGCCCTTTGAAGTCTGGGTTCCAGGCCAGCAGGATATCACTTCCCCCACTGCATGACCGGGACGGTCGACAACGAATTCTGCGGCGAGCCTTCGACGATCTTGTCGCTGAGCGCGATGTAGACGAGCGTGTTGCGCTTCTTGTCGACGATGCGGAACACGTGGGTGTGCTTGAAGAAGATCGAGGTCCGCTCGGAATACACTGACTCCTCGTCGGGCAGCTTCGAGATATCGGTGGTGATGGGTCCGACCTGGCGGCAGGCGATCGAGAAGCGTGAGGGGTCTTCCGCCAAGCCGAGCCCGCCCTTGATGCCGCCGGTGCGCGCCTGGCTGACATGGCAGGCGACGCCCGGCACCTTCGGGTCGTCGAACGCGCTGACGCAGACCTTGTCGTTCGGCCCGAGGAAACGGAACGTCGTGCTGAGGCAGGCGAGGTCCTCGGCCCTTGCAGCCGTGGCCGAGCCAAGCAGGCTGACGACGACAAGCATCACATAGAGCAGTCTCGACACGGTTTCCTCCGATCATGGTCGGCGTAGGTCAACGTCCGCAGGCACCTTGTTTGCGCCGGCCCGCGCCCGCCGATGAGCCGCTCTCAAAACCCGAAATGGGTCGAGATCAAGCGTGTCCCTCCCCAAATAGGGTGGAGAGACAGCACTTCCAAAAGGTAGCGCTCCGAAAGAATGAGCATCGTCGACCTTCAGCCCGATGGTCTTATTGATGCGCTCCCTCGGCTCGACCGCTCCGCCGCATTGGAATCGGCGAGCCGGGGGCAGCCCAGTTGAGATCCTTGGCGATCACGAGGATCTGGAATTCAGGGATACCGATGTCTACGGTTGCCAGCTGCACGCGCCGCTGCTGGAAGTCGATTTAGCCATCTGATCAGACGAGACCGCCCCCATGGCTTCGCAGAACCGCATGATGACGCTGGTCGCCTTTCTGCAGGCCCAGAACTGTTCGAACCTGCCCGGCTCGTGGCGCCATCCGTCGACGATGCTGGATTTCCTGACGCCGGAATATTACCAGCGCATAGCGCGCACGCTGGAGGACGGCAAAATCCAGTTAGCGTTCTTCGACGATCGCCTAGCGCTGCCCGATATCTATACCGGCCATCATGCCGAGGCAGTGGCCGCCGGTGTGCGGGCCGTGAAGTTGGATCCCTGCACGATCCTCATGGCGATGGGGATGGTGACGCAGCGGCTGGGGCTCGGCGCGACCTACTCTACGACCTATTACGAGCCGTACCACGTCGCACGCGTCTTCGCGACGATGGATCTGATGCTGAAGGGTCGCGCCGCCTGGAACATCGTGACCTCCCTCAACAGCGGGGAGGCCAGGAACTTCGGCCGCGCCGAACACATGGAACATGGCGCCCGGTACGACCGGGCCGATGAGTTCATGGATGTAGTACTTGGCCACTGGAACACCTGGGAAGAGGATGCGCTGATCCTTGACAAGGCGAACAACCGCTTCGCCGACCCGGCGAAGGTCCATCGGCTGGATCATGTGGGGCAGTATTTTCAATCACGCGGACCGTTCAGTGTGCCCCGCTCGCCGCAAGGGCACCCCGTGCTTATCCAGGCGGGCCAGTCCGGGCGCGGCCAGTCTTTTGCCGCGAAATGGGCCGACCTCGTGTTCGTGATCTTCCACGGGCTGCAGGACGGGATCAGGGAATATGCCGCCTTCAAGGCCGCCGTCGCCAACGCTGACCGCGATCCTGCCAGCGTACGTGTGGCGCCGGCCTGCTACGTGTGCGTTGGCGAGACCGAGGCGGCGGCGCAGGACAAGCGCGCAGTCGTCGAGGCGACGGCGCGCGATGTGGACGCTCTTGTGCTGCTCTCGGAAGTGCTGAACTACGATTTTGCCAGCAAGCCGATCGACGAGCCTTTCACCGACGACGAACTCACCGAATTCTCGTTTCAGGGGTTTCGGGACCGGGTGATCCGGCACTCCGGCAGGAAGAACCCGACGGTGCGCGATTTCATCACTATCTCCGGCCGCGGCACGGTCAAGGAGCACCCCATGTTTTGCGGTAGTCCCAAGCAGGTGGCCGATCAGATGGAGGAATGGTTCACCGCCCCGGCCTGCGACGGTTTCGTGCTGGCGGCGTCCAACATGCCGGGTGCGTATGACGATGTGGTGCGGCTGCTGGTGCCAGAGCTCCAGCGCCGCGGTTTGTTCCAGAAGGAATATGCCGGCCCGACACTGCGCGACAATTTGGGTTTACCGATACCGCGCGCAGCCGACTGGCACGCGGCACGCCGGCCGGCCGCGGAATAAGATGCTCCGGTCGCTGACGCCTTAGCCCGGCACCTCCAGCCCTAGCAGCGGCGCGTATTGCTGGCCGCCGTAAACGTCGCTGTCGAGTTTGGAGCCGGAGCTTTGGGGACGCGGAAAGCTCACCTTGATCGCCAGCGCAGTATCGTGATTGACGACGATGATGTCGGCGGGGTTGCGGTTGTAGAGGCGGGCGATGGCCGCGCGGTTGACAATTTCGGCGTCGCGGGCACGGCGGTAGGCCTCCGCGTCATCAAACATGATGTCGATGGTCAGCCAGAACGGGCCCGCGTTCTTCGACCGCACCAATTTTGCCAGGTCGCCAAGCGTCGCCATGATCAGAGCTCCTCGTATTCGGTGCGGAACAGGGCCGTCGGGCTCGCCGGCGCGAGCACGTGGTTGAGGTGGAACTCGTAGACCGGGCCGCGGTCGATCTCGGGCGGGGAATAGGGGAAGGCGACACCCGAGATCAGCCCGTGCCATTTGGGGATCGGGTTGTGCACCGCCAGGTGCGATACGCTCGTCGCGATCGAGCGGGACAGCTCCTGCGCCTCGCTGATCACATCCCACAGAATGAAGGCCTCATGGCCGCCGACGCTGCCACGCTGCGGCTCTAGTACGCCCATGACCCCGTCGCGGCCGTAGACGCGGGTGACGATCTCGTATGGCCGGTCGCCGATCGTGCTGCGGATGCGCGTCCTGATGTTGTCGTCGAGCTGGGCGAGCCAGCTGTCCATCTGCGCGAGGATATAAGGGTCGCGCACCCCGCCCATCAGGATCGTCGAATAGCCGACCCGGCGCACCCCTTCCAGTTTGATCGTGTATTCGGGGTCGTGCACGAACTCCGACCCCGAAACGCGCACCGCGCGGTCCGAAATCGCCTCGTAGCGGGCGTCGTTGGTCCTCAGAGTGCCGGACGGTTCCTTGAGCTCGAACGGATCGGCGTTTTCGTAGAGCGTGTGTGAAGCGACGCTTTGCGGCGTGCAGTGATAATCCTCGCGCAGCGGAAAGACATCGAAGCTGTCCTCGTGCAGCACTGCCATCATGCAGTCGGGCGCGGTCCGCACAGCGACCGCGGCGGCGCCGCATTCGAGGATCTTAGCCATGTGCCACACGACGGCCGGGGCGTAGCCCTCGAGCAGCGGCAGCGCGGCGAAGATCGAGGTATCGCTGCTGCGGCCCGCAACGACGATTTGCGCGCCCAATTTCAGCGCTTCCTGAATCGGTTCGACCCCCATCATCCCGACGATGTGGGTCGCCGCGTCGATATCGGCATCGGTCAACGGCGCTGAGGGTGGCAAGGCGCGCGCCCGGCCGTCGCGCAAGTGCCGGCGGACGACCTCCCGCGACAGTTCCGAGTGAATAACGGCGAGCTTGAAGTGGAGGTCCTGCTCGCGGGCGATCTGATGCACGATGTCAACCATCCAGGCGAGCCCGGCATCCGATCCCGACGTGCCGGCCGAGCCCATGATCAGCGGGATGCCGGCCTTGACGGCGCGGGTCATCATGATCTCGGTGTCGCGCTTGACGGCTGCGGCGGAGAACATGCAGGTCCCCGTGGCAAGCGGACCAGGGCCGGGGTCGGTGCTGCCGGCGTCGCAGCCGATCATCCGGGCGCCGAGCGAAATCGCCTTGTCGAGCGATTCAGCCCGGAATCCCGAACCCAGCATGCCCGTCGCCGAAACCAGCGGAAACGATGCCATCGCTACGCTCCCCGATCGCAGTCACAAGGCAAGGATATAGCTTGCCCCGTGGTCACGAAACCACGCGATTTTCGGCGCGCGGATCGAGCGCGACCCTTCCGATTACCTCGCGATCCACCCACGCCGGAGGCTAGCCCGCGGCGTTCGAGTGATGCCCCAAAATGATCTACGCAACGTGTCGCCCGCCGCGCGGCGCTTCGCCGTCGACGGCCTTGTCGGCCGCTTCAAGAGGGCGGCAAGAACTTTGAACTGCCGGCTCTCAGGCGGCAGCGGCGCGGCGTCCCGCGATATAGGCGACCCTTGCGGGCCGACATGTTCGGCATGCACCTCGCCGACGGTAAATCGCGCAACTGTCAGGCCATCAGGCGGTCGATACCAACTTTCCGCTCCGCGCCCGCAATACCGAGAGCGGCCACCCGGTGCTAGCGAATGATCATGAGGCCGATATCCGCGTCGCGACCAACTCGGTCCACCACGGGCCGGCGACCCCGTCCTTCGTAGAACTACCGGTGCTCGGCGGCTAAACGCCACGATGGTGAACCCGCGAAACCCGCATCCAGACGCCGCCGCCGCGGCCCGCAGTCGCCCATTGGGGTATAGTCGCGCGATTCATCGTCAAAGCATTCGATGCAGGTTGATATGCCCCGAACCGGTATCGCGTTCTCAGGCGGCCCCACCCCTGCCGAGATCGTCGACTGCGTAAAACTCGCCGAGCGACTCGGCTATGAATCGGCATGGGTCGCAGAAGGGCATGGCGGCGACCAGTTCGCGGTGCTGGCGGCCTGCGCCACCCAGACCTCGCGCATCCTGCTGGGAACCAGCATCACCAGCGTCTTTGTCCGCACCGCGCCGACGATCGCCATGGCGGCCGCGACCCTCGATGATTTGACGGGCGGACGGTTTGTCCTCGGCATCGGGTCGAGCCACAAGGTACAGGTCGAAGCCGAGCACGGCATGGTCTATGGCAAGCCGCTGACTCGCGTCCGGGAAACGGTCGAGGTGATCCGCCGGCTGCTGCAAGAGGGACGGGTCAGCTATCAGGGCAAAACCGTCCGCATCGAGAGCTTCGATCTTTGGTTCACCCCGCGCCATCCGACGGTTCCGATTTATGCGTCGGCTGTCTCCCAAAAGATGACGGCTCTCTGCGGGGAGATTGCCGATGGGATCATTCTGACGCGGAGCACGCTCGCCACCGCCGCGGTCGTCAGAGAGCAACTAGCCGAAGGGGCGCGGCGAGCGGGCCGGGACCCGGGCCAGATCACTGTCACCACGCTCTTGCCGGCGGCCGTAGGCGAGACCCGCCGGGAAGCGCTCGACGCCTTGCGCCCGGGCCTTGCCTTCTATGCGGGTTTCTTTCCTCGCTACAACCGTATGATGGCCGAACACGGTTTTGTGGAAGAGGCGGCGGCGATTGCCGCGGCATGGTCGCGCGGCGACCGGGATGCCGCCGAGCAGGCCGTCAGCGACGAGCTGATCGATGCCACCAGCGTTGCCGGAACCCCTGCGCAATGCCGTGAACGCGTCGAGGCGTATCGGCGGTCAGGGATCGATGTGCCGATCCTCAGTCCCTTCGCGCGCGGCCCCGGAGCCAAGGCCAAGTTCGAGGCATTGATCAGGGCCTGCGCACCCTTGGCTGACGGCCGTTAAGCAACATGGCGGCCCCTCACGGCAATAGCTTGAGTTCACATCGTCGCGGGAGAATTGCCGGCGGCGCAGCGCGACAGTAGCGTTGCCGCCATGAAAGCGATCCTTTTACGCCGCCCCGGCGGTCCTGATGCGCTCGAATACACCGACGTGCCGACCCCGGTTCCCGGCGACGGTGAGGTGCTGGTCAAAGCAGATACGATCGGCGTCAGCATGCCCGAAGTGCTGGTGCGCCACGGCGCCTACGCCTGGATGCCGCCGCTGCCGGCGATCCCCGGGATCGAGTTGAGCGGCACGATCGTCGCACGTAGCCGCAACGTCACCGATCGCGCAGTCGGCGAGGCGGTCTTCGTCAGCGCGCGCGACCTCCCGGTGCGCGCCGGCTGCTATGCTGAATACATCGTGGTGCCGCCGCTTGCCGCGCACAAATTGCCAGCGGGCTGCGACCTCGAAGCTGCCGCGTGTTTGTCGAACTATCAGGTTGCCTATCACGTGCTGCACACCGCCGCTCGCGGGGTCGACGCGAAGACGGTTGTGGTCCATACCGCCGCCGGCGGGGTCGGCAGCGCCGCGGTGCAGCTCGCGCTGATCGCCGGGATGCGGGTGATCGGTGTTGCCGGCTCCGACGCGAAGACAGCGGCAATCCGCGCCCTTGGCGCTCAAGATGCGATCAACTACCGCAGCGAAGATGTGGTCGCGCGGGTGCGCGAGGCAACCGAGGGGCGCGGAGTCGATCTGATCCTCGACCCGATCGGCGGCAAAGGCTTCGGCCGCAATTTCGCGATGCTGGCGCCGCTCGGGCTCGTCGTGTCCTACGGGAGGCTTGCCGGTCCGCCTGACCCCGATTTTGTCGCCGCGATGCGCGAGCACCACGCGGTGAGTCCCGCGGTGCGCTTCTTTACGATCCACAGCTTCGACGACCGCCCGGATATCCGCGCGGCAGCAACGAATACGTTGCTCGACCATCTCGCCGCCGGGCGGATCAGACCACTGATCCATGCTCGCCTGAAACTGGCCGAGGCCGGCCGCGCCCAAGCAATGCTCGAAAGCGGCGAAGTGATCGGGAAGCTGCTGCTGAAGCCATAGCAGGAAGGCGAACGGCGGTGCGCGCTTGACGCATACGTCCCAACCTGGTCACCGTTTATTCAAAGCGGCGATGCGGGGGGACGGAAATGGCTCAGACCGGAGACTCTAGGGGCGAATACAGCGGGCTCGCATACCGCAATGATGCCGACCTCAAGGCGTGGTTGGCCAAGCGACCGAGCGAAGCCGCGCTGGAGCCCGACCTGCCGATCATCGACCCGCACCACCATTTCTGGGACACGCCGCAGCGCGGCCGCTACCTGCTGCCCGAGCTCCTGGCCGATATCGGCGGCGGGCACAACATCGTCGCCACGGTCTTCCTCGAATGCCGCTCGATGTTCCGCAAGGACGGTCCCGCGGAGATGGCGCCGCTGGGCGAAGTCGAATTCGTCAACGGCATCGCGGCGATGAGTGCGTCGGGCGGTTACGGCTCCTGCCGCATCGCCGAGGCGATCATCGGCCACGCCGACCTCACCATGGGCGCGCGCGTGCGCGAGGTGCTGGAAGCAGAACTGCGCGTTGGCGGCGGGCGGTTCCGCGGCATCCGCTACGGGGTGTCCTGGGATGGCAGTGAGGCGGTCGGCAAGTTCGCCCCTCGCTTCGTGCCGCCGGGCCTGGCGCGAGAAGCCAAGTTCCGCGAGGGCCTCGCCGAGCTCGCTCCGCTCGGCCTCAGCTTCGAGTCCTGGCAGTACCATCCGCAATTGCTGGACGCGATCGACCTTGCCCGTGCCTTCCCTGACACCACGATCATCCTCAACCACGTCGGCGGCGTGCTCGGCGTGGGTCCTTATCGCGGCCGCCGGCAGGAGATTCTCGCCGGGTGGAAGAAGGACATCGGCGAATTAGCCAAATGCCCGAACGTCAACGTCAAGCTCGGCGGCATCGGCATGACCTCGTTCGGGTTCGACTTCCACGAGCGCGACGTGCCGCCGTCGTCCGAAGAACTCGCTGCCGCGTGGCGCCAATATGTTGAGCCGTGCATTGAAGCCTTTGGCGTCGATCGCTGCATGTTCGAAAGCAACTTCCCACCCGACAAGCAATCCTGCGGCTACACCGAGCTGTGGAATGCGTTCAAGCGCATCACGGCCAGTGCGTCCGCGGCCGAAAAGAAGGCCCTCTATAGCGGTACCGCCGCGCGGGTATACCGCCTGACCGTACCCTGATGTGTTTTCGTGCCCGTGGTCGTGATTACGCACGGCTAAGCAGCAGTCCTGAGGCCTGGTAGTGGAGGGCGAACAACATGGCGAATGTGACACCCAATGACGGCTCGCCACCGATCGATGGGCCCAACGCCCGGCAAGTCCAATATTGGAATAGTCCAGCAACCGCGCCGTGGGTCACCCTTCAGGACCGTCTGGACGCGCTCTTTGCACCGCTCGCGCGTGCGGCGTTGGACCTAGCGCAGCCCTCGCCGGGCGAGCACGTCCTCGACGCGGGCTGCGGATGTGGCGCGACCGTGCTCGAACTGGCGCGCCGTGTCGGCGTCACCGGGCATGTCACCGGCGTTGACATCTCGGCGCCGATGCTGGCGCGGGCGCGGTCCCGTGTGAACGAGGAGGGGCTCTCCCAGGTCACCTTGACGCTCGCCGATGCAGCGACACACGACTTCGCACCGAAAACCCTCGACCTCGTCTTCTCCCGTTTGGGGATCATGTTCTTCGCCGATCCGGCTGCCGCCTTCGTCAATTTG
>Ga0116217_10006480_pt1 | contig 10150 bp, 8 predicted proteins | sample Sb_taG_6_FD_89697 | JGI IMG/M metagenome (GOLD analysis project Ga0116217, IMG submission 89697) | Peat soil microbial communities from Weissenstadt, Germany - Sb_50d_4_PS metaG | ecosystem: Environmental > Terrestrial > Soil > Wetlands > Peat | place: Germany: Weissenstadt | collected 2010-09-21 | reverse complement strand
CTTCTGCGGCGTCAGGTCCGGAACGTAGTGATCGAAAACCAGATCCACATAAGTACCTCGCGGATTCGCGTTCTGGTCGTCGGACCCAGGCATTGGGGCACCGCCTCCACCAACCTGGATATGCTGATACCACTTCTGCCGTTTAACTGGGCCACCGTTAATTTCAAAACGGATTCGATCTTGCCTGATCACAACGGCGGTGATTCGCGCTTCGTCTCCCGGCTTCACCGAGGGACCCCACAACGCCATCAACTGTTGCAGTTCCGCTCCGCTGGGCGAGACAACACCGTCCTTCAGCGAAAGACCTCTTTTTCCCATCGGGAAGGGCGTGCGAATGTACATTAGTTCGTCGGTCAATCCGTGAATCAGATCCATCCGCGTTTGCTTCGAAAGGTGAGGAAGAGCAGAAGACGGATCCTGGTTGGAGGATTTCTGGTCGGAAGCACCCGCAGTCACGCAGGCACAGAGCAAGAGGAACAGGGCCGAAACACAGTGAGCCTTCACAGGGCACCCAAAGCACTAACTAGGGCGATTATAGCGCTGTTTGAGGGGATCGGAAGGAGACTTTTCACGTCCTTTGTTTAGCGGAGCCTGCCCTGGGCGGGGTAAGACGGGTTCTGAGTGTAACCGCGATTTTGCAATAGTAGGGCCGCGGCCAGTGCATTTCGATGGCGACGGCTTTTGTGGCTCTATCGGTTGCTGTTAGTTTTGCCAGTTCCGCTCCTCCATTCAGTGTTGCAACATCTCCTTGCGCCTGGCGGATACGCCCCGTTTCCTTGTTCTCACGGTCGGGTGCACGGTGGTCGGCTACGGTGCAGGGGCTTTCGCCCCCATTAGTGATAGGCTCCACGCTCATGGTAATGATTTTTGCCGGTGGTGCGCCGGCGCGAAGAACAGCAAAAATTGGAGCAACGCCGATACTCGGCGCTCCAGGCTTTGGCAAGCGGTCGCGCGCGGCATCTGGTCTTGACTTATTTTGGGATGACAATCGGTCCGTACGCGCTGCCCAAAAAAAGATACGGAAACTATGACCTCTACACCCGTCTTGCGGTTCAATGGTGAGCAGAACAATCAGCCTGGCGAGAATCGGGTCAACTGGTTGATCGCGCCTGTTCTGACGTTGTTTCACGTTGGCGCAGTGGCGGCACCCTTCTTCTTCACGTGGAATGCGCTGTTCGTCGCGATCTTTCTATACTGGGTGACGGTGGGTCCGGGACTCGGCATAGGTTATCACCGACTGCTCACCCATCGCTCCTACACGACACCGAAGTGGTTTGAGCACTTTCTCACGGTTTGCGGCGTGACGGCGTTGGAAGGGGGCCCGCTCCTGTGGGTCGCCACGCATCGCAAGCATCACCAATTCGCGGACAAGGAAGGTGATCCGCACTCTCCGCGCGATGGCAAGTGGTGGGCGCATGCGGGCTGGATCCTAGTTGGGAATGCTTTGCGCCAAGATATTTCAACACTCAAACGCTACGTCCCCGATCTGGCCGAGGACAACTTTCACGTCTGGGTCACGAAGTACCATCTTGTGCCCACGGTTATCCTCGCACTCGCGTTGTTCGCTATCGGGGGATTGCCCTTTGTACTGTGGGGCACTTTTTTCCGCACCGTCGCGGGACTTCATACGACGTGGCTGGTCAACTCGGTCTCGCATATTTGGGGTTCGCGCCGCTTTGAGACCCGAGATACTTCAACCAACAATTGGTGGGTGGCACTGCTGAGTTTCGGAGATGGGTGGCATAACAACCATCACGCGAACCCGGTCTCGGCCCGACACGGGCTGAAGTGGTATGAAATCGACGTCAACTGGTACACCATTTTGATTTTCAAGCAGCTCGGACTTGCGTCCCATATCCATCAAGCCCAGCTACCAGCTCGTATGTACGCCAACCAAAGTTAACTTCGCCCGGTGGATCGCGTCAGAATCTTATCTAATGTTAGATGCATCGACCGCGCGGACCGAGCGATGGAACAAAGTCTAGTCGCTGAGCACCTGAACTTAATTCGGGAACACTGCGGGGAGACTGCTTCATGAGCACCGCCTGAAGGGAATCGATTGTCCTCCCGCTAACGTCGTCGGCCAATGCGCAAGAAATTGCACAAGATGACAATGCGGCAACGGGATAGCGGATCGAAGGTCTTTTTTCGACGGGGTCTTGCGCAGGCTTTATTCGCCTATGTCGCTGGGAATCAAGGATAAGTGATGTGACCAGGCCGTTACACTCAGAACCCCGGTCAATGACTCCGATGCCGACGTTACGCCAAAAGCTTCCTCTAAAGAGAGACCGGCAGAGTAAAATTCGAGCGCGGGCCGAGGAGCGGAGCTGTGATCTATATGAAAGGAGTGCTCAGCGGAGTGGCAGCGATATTTATTGCCTTGCTCGGGCCGGGGCTGTTGCAGGCTCTGAAGGGTATCAGCGGGCAACAAGCAACTGGATTGGGTGCAATTGCTGGGGGCTTTTGGATCCCATTCTTCTCGCCTCTGTTCTGGATTCTGGCGGTCTCGTCTTTTGTTTTGTTTTTGACAGCCAATCGGCTAGGCAACAAAGTGCTGAGAGTCCTTCTCTTCTGGATCCCAACCCTATTTGTTTCGGCGCTTGGATTTGGGCTCGTCGCCCTGTTCACCTACGGATGGATGCACTTTAGAAAAGGCTGATTGTAGCTAGATCTTCTGCGCAAGACGAGCCGGGTACAGGCGGACGCCCGGTAAATAACCACAGAACCCTAAGCTTCGGCGAACAAGCGGACGCCGTCGCGTGCTACCTGCAGCGGCAGGACGTGCCCGCCGTTGTCCCCGATGGCGGTTGCGACCCGGCTCGCCGCGCCTTTTTCAACCAGGAAAATCGCGCATCCTCCCCCTCCCGCTCCGCAGGCTTTGGCCGCTTTGCCTCCGTGCCTGGCGGCCACCGCGACCAATTTGTCGATCAGCGGAGTGGTGATGCCGGGCGCGTTGGTGCGACGGAGCTTCCACTCTTCGCGCAGCAGCCGAGCCACGTCCTCCCATTCACCTCGGGCCAGGGCGTGGTGCATGGCGCGGGCGATTTCAGAAATGCGCTCAAAGTTGCGGAACACGTGGCGATCGCCATTGATGTGAGCTTTGAAGACCTCCCAATTATTAATCCCAGACTTTCTGGGGGCTCCGGTGTAGGCCAACACGAAGCGGGACTCGATCTCCTCCGGCATCACCGGGACAGCTTCGCGGTGAATGCCGTCGGCATCGAGATGAATTGCACTCACTCCGCCATAGAGGTCCGGGTAGTAGTCCTGGCAACCGGTGGGAACCGCGATGATTTGCGCCTCAACGTTCTGCGCAATCACCCTCATTTGTTCAAGAGTGAGATTACGCTCGGTGAAACGGGCCAGCGCTGAAGTAGCGGCGATCATCAAAGCGGAAGATCCGGAGATGCCGGCGCCGGCGGGAGACTCGGAATCGGTTTCGATCAACAATCCTTCTCTGGGGGCGAAGAATTGCAGCAGTCGCGCCGCCAGAGGAAGGCGGAAACGGCGTGCAACGCGCAAGGCATCGAAGCTGGGGAAGAATTCTTCTTTCCTGGTGTCGAGCGATCGAAGATGAATGCGCTTGCCTTTGAGGGGCGTGATGCGGCAGGTGGTCTGGATGTTGAGAGCAAAATTCAAAGTCAGTGCGCCGGGATGGAACAGGTAGAGCGGCCACAGGTCCAGAGTTCCGCCCGCCAAGTCGGCCCGGCAGGGCGCCTGGGCGAAAATAGTTCGGCTGCTGCTCACGTCGGGAGGTTTTTGCATGCAGTGTTTGTATCACAGAGATGGCGGCGGTCCCGAGGGCGTTTTCGCTGAGTGGAGGCCGAGCGTCCTCGCCCGGCTGGACGGCGTGGACGCCCGTCCTCCATAGTCGTAGCGGCTAAAGGTCTTTTGCCGCCGTCAGGACTTCAGGGATCACGCTGTCGACGTCCGCTTCGGTGGTGCGGTGATTGACGATGCAGGCGCGCAGGCAGAACTTGCCGCGAAGAGTTGCGTTGGACAAATACACGTGGCCGCGCTGAACGATGCGTTTGAGGATGGCGGCGTTTTGGCGGTTGAGTTCTTCTTCTGCTAGCGGGTTGATGCCCACATGGCGAAAGCATATGGCGCTGAGTTCTACTGGCGCCATCAACTCCAGCCTTGGTTGATTCGCGATGGCGCTGGCCAGACGTTGCGCCAGATCCAAATCCTTTTGGATGGCCGCGCGAAATGCCTTTAGTCCGTGATAGCGCAGCGAGAGCCAAAGTCTCAGGGCTCGAAAGCGGCGTGAGAGTTCCAGAGATTCTTCAAAGATAGCGAATCCCTCAACGGGATCGTTGGTCAGCGTCTTGGCATATTCCCCTGTGTGCGCGAATGCGGCATGTGCAGCATTCACGTCGCGGTACAACAGGCAGCCACAGTCCAGCGGCTGATAAAGCCATTTATGCGGATCGAGGGAAAGCGAGTCGGCGAGATCGAGGCCAGTGAACTTTTTGGGCGCGGCGATCGCGGCCAAAGCACCGTAGGCGCCATCGATATGCATCCACAGTCCGTGACGGTGGGCGATTGTCGCAATTTCCGGGAGCGGGTCGATCGTGCCCGTGTTGACTGTGCCGGCGGACGCGATCACGGCGATCGGAATCTTCCCTTCTTTTTTGTCTTGCTCGATAGCCTGCTCTAGTTCTGCTGGAATCAGGCGGAAGTCTTGGTCCGTTGGAATGAGTTTGAGATTTTTCCTGCCGATTCCGAGGAGCGCGATGCTCTTCGGAATCGACATGTGAACTTCTTCCGAAGCATAGACCACGCCTTGCGGACCGCCACGCATGCCCGCTTCGTTCGCAGGTAACTTGGCTTCGCGGGCCATGGCAAGGGCCATCAGGTTGGCGGAGGAGCCTCCGCCAGTGAGGCTGCCGCGAAAACCGGGGCAGCCGATTGCCTGAGCGAGCCATCCAATAACGGTGCGCTCGATAGTGACTGCAGCCGGGCCGGAGCGCCACGCCGTGACGTTCTGATTCAAGACGCTAGCCAGAAGGTCGGCGACTGCGGCGACGGGTTCGCCGGAGCCAAGGACGTATCCGAAGAAGCGGGCGTTTTGGGCGCGGGAATGCTTGATCACATCCTGAAGCCCTTCCAGCGCCCCGGCGCCCACACCCTTCTCATCAAGAAGCGTGTGGAACAGGCGTTCTGACTCCTCGCCGGTGGTCGAGGGAAATATGGGACGCGAATCCAGTTCGCGAAGGTAGTCGGCGGTAAGTTGGGTGACTTTTTCTGCCAGACGACGAAACTCATCCGGCGAAATTTCGAGGGATTTCATGATGAAGGATTGTATTTCAAAGCCGTGCAGGCGCGGGCGTCCTCGCCCGTGCTTTGTGAAGGAATCGTCAGGGAATGCGCTGTCGAGCTTCGCTCGACTGGACAGCCGTCCCCACGTGTTCGTCAGAGGCTAGGAGATGTTCAGGGCGCGCTTGATTGTGCCGCGCTCTTTCTGGATCTTTTCCTGCAGGAGTGTGATGGCGTAGATCAGCTGCTCCGGACGCGGCGGGCAGCCCGGAACATATACATCGACGGGAATAACCTGGTTCACGCTCTGCACCAGAGCGTAATTGTTGAACACTCCGCCCGAGGTCGCGCAGGCTCCCATCGAGATCACCCACTTGGGTTCGGGCATCTGCTCCCAAAGCTGGCGAATCACTGGAGCCATTTTGTTGGAGACGCGGCCAGCAATAATGATGAGGTCCGATTGCCGCGGAGACGGACGAAACACTTCCGCGCCGAAGCGGGCAATGTCGAAACGCGACGCGCCCATGGACATCATCTCGATCGCGCAGCACGCCAGGCCGAAGGTCATCGGCCAAATGGAATTCTTGCGCATCCAGTTGACCGCGTTGTCCATCGTGGTCAGCACCACCCCTTCGGGCGTGGGATTTCCGTAAGTAAGGTCTTTGACGACGCGTTTGCCGTTTTCAACGGTGACGTAGGGGCCGAAGCTAAGATCGTCGGACATTGTCTTTATTTTACCCGCCAGCATCAGCGGTGTCCAAACGTGAGACTGGTCTGAGGCCGCAGCTGCGTCAGGTCCTGCATCGTTTCGAAAATCCGCTTGACAACGCGAATCCGTGGGGTAAAACTTCCCACGTCTTCCCCTCGGATTTTGGGCCCCTGTCACCATCCTGTATTGCACCGTGAACGCCAGGAATGCCCGCACTGGTCACGGTGGAACCACTCGTGGGCGCCGATTTGAGGAGGTATACCGTGCGAATAAAGCTACCCAAAACGAGAGCAAGGCTGGCTGGTCCCGGCACTCGGCTCTATGCTGAACCGAAGCCCAGCCCGGATGAGACTTCTTTCCAAATAGACAACACCAGTTCCCAATACTACAACTCGCCGTATTACTTGGCGCATAAAGACCAGGTGCAATCCGTTCCTGCGCCGCAGAGCGGCGTGCCAGCCTATCTTGATCTGCAGGATTTTATCCCCAGCGAAGTACTCGACGCCATCAATGCGGCCAAGAGGATCACATTTCACGCCGTGGGCGACACGGGGGCGGCCAAGGGAACACCCGCAACCGCTATTGCGCATGAAGGCGGCGTCGCGGACGCCATGGCAGCTGATGTGCAATCCGGAGGCGTAACTGGCCCGGCATTCTTCTTCAATCTGGGCGACGTGATCTACAACTTCGGCGAAGCACAATATTATTACGACCAGTTCTACGAGCCCTTCCGCGATTACGACCGTCCCATCTTTGCTATCCCTGGCAATCACGATGGCATGGTTTTTGGCTCGACGTCAGCTACTCCACAAGTTCCCACGCTCGAGGCTTTTCTCAGAAATTTTTGTGCCGACGCTCCCGGACCTTCGCCAGATTCCGGTGGCCTGGTACGCACCGTAATGACGGAGCCGGGAGTTTATTTCACGTTGGACGCTCCTTACGTCTCGATCATCGGACTCTACAGCAACGTGCTGGATTCGGGCGCGGGAGTCATTTCTTCTCAAGGCGGTAAATTCCCTGTGGTTGGAAACGCCCAGCTGGCTTTCCTGCAAAGCGAACTCAAGCGCCTGAAGGCGGACCGCCAAGCCGGGAATCGGGCAATTATCATCGCGATTCATCATCCGCCAGCTTCGGTGGACGCCAAGCACGGCGGCTCGGTCGGCATCGAAAAAGATCTCGATACTTGCTGTCAGGCCGCGGGGTTGTGGCCAGATGTCGTCCTTTCCGGGCATGCGCACCTGTACCAGCGCTTCACTCGCGTCGTGGGCGGCAAGCAGACTCCTTATATAGTTTCCGGCTCTGGAGGATTCGCAGCCACACCGCCGCAAGGAGCGACTCCCAAAGCGCCGTACACGATTGGCGATACCACTCTTGAGGTCGACCCTATCGTGGAATTTGGTTATCTGACGATCACGACCGATGCCAAAACGCTCTCGGTGACGTTTAAGACCGCGACCAAGGGCGCCGTGACGGTGAGGGATTCCGTGAACCTGGACCTGACCCAAGGACAGATTCTTTCTGGAAGTCACGCTCCCAGTGGAGGAGGCAGCAAACCGAAACCAACTCCTCCGAAGAGGGGAAAGAAGAAATAGGTTGAGTCACGGATTCAGCACGATTTTGCCGAACATCTGACTCTTTTCCATATACTCGTGGGCCGCGCGAGCCTCCTGCAAAGGGAACCTGCGGTCCACGACTGGTTTCAAGCGACCGGCAAAGACGTGTCCCAAGACGTCGTGCAACTCATTCATCGTGCCCATGTAAGAGCCCAGTAAATTGAGCTGGCGCGAAAACAGAAAACGCAGGTCGAATGCCGCATTGTAGCCGGTGGTCGCGCCGCAGGTAACAATCGTTCCTCCCGGCTTGAGCGATTTCATGCTCTCATCCCAGGTTGCGCTGCCGACGTGCTCGACCACAATGTCTACGCCCTCTTTGTTAGTAATCTTCCGCACTTCCTGCGAGATTTTCTGCTTGTAATGATCGATGCCATAATCCGCGCCCAGCGTCCGAGCTTTTTCCAGCTTCTTTTCATCTCCCGCAGTGGTGATCACGCGAGCGTGAAAAAGCTTCGCGATCTGAATGGCGGCGATGCCGACGCCGGAACTGGCGCCAAGAACCAGCACGGTCTGCCCCAGACGAATGCCCGCCCGGCCGACCAGCATGCGCCAAGCAGTGAGGAATACCAACGGAATGCTTGCGGCCTGGTTGAAATCCAGACTGTCGGGGATCGGGATCACGTTCACGGCAGGGACGGCGATGAATTCGCAGTATCCGCCGTCGACTCCGTTACCAAGCGCGGTGAACTCGCGGCACTGATTTTGAAGTCCGGCAACGCACTCGGCACAGTGATTGCAGAAATGCATCGGCGCCAGGACCACCCGCTGCCCGGGTTGGAAGCCAGTAAGATAATCGCCGACTGCCACGATCTCGCCCGCGATGTCGCTGCCCAGAATGTGCGGCAGCTTCACGCCCGGCAATCCTTTGCGCACCCAGATATCGAGATGGTTCATGGCGCAAGCTTTGACCCGGACCAAAACCTGGTCTTTTCGGGGCTGCGGGTCGGGGATGTCCTCGTAGCGAAGAACCTCCGGACCTCCGAATTCGTGGATGCGAACGGCTTTCATATGTTTCTCAGGAATCTAGAAGTCATCCCGCAAATAATCTGTCATGCTGAGCGAAGCGAAGCATCTCTATTGTCACAATCGTTCGTGTCAGGAATAGGGATTCCTCGCTCTGCTCGGAATGACATCTCCAGAGCAATGACGTCTAGAACCTAACACAAGTCCGTCACCCGATTCCTCCCTGCCTCCATTGACTTGTTCCACTCGCGCACGAATAATCAAGCTTGGATGGACATCTACGACGAAATCGTTAAGCTTCGGCAGGAAGGCCGCCGCGGTGCCGTGGCGACCATTGTCAACGTGCGCGGGTCGATTCCCTCTTTCGAGACTGCAAAGATGTTGGTGCGAGACGATGGATCCATCGCAGGAACAATCGGCGGGGGCTGCGTCGAAGCCGAGGTTTGGCAAGCCGCACGCGAGGTCATGGAGAGTGAGAAGCCTCGCAGTCTGACCTTTAATCTCAATCAGGATCCCAGGTACGATACTGGTCTCGTCTGCGGCGGGACGCTTGACATTTTTATCGAGCCCGTACTACCTCCAGCGTTACTTTATATTTTCGGCGCAGGCCATGTGTCCGTTAACCTTTATAAGGTTGCGAGGGGGGCAGGGTTTGACGTCACGGTCGTCGACGACCGGGACGCCTATGCCAGCCGGGAGCGCTTCCCGGACGCGAAAGAAGTCATTGCGGAAGACTTCGGGCAGGCCATGTCGCGCCTCTCACCAAACGAGTCGTCGTATATCGTGATCGTCACCCGCGGGCACCGCGACGATATGCGCGTCCTTCGCTGGGCCGTGCAAAGCCAGGCGCGTTACATTGGCATGATCGGTTCCAAACGCAAAACCATCACAATCTTCCGCGAGCTGACGAAGGAAGGCATTTCAGCGGAATTATTCGAGCGTGTCCACGCGCCCGTCGGCTTGGATATCGGCGCCATTACCCCAGAAGAGATTGCGGTAGCCATCACGGCGGAACTGATTGCCGTCCGCCGCCGCGCCGAACGAGCTTTGCCGCATATGAGCTGGTTCAAAGGCCGTACAAGTGAGCCGGACACGGACGATGCTGCGAGCGAGGCTCACGAAGAAAACGAGAGCCATCGCTGATTCCCGGTTTTCGATAGGGTTCAGGCCGTTTCCGAGTCTGATCGGAAATTGACAATCGAAATCCCTCGCTTTCTGCTATCTTCGCCTCATGCCTCGCGCGCCTGACCTCTACGCTGTGATCCTTGCCGCTGGCGAGTCCACGCGCATGGGGACGGACAAAGCTTTGCTGCCTTGGCCGCCGGCTACGCCCGGCCTTCCGCCTACCGGTCAGACTTTTCTTTCCGCCGCCATCCAGGCGCTCTATCCTTTTAGCGAGAAGGTAATTGTGGTGGTTGGCAAGAACGAAAACAATCTGGCCCCAGTGGTATACGCCAACGGGGCATCGCTGGTGCGGAATCCCGACCCTGACCGGGGGCAGTTTAGTTCGCTTCAAGTCGGCTTGCAGGAAGTTTTGAATGAAGGACGCGACGCCGCCATGGTCACCTTGGTGGATCGGCCGCCGGCGAGGGCAGCAACATTGCAG
>Ga0116217_10006477_pt1 | contig 10153 bp, 7 predicted proteins | sample Sb_taG_6_FD_89697 | JGI IMG/M metagenome (GOLD analysis project Ga0116217, IMG submission 89697) | Peat soil microbial communities from Weissenstadt, Germany - Sb_50d_4_PS metaG | ecosystem: Environmental > Terrestrial > Soil > Wetlands > Peat | place: Germany: Weissenstadt | collected 2010-09-21 | reverse complement strand
GCCCGTTGAAGTCGCAATGCTTTATGGCTACATCGGCCTCATGCACTGCCCCTTGTATGCTCAGCTCGAGTTCCTCCTTGGCCCAAGCATCGTTTGGATCAAGTTCGCAAAGTTGCTTCAGATAATAGACGGCGTTCTGCCCTTCGGGTAACACGTAGTGATGGTTATTGAATGCTTCGGTCGCTTGCTTGGTCAGCACGTCGCGGGGACTCGGCTTGGGCGGCGGGGCGGGGTTGGCGAGGAGCCTAAAATCCGCCGTAATTTCGCCTCCCTTAACCACGTTGACCGTTTTCGAGTCGGGCTCGCTGTGATACCCATCTTTGACCACGGTGACCACATGTTGCTTAGTAGTCAGGTTGGAAACCGTACAGGTCCCTTTCTTTGTCTTTCCTTTGGTCTTGCCGTCGACAAGAACCTCAGCGTCATCCTGGTCAACGCGTACCACGAGATTACCTACGGGTCGATCTGAGATCAAACGAATCACTAGTGCCGGGTTGTCGCCGAATTCAAATTGCGATGTCCCTTGCTCTTTGCCTTCGCCCCAATTCAATTGGTGAGTACCGCTGGAGAGACCGTTCAATTCGAGAGCCCCAGAGCTTACTTCGCCCTTTTGCACCCCATCCACGGCAACCGGAAGAGGGCCAAAAGTAAGCTGGGCCCTGCCCTGGCTCGCGAATGTGCTTACGGCAACCACCTTGAGGTCCTTTTGCTGGATGTCCTCGGTAAGAACCGGCATGGCCCCTGGTTTTGCTTCAAAGGCGATGGTAGCCTCAGTGTGCCCTTCGAAGACGCGAATGGTGTGTTTGCCCATATCGAGAGTTTCAAGCGTGAACACTCCGTCCTTAATTTCGCCTGCTGGCTGGCCATCCAGACTGATTTGAGGAGCTTGTAGATCCGTCGATATTCTCAACGCGGTGGCGAGGGGCACGAGGGTCGGATTGAACGAATTGGAAGAGCCATCTTTGATGGTCAGAGTCCCGAGTGAAGACTTGAATCCCTCCTTTCGAGCGTCTATTTTGTAAGTTCCATCAGACAGCGTGACTCGATGTGGGGACGCGCCAACTTCCTTGCCATCGACCAGCAGCGTGGCGCCTGGCGGCGAGGTCTTCAGTTCAACTTCAACTGCAGGAGGTGGCGGAGGGGACTGAATAATCCGCCTCCACACCACAACGCCGCGGGGCGTCAGGGCGACTGCCCCAGCGGCAATGAGAGCCAACGTGGCCGCAAACCTTACGGAGGTGCGGAGGCCGAACGCAGAAAGGCCACTGGGGAATAGCATTCTGCGCAGCCGAGCGGGCAAAGCGACGTCCAGGCGTGATTTGGAGACCGACTCGACGGAGCGCAGCATGGTGTAATTCTGAGCGAGGTCGTCCTCCGGCATGGCGCGGAGTGCACGAATGAGTTCACCGCGTTTCTTCGAGCTTTGGCGATCCAGCCAATGGCGTTGAAACAGGATCTCGAGTTGCCGGGCGTCGCTGGCGTAAGTTTCCTTAGGCGCAGGGTTCTTCTCGAGCAAGTCCACAATCGCCTCGCGGACGGCCGTCTCACGCTCCTCGCCCAATCCCCGGATGAGAGGCAAACGCAATTCATCGGGAATCGAGCCCCTCCGAAACCACGGCAGGCGGACGAGTTTCAGGAGGTTTTGCTCGGTGACCAGACCCGGGCCGAAACAGGGGAGTGAGCCGAGGTAAAGCGTGAGGTCCCAGTGGAGCTCAGGGTAGACGGCGCAGGCGGCCAGCCACCGAAACGTCGGATCGCCCAAATAGTTCCGAAGGGCTTCTATGCCCCTGGGATCGTCCGCCACCGGCGGGGCCTGGTCCGGCGAAGTTCTCTCGATGCCCGAGGTATCCGTTTGTGACGGCAATTCGAAATAATCTCCGAGCGCAAACAGTCCCTCGGTTGTCGCGGGCAGGACGATAAACTGACTTGCCAAGGCTTTCTCCCGCAATCCCCACTGCGCCAGAGGTTCCGGAGTCAGGACGCCGCGATCTTTCCACTCGAGAAGCAGCGATGACCACGCCGCCAGGCTGCCGCTGAGCGCGTCTGTGAGTTTCTCGCCGTTGCTCAGCAAGAGGAGCCTGTGGCCCGCATATCGCCGCTGGAGTTCGTAGAGAGGAACAGTGTCTCCACGTTCCTCGTCCCACGAGACTCGAGGGTCGCCCTCGAAAAAGAACAAGGTGACGTACAGGCCTTCGTCGCGCAGTGCCCGGATCAGATCGTGGAACAGATTCGCCTGGTGGTCGCGGAACGACGCCCGGTCCACGAGCACCAGGTATTCCGGCAGTTTTCGGTCAGGCTTGTACTGCAATCGAGGAAAACCCAGAGAATCCACCGTGGCTTGTACGGAAGCTTCGATATCGAGGTGGTAGGATTCTCCGACCTGCCGCCGTTGGAGCCGGCGCGCCGCCCCATAGAACTCCGCCGAGTCGTATATTACCGAGGGCGACGATTCGGGACGGATCGGCCAGGAAAACGGCGGGCGCTTTCCGCGCTTTCGTTGCAAGACAAGGCGGCGCCGAATCAGCCGATACCACTCGTAGAAGAGAAACAGGAGAAGCGGAACCAGAATTACCGCCGCAAGGCGAAGTGACTGGCTGTGTCGCTGGTCCCAACTCTCGGCTTGCGCCGTCTGGGTTTCCGGCGCCGGGGTTTGAGGTGCGGGAGGTGTCGGCGTGGGAGTGGAGGCTGCTTCCGGCGCGGGCGTGGAAGGCGCTGCCGGCGTTGGCGGAGTCGGCGCCGCGGGTTTCCGGGACATCAAGATCGCCATGACGAACAGGCCCACCGCCAGCACACCACCCAATACGAAATAGGGCCATCTTCCCTTGCCGGTTTTCGCTCTTCGCTCCCCAGTCGCTTTCTCTTTTGCCTCCGCGGGGGGCGAAGTTGCGAAGGCATCTCTCGCCGCAAACTGCGAAAACACCGCGAAGTAAGAATCGAACGAGCGATAGAACAGCTTCTGCTGGTTGGCGTCGGTCGCAAAGATGGGGCACAGAATGGTCTTCAGGTCCGTGGGGGCGCACTCGGAACCGATTTTGGAGAGCAGCTCTTGCAGCCGCAGATGATGGTCCACGCCAATGGTGAGGCCTTGCCGTTGCAAGTGGGCGAGGAACTCCTCAAACACGAGCGGGCCGACGGATGTGGGCGGCTCCATCGTTTATGCCACCGGCTTCTCCACGAGTCTTTTCTGGAGTATCGCTAAATCGTCCTTGCTCTTGGCCAGAATGCAGTAGCTGAACGCCAGGGCTTCGGCCTGGCCCGGCTTGAGGTTCTCGACGTCAACTTTCATTGTCTGGAGAACTTCCAACCAGGCCAGGAGTTCGGCAGTCGCCGGTCTTTTTCTGAGCGGCAAGGACCGGATCGTCTCGAAGTGGTGTAAGGCGTTCTCGAGCACCGCGGGCGTGAACTCACTGTCCATATCCAAGCGCCGCTGCACGATCTGCCGCAAGCGATCTCGCTCCGGGAAAGAAATGTGATAGAACGCGCAGCGCCGAACGAAGGCGTCCGGCAGATTCTTCTCAGAGTTGCTGGTCAGGACCAGGATCGGCCTCCAGCCCGGATCGGCCGTGAACGTCCGGCCGGTTTCTTTCACCGCGAAGGTCATGTTTTCGATTTCGTTTAAAACATCGTTAGGCAGGTCCCGAGGCGCTTTATCGATTTCGTCGATCAGCACCACCGGTCGGGCCGGCCCCTTGCTTTGCAGCGGCTCGGGAAAGAAGGGGTCGGCCTCGTGCGGATTGAGCGAAAGCAGGATGGCCAGACCCAACGCCTCGTAACTAATGTAGGGGTCCACCGTCAGTTCGGACTTATGGAATTGCGCGTCGTGGAAGTGCCGCAGGGCGTCGTAGCGATAGAAAAGATCCTTGGCCGCAGAGGTCGTTTTGACGTTGAAAACCAGGGGAAGGCCGAGCCCCAGTTCATAGGCGATGCTCGCCGCAAGCTGGGTTTTTCCGGTACCCGGCTCGCCCGTAACCAGCAGCGGTTGTCCCAGGGCCAAAGCGACGTTGACGGCGTCCCGCAGCCCTCGCTCCGCCAGATAATGCTCCGGGTCATCCAGCCTGCCGAACTTTTCAAAAAGCGGCAGCCGGAGGCTCCTGCGCTCAATCGTGGTCCCATCTCCGGCGTAGAGTTTGAAAGAATTCTCGTCCATCATAAGTAGCCTCGCTCCATGACAAACCGTTGATGAACATCCTTGAGGAACGATTCGACTTCTGACATGGGTTTGTATTTGCCGGACTCACGGCCGGGAGTGAACATGGCCGAAGAGGTTTTCAGGCGAATCTCTTCGGACTCATAGATGTTGTAGAGGCTGAACCACTCCATCAGATCGTCCCTGGTGATAGGCTGCAATTCATCGAGCAGAAGACAGGGGCAGGGCTGGGGTTTTGACATCCGAGCCGGCGCGGCTGGAGAACCACAAATCTCGCTCAAGTCCCGCTGGATGCGCTTTCTCACGATTCTTCGAGAAATGGGCCCTAACTTCATCCAGTCTCTCCACGTCCTGTCTTGTGGTCGGGGATAAATGACACTCAGAAAAACGAGGATTTGGGGCCGGGCCGGGTCCGCTTGCATTTCGCTGAAAAACTGCAAGTAGGTTTGGATGGTGGCTCTGCTCAGCTTGTCCCAGCGCGCGGCGCGTATTTCGTGTTGGATGGTGATGAAAGATACCAGCGACCGGCCTACGAGGCTCGAGAAATCAGCTGGGGAAAGATCGAGGAATTTCAGCTCATGGGTGGGAACGAACTGCTCGAAAAGCCAACAGAGAAGGCGGGAGCGGCGCGCTTCCAAAGCGCCGTCATATTGCCACGGCACCCTTTTCGAAGTGACGGTGCTTTCGTGCTCGCCATATTTGACTTGAGCGAATTTCTCGACAGTGTAGATGAGCCGATCTACCAGGCTTTCGTGACATTCCCCTTCTTCCCCGTGGAGCATATAAATCTGGGGCACCCCTGGATGAAGGTCAAGGTTCGTGTGGAAGAACTTCCTGAACTCGTCCTCTTGTGCCCGCCGATTACACATTTTGACAACCAGGCGACCCAAGTGAGGCTCGCTTTCCTGAAGAAGCTCCGCGTGTCGTAGGCGAGTGCGCCATTTCGTAGGAATTTCCCTATTACCGACGGCTGCGTCAGAGAAGTTGAAGACTCGAGCCCGCGAACCATGAGCAATCTCTTGCTCGCCGAATTCCTGAAGGCAATCTTTCCATTCGCTCAACTCGCTTAGGACGTCGGCAATGGCCTCCGTCAGCAGGAGGTGGCCGGCGTCACCGCACTTCATAACCTGCTGGGCGAGGGTCACGCCATCTCCCGCCACACTACTGCCGGCGTCGGTTCCCACAACCCGAAAAACGGGTCCCGAGTGTACCCCCACCCGCAATTTAATCTGGGGATGATCCTGAAGGGCGTGCAGAACCTCCCTGGCGCAACGGAGTGGCGCCGCCGGATCGCGAAAGAAAACCAGGACCATTCCATCCGCGATCGGCAATTGGGAAAGTTCGCCACGGCTTTGGGCACGTTGGAACTCGACAGTCGCCCGCACGGTCTGCCGAAGTTTCTCGAGAAGCAGGAAGCGTTCGCCCATCGCCAGGCGCCGGTCCTCGACCATGTCCAGGGACAAGACGTGAGCAATCTCGAGTGTTGAAGGCGCAGTGATTTCCTCACGGCTAACGCTCGCCGCAGGCCGCTCGGACACCGCCCGCGCAGGCGCCGACTGCACGGCCGCCGCACCTCTGGACTCCGGGTCCCGCTTCAGGCGCTCCAAATCGGCGCGAATCTCGCCGGCGGTCTGGTAGCGCCTCGCTCGGTCTTTCTCCAAAGCCTTGCTGATAATCTCTTCCAGCTTCGGCGGCAAGTGAGGATTCAACTGAAGTGGCGAGATCGGCGCCTCCGCCAGGATCGCTTGAAAAATAACGCCAGGGCCAGCGCCGGAAAAGGGCTGCCTTCCGGTACCCATTTTGTAAAGCACGCCGCCAAAGCTGAACAGATCCGTGCGATGGTCCACCTTCTCCGCGCGGACTTGCTCGGGCGACATGTACGCCACCGTTCCTATGGTCACGCCCGGGCTGGTAAGTGATTCGGCTTCCATCGAAGTCGTGGGTCCCTCGGATGGAACCGAGCGCTGCTCGGCCCCACGCCCAGAGCGAATGCCGCTGGCGCCTTCACGCGCGAGTTTGGCTATCCCAAAATCCAGCACCTTCGCATGACCGCGCTTAGTGACAAAAATATTGCCCGGCTTGATGTCGCGATGGATGATGCCTCTCGAGTGTGCGGCGTCCAGAGCATCTGTAATTTGAATCGCCAAGTCCATGAGCTCGTCTGTTTTCAGCGGCTCTCCGGCGATGCGGTCCTCGAGTGTTTCGCCCTCCAGATACTGCATCACGATAAACGGCTGGCCCTCGTGCTCTCCGATGTCATGAACCACGCAGATGTTTGGGTGATCGAGCGCAGAGGCAGCTTGCGCTTCACGCTGAAATCGTTCCAGGGCTTGCCGGTCCTTAGATAGCTCCCGAGGCAGGAACTTCAAGGCGACGATCCGCTTGAGCTTGATGTCTGTGGCTTTGTACACCACACCCATGCCGCCGGCGCCAAGCCCGCCTATAATCTCGTAGCGATGGGCAAACGTGTCGCCAGACTTCAGCGTGCCGCCGGCAGAATCACTCTCCCCCGAAGGATCCCGGCTGGGATCGGCGGCGGAGCCAGGTTCAGCCACCGCCGCCCAGGGCGGAGAGTTAAGGAATTCTCCCGCCCCATCGTGCGCAGCGATTAACCGTTCCACCTCGCTGCGAAGATCAAAGTCGTCGGCGCAAGCTTCCGCCAAATACTGCGATCGCTCCTCGGTGGTTGCTCGAGGGCGGCAGCGAATAGCTCTTTAATTCGTTCCCATCGGGTGGGAGTCATGTGGTGTTAATCCTGAAGGACTCGCCGTGCCGTCAGGTTCTGGCGGCGCTTTATTCGCGCTTCAACGCCATGCAACACACTCGTTCCCTCCGCTTCGGGATGCGGAAGTCGCACACCAAAGCGGGCCATACGTGCGCTCTCCATATTTCTAGGGGATCGTCAAACTGTCCCTCTCGGTTCGGGATCGTTTTGTCTCTTCTTCCCGGAAAGTTCGCCGTGCAACCAAGCTCGTGCCACGCTCCAGTCGCGCTTCACTGTGCGCGGAGAGGTGCCCAGCGCCTCCGCTGTCTCCTCCACCGTGAGCCCCGCGAAAAAGCGCAGCTCCACAACTCGCGCCTGCTGCGGATCGAGTTCTTCCAAACTGCGGAGGGCATCGTCCAACTCCACGAGTTCGCGCGCCTTGGCCGGGGAAAAGTCGTGCGCCTCATCTAGAAGAACCTTTTCCACGAACCCCCCACGCTTCCCCGCCTGCCGAGCCCGGGCATGGTCGACCAGGATCTGCCGCATTAATCGGGCAGCGACGCCGAAGAAATGCGCCCGGTCCTGCCAGTCAGTGTTTTCCTGGGAAACTAGCCGCAGGTACGCTTCGTTGAGCAGGGCAGTCGGTTGCAAAGTGTGGTCTGGACGTTCCCGCCGCATGTAATGGGCGGCCAAACGATGAAGGTGCTCGTAGACCAAGGGCACGAGTTTGGCCTCAGCCTCAGGACTACCCCGCCTGAGCTCACCCAGGAGTCGCGTGACCTCTCCAGACGCTGGTTCCATGGTTTCGCTGCCCCAGGACGAATCGGACGCGAGTTTACCTCAGGACTGGAAATTCCACAAAGGAAATCGCTTTGCGAGCTGGCCCGCTTTGGGCAGGGATTTCCGCACCCCAGAGTGAAGGCAGAAATGGAAAGTGGCATGAACTTGAAGCACTACTTCCATTGCGCGCCACCGGCCGAATTCAAGCTGAATGGCCCGGCCAAATACAACTAATTCAAACATTCAAGGAGGGAACGATGAACGCCACGATGACAAGCAAGAACACAATGTGCATATTCGTCACGATTTTGGCGTTAACGATGACTCCAGCACTCGCTTGGGCCCAGTACAAGATTTACATTCCTCCGAAGGTTTACACTCCGCCCAAGGTAAGCATACCGCGGCCAGCGCCTCGGCCGAAGATAAGTATCCCGAAGCAACCCAAGGTGAAGCAATCGCAGGCTAAGCAGCCAAAGCAGAAGTCTCCACGCAAAGTCCCAAAAGAGAAGGTGCAGAAAACGAACCGGCGGAAACAGAGCCAAGACGCGAAACGCGAACGAAAGCAGCAGAAACAAGAGAGGCAAGCTCAACAGCACCAACAGAAGCTGCAGCAGAATGAGCTGAAGCAACAACGGAAGCAACAGCAAGAACAAGAGAAGCCGCAGCGCAAGCAGGAAAAGAGCGGCAAACGCCAGCTGAAGCAGGATAAGCAGAAGCACTCCTCGCCGCAGCCGGCAGCCCGCAGCGGACAGACTGAGCCGCAAGGCCGTGTGACGCCCCTTCGGGCCGGCGGCCATGCGATCGACACTCCGAGCGGCAATCATTACGAATTCAGCCGCGAGGGTAAGCTTTCCGGCTTTTCCAAAGGGGGAACGGAGGCGACCTTCCGCCGCGACGGCTCGTTCAAAACAGTCAAAGCCAACGGCATGCAGATTGAACATGGCGCTGCCGGAGTGCGGACCGTCCAATCGTCGATACCAGGCGGAGGCCGGCTGGTGGGCACGGGGCCCGGGCGAGGGTTCATCGAGACCCCGATGACCCGGGGTGGCCATGCCTACGTTGTGCGAACCTGCGTGGCGGGCGGACGAGTTTCGGCAGCGGTGTACCGACCGTATTTCTACCGGGGCGTGGTCTACTATCGCTATATGCCTGGGTTCTTTTTTGCGCCCAGATTCTATGCGTGGGCATACTACCCGTGGTCAAATCCGGTTATGTTTAGCTGGGGTTGGTTTGGCGCGCCGTGGTATGGCTTCTACGGTCCTTACTTCGCTCCTTTCGCTGCATACCCCCCAACGCCTCGTTATGGCTGACGGACTACCTGCTGGCTGAGAACCTACAGGCGGCTTATCGAGACTGCGAGAGAGCCGGAACAGGAGATGATGGCACCTCGGAGGCGGACACTGGTAACGACAGCGGCAGCGCGATCACACCAGAAGTGAAGTATGCAATTGCTTCCGAGGTCCGCGCCCAGATTGCGGCCAACCAGACCATGGCGGCCCATCCCGACCAGGCCGAAACGGCGGGAGACCAACCGGCAACCGCTATGCTGGATCGGACATTACGCGTCTTCGTGGTCTCCAGCAGTTTCACCGAACAGACGGCAAGCGGGGGAGAATGCGGATTGACACCTGGCGACGTCATCGCACGCCTCGGCGATAGCCCGGATGCCGAACAGCGGATTCTTGTCACCGTTCTGAGCAGCAAGCGCGGCGACTGCGCAGTCGGTTCGCAATTCCAAGCGCCGGTTCAGGAGCTCGTCGAGATGCACAACGACTTCCTCCGGCAGCTCGATTCAGGCTTGGGGGTTCTGGTACAGGACGAAGGCCAGAATGGCCTGCCAGTTGGCCCGGCCACCGGACTACACCTGGCGCCAGGCAGCCAGCCGGAAACGCCCGATGCGAGCGCGCCGACCATGCTCCAGCAGCAACAGGAATCAGCGGATCAAGCGGAGTCTGAGATCCGAAAGACGGTCCAATCCGGCTCCAGCGACTAGCGAATCCGTAGTGAGCCAGAGGAACGTCGAGACACCGACAATGTCGCTCGACGTTCCTTTCGCGCTCCGTAAACCAGTTTTAGTTATCAGGAACTGAAAGGTCTGATGATTTAGCCACTATGCTTCCCAATCTGGAGAGGAGGTCGGTCATGCGAAACTGGCGAACAATTCCAACCCCTGTCAGAACAACCGCTGACTGGCCGAGTACTCTTGGCCCACTCGGGCACTCCGACCTGGTCAGGTGGCCGTCCGCGCCTAAAGGAACCTGCGAGTTCAAATCGCTGAAGGTCTGTCCGACGTGCAGATTAGCGTACCCTGCTGATTTCAGACTCTGCCCGCACGACGGCGGTCTGCTGATTGAGGCTGGAATGTGGTCAGAGGGTTCGGTGGTTCTCGGAAAGTACCAGATCCTCGCTAAGCTGGGTGAGGGAGGCATGGGCTCAGTATTCAAGGCACTCCATTTGCACTTTAACGAGATACGTGCTTTGAAGGCGATGAATCCCAGGCTAATGGAAAACGCTGCCTTTCG
>Ga0116217_10006475_pt1 | contig 10155 bp, 12 predicted proteins | sample Sb_taG_6_FD_89697 | JGI IMG/M metagenome (GOLD analysis project Ga0116217, IMG submission 89697) | Peat soil microbial communities from Weissenstadt, Germany - Sb_50d_4_PS metaG | ecosystem: Environmental > Terrestrial > Soil > Wetlands > Peat | place: Germany: Weissenstadt | collected 2010-09-21 | reverse complement strand
GGCGACCGTCTCGTTGCGCTTGCGCCCGATCAGAGCGCGGCCGACCGGCGACTCGTTGGAGAGCTTGTGCTCTTCCGGCTTGGCCTCTGCCGAGCCCACGATCGTGTACTTGACCGACTTGCCGGTCTTCTCGTCTTTGACGTGCACCACAGATCCGACCTGCACGACATCTGTGGAGATGTCCTTGGCCTGGATGACCGTGGCCATGCGCAGCTTCTCCTGCAGTTGGGCGATCCTGCTCTCGAGCATCGCCTGCTCGTTCTTGGCGTCGTCATACTCGGAGTTCTCGGAGATGTCTCCGAACTCGCGCGCCTCCTTGATACGTTCGGCGACCTCCCTGCGCTTCGCGGTCGACAGCAGCTCGAGCTCGTCCTTGAGCTTCTGCAGGCCTTCTGGGGTGAGGATGACGTCCTTCGGCATGAGGTCGGCGGGACTCGATTCCACGGGTTTTGCTTGGCGCCTGCGGCACACAAAACCCCGCCGCCAGCGGGGATCTCATGGTCGGGCAGCTATCAGCGAGCGCAGCAGTATAGCGCTGCGCCGGCCACCGGCAAGCGGGGCGTCAGGCCCCCGCCTGCGGGCGGGCCGGGCGCCGCTCGCAGGCCCAGCAGGGCCCTCGCGTGCGCGAGCGTGGACGCGCTCTGCAGGGCCTGTTGCAATGACTTGGCGCGCGCGGGCGCGAGTTGCAGTCGGGTCACGTACCAGGGATAGAACTTGCGCAGATAGCGCGTCGCGCGAGGCTCGCCCAGGTGCTCGACCGCGCGCTCGATCGTCCAGTCCAGCTCGACAAGGATCTCATCGCGTCCCGGCTCGCCCTCGCGTCCGCCCAGCAGTTGCTCGAACAGCCAGGGGTTGCCGAGCGCGCCGCGGGCGATCATGACCGCCTGAGCGCCGGTGGCAGCGAACGCCTGGCGCACCCTGGCAGCGTCACTCAACCCGCCGGTGAGGATCACTGGCGCGGGTAGCGAGGCGACCAGCGCCGCCGCGAGCTGGTAGTCGGGGACGCCCTTGTGCTGCACCGAAGCGGAGCGTGGATGGAAGGCGATCGCGGCTACGCCGGCCTCCGCGACCAGGCGGTGGGCGAGCTCGAACCCGCTGTTGTCGCCGGGACGCAGGCCCGAGCGCAGCTTGACCGTGACGGGCAACGGACCGGCCTCTGTTGCGCCAGCGCCCTCGACGGTGGCCCGCGCGACGGCGACCGCGCGGTCGGGGTCGGCCAGCAGCGCAGCGCCGGCCCCGGTCTTCTGGACCTTGGCGACCGGGCAGCCCATGTTGATGTCGATCGCATCGACACCCACGCCTGCCACATGGGCTGCTGCCAAGCGCATCGTGTCGGGGTCTTCGCCGAACAGCTGGATCGACACGATTCCCCCGGGGCGGCCGGTCCCGACGATGCGCTCGCGCGGGTCGATGCGCAGCATCTCCGTGCAAGTCTTCGCGTTGCCATGGCGGATCGCGTGCGAGGAGACCATCTCCGAGACCGCCATCCCTGCTCCGTAGCGCTTGGCCTGCAGGCGCACGAACCAGTTCCCGATGCCGGCCAAGGGAGCGAGCAGCACGCGGTTTGGCACGCGCACGTGGCCAAGCATCCAAGGATCGGTCAAGGAGGCGGTCACGTCTTCATTGTGGCGACCGGTCAGCTGTTGCGTTCATGCAGCAACCGCAGCCCGGTCAGCGTGAGCAGCTGATCGACGTCCTTGATCTCCTCGGTGAAGGGCACGACAAGCTCGGCCAGGCCGCCGGTGGCGATCACGTGGGGATGCGCGCCCAGCTCGTCATACAGGCGACGCAGGATCGCGTCGATGGCGCCGGCGTAGCCGTACACGACGCCCGAGCGGATCGCGTCGATTGTGTTCTTGCCGATCACGCTGCGCGGCGGCGCGAGATCCACCTTGGGCAGGCGCGCGCCGCGCTCGGAGAGCGCTTCCAGGGAGATCTCGATCCCCGTCATGAGCGCCCCGCCGAGATACTCGCCCTCGTGCGAAACCACGTCGAAGGTGGTGGCGGTGCCGAAGTCCACGCATACCGCCGGGCCGCCGAAGCGCTCGCGGATGGCGACCGCGTTGACGAGCCTGTCGGCTCCGATCTCGCGCGGGTTGTCATAGCGGATGGCCATCCCGGTCCTCGTCCCGGGACCGACCACGAGCATCTCGTGGCCGAGGTAGCGGCTGGCCATGGCCGTCCACTCGGGCTCGAGCTGGGGAACGGTAGAGGAGACGATCGAGGCCTGCAGGTCTGAGAAGCCGTAACCGCGCAGCTCCAGCAGGTTGCGCAGCGCCGCGCCAAGCTGGTCGGCGGTGGACTGGCGCACGGTGGCAAAACGCCAGTGCTCGAGCAGATCGTCGCCGCGATATGCGCCAAAGTGCGTTTGCGTATTGCCGACGTCGACCACGAGCAGCATGGCGACCATTATGCTGAGCGTCACGATGGCAGTTCCGACCAAGCCTAAGCTGTATGTGTTGCCTGGCTCGCATCCGTGCGCAGCGGTGGAAGCGGCGCTGAAGCTGAAGGGGGTCGACTACGAGCGCGTGGACCTACTGCCGATGAGTCAGCTGCTGATCGGGCCGCTGCGCTATGGCGGCCGGACGGTGCCGGGCATGCGCGTGGACGGCGAGCGCCTGGTGGGCTCACGCACGATCATGCGCCGTCTGGACGAGCTGGCGGGCGAGCCGCCGCTTGTGCCGGCGCCGGGCGATCGGGATTACCCGGGCGTGCTGGAGGCCGAGCGCTGGGGCGATGAGGTCTTTCAGAGCGTGCCGCGCAGGCTGATCGACGCGGCGTTCCTGCGCAACGCGGGTGCGATGGAGAGCTACGTGGGAGACGCCAAGCTGCCGCTGCCGCGGGCGATGCTGCGCCCGGCGATGCCGTTGACCGCCCGCATGATGGCGATCAGGAACAAGGCCAGCGACTCGGCCGCGCGCGCCGACCTCGAGGCGCTGCCAGCGCAGCTAGATCGCATCGATGGCTGGATCGGAGAGGGCCTGCTGGGCGGCGATCCTCCCAATGCTGCCGACCTGCAGATCGGCAGCACGATCCGCCTGCTGATGAGCATCGCCGACGTGAGGCCGCTGATCGAAGGACGCCCGGTGGCGCGCCTGGTCGACTACTTCCCGCCACTGGCGGGCGAGGTGCCGGCGGGCACGCTGCCGGCAGCCTGGCTGGCGTCTGTGACCGGCGCGTCGGCCTGACGGCGTCACTGGCCGGCGCGTCGGCGTCGGCCTGACAGCCCAGGGGCAACGCCTGACAGTGCAGGGCAACTGTCCATAAACGCTCCGGGCTCAAGGTGACACGTGTGTCCGGCCGATATGGGTCCATGGCGGCACCGAACGGCCTCGCGAGGACTTGACTTCGCGAGGCGCCCACGGATGCGGGCGCAGCACCGTTGCGGGTGGCAGCCACACGGTTCCCTCGATATCGGAGCAGGACATGCAAACAGGCCTAAAGCAGCCGGTCAGGACCTCCACGACGGAGGCGCTGTCGACCTGGCGGGAGTACCGACGGACCGGCGACCGCAAGCTGCGCGACCAGCTGATCTTCGCGTTCATGCCGATGGTGCGTCACATCGTCTACCGCAAGGTGCGCGAGGTTCCCGCGCATTGCGACGCCGAGGACTTCCTGTCGTGCGGCCTGGAGGCGCTGATCCACTCGATCGAGCGCTATGACCCCGACAAGGGCGCCACGCTGGAGCAGTACGCGTGGACGCGCGTGCAGGGCGCTGTGCTCGACGAGCTGCGCCGCCACGACTGGGCGCCGCGCTCGCTGCGACGCGACGAACGGGCGATCAACACGGCGCGCGAGAGCTTCGTCTCACTCCACGAACGCCAGCCCAGCCGCGACGAGCTGGCCGCGCGGGTGGGCATGACTGCGCAGCAGATGAGCACCCGCCTGGACGAGGCGGCCATGGCGGACGTCGTGTCGCTCAACGGCCCTGTGCGCTGCGAGGACGACACGACGATCGAGCGCATCGACACGCTGCACAGCTCCGATCAGCAGTGCGACCCGCTGACCAGCGCAGCGCGCCAGGAAGCCAAGGCGCACTTCCGCAAGGCTTTTGCGCGGTTGTCCAAGCAGGAGCGCGAAGTGGCGATCCTGCTGTATGCCAAGGAATGGACCCTGCGCGAGATCGGCGAGCGCCTGGGCGTGTCCGAGAGCCGCATCTCACAGATCCACACCAAGCTGCGCGGTCGGCTGTACGAACAGCTGTCAGGCGAGCTTTCGCTGTTCGCCGAGATCGGCTGAGCGGGCGGGTCTTAAGCGACATCGGGGGCGCTCGGGACTCTTCATCTGCGCAGCAGCACGCTGCGCGTAATGGTCACCGTCGCGCCCTGCGCGGTGACGACGAGTATCTTGACGCTGAGGGTGAGACGGTGGTGGGCGCGCAGGGCATGAGCAGCTCTGGCGTCCAGGCTCACCGCAAACGCCACCACGCCGCTGTGCAGCGACGAGCGCACCAGGCGCCCCACCAGCAGCGCAGATGAGCGTGCGGCGCTCGCCAGCGACGCACGCGCGGCGAGCAGCCGCACTTCCAGGCGTCCCCCCGAGCCTACTGATGACACGGCGACCGAGCCGTGTACCGACCTGCCGTGCTGAATCGCGGCCAGCCTGATGGCTGACGAAGCGCTGCCAGCGATCGGAGAGCCTGAGGAGAGGCTCAAGGTGGCCGGGGTCTGGGGCTGCGCAGCCGGCGCTGGCGTGGCGGAGCCGGCAGAGCCGCTACCCGTTGAGCTTCCGCCTGACGACGAGTTCCCGCCTGACGGGCTCGACCCCGTCGAGGTGGTTTCGGTGGAGGGCATGTTCATGGTTGTCGTGGTGGTTCCGGTGGCCGAAACCGTAACCGTGCCCGTCATTTCCGGCCCGTGCACCGTTCAATAGAACGTGTAGGTCCCCGGCTTGGCGAACGTGCACGTGCCGCTCCACTGCGTCCCCGAAGCGGACGCGCTGTTGCCGACTGGGACGCCGCTGCTGCACGTCGGCTTGCCCGGACCGCCAACCCATTCGACTCCATGGTTCACGTTGGTGGGGTTGCTGAAAGTCACCACGCCGTTTTCGCCCACGGTTGCCGTGGCAGGCGACCACTTGTGGCCGTAGATGCCTTCGTTGGCCGCGTCGATGGTCGGGCTGGCTTCAGACCCGGCGGCAGCCGGGAGCACGACCACCCCGCCACCAAGCACGGCGGCCAAGAGAAACACGATGTGGCGCGGCAATCTCACGATCTCGACCTCCTCCTCGGGTTCCGATGTCACGATGCGACCACCGGCTCGGGTGCGCGCGCGTGGGCGCCTTCACCCCTCAAGGACACCGTCGCGCGCCGATCCTTCCCGCTACAGTCGCTGGGTGGAGGTGACCGCGGCGCGCTGTCTACGCGCGCCTGCGCCTTGAGCAATGCGCACCCTGGACCCACAGTCCCTGACCAAGCACGTGGACCGTCTGTATCGCGCCGCGTGGGCTCTGTGCGGGTCGCGCGAGGACGCCGAGGACCTCGTACAGGAGACGTTTGCCCGCGTGTTGTCGCGGCCGCGCGTGCTGCACGGCGACGACGAGCTGTACTACCTGATGCGGGTCTTGCGCAACACGTTCTTGACCGGTCGCCGCACGGCCAGCAGGCGTCCGGTGACGGTCGCAACGCTCGAGGACGTGGTGGTGGCCGATCCCAAGCCGATGGCCAGGCCAGACCAGGCGCTGGAGGTCCAGGAGGTATTCGCCACGATCGCGCAACTGCCCGAGGACTTCCGCCTGGCGCTCGTGGCCGTGGACGTGCTGGGCCTGTCCTATCGTGAGGCGGCGCGCGCCCTGAAAGTGCGCGAGGCGACGATCACCACACGGCTTTTCCGCGCCCGCAAGCAGGTCAGCAAGCGCCTCGTGCCCGAGGCGGACGACGGACAGAGAGCAGCAAGCGCGGATAGTCAGTCCGCGGCTGTCGCTGACGGGCGGCCAGCGTCAGTCCAGGGTGCGATCGAGCCGCAGCGCCCTGCGGCGCCCAACCCGATGCGGGTGATCGACGGTCCGGGCGGGAAGGGTGCGCCATCCGCGGAGTCTTCTCCACCAGGACCCACGCAAACAATCATGAGCAAATCGTGAGCAAACAACCTCCATACACCGAATCCGAGTTGGTCGAGCTCGTGCGCTCGATCGACGTGCGTGCGCCCGAGCGGCTGCACAGCCACGTGCAGGCGCTCGTAGACGAGCACTCCGCGCAACACGTGCGCTCCCCGTGGGCTGGAGTGATGCTCGGCGGCCCGTCTGCGCTGCGCCTGCGCCTCGGCGGCGCGATTGCAGTGGCAGCGGCGGCTGCGCTGGCACTGGTGCTGGCGCTGAGCCCGACCGGCTCGCCCGGCTCGCTCACGCTGCGCCAGACCTCGCCGCTGACCTTGCGCGCGGCAACGATGGCTGCGCCCGCCCAGAGCGCGACGCACCCGGCCGAGCTCGCAGCGTCGGTCGAGGGTGTGTCGTTTCCCTACTGGGAAGATCACTTCGGCTGGCGTGCGAGCGGCGCACGCGTTGACCGTGTCGACGGACGAGCGGTCACGACGGTCTTCTACACCAACGCCAGCCATCAGCGGATCGGCTATGCGATCGTGTCCGGCGCCCCGGCGCCGCCCGCCAGCGGAGGCGTTGTGCAATCACGCGACGGGACGTCCTACCGGTACGTCAAGGAGAACGGCGCGTGGCTGGTGACCTGGCTGCGCGACGGCCGCAGGTGCATCGTGTCGGGACGGGGCATCAAATGGACCACGCTGCTGAAGCTCGCAAGCTGGAACGACGCGACCACTTCCTAGGGTCGGCTCAGGACACCAAGCCGGGCAGGCTCAGCGGCGGCCCGGCCCAGCGCACGCCCTCCTCCGGCGCCAGAGCGGCCAGCGCGTCCGCCAGGCGCACCGATCCGAGCGCGGGGGGCTGGGGGCGAATCTGCAGGTCGAAATCGAGCTCGAGCGCGGGGATCAGCACGAAGCGACGGGTCAGCAGCTGCTCGTGGGGCAGGGTCATGCGCTCGTGGCGCAGCTGCAGGTCGTCGAGCATGAGGATGTCGATGTCGATTGCGCGCGGTCCGTGCCGGACGGCGTCGGGCTCGCGACCGAGCTCGCACTCCAGGCGCTTGACCAGGTCGAGCAGCTCCAGTGGCTCAAGCGCGGTGCGCACCAGCAGGCAGGCGTTAAGGAAGCTGGGCTGGTCGGGCACCTCCCCGACCGGGTCGGTGTCGTAGGTGGACGAGCTGGCAAGCACGCGCACGCCTGCAGCGTCCAGCGCGTCGACGGCCTCCTGCAGATGGGTGCGACGCTTCCCCACGTTGGAGCCGAGCCCCAGCAGTCCGGGCCGCACGGGCACGACCGCTCAGCTCTCTGCTTCGCGCCAGACCTCGACGGACACCTCGGCCACGCTCAGCGCGATCGGCGGCTCGGGCTTGGTGGCCTTGACCCATACGCCCTCGAGCTCGTAGTCAGCCAACAGCCGGTCGGCGATCGTGCTGCACAGCCGCTCGAGCGTCTTGTGCGAACGCTGCTGGGCGACCAGCGCGACCAGCTGGCATACGTCGGCGTAGTCGATGGTGTCCTCGATGGCGTCGGTAACCGTCGCGTCGGTTTCTCCGACGTCCAGGCGCAGGTCGAGCACCAGCCGCTGGCCAACCTCGCGCTCGGCCTCGGTAACACCGTGACGGGTGTACAACGACAGACCGCTTATCTCAATCGTGACCGACTCGATCTCCCGCTCGCCATCGAGGTCGTCGCGGGAATCGTCGTCTAGATCGTCCGTGTCATCGTCCCCATTCTCCTGGCCATCCATCGCCCGTCCAACGTAGCAGCAGCCACGGCGAGCGCATCGCGAACCGGCGCGACGTCGTGGACGCGAAACACGCTCGCGCCGCGCTCGAGGGCGAGCACGTTGGTCGCGATCGTACCCGCGAGCCTGTCCTGGGCGCCAGGCGGCTCGCTCGCACCAGCGGACCGCGCGGCGATCGCACCCAAAAAGCTCTTGCGCGAGGTTCCGATCACGATCGGGCGGCCGATGCCAGCCAGCTCGTCCAGGCGACGCAACAGCGCCAGGTTGTGCTCGAGGGTCTTGCCGAAGCCGATGCCGGGATCGAGCAGCACTCGCTGCTCGGAGATCCCCTCGCGCACTGCGAATGCCAGACGCTCCTCGAGAAACGCCTTGACCTCGTCCACGACATCCTCATAGCGCGGGTTGCGCTGCATCGTGCGCGGCTCGCCAAGCATGTGCATCAAGCAGCAGTCGGCCCCCCCGTCGGCCACGACTGCTGCCATGTCTGGGTCGGCGCGCAGGGCGCTAACGTCGTTGACAAGCGTGGCGCCCGCATCAAGCGCGGCGTGCGCCACAGGCGCCTTGCACGTGTCGATCGAGATCTGGGCCCGCGCCGGCACCCCCGCGACAGCCAGGCCTTCGAGCACGGGCAGCACGCGCGCGAGCTCGTCCTCCAGCCCAACCGGCTGTGCCCCCGGCCGCGTGGACTCGCCGCCGACGTCGAGGATATCGGTGCCTTCCGCCACCAGCGCCTCCCCTCGCGCGATCGCAGCCTGCGCATCGAGGAACTGCCCGCCGTCGGAGAACGAGTCGGGCGTCACGTTGAGGACTCCCATCAGGCGATAGGCAGCGGCTGCGTTCGCGCCTGGCTGGGACTTGGAGGGCGGTGAGGTCATGGCGCCTCCCGCAGCGTATCCAAATAGCTCCAAATTAGGCCAGATACTTGGAGTTCATGCTAAACTCCAGATCCTTGGAGAAATCTGGAGTTATTTGGAGAACGTCAATGTATGTGGCCCCAGCACCAACGATCGCCGCCATGTTCAGCCGCTTGTTGGCGTCCGGCAACCATGAGCGCATACCACAACTCGTGACACCATCTCTGTTGCAGGACGGTCACGAGTACGTTCATTGGGACAAGCTCCGCCATCTGCAGCCGCCGGACGGGTTGAACCACGAGGAATGGTGGCTGGGCATCAAGATTCGACGTAACGCTGCGCAGCGGCCTATCCCCCTGACCGACCCCGAAGGAGAGTCATTCCTATACGGCGTGCCCGACGTCGTCGCCCGCCGCCTCCACTACGTCGACCTGCACTGTGCCGGCGAGGTGGCGATGGCCAAGGTCGTGACGACAGACGCGCACGCCCGCCAGCGATACCTGGTGAACTCCCTGATGGAGGAGGCCATCCGTTCGAGCCAGCTTGAGGGCGCGACCACCACCAGGCGCGTCGCCAAGGAGATGCTGCGCAGCGGGCGACAGCCGAGCGACCGCAGCGAGCTGATGATCCTCAACAACTACCGCGCGCTGCAATACATGCACGACGGCATGCCCGCGCAGCTGACATCCTCGGCGGTACTGGAGCTGCAGCGCGTCCTCACACAGGGAACCCTCGACAACCCGGGTTCCTCAGGCCGCCTGCAACGACCCGACGAGCCGCGCATCGCGGTCGTCGACAAGCTCGACGGCACAATCATCCACGAGCCCCCTCCCGCCGAGCAGCTTCCTGAGCGCCTGCAGGCGCTGTGCGACTTCGCCAACGAAGGCGACAGTCCCGATCGGTTCATCCACCCCGTGCTGCGTGCGATCCTGCTGCACTTCTGGCTGGCCTATGATCATCCCTTCCAAGACGGCAACGGTCGGACCGCGCGGGCGCTCTTCTACTGGTACATGCGTACGCGCGGCTACTGGCTGGTCGAGTACCTGTCGATCTCAGCGATCTTGCGCGAGGCGCCGGCCAGCTATTCGCGCTCGTTCCTGCTCACCGAGACCGACGAGCGCGACACGACGTACTTCATCATCTATCAGCTGGAGGTCATCGAGCGAGCGGTCGAGCAGTTGCACGGCTACCTGCGACGGAAGATCGAGGACGTGCGCGACGTGGAAGGGCTACTCAAGCGCTCGGACGGCTTCAACCATAGGCAGCTTGCCCTGCTCGGAGACGCACTGCGCACAGAGGATGCGGCGTACACCTTCCAAGGACACGCGACCAGCCACAATGTCACCCACGAGACCGCCAGGAACGACCTGCTCGCGCTCGCGCACCGGGGCCTGCTCGACCAGCACCGCCAGGGGCACCGGTTTGTCTTTACACCCCCCGCCGATCTGGCGAGGCGTCTGAAGTCGTCGCGCTAGCCCGTCAGACAGGCTCGGGGCGCTCTTGTTCGCCGGCCAGCAGCTCGGCC
>Ga0116217_10006468_pt1 | contig 10164 bp, 9 predicted proteins | sample Sb_taG_6_FD_89697 | JGI IMG/M metagenome (GOLD analysis project Ga0116217, IMG submission 89697) | Peat soil microbial communities from Weissenstadt, Germany - Sb_50d_4_PS metaG | ecosystem: Environmental > Terrestrial > Soil > Wetlands > Peat | place: Germany: Weissenstadt | collected 2010-09-21 | reverse complement strand
GGCGGCGGGTGGCGGCGGCCGGCGTGCCCCGGGCTCCTACGCGAACCGCTCCCGCAGCACCGCCTGCGCCGCCGACACCCCGCACATCCCGTGCACACCACCGCCGGGTGGGGTCGAGGCCGAGCAGAGATACACACCTTCGAGCACCGTCCGGTAGGGGTTCCACCGCGGCACGGGACGGAACAACGTCTGGCGCAGCGTGGCCGCCCCGCCGTTGACGTCGCCGCCCAACAGGTTCGGGTTGTACGACTCGGCTTCGGAAGCCGTGCGCACGGCGCGCGCCAGCACGCGATCGCGAAAGCCGGGGGCAAAGCGCTCGATCTGGGCCTCCATGCCCTCGCTCATGTCGACGGTGGAGCCGTTGGGCACGTGGCAGTACCCCCACAGCGTGTGCTTGCCCGCCGGTGCCCGCGTCGGGTCGACCACGCAGGGCTGGGCGACCAGGACGAACGGCTGCGCCGGGTGCCTGCCCTTGTGGACATCGGCCTCCGCCCGCGCCACCTCGTCGAAGGTCCCACCCACGTGCACGGTCACCGTGCGACGGCAGGCCTCGGCGCTCCAGGGCACCGGCCCGTCGAGGGCCCAGTCCACCTTGCAGGCGCCGGGTCCGGGGCTGAACCGCCGCCACGGGCGGGCCGTCCGGCCCGAGAGGCGGGGCCCCGCCAGCGCCACGAACTGACGCGGCGAGGTGTCGAGGAGCACGGCCCGGGCCGGAGGCAGGTCCGCCAGGGCAGTGACCCAGCTCCCCGTGTGGATCACACCGCCGAGGCGCCGCACCTCGCTCGCCAGCCCCTTCGTGATGGCCGCGCTCCCCCCTTCGACCACGGGCCAGCCGACGCCGTGGCCCAGTGCCGTGAGGAGCAGTCCGAAGGCGGACGTCAACGGCGCCGTCAGCTCCTGCATCGAGTGCGCGGCGGCGCCGGCCAAGAGCGCCCGGGCCGCGTCGGTGGTGAAGCCCCGCGTGGCGCGGCGGACCGACGGCGTGCCGACGAAGGCGAAGCGCGCCAGGGTCAAGGGGTCACGCGGCAGGCTGCGCATCGGGCTCAGCACGTAGTCGACGATCCGGTCCAGCCAGTCGACCAACGGTCCGACGAGGTCCCGGTACGCCGCTGCGTCACCGCCGAGGTGCGACGCCGTGTCCCCTACGCCCCGGTACAGCGCGGCGGCCCGCCCGCCCCCCAGCGGTTGGGCGAACGGCACGTCGGGCTGGCGGAGCACCACGCCGAGAGCGGCGAGGTCGAGCGACCGGAAGAAGGGCGACGCGACCAGCGTCGGGTGCACGGCGGCGCAGACGTCGTGGCGGAATCCCGCGAGGGTCAGCTCCTCGGTCCGCGTCCCGCCTCCGACGGTCGGGGCGCCTTCGTACACCTCCACCCGGTGGCCGGCCCGGGCCAACGTGAGCGCGGCAGCAAGTCCGTTGGGCCCCGACCCCACCACGATGGCGTCGGGACGCTCCATGGGTCGACGATACCGACCCCGACCGGCGGGCACACGGGCGCCCCACCTCCCGCATTGGCGCACGTCGCCGCCGGTCAATAGGTTGCGTGCGCCAGGCATCACCTCGGGTAGGAAAGGGGGCTCCTCATGGCCGAGGTCCACGGAACCTGCGAGCCGCGCTTCGACGCGGTCCGTACCACGCTCGCCGACCAGATCGAGACGGGGGCCGACCTCGGGGCCTCGGTCGCCGTCTTCCTGCACGGCGAGCCCGTCGTCGACATCTGGGGCGGCTGGGCCGATGCCGAGAAGACCCGGCCGTGGGAGCGCGACACGATCACCAATGTCTGGTCGACCACCAAGACCATGACCTTCCTGTGCGCGCTGATGCTGCACGACAGGGGCGAGCTCGACTTCCACGCCCCCGTGGCCACCTACTGGCCCGAGTTCGCCGCCAACGGCAAGGAGAAGGTCGAGGTCCGCCACGTCATGGGACACACCGCCGGCCTCGCGGGCTGGGAGGAGCCCCTGGCTTCCGAGGACCTGGCGAACTGGGAGCTGTGCACGTCGCGCCTCGCCGCCCAGGCGCCGTGGTGGGAGCCGGGCACCGCATCGGGCTACCACGCCCTGACCCAGGGCTACCTGATCGGCGAGATCGTCCGCCGCATCACCGGCGACACCATCGGGACCTGGTTCGCCCGCGAGGTGGCCAAGCCGCTCGACGCGGACTTCCACATCGGCCTGCCCGCCAGCGAGGACCACCGCGTGTCCAACGTGATCCCGCCGCCGCCGATCGACCCGGCCACCCTGGGGAGCCAGGTCTCCGAGACCATGATCAAGACGTTCATGAACCCGCCCGTCGATGCGACCCTGACCTACCAGGAGTGGTGGCGGCGGGCCGAGATCCCCGCCGCCAACGGCCAGGGCAACGCGCGCTCGGTGGCCGCCATCCAGTCGATCGTTGCCGGCCGGGGACAGGCCCGCGGCGCCCGCCTCCTGTCGGCCCGGGGCACCGACCCCATCTTCGAGGTGCAGGCGGACGGGATCGACAAGGTGCTCGGGATTCAGGAGCGGATCGGCATGGGCTACGGCCTGAGCAACCCGCCCGACATGCCCCTGGGCCCCCGCGCCTGCTACTGGGGCGGCTACGGCGGCTCCGTCATCATCGCGGACCAGGACGCCGAGCTCGCCGTCTGCTACGTCATGAACCGCATGGAGTCGGGTCTCGTCGGCGACCTGCGCGGCACGAACATCGTGGCCGCCACCGTCGCCGGACTCGCCGCCTAGCGTCCCCGCACGCCGCGGCAGCGCTCATCGCGGCCGAGGCTACCGCGGTCCGACGCGCCCGCTTCCGGACCCTTCGGGCAGCTCCGCCTCGGCTTCGATCTCCACCCTCCAGGCGGGGTCCAGCAACCCCGCCACCACCACCATGGTGGCGGCGGGACGCACGTGTCCCAACAGCTCGCCGTGGACGGCGCCGACCGCGGCACTGTCGCCGGCGGAGACGATGAACATCCGGGTACGCACGATGTCGTCGAGCGTGGCGCCACCCTGCTCCAGCGCGCTCCGGATGATCTCGAAGCACCGCCGCGCCTGCGGCCCCGCGCCGTCGGGGCACCCGCCCCCGGGCAGGACGGGACCGGTCCCCGAGACGAGGAGCCTGTCGCCCACCCGGAGCGCCCGGCTGAAGCCGATGGTCGGCTCGAACGGCGAGCCCGAGGCGATGCGCTGACGTTCGGCCATGACGTGCATCCTCGCACCCCCGAGGAGAGGTGGCGGGAGGCGGCCGGTACCATTGGCGCGATCGGAGGTCGGATGGGTCTGGGTTGGCGGCGGATCGAGATGGCGGTCGGGGCCGGCGCCCTCGTGGTGGGCACCGCGGCGCTCGTGATCGCGGCCAGCGGCTTGGGCACGGGCACACCCCCGGCCGCGCCGGCGGTGCACCACGATCCCCCGACGACCACGACGACCGCGGCGCCGCCGGCCGTGGCGACGGACCCCGTCCCCGCGAGCACGCTGGTCGCCACCGCCCACGGCGACATCCCCGGCTACCCGACCCCTGGCGCGCCCTCCGACATGACGGTCCCGGGCAGCTGGTTCGGGTACCCGTCCATCCTGCCGGTCATCTCGACCGAACCGGGATGGCTCGACGTGCGGTTGGCCCAGCGCCCCAACGGCTCCACCGTCTGGGTACGCCAGAGCGACGCGACGCTCGGGAGCACGCCGTACGACATGGTGGTCAACCTGGCCACGATGCGCCTCGATGTGTACGACGGCGGCGCGCCGATCCTCGACTTCCCTGCCGGTATCGGCGCGCCCGACGACCCCACACCGGCGGGCAACTACTTCGTCACCATGCAGTACCCGCCCCCCAGCCCCGGCTACGGGCCGTTCGTGCTGGTGACCTCCGACCACTCCGACTCCATCACCGACTGGGAGAACTCCGGGGACGCCATCATCGCCATCCACGGGCCGATCGACTCCTACGACGACGCGCTCATCGGCACGGCGGGCGCCGCCATCTCCCACGGCTGCATCCGGCTGCACGACGCCGACCTGGCCCGGCTGGCCATGATCCCGGCCGGCACGCCCATCCAGATCGTCGGTTGAGCCCCCTAGGCCAGGTCGTACTCGGCCAGGTCGGGCTCGAGCGTGCGGGCCCAGTACGTGTGGAGGTCGAACGGCCAGTTCTGGGTGACCCGCCCGTGGGCGTTGCGGTACCACGTCGGCACGTCGGCCACCCCCCAGACCATCCCCGCGTTGCCCTCCTCCATCTCGCGGCCGTAGCGCTCGTGGACGTCCCGCCGGCACGACATCGTCCGGCGGCCGGCGCGCAGCAACCGGCCGATCGCCTCGACGGCGTAGCGCACCTGGCACTCCACCATCACCAGGATGCTGCCGTTGATGACGAGGTTGGTGTTCGGCCCGTAGAGCATGAAGAAGTTGGGGAAGCCCGGCACCGTGATGCCGAGGTAGGCCCGGGCATCGCCGCCCCACTCCTCGTTGAGCTCCACCCCGTCCGACCCGATGACGCGCATCGGCGCGACGAAGGCCGACGCGCTGAAGCCCGTCCCGTAGATGAGCACGTCGGCGGGGTGCTCCTCGCCGTCCGCCGTCCGCACCCCATGGCGCGTGATCTCGGCGATCGGCGTGGTCACGAGGTCGGTGTCGGGGTGCCCCAGCGCCGCCGCCCACCGCCCGTCGTCGCGCAGGGCACGCTTGGCGAAAGGCGGGAAGTGGGGCACCATCTTCTCGAAGAGCTCGTCGTCGTCCACCTGCGCGCGCAGGACGTCGACCAGCATGGAGCGCACGAAGTCGTTGCCCTCACTGACTGACTCGGTCTGCCGGTCCCAGTCCGGATCCACCCGGGCGGCCGGGAGCAGGCCCTCGTGCATGATCCAGAACTGCCACAGACGGTCCCAGCGCCCGTAATTGGGCAGCAGGGCCAGCAGGTCGTGGAACTCGGGCGGGAACGGGTCCTCGTAATTGTCGGTCGGCAACAGCCAGGGCGGCGTGCGCTGGTACACGTCGAGGTGGCCCACCTTCCCGGCCAGGCAGGGGACGAACTGGGCGGCGCTGGCCCCCGTCCCGATCACCGCCACCCGCCGTCCCTCCAATTCGACCGAGTCGTCCCAGGCCGCCGAGTGGAACGAGGGTCCCCCGAACGTCTCCCGGCCCGCCAGGGCGGGAAACGAGGGCCGGTTGAGTTGACCGACCGCGCACACGATCGCGTCGAACGCATGGGCCCGCTCGGACCCGTCGCCGCCACGCACCGTCAACGACCACGCACCAGCCTCGTCGTCGAAGCGCGCCTCGGTCACCTCGGACGAGAAGCGGATGCAGTCCCCGAGCCCCAGCCCCTCGGCCATCCGCTGCAGGTACGCCAGCAGGTCGGGCTGCGCCGAGAACCGCGAGACCCAGTCGTTGGTCTGGGCGAAGGAGAAGCTGTAGAGCTGATTGGGCACGTCGACGCGGCACCCGGGGTAGACGTTCTCGAGCCAGGTGCCGCCCACGTCGGCGTTCTTCTCGAACACCGTGACCGCGATGCCGGCCTGGCGCAACCGGTGCGCCGCGGCCAGGCCCGAGGCGCCCGCCCCGATCACGGCGCAGCGGAACGTGCCACCCACCTCGTCCATGTGCCACGTGGGCCGGCGGGGATCGCTCCCCGCGAGGGCGAGCTCCTCCACGAGGAAGGGCGCCCACTGTTCGGTCGAGTCCACGCCCACCAGGAAGCCGAGGATCCGCCGCCGCACCTCCTCTGTCAATGCCGGCTCCGGCGCTCCGGGGTCCTCGTGAGCCAGGAGAGCGGCTGCGGCCAGGTGCCGCACCTCCTCTTCCTGTTCGGCCGCCAGGCCGCGTCCGGGGACGAGGAGCTGCCCCTGGTCCGGCTCGAACTCCCGGCGCAGCAGCGAGACGTCCCCCGTGCGGTGCGCCACCGCGCACAGGAGCGGGTGCACGTCGGCCGCGGCGAAGGCCGCCTCGACCCGCGCTGCGTCGATCACGCCCGGCGCCTCAACCCCCCATGTGCTTGACGAGCTGTGCGATCTGGCTGTTGACCTCGACCTGACGGGGCAGCTTGTCCATGGCCACCGCCAGGGACTCGGCCGTCCAGCGGTCGTCCGTGTCCACCGAGTCCGCAATCGACCACCCGGCGTAGATCCCGACCGAGCCCCCGTAGACGCTGAAGACCTGGCCGTTGAAGGGGCACGTCTCGGAGGCCAGCACGGCGACCAACGGCGAGACGTTCTCGGGATCGAACACGTGTTGCTGCATGGACTCGCCCATCCCCGGGGTCTGCAGCGTGAGCCGCGTCCGGGCGACGGGGGCGATGCAGTTGGCGCGGACGCCGTAGCGGTTGAGCTCCATGGCGTTGACCACCGTCATGGCGGCGATGCCGGCCTTGGCGGCCGAATAGTTGGTCTGGCCCACGTTGCCGTGCAGCCCGGCACCGGAGCTCGTGTTCACGATGGCTCTGTCGGAGATCGTCCCCGCCTTGGCCGCCTCCCGCCACACCTCGGCGGCGTGGCGGGTGACGTTGAAGGTGCCCTTCAGGTGCACCGCGATGACGTCGTCGAACTCCTGCTCGCTCATGGAGACGAGCATGCGGTCGCGCAGGATCCCCGCGTTGTTGACGACCACGTGGAGGTCGCCGAAGGTCGAGACCGCCTGGTCGATCAGCGCCTTGGCTCCGGTGAAGGAGCTGACGCTGTCGGTGTTGGCCACGGCCTGGCCTCCGGCGGCGGTGATCTCGTCGACCACCGACTGGGCGGCGGAGACGTCGGCGCCGGATCCGTCGACCGCGCCGCCGAGGTCGTTGACGACCACCTTCGCCCCGAGCGAGGCGAACTGGAGCGCATGTTCGCGGCCGATGCCCCGGCCCGCCCCGGTGATGACCGCCACTCTGCCCTGCAACATGGTTCAGCCGTCCTCTCGCTTCTCGTCCGTGACCCGGCGCCCGGGAGGCGGAGGTCCGGGCGAGACGATTACAACGGTGTCCCAGCCTGTCAAACCGGTGGCGAGCCCGTCGCTTCGTCCAGGCGCCGTTCCAGGTATCGACGCTCGGCCTCGGTGCCGGCCAGGTCGTGGGCCTGCCGGTAGGCCTCGGCCGCCTCCGGGCGGCGCCCCAGACGCCGCAGCATGTCCCCGCGTGCCGCCGGGAGCAGGTGGTACGTGCGTAGCTCTCCGTCCGCGACGATCCGGTCGATCATGGCCAGGCCGGCCTCGGGACCCTCGGAGAAGGAGACCGCGACGGCCCGGTTCAACGCGATCACGGCCGACGGCGCCATGGCGAAGAGGCGTTCGTAGAGCGCAGCGATCTCCGCCCAGTCCGTCACGCCGTCGTCGCTGACGTGGCAGGCCGCGATGGCCGCCTGGACCTGGAACGGCCCGGGCCGGCGCTGCGCCAGCGCGGCATCGAGCAGGGCCGTGCCCTCGGCGATCTCGTCGTGGTCCCAACGCGACCGGTCCTGCTCGTCCAGGACGATGAGGTCTCCGGCGTCGTCGATCCGCGCCCCCCGCCGCGCGTCGTGGATGAGCATCAGCGCCAGGAGGCCGAGGGCCTCGGGTTCGTCGGGCATGAGAATGCACATGGTCCGGGTCAGCCGGATCGCTTCGGCGCTCAGGCCCTGCCGCATGAGGTCCGCGCCGGAGGTGGCCGAGTAGCCCTCGTTGAACAAGAGGTACAGCACCGCGAGGACGGCGGAGGTCCGGTCCACCAGGAGGTGGGCCGGCGGGACGCGAAAGGGGATGCCGGCGTGGCGGATCTTGCGCTTGGCCCGGACCAGCCGCTGGGCCATCGTGGGCTCGGGAACGAGGAAGGCCCGGGCGATCTCCGCCGTCGTCATGCCGGCGAGGGTCCGCAACGTGAGCGCGACTTGCGCGTCGAAGGCCAGCGCCGGGTGACAACAGGTGTACATGAGGCGGAGGCGGTCGTCGGGCACGTCGTCCGTGCTCGGGGTGTCGTCCGCGGTCGCGCTCATCGCGGCAGCTTCGTGGAGCTTCGCCGCGCCCAGCTGGCTGCGCCGCATCCGGTCGAGGGCCCGGTTCCGGGCCACGGTCGTGAGCCACGCGCCGGGGCGGCGCGGGATGCCGTCGTCGGGCCAGCGTTCCAGCGCCCGTGCGAAGGCATCCTGCGCGCACTCCTCGGCCATGTCCCAGTCGCCCGTGAGCCGGATGAGCGTGGCGACCACACGGCCCCACTCCTCGTGGAAGGCCTCGGCGACCGCCGCGCCGACATCGGGGCTCACAGCTCCCAGATCGGCCTCACTTCGATGCTGCCGGTGCGGGCACCCGGGATCTTCGCCGCGACCTCGATCGCCTCGTCCAGGTCCTTGCAGTCGACGAGGTAGAACCCGGCCAGCTGCTCCTTGGTCTCGGCGAACGGGCCGTCGGTGGACAGTGTCTCCCCGTTGCGCACCCGGACCGTGGTGGCGTCAGTGGTCGGGCGCAGCCGCTCGCCGCCCTGGAGCACGCCCCGGTCGGCCATCGCCTTGGTGTACTCGCCGTACTCGGCCGTCATCGCAGCGCCCTGCTCGGCGGTGGCAGTGGCGAACTGGCTCTCGTCTCCGGCAATCAACAGCAGGTATCGCATCGGGTCCTCCTCGTTGGGGGTTGGTTTCGCTCCTACGACGATCGGGCGGCGGCCGGATCGACACCCCGTGACCCGAAATCTTGGCCGACGTCACCGCCCTACGCTGCGGGGCCATGCCCTCCCCGGACGACACGGGCCTGCTGGAGCTCGAGGTCGGGGCCATCGCCGCCGGCGGCGGCTGCGTGGCGCGGGCTCCGGACGGCCGGGTCGTCTTCGTCCGGCACACCCTCCCCGGCGAGCGGGTCCGGGCCCGCGTGACCGCCCGCACGACCTCCTACCTGCGGGCCGACGCCGTCGAGATCCTGACTGCCTCCCGCGACCGCGTCGTTCCCCCGTGCCCGCACGCCGGACCCGGCCGGTGTGGGGGCTGCGACTTCCAGCACGTCGAGCCCGGCGCGCAGCGCCGGCTCAAGGCCTTCCGCATCGCCGAGCAGCTGGCGCGGCTGGCGGGGGTCGACCGCGCCGTCGAGGTCGAGCCGGTCCCGGGTGACACCGGCGGGCTCGGCTGGCGCAGCCGGGTGCGCCTCGCCGTGGACGGGCACGGCGCGGTCGGGTTCCGGCGGCACCGCTCCCACGAGCTCGAGGTCGTCGCCGGGTGCCCGGTCGCGAGCCCCGCCGTGTCGGACACCGGCGCGTTCGGCCTGCGGTGGCCCGGGGCTGCGGAGCTCGAGATCGCCACGGGGAGCGAACCGGGCGACGCGGTGATCTCGGTCACCCCGCGGGGTCGGGCCGCGCCGCGCCTCCCCGAGACCGGCACCCGCCTGGTGGTCGGAGGCAGGGGCCGCCCTCCGCCCGGGGCCGTGCACGCCGTCGTGCGCGGGTACACCTACCGGATCTCGTCGGGGGTCTTCTGGCAGGTCCACCCCGGCGCCGCGGAGGCACTGCTCGCCGTGGTGGTCGCCCTGGCCGGCGACTGCCGCGCTGCGGCCGTGCTCGACCTCTACGCCGGCGCCGGGCTCTTCTCCGTCCCATTGGCCGACGCGGTCGGCCCGAGGGGATCGGTCCTCGCCGTCGAGCGGGACGCCCGCGCCTGTGCCGACGCGCGCCACAACGGCGCCGCGTTCGCCCACCTGCGCGTCACGCAGGCCGAGGTGACGCCCGAGCTTGTCGCGTCCGGCGTCGGCCGTCCGGGCATCGTCGTGCTCGACCCGACGCGCGAGGGTGCGGGCACCGGCGTCATGCGGGCCCTGGCCGCCCAAGCCGCGACCGTACGCACGCTGATCTACGTGTCGTGTGACCCGGCCTCGTTCGGACGTGACGTACGGGTCCTCCTCGACGAGGGCTGGAGCTTCACCGTGCTGCGTGCCTTCGACATCTTCCCCATGACCGAGCACGTGGAGCTCGTCGCCGCCCTGTCGCCCCCGGCCCGCTGAACCCGATCAGGGGTGCCCGCCGAGCTCGTGCTCGATGTGGCCCGCCGACTCGAACTGCAGCGTCGAGTGCGCGACGTCGAAGTGGCCGGCGAGGCAGTCCTGGAGGTGGTCGAGCACGCGGCCCGCCTCGCCGGTGGTGAAGCACTCCTCGGTGACCACCACATGGGCGGTCAGGATGGGCAGCGACGAGGTCAGGGTCCACGCGTGCAGGTCGTGCACCGACGTGACCTCGGGCAGCTCCATCAGGTGCCGGCGCACCTCGGCGAG
>Ga0116217_10006466_pt1 | contig 10165 bp, 7 predicted proteins | sample Sb_taG_6_FD_89697 | JGI IMG/M metagenome (GOLD analysis project Ga0116217, IMG submission 89697) | Peat soil microbial communities from Weissenstadt, Germany - Sb_50d_4_PS metaG | ecosystem: Environmental > Terrestrial > Soil > Wetlands > Peat | place: Germany: Weissenstadt | collected 2010-09-21 | reverse complement strand
CGCGCAGCGGCAGCAGCATCCTCTCCACGTCCTCGAACGCGGTGCGGACCAGCTCGGCGGCGCCGGGGATCACGTATGAGCCGTCATCGCGTCGCACGCTGTCGGGCACGACGCGATCGAGGCTCGGATCCGAGACGCCGCTCGCGAGGCGCTCCTCGCGCAGATCGGACACATCCACCTCGCCGTCCGCCGCGGCGCGCGCGCTCTGCATCAGCGTGAGCAGGTACTTGACCCGGTCATTGGACACGACCGCGCTGCTCATCAGGTCGGGCAGCAACAGCTCGCTCTCGCCGAGCGTTGCGATGATGCGGTCCTTGGGCATGGAGCTCCTCTGAGGTGTGTGAGCCGAAGCTAGCTGGGATCGCCGCTCGGCGCATCAGACAAAGCCCGCGTGGGTGCTGCGGGAAATGCCGGATACGCGCGCCGGCGCGGTGGTGCTCGGCGATCGGACGCCTGGGAGGAGTATGTTCCCGGCGGCGTGATCGAGCTCATCGCGTGCGCCGGCCCCCCACGCCGGCCATCCGCGCGGACGCCCATCGCGATGTGGGCGTTGGCGTAGATTTACGCGCGATGCCCGATCTGCACTACGCCGCACCCTCTGGAGAGCTCGGCGGCTACCTCGCGCTCCCCGTCGGCGAGGGTCCCCATCCGGGCGTGGTCGTGATCCAGGACGCCCTCGGCCTCTCCGACGACATCCGCGGACAGGCCGACCGCCTGGCGAGCGCCGGCTATCTCGCCTTTGCGCCCGACCTGTACTCGGGTCGCGGCATCCGTTGCGTTGTGGCGACGATGCGCGCGTCTCGCTCGGGAAGCGGACCCGCCTACGAGGACATCGAGGCGGCCCGGGCCTTTCTCACTGCGCGCGAGGACTGCACCGGGCGTATCGGGATCATCGGCTTCTGCATGGGCGGCGGCTTCGCCCTGTTGTGCGCCCCCCGTGGCGGGTTCGCGGCAGCGTCGGTCAACTACGGCGAGGTCCCCGGCGATGCCGCCGAGCGGCTCGCGGGCGCGTGCCCGATCGTCGCCAGCTACGGCGGTCGCGACCTGGGCCTGCGCGGCCGTGCCGAGCGCCTCGAGCGGGCGCTGAGCGCGGTGGGCGTAGCGCACGACGTCAAGGAGTACCCCGACGCCGGTCACAGCTTCTTGAACCGCTTCAACTCGGGGCCGCTGCTGACACCGTTGCTCCACGTCGCCGGACTCGGCTACCACCACCCCTCCGCGGAGGACGCGTGGCGGCGCATCCTCGGTTTCTTCGCCGTGCACCTCAGCTGATTGCCCCCGGGACGGGCTGTAATCTAGCCGCGTGAAATTCAGGATCACCGTCCATTCCGGATTCGACGCGCCTGCCGACGCTCTTGAGCTGCTCTGGCAGCGACTCGGTCCCCGCCGCGAAGAAACGAGGTTTGCCAAGGGCGGCGCGGAGATCACTGCCACCTGGGGCGAAGACGCGCCGGTCTCGATGGAGCGAGCTGAACGTGCGGTGATCGGCCGCCGCGCGGTCCTGGACATCGTGCGCGAGATCTGCGAGCGCTCACCAGAGCTTCAGTCGGATTGGTTCGCGATCGGTCCTGGGCGCTAGTCACTCTCAGCCTCCGAGCGGGCCCCGTGACCTTGACGGCGACGTGCGCGCCCGGGCGCGCACGTCGCGCTGATCCGGTAAGGAGCGCGCTAAGGTCACGGCACAGCGAACCCATCGAGGGAGCCCACGATGTCGACCACGAGCCGCACCCATCGTGCAGCCACGCACGAGGTCCTCAACCAGCCGCCGCCACTCGTGGACTACAACGCGTTCGAGGCCGATCCGGCACTGCGCGAGGCGCTGGTTCGCGAGGGCGGGAAGTGGGGCCTGGACCGAGTCCGCGATTTCGGCGCCGTCGTCGCCTCCGCCGAGGCGCTGGCTCACGCCAAGCGCGCACAGCACAACATCCCCGTGCTCAGGACGCACGACCGCTACGGCAACCGCGTCGACGAGATCGAGTACGACCCGTCGATGCACTGGATGCTGCGGCTGGGGGTGGAGCGCGAAGTCAACTCGCTCCCCTGGCGCGAGCCGCGAGCGGGCGCCCACGTGGTGCGGGCGGGGATGTTCCATCTGTTCAACCAACTCGACACGGGTCCGTGCTGCCCGATGTCGATCAACTACGCGGCCGTCCCGACGATGCGCCAGGACGCGGCGCTGGCGAGCGAATGGGAGCCACGCCTCACGTTGCCCGACTACGACGCCTTCGCCCAGGCAGGGATGGTGATGACCGAGAAGCAGGGTGGCTCCGACCTGCGCGCCAACTCGACGATCGCCGAGCCGATCGGCGATGGCTGGTTCGAGTTGACGGGACACAAGTGGTTCTGCACGCACCCGGTCTTCGAGGTGTTCTTCACGCTCGCGCAGACCGAGGCGGGGATCACCTGCTTCGTCGCGCAGCGGCCGCATCCCGGATTCCGCCTGCAGCGGCTGAAGGACAAGCTCGGCGGCCGCTGTCTGGCCTCCTCCGAGGTCGAGTACGACCACCTGCCGGCGCGGATCCTCGGCGAAGAGGGCCGTGGCACTGCGTTCGTCGTGGAGCAGCTGATCTGGACGCGGCTGGACACGCTCACGGCGGTCACCGGGATGATGCGCCGCGTCGTCGCCGAGGCGGTCTGGCACGCACGCCACCGTGCGGCGTTCGGTGCGCCGCTCGCGCAGCAACCGGCGATGCTGAACGTGCTCGCGGACATCGCGCTCGAGTCGGAGGCCGCCACGGTCTCGGCGCTGCGGATCGCGCGCGCCTTCGACTCCGCCGACCCAGATGAAGCGGCCTTCCGTCGTATCGCGCTCGCGGTCATGAAGTACTGGGTCTGCAAGCGCGGCGCTCCGCTGGCGGCCGAGGCGCTCGAGTGCCTCGGCGGCAACGGCTACGTCGAGGAGGCGCCGATGGCCCAGTTCTACCGCGACATCCAGCTTGGCACCGTGTGGGAGGGCTCGGGCAACGTGATCGCGCTCGACGTGCTGCGCGCGCTGGGTCGCGAGCCCGAGGGGGCATCGGCGTTTCTGGCCCAGTGCGAGCTCGCCGCCGGCGCGGACGCTCGCCTCGACGCCCACCTCAAGCGCGTGCGTGAGGGACTCGCCGCCCTGGACGAGGACTCCGCGACGGCCGCATGGAGCGCGCGCCGCGTCGTCGAGGACATGGCGCTCGCGCTGCAGGCGAGTCTGCTCCTGCGCAACGCGCCGCCGGAGGTCTCCGACGCATTCTGCGCCGGGCGTCTGGGCGCGCGTGGTCTCGCCTTCGGCGACCTGCCGCGCGGCGTCGACGGGGCAGCCATCGTCGAGCGCGCGATGGCGTTGTAGGACCAGCCAGCCGGGAGCACCGCGCCCGCGTAGTGCTCATGCGTGCGCCGGAGATCGCTAGCGGGTGCCGACTGCACGGCGCGAGAGCCGGGCCTGGAGGCGCTGCAGAGCCACCATCCCCCGCTCGGTGCGGCTGCCCGGCGCGGGCGCGATGCCGAGCTGACGGGCGATGTCGTTCATGTCATAGAAGGCGCGATAGCGGGCGATCCGGCCGTCGCGCATCGTCCACTGGTCGACGCCTTCGACCCGCATGCTCCGGCCCGTGGGCGCGAAGCCGGGGGGATCGATCGCGCCGCTGTTGGTCCCCTCCATGTACCACGCCCACAGGACCTCCGTGCCCGCGACTGCCAGTGCGGGCGGGTCGGGTTCGCCGAAGCGCAGGTCCGGAAAGGCGCGAAAGCTGCTGCGCATGAACTCCTGGACCGCTGAAACGCCGCGAGCCGGCTCCGGCAGCGCCGGGTCGGCCCAGACGATGTCCTCGGTGACGAGCTGCGCCATCGCGCCGGTGTCGCAGCCGTTCCAGGCGGCCACATAGCGCTCCGCGAACCCTCGCAGCGCCAGCGAGTCAGAGGCCGAGACATCTACCGCCATGCCGAAACGATAGCCCCAGCTTCCGCGCGCGGGCCCCTCCTGCAGCGCTGGACCGGGAGCGAGCCCGCGGAGCGTTCCCGCAGCGCCGGCCTCGCGGCCGCCCGCGCGCTAAGCGCGCGCGAGGAGCGCGGCGCGGTCGTCGTAGATCTCACCACGCTGGGCCTTGTCGAGCAAGGATGCGGGCGGCTCGAAGCGCTCGCCATATTGCTCCGCGAGCTCGCGCGCGCGCTCGACGAAGCCGGGCAGGCCTCCGGCGTAGCCGTTGATGTACTGCAGCACCCCACCTGTCCAGCCCGGGAAGCCGATCCCGAAGATGGAGCCGATGTTCGCGTCGGCGACGGACTCGATCACGCCCTCGTTCAGGCACTTGACGGACTCGATGGCCTCGGCGAAGAGCATGCGCTCCTCGAGGTCCCTGAGGGAGAGCGCGGACGGGTCCTCGATCTCCGGGAACATCTCTTTCAGGCCCTTCCACAGGCCCGTGCGCTTGCCGTCCTCGTAGTCGTAGTAGCCGGCACCCGCGAGCTTGCCGCCGCGGCCTGCGTCGAGCATGCGGTCGACCACCTGGAAGGAGGGCCGATCCGCGAACGTCCCGCCTTCCGCCTCCACGGCCGCCTTGGTGGCGTCGCGGATCTTGCGGGCGAGGTTGAGGTTCAACTCGTCGCTGAGCTGCAGCACCGGAGCCGGATAGCCGGCCTGGTTGGAGGCCTGCTCGATCGAGGCCGCGGGAACACCCTCGAGCAGCATGCCGACGCCCTCGGCGATGAACGTGCCGATGACGCGGCTGGTGAAGAAGCCGCGGCTGTCGTTGACGACTATCGGCGTCTTCTTGATCTGCCTGGCCACGTCGAGCGCGCGGTAGAGGGTCTCCTCGCTGGTCTGCTCGCTCTTGATGATCTCCAGCAGCGGCATCTTGTCCACCGGGCTGAAGAAGTGCAGCCCGATGAAGTCCGCGGGGCGTGAGACCGCCTCGGCCAGCTGCGTGATCGGCAGGGTCGACGTGTTGGAGCCGAGCAGCGCACCCGGCGCGAGATGGGGCTCGATCTCGGCGAACACCTGGGCCTTGACCGCCGGGTCCTCGAAGACGGCCTCGATCACCAGGTCGGCGCCGGCTGCCGCAGCCGGGTCATCGGAGGGCGTGATCCGCGCGAGCAGCTCATCGGCCTTCTCCTGTGTGGAGCGTCCGCGGGAGACCGCCTTCTCCAGCAGCCCTTGTGAGTAGGCCTTGCCGCGTTCTGCGTCCTGTAGCGACAGGTCCTTGAGGACGACCTCGATTCCCGCTCTGGCGCACACGTAGGCGATCGCAGCCCCCATCATCCCGGCGCCCAGCACGACGACCTTCTGCGCCCGGAACGGCTCGATGCCCTCGGGGCGGTCCCGGTCCCCATTGACCTGCTGGAGGTCGAAGAAGAACGCCTGGATCATGTTCTTGGCGACCTGGCCGGTCGCCAGGTCGGTGAAGTAACGACCCTCGATCTCGATCGCGGTGTCGAAGTCGACCTGGGCGCCCTCGACGGCCGCGGCCATGATGTGGTGTGGCGCGGGGTAGTTGGCACCCTTGAGCTGCTTGCGCAGGTTCGCGGGGAACGCCGGGAGGTTCTGCGCGAGCTTGGGGTTCGACGGCGTGCCGCCGGGCATCTTGTAACCCTTCTCATCCCACGGCTGGCGGGCCTCGGGGTTGGCCTCGATCCATGTCTTGGCGGCCGGTATGAGCTCATCGCGGCTCGTGACCACCTCGTCGACGAGGCCCATCTCCTTGGCCTTCGACGCTCGCACCTCCTGGCCTTGGAGCAGCAGCTGCATTAGGGCGTCGACGATGCCGAACATGCGTACCGTCCGCACGACCCCGCCCCCGCCCGGCAGCAGCCCGAGCTTGACCTCTGGGAAGCCGAGCTTGGCCTTGGGATCGTCGAGCATGACGCGATGATGGGCGGCCAGAGCTATCTCCAGTCCGCCGCCCAGCGCGGCGCCGTTGATCGCGGCGACGACCGGCCTGCCGAGCGTCTCCAGCCGGCGCAGCTGGCCCTTGACCTCGCGGATGCCGGCGGCGAACTCGGCCGCCTGCTCGCGCGTGACGGCCTTGAGGTCGTTGAGATCCCCACCGGCGAAGAACGTCTTCTTGGCCGAGGTGATGACCACGCCCTTGATGTCCTCCCTCTCAGCCTCCAGCCGCTCGACCGTCGCGCCCATCGACGCGATGTAGGCGGCGTTCATGGTGTTGGCGGACTGGTTCGGATCGTCGAGCGTCAGGATCACGACGCCGTCCTCGCCGCGCTCGTAGGTGATGGTCGTGGACTCGGCCATCTAGATCGCCTCCACCACGGTCGCGATGCCCATGCCGCCGCCGACGCACAGCGTCGCCAGCCCGTACCTTCCGCCCGTGCGGTGCAGCTCGTCGATGAGCGTGCCGAGGATCATGCCGCCCGTGGCGCCGAGCGGGTGACCCATGGCGATCGCCCCGCCGTTGACGTTGACGCGGTCCATGTCGAGGCTCATGTCCTTGACGAAGCGCAGAACGACCGCCGCGAACGCCTCGTTGATCTCCACGAGGTCGAGATCCTCGACCGTGATGCCGGCCTTGGCTAGCGCCTTGCGGGAGGCGGGCGCAGGGCCTGTCAGCATGATCGTCGGGTCGGCGCCGGACACCGCGGTGGCCAGGATGCGAGCACGCGGAGCCATGCCGAGCTCAGAGCCGGTCTGCTCGTTGCCGATCGCGACCAGCGAAGCGCCGTCGACGATGCCCGAGGAGTTGCCCGGCGTGTGAACATGCTCGATCTTCTCGACCCAGTGGTACTTCTGCAGGGCCACCGCGTCGAAGCCGCCCATCTCGCCGATGGCCTGGAAGGAGGGCTTGAGCTTGCCCAGCGTCTCGACGGTCGTGCCCGGCCGGATGAACTCGTCGTGGTCGAGCACCACGTTCTCGTTCAGGTCCCTGACCGGGATCACGCCGGCGAAGCGGCCTTCCTGTTGCGCCCGCGCTGCGCGCTCCTGTGAGCGCGCGCCGTAGGCATCGACGTCCTCGCGGCTGAACTCCTCGATCGTCGCGATCAGGTCGGCGCTGATGCCCTGGGGGACGAAGGAGGTGTCGTAGTTGGTCTCCGGGTCCATCGCCCAGGCGCCGCCGTCGGAGCCCATGGGCACACGCGACATCGACTCCACCCCGCCGGCCAAGACGAGGTCCTCCCAGCCGGAGGCCACCTTCTGCGCGGCGATGTTCACCGCCTCCAGGCCGGAGGCGCAGAAGCGATTGAGCTGCACGCCCGCGACTGTGTCCGGGAGGCCCGCCTTGATCGCCGCCGTCTTGGCGATGTCCGCGCCCTGGTCTCCGACCGGTGAGACGCATCCCAACACCACGTCGTCTAGGCGGCTGGGGTCCAGACGCTCGTTGCGGATGAGCATCTCGTGCATGAGCCCGACGACCAGGTCGACCGGCTTGGTGGCGTGCAGCGAGCCGTTGATCTTGCCCTTGCCGCGCGGGGTGCGAATGGCGTCGAACACCAGCGCCTCGGTAGCTGCCATGGTCGAACTCCTCTGGTCGAATGGGGGCCGCTTCGCCGCAGCATAACATTCATTCATGAACGCAAGTTTGCACTAGCATCGGCTCACCCTGCCCAGCCCGCCCACCATGCCCAGCCAGCCCACCATGCCCAGCCCGGCGACCGTCCCTGCCCGCCGCAGCCAGGCCGAGCGCAGCTCCGCCACCCGCGAAGCGCTGCTCGAAGCGACGATTGCCTCGCTGGTGGAGGACGGCTACGCGAACACGACGACCAGTCGCGTGGCCGAGCGCGCCGGCGTCTCGCGCGGCGCGCACCTGCACCACTTCCAGACGCGGCAGGCGCTGGTCGCCGCAGCGATTGAACATCTCGCACGTCGACGCAGCCAAGAGCTGCTGAGCGCTGCCGAGGCGCTCCCCACCGGCCGCGAGCGCGTGGCGGCGGGGCTCGACCTCGTCTGGTCCAACTACGCCAGCCCCCTCTTCCAGGCGGCCCTGGATCTGTGGTCCGATGCCCGCACCGACCCGGAGCTGCGCATCCACCTCACCGGCGTCGAACGCGAGTTGGATCGTCAGACGCTCGATCTCGCCAGGCGCCTGTTCCCCGACCTGTCCGGCCGTCGCGACTTCGAGCGCCTGATCGAGATGTCGGTGGCCACGATCCGCGGGCTGGCCCTGCTGGACACGCTGCACCCCGGCGACGAGCGCAACCGCCAGCAATGGGCGTTCTGCCGCGCCAGGCTAGTGCAGCTGTTCGAGAACGCGAGCTGATGAGCGGCACCCCTCGCCGCCCGGGGGAAAGTGCTCGTCCACCACACCCCGTGTGAGCGCTGAGCCACGAACGCGGGCGGCTCAGCCGCCGAGCGCCTCGACGATCAGCGGGAAGACGTTGCGGTGCGCCTCGCGGCCGAGGAAGACATCGAGGTGGGTGTAGCCGGGCAGCAGCTCGAGACGGTGGCGGCCGGGGGCGAGCGCATCGAAGTAGGCGAACGTCCGCTCCTGGGAGGCCGCCAGGAAGCAGGTGTTGTCGGCCCCGGCGATGAACGTGAAGCGCGCATCCGTCCGGGGCTTGCCGTCGAGGAAGTTCTCGGGCAGGCCGGGGACCTTGCCGGTCGGGACGAGGTACCCCGCCGACGCACAGCGGCCCATCTGTTTGAAGAACGACACGGGACAGAAGCCCCACTCGCGGGCACCCCACTCGTGCGTGGCGTGGTCGAGGTTGGAGTGGTGCCAGAGAACGTCGCGACCAACCCCGTAGAAGTAGTTGGCCGAGCGGCAGACGTCGCTGCCGCAGCGGTTGCGCCCGATCGTGGAGGTCAGCGCGAGGGCCCGGTTGATCGCCGCCGGGGGCCGGGCCGTCCACTGTGGATCGACGCCGCGCACGAGCAGGGACGCCGCGGGAATCATCGTCCGCAGGCGCAGCTTTGAGTAAGGCGTCAGGCTGACGTGCAGCGAAACGGCATTGCTGACCACATCGGTCACCTCCGGCACCAGGCCCGCGACCGCCGCCATCATGAAGCTCGTGGAGCCCTGGCAGTGGACGACCGCCTTGAGCGTCTCGTGGCCGGTTTCGCGCAGAATCTTCGCGACCGCCGCGGGATGATCGTAGACGGCCACCTCGTCGAGCGTCCACATCGAAGGCGGCAGGTCGATCGAGCCGCGCCAGTTCTCCGCCCAGACGTCGTAGCCGGCGTCGATCAGGGCGCCGGCAAGCGTCTGCCGCGTGGGCGCCCCGTAGAACATGTTCGCGCGCACCGAGCAGCCATGTGCCAGCAGCACAGGGCCACGCCGCGGCCCGCGCGGGCCGCGGATGTGGTGAAGCGTTCCGACGCGGCCGTCGCCGGTCTCGAAGCCGATTATCTGCCGCTGCAGCCCACCCGGCCCGGGCAGCTCGTGCCACTCGCCCGGCCGATGACCCTGCCAGCGCGGATCGAGTCCGCTCGGGCTCGGCCAGTCGGCATCGTTGACCAATTGCGAGCGATGGCCGAAGAGCTCGACCAGCTGTCCCGCGAAGAAGCGGTCGAACTCCGCGACCGACTCGATGCCGCGCGGTCCAACCGAGCCGCGCATCGAGGCGAGCATCCGCGCGAAGCCGAGCTTGCCGATGTGCAGGATTCCCGTTGCGACGGTCGCCTCGTCACCCTCGGGCTCATCCTCGTGGTGGCCACTGAGGATGCGGACCAGCAGCCGCGAGGTGTCCCCCCAGCCGTCGAGGTTCGGGCCGTGCTGAACGTCCTTGAAGCCGCTCAGCGTCAGTGCCCGCCCGTCGCCGTCGCGCAGGAACAGGCGGTAGAGCATGCGCCGATGCCGCGGCGAGCCGTCGACGACGAACAGATTGAACCAGCCCTGTTCCGCATGCAGCTCACCGCCGAGCTCGTCGCACCACACGAAGCCCTCGGCTCGGCCGCGGTGTTCGGGATCGGCGATGAAGCGCTCGACGTCGTCGATCTCGATCGTCAGCTGCTGTGTGCAGGTAGTTCCGCGCCGCCGCCCGGCCACCATCGCCTGGTTGTAGCTCAGCTCATCGAATGAGATCCAGCCCGACATCCGCTCGCGGAAGCTGACCGGCTTCATCGCCGCAGACTCTGTGACCGGGCTCATCGCTACAGGCTCTCGATCATCGCGTCGGCGAAGCGGTCGGCGAGCGCCGCGATCGTGAAGCTCGGGTTCGGCCCGACAGGGCCGGGCATCACCGATCCGTCGGCGACCCACAGCCCCGGATATCCGTGCACCCGCCCCCACGGATCGACGACACCCTG
>Ga0116217_10006465_pt1 | contig 10166 bp, 7 predicted proteins | sample Sb_taG_6_FD_89697 | JGI IMG/M metagenome (GOLD analysis project Ga0116217, IMG submission 89697) | Peat soil microbial communities from Weissenstadt, Germany - Sb_50d_4_PS metaG | ecosystem: Environmental > Terrestrial > Soil > Wetlands > Peat | place: Germany: Weissenstadt | collected 2010-09-21 | reverse complement strand
CGTAGTAGTCCCAGCGAATCCCCGCGGTGAACGTGAACGTCGGCGTGACCTTAAATTCATCCTGAAAATACGGCATGTAGAACGTACGGCGCAGCCGATGACAGCACCATGGGGCGTCGTAGCTGATGGCGGGGCTACCGTTCAGGTTACCCTGCGAGATGGAATAGTCGTCGCTGAAAGTCAGATTATTGTTCGAGGTTTGCCCCTGATTTAGGCGGACGCGGCGAATTTCCATACCCGCTTTGAATGCATGCCGCCCGTGGACCCACGTCAGGTTGTCAACAACGCCGTAGGTTGTGCCCACCTCGACATCCGTACTCCCGTTGTCGAGTGTGGCAAAATCGTTGCTCGAAACGCTATACGGCAGCGCGCTTCCTCCTGGGTTGTGAAATGGTGAGCGATTGATATAGAGCTTCGCCTCGTTGAATAAGGTGGGACTGAAGGTGTGCTGTAGCGCCAACATGTAATTCGCCGGATGATTGATGGTTGCCTGGTTGTCGCCGGGAACGGCCGACCCGTTAGCCGGAGCATACCAAATGCTGATGTCGCGCTGTGCGCGACCATAAAGGAGGGTGTTCTCGCTGATCTTGTGGTCAAGCCGTACCAGCCACGTATCTTCGTGGATGATCGTTTGCCTGCCGACGGTGAGAAGGTCCTGGTTATTCAAAGGATTTGGAGCGGTGGAACTGCCTTGCCACTGGAAAGCTCCATCGGGAATAACGAAGTGCGGAGCGCAGCCATCGATCGTCCCAACTGAAGCGCGCCATGGAAACGCCCGCATGATCTGGCACATCGTGGGCCCGATGCCAAGGCTCTGCGCCTGATCCAGAACGTACTTTTGGTAAGGCTCCGTGGGCTGGGTCAGAGGTGGCGCCAGTTCGGGAAAATTGGCGCTGCCCACTCCTGCGGGCACAGTCATTTGCTCCCCGTTGAACTGCAACTGCCGGATTCCTTCGTAGTTGATGAAGAAGAATGTCTTGTTCTTCACGATCGGGCCGCCGAGCGACATCCCATATTGGCCCATCCGGAATGGGGAGATTGCGGGGTTGCCGTTTATGTCGAAATCCAGGAAACTGCGCGCGTCGAAATAGGAATTTCTGAGATAACCAAAGACCGTGCCGTGAAGATTGTTCGTGCCGGACTTGGTTTCGGCGTCGATCTGGCCCCCCGCTTGCGTTCCATATTCCACGTCATATAGCGCGCTGCTAACGCGGTACTCTTCGATAGCATCCTGTGAGATCTGCAGACGTGTCGTCGACTTCTGTGCCTGTTCCTGAATGCCGCCCGCGTCGACGCCGTCGATCTGGAAGTTATTGTCGTCGCGCGCGCGTCCGGCGAAACGGATCGTTCTCTGGTCGCCTCCGCCATCATCCTGGGCAAACGGCGCTAGCAGCGAGAGAGTCGTCCAATCGCGCCCATTGTTCGCGAGATCGGCAATTTGATCCGGGCGAATTACGGTTCCAGCTTCTGCCGAGGTTCGATTGGTAGGTTCGTCGGGGGCGTTGACCTCAACCTTTTCCGTCGTCGCCCCGACCGGAAGCTTGATGTCGAGAGTGCGAGTCTGTCCCACTTCCAAAATGACATTCTGAATCACGGTAGTCTTGAAGCCGCTGCTCGAAACTGTCACCGAGTAGCGGCCGACCGCCAAGCCCGGAAAGCGGTAGTAGCCGACAGTGTTTGATGGCTGCTCGGCGGTGAGACCCGTGTCCACCGCCAGGATTTCTACGCTCGCCCTGGCGACAGCCGCTCCCGATGGATCCGTAACCCTGCCTTCTAGTTCTGCTCGATCGATTTGGGCGTAGGCCGTCGTTCCCAGGACCAGGGTGACAAGTATCGCGAGTGAACATTTCGAGAAAAGGGTAAGAAGTGAGAGGGAGTGCTTTGGCTTCATAGACTTCGGCTCCTTGGATTCCAGCGCCTCGAAACGGGATGAGGCCTGACGACGGCTCCTGGCGGAATGCAGCTCACTCAGGAACTTGTGCCTCTCTGAAACAGAAACTTCCGCCACTCGATGATGACTAGCAATCTTAGGCGGGTCTTGTGAAGCCGTTATTAAAGGAAGGTTAATAGTTTTTCAGACTCTATCCGCCGAGCAGGGCCGCGGTTTACCCTAGTGCTCATCTGTTTTGGTTCGGAGCTCGAAAGGTTGATCCATGAAACTGCTGGTGGTTGAAGACGAACGGCGGATGCTGGAATTGCTACGCAAAGGGCTGAGTGAAGAAGGTCACACGGTCACGTGTGCGGTTGATGGGGCCGCAGGATTGCAGATGGTCCGGGACCACGCCTTCGATGTGGTCATTCTCGATGTGATGATGCCCAAGATGGATGGATTTGAACTGGCCAAGCGTATGCGAACCGAAAACAATTTCACGCCCGTGCTGATGCTCACCGCGAAGGACTCTGTTCCTGACGTCGTCTATGGGCTGGACTTGGGGGCTGACGATTACATCACTAAGCCATTCTCATTTGGCGAACTGCTGCTGCGGTTGCGCGCGGTGAATAGGCGCGCGGCGGCTCCGCGGACAACGCAGCTTCGGGTCGGCGACTTGCTTTTGGATATCTCTACGCGAGAGGTTTACCGCAATGGGGCGCGCATCACTCTGACGCGCACCGAGTATGATTTATTGGAGCGGCTCATGCGCGACGCTGGGGAGTTGGTTCCGCGGGAAGTCCTGATTTCGGCTCTCGGGCGCGAGGTGGAGAGCAACACGCTGGACGCTTTTGTGCGGCTGCTGCGCAACAAAATCGATTATAACGGTCATAATCGATCTGATGGCGGGCGAAAACTGATTCATACCGTGCGGGGCGTTGGGTATGTGATTCGCTTGGAATACGAATCATGAGAAGACTCTCCATCGGCTCTCGGCTCACCTTGTGGTATCTGGCAATCTTTGCGGCGGCTCAGCTTTGTCTTGGTGTCGGCATGTGGCTCGTTCTGCGGCATGACCTGTACGGCGTTGCCGATGATGCGTTGACCTCTCAAATCGAGGACCTCACTACTTTCCTGAAAACGCAGAAGAAAAAAAATATGACAGTGGCGAAGCTTCGAGAAGAAGCCTCCGAAGCTTACGCTTTAGAGCACTCCGGCGACTTTCTGCAAATTTACGATGAGGATGGAAACTGGATCTACCGCGCTCCTTCGCTGGAACGAAATCAATTTGCGTCGGCAGGACCTGCTGCGGTTAAGGGTCCATCATTTCAAGATTGTCAGGTGGGGAATAAGCCTTTTCGTTTTATTACCCAGAGGATTGACGTAAATGGTCGTTGGTACGTGGTGCGGACGGGTGTTCCCACCGATCAGATTGCCGCTACACTGTCGCTGTTTCGGCGTTATCTGCTGATGCTGGCTCCGCTGTTGCTGCTCGGCGCTGCCTCGGGAGGGTACTGGCTCAGCCGCAAAGCCTTGAGTCCGGTGGATGCAATCACGCGAACGGCGCGAAGCATCGGCGGCGGCAACTTAGGCGACCGGTTGGAGAAACTCACCACAGGCGATGAACTTCAACGGCTGTCGGACACGTTGAACGAAATGCTGGCGCGCATTGAAGACGCCTTTCTGCGCGTAACTCAGTTCACGGCGGATGCTTCGCACGAGTTGCGAACGCCTATCTCGCTGATCCGCACGGAAGCGGAAATTGCACTCCGGAAGTCGAGAGGAAACGAGGAGTATCGCGAAGCATTGCGCCACGTCCTGCTGGAGGCGGAAAGGACCTCGTCGCTGGTGGAAGAGTTGCTGACGCTCGCGCGCGCCGATTCCGGGCGCGAGAACTTGCACCTGACGCTTCTCGACTTGCGTTCGGCGATTGCCGAAACCGCGGCCGAATGGCGTCAACTGGTGGAGTCCCGGAATCTGCAATTCACGCAGGCGATCGCGGATTGCGAACTGCCAGTGTTGGCGGACCGCAGAGCCGTACAACGATTGCTGGCCATCCTGCTCGACAACGCCGTCAAGTACACGCCGCAAGCCGGAGCTGTCGAACTGCGTCTGGAAGCGCGAAATGACAAGGCCGTCATCACGGTGCGTGACTCAGGAATCGGAATTGCCGAGCAAGATCAGAAAAAAATCTTCGAGCGATTTTACCGTGCGGACAAGGCGAGAAGCCGCGAGCTTGGCGGCGCTGGTATCGGCCTCGCCATTGCTGATTGGATTGTGCAGCAGCACCGCGGGTCGATCGCCGTTCAAAGCTCGATCGGTAACGGATCTGCCTTTTTCGTCGAGTTCCCACTCCAAGCGGCATCGGCAGTTTTGGAAATATCGCAGGCAAAAATGTTCACGGACTACGCCGACAATTCGCCAGAAAGACCTCGCGGTTGATCAGCCAGCCGCGAGCCGTTTTCGAGACTAATGCCTCCGCCCCACCCGTCGATATTCGGGTCTTGGATAGTATCGGTTATTGCAAAAATATCATTGGAGGAAGCCTTTTTTCGGAAGGTCGCCACAGTCGCCACCGCTGCCGGCCAAGTACATCGTCCATCACCGCAGTCAGTGGGCGAGCCTCTATGAGTACGTGAAAACCGTCAAAGCGCCCGAGTTCCCGGGCCCGATTGACTCTTCCCTGGCCGGCGTGGGCGAGCAGGTTTTCGACGGCATGTGCGCACGCTGCCACGGGACTTATTCGCCCGGTGGTCCACGGTACCAGGAAAAAATAATTCCGTTGTCAACGGTTCGAACTGACCCGGATCGGATTGGCTCCATTACACCCGAACTGATCACGGTAACCAACGACGCGGTGTTCGGCAAGTACGTGCGACTGGAGAACACTGGTGGCTATGTCGCTCCGCCGCTGGACGGAATCTGGTGCCGCGGCCCGTACTTGCACAACGGGTCGGTTCCTACACTTGCCGACTTGCTGCTCCCGGCGGCAATGCGGCCAGTCAGTTTCTTTGTTGGCGGAGATACTGCCTACGACCTGCAACGCGTGGGCGTGTCGTATTCGGAAGAGCTTGCGTCAGACGGAAGCCGTCGTGGTGCTCGAGCTTCAGCCAAACAATTTGAGTTTGACACTCGCGATCCATCGAACAGCAATGGCGGCCATGAATTTTCCGACAAGCTTTCAGCATCGGACGCTGCGTCTTTGTTGGAGTATCTGAAGACTCTCTAGGATCGGGCGATGCTCTCAATCCACCAAGTCGGGAATCGTCGCGAACGCGCTGAACTCGTCAGGCTGCCGGCATCCATTTATCCGCAGGACTCGCCATGGGTGCGGCCTCCGGACATAGTCGTGAACGGCTATCTGGATAGGAAGAATCCTTTTTTCCAGGACGGCGTTGGCGAGGCGTTTGTGGTCAGGCGTCACGGAAAGGCTGTGGGGAGAATCATGGCCCATGTGTGGCGAAGGCATCACCGTTTGCACGGCGAACGCGTCGGATACTTCGGCTTCTTCGAATGCGAGAACGATTGTGAAGCCGCTGCCCTCCTCCTGCAAACCGCCGCGAACTTCGTGCGCCACAACAACTGCAATGTGCTGCGTGGGCCGTTCAACATGACTGGCGCGCAAGAAGCCGGTATTGTCACCGCCGGTTTTGACAGGGCTCCGGCAGTCGACATGGTTTACACAGCGCCGTGGTATCCGGCGCTTCTTGAACAGAGCGGTTTTCGAAAGTGCCTGGAAATGCAGACTCGGAGCAGGGACAACCTGACGTCTCTCGATCCGGATGCGGCGGCGGCTCGCTCTGGAAACCGTGCGACGGCCAACCTCATTCAGCTGCGTTGCTTGTCCTCTCGCCGGCGCAATGCGGAGATGGAGATGGTTCGCGATGTGGTCAACGCTTCTTTTCTGGGTAACTGGGGATTTGTTCCGATCACGCGTCCGGAGTGGGAACTTCAAATCGGCGCGCTGCTCCCCATTCTCGATCCATCCCTGGTGATTCTCGCCACCGTGCAGGATATCGCGGTGGGCGTGACCCTGGCGGTGCCCGACTTCAATCGAGTGTTCCGCAAAACTGCCGGGCGGCTGTTTCACCCTGCTGCATTGGCCTTATTTGGAAGATCGAAGTTGAAAGAGGTGGTCGTAATCCTGTGTGCGGTCCGAAAGCAGTACCAGGGCCTTGGCATCGCGCGCCTCCTGAATGCCGAGCTTCTGCGCAGCATGCGTAAGGGCGGCTATGAGTCGTTATCTACAACCTGGATTGGCGGGGAGAACGCGCCCAGCCTCTCATCAAGCGACGCGTTTGGAATGACGCTCCGCCACATGGTGGCGATGTACGAGCGAGGTGTCGAATGAATGTCTTGCTGGCGCACCTGCTGGAAGCGGCGGGACGTGCGCCCTCGGCGCACAATACGCAACCGTGGAAACTGATCTGGCGGGAAAATGAGTTGCAAGTGTCTGTCCCAGAGCAGCGCATGCTGCCTGCCGCTGACCCGAAAGGTGCCGACACTCTCTATGCCCTGGGCGCGATGATGGAAAATCTGATGCTGACGTTGCACCAGCTCGGATTCGAGGGCGAATACGTCGTCGCCGAGAAATGGCAATTCAGCGAGCCGACTATCGTACTTCGCTGGCGTCCTCGAGGGTCCAAGGTGGACTCCCCCCCGTACCGCATGATTCCAATCCGCCGCACATCACGTGTCCCTTATCTCGATGAGCCGATCCCGTCCGGGGTCCTTAAGGATATCGAGGAAGCAGCACGCCCGGCCAAGCTCTATGTGCTTACGGATCCGGCAGCCAAGAACGAGATTCGTTTTCTAACTGCAGAAGCCGGCGTGCAAGCTCTTCAGAACGAACGTTGTGCCTCTGAACTGTATCGCTGGATGCGTTTCTCTCGGCGCGATCCTGGCTGGTACAAGGATGGACTCAGTGCCGAATGTATGGGATGGAATCGTGTCGAAGCAGCGCTGGCGCGGCAGTTGCTTAGACCCGCCGTTGCTCGTGTATTGGCAAGATTGTGGTTCACCAGATGGTTGTATACCGATATCGACCAGCAGGCGCCATTTGCGCCAGCGTTGTGTCTTCTTACGACGCAAGACTCCAGTTTTGCCGGGCGCTTGCAAGCGGGGCGCAGCTTGCAGCGGGTGTGGCTCACGGCCGCGGCCCACGGCCTGGTGACGCACCCTTTGAGTGCTGCCGTGGACGAGGCCAGATCGCGTGGTCGGGTGCTTGCACTTTTTGCCGTGCCAGCGGGAGAGACGCACATCAACCTGTTTCGGCTTGGTAAATCCCCCAAGACAGCGCGCAGCGTGCGACTACCGGCCGATGCTCTACTGGAGTCCTATGCCTGATTCGCCTGGTTTTGAACTGCCCAGTCTGAAACCGATTTGTTTCATCTGGCGTAAACGAACTTTACGACTTCTGTTATTCGTGACCCTCGCGGCGGGTAGACTGCGTGCCGACCAGCTCAAGCCCGAAGCCGAGGCAGGATGGAACCGCTATGTGGCACTGACCGAGGCACGCATTGATCGCGAGCAGGCCGACCTCTCGCACTTCCTTTGGATCGATACGATACCGGAGCAGGAGAAAGAGCGCGTAGAGGCGCAACTCGACAAAGGCCAAGTTGTAATCGAACGGCTGACTACGACCGACGATGACGGATCACCCATTAAGACTCGTGGGGCGCTGGTCCATCATTGGATTGGCACGGCCTACATTCCGGGAGCGACGATGCAAAAGGCCGTCGCGCTCGTCCAGGATTACGACCATCATTACCAGACCTACAAGCCCGAAGTCGAACGTTCACAGCTCATCAGCCGGAACGGAAATGATTTCCAAATTTATCTGCGCTATCGAAAGAAAAAGATCATAACTGTAGTGTTGAACACGTATCACGACGTTCACTACGTAATCGTCGACGCCGATCACGCACACTGTCGCTCCTATACAACAAAGGTACGAGAGGTGGAGGACGCCGGTTTGCCGAAGGAGCACGAACGGTCCTCCGATGATCAGTACGGATTCATGTGGAGCATGAATCCGTACTGGCGTTTTGAGAACAGAAACGGCGGCGTCTACCTCCAGTGCGAAGCGATCACCCTTACGCGGAGCATTCCCGTTGCGCTCCGCTGGTTGATCGAACCCTACATTACCAGCTTTCCCCGCGAATCGCTCACTGAAACCATGAACCACACCCGCGATTCTCTTGCAACGCCGAGTTCGACTCCGCAGCCTTAATGGGAAGATCCGAACTTGGCAAACTTGGCGCTAAGCAGAGCACGGGGAATCCGGAAGTTATCGGTTCGTCCGTCAGATTTGTACCGACAACCGTTCCAGCAGTGGCCGACCGATTGTTGGCGAGCCGACACTCGTTACCTATCTGCCCTGCGTACGCTGGGAATACTAGCGAAGTAGTTGTCGAGCGCGCGGCGGTTGGTCGACTGCGTCCGCAGGCGCGCCCCGGCCAACTTCAGCTCTGTTTTCTGAATCATTTGCTGCCACAAAGAGTCCGGATCGGAATCGAAAACCGTTCCTGCATCCGCCGGAAAAATGAACCACGCGCCCAGTTCCACCTCCTTCCGCAGTTGATCGTTAGTCCATCCGGCAGAGCCCAGATAAACATGAAAACCGCTAGGGTCAGGTCGAGTCGAGATGGTCTGTTCGAAGAGGGCCTTCGTGGAAATCAGGTAGACCGCACCGAAAATGTGCTGAGCTCCTCCCACCTTTGCCGGCGACTGGAGCAACGCAAACACCGCTGGAGTTTCTACCGGACCTCCGAGATAGACCGGGTCTGAAAGGCGTTTCGCCGCCTTGAGCCCCTCAAGGGCTCGTGAAAGCGGGACATCTGTGCGCCGGTTGAGAATCAGGCCAACCACACCTTCGGCATCGTAGTGAACCAGCAGGACTACCGTCTTAGCGAAAAGCGGATCGGCGAGCCCCCGGCTTGCCACCAGCAACTTTCCGGCACCCAGGTCCTTGGCGTTTTTGGACTGGACCGGAAGAAAAACGGTCGGCCGGATTTCGTTTTTCGCGTGGAATGCCTTAACCCAGTTCGATCGGCCTAGCCTGTTCGCCGGCGAGCCCATGTACCCGAGCGACCTATCGGGGGCAGGCGCCGAATCGTGCGGCCGCGAATTCGGCGTCGGTACATCAAATCCCTTGATCGGAACGTTTAACCTTCCCACCGCAACAAAAGCAATCATCGCAGCCAGCACTGGGAGAAAGCACAATTTGCGTAGAGACATGTTGCTCTCCTCACCGGGAATCGCGTCTTTTGTTCCGAGCCCTCGCGCGCTAGTGAAATTATAGTCATTAGCCTGCGGGGAGGCGGCTTTCGTGACTACCACAGGTTTGCTGCGGCGAGAGCGGCGTCACGATTGCTTTCTCAACCAAAGCGGTGAGCCAGTCGTACGATCATGGGGGATGAAATGAATGCACGATACTGCAGCCCTAGGGTCGGCAACCCGGACTGCCACTGCAGATTCCGTCGATAAACACAGGCCGACTTCCCGGGACTGATCCCACTTTATCTTGGTGGCGGAGTTCAATGTGATTCAGGACCAAGGGGCTTTGTCCCGAGTGGCCTGACTAGAACGCAGCACTCTGTGTTCGCGCGAGCAAGATCATCCATCAGCGGCAACCCAGCCCGGGGCTAGTATTCTGAAATGTGACTGCAATGCCGAACACACACACCAGAACCCCGCTTCGGACGGGTTTCCTCCGATCCTTTATCCGCTGGCTTGTCATCGGCGTGGTGCTTCTTTGGTCGCTTGCCGCGCTGATCCTTGTGGCCGCCCGGTGGATCGACCCACCGACAACCGCGGTGCATCTCCAGCGCCGCTTGCAGGCCTGGATTCACCACAAAGCGTATCGCGAACGCTACAAATTCGTTCCGCTCAGCCAAATCTCGCCCGATCTCCAACACGCTGTAATCGCCGCAGAGGACGCGCACTTCTACCAGCACCATGGATTCGATTGGCACGAGATCCAAATCGCTGCCGAAGACGATTTGGAAGGCGATCGCACTCGCGGAGCTTCCACCATTACGCAGCAACTCGTAAAAAACCTATTCTTCGGAACGGGCCGCTCTATCCTCCGCAAGGGCGCAGAGGTCACACTGGTACCGGTGGCCGAATTCGTCCTCGGCAAACGGCGCATTCTGGAGATATATCTCAACGTGGTCGAATGGGGCCCTGGTATTTATGGTGCAGAGTCGGCGTGTCGTTACTACGACGAAAGCGCAGCCCGGAATATCGGCCGGCAACAGGCGGCACGGCTCGCTGCAATTCTGCCGGCTCCCCT
>Ga0116217_10006464_pt1 | contig 10167 bp, 10 predicted proteins | sample Sb_taG_6_FD_89697 | JGI IMG/M metagenome (GOLD analysis project Ga0116217, IMG submission 89697) | Peat soil microbial communities from Weissenstadt, Germany - Sb_50d_4_PS metaG | ecosystem: Environmental > Terrestrial > Soil > Wetlands > Peat | place: Germany: Weissenstadt | collected 2010-09-21 | reverse complement strand
TTTAACACGGCTCCCAAAACCGGGATGTTGGCAGCCTGGAATTGTTGCATTGCCTGCCGGGCACTCTCGCGTCGCGAAGAGTTGGCCTTCAGGACGAGCACGACACCATCGCACGAGCTGCCCAGAATGATGCCGTGATCACTAGAATTGAGAGAGGGCACATCCATCAAGACATAGTCGAATGCCCTGCCGAGTTCGGCGAGACGTAGACGCATGCGGTCCGACGTCAGCAACTGCGACTGCGTATCCTCGGCCATTGCTCCGCAACTTAACAGCCAAAGATTCCGGCGCAGCTGGCGGGCGTACTTGGCGATGGGGGCGTGTCCGCGCAGAGCATCCGCCAGGCCAGGATGGTTCTCCATTACGAACTGCTCATGCAAAGCTGGGGATCGGAAATTACAGTCCACCACACAGACCGAGCGATCGACTAGCGAAGCGAGAATGTCCCCAACATGGGCACACATCCAGGTGTTGCCGCTACCCGATTCCGTACAGATGAACGCCACACGGTGCGGGCCTTCCGTGCCGCCCAAAACGAACAACCGCTGGACCAGCCTGGTGATTTCTTCTTTCGCAACTCGCTCCATCTGCAGCAGTGGAGCTGAAGCAGATACTTCTGGCAGGACTTCCTGACGCGGAGCGCTAACACCACGCGGCTCCGAATCAAGCAGAAGATTCGTTTTGCCCATCTGATTCAACAATTCGTAATTGCGACTCATGGCTGGCTCGGGAACCCTTTCTTTACCAACGCCTGGTTTCTTTCATTCGGATCATTTCCGAAGTGCGATGCATCAAGGTACCGTCCTTCCTGCTTGGCTCAGGTCAGGCAGTGGACCAGGGTCAGATGACCCTCCGGCCGATCGAAGGAGGAGCTACGGAACTCAGCACATCGGAGCCCGACTCGTCGCGGTCCCGGCCGTGCCCGTTGCGGGATCCGCTTTCATGCATATGATAACTCTCCAAACCGCCGGGCACAGCGGCTAAAACGGAAATGTTGAGTTCAGATGCCACTTCCTTTGGTGTCCGGAACGAGGGGTCCATGTACTCCTTCATCGCTACTACACCGACAGTGGCTAGAAAGCCGAACGCGATACCGAGAACCAGCGTTGACCCGGGAGAATTTGATGGTGTACTGGGTACGACCGGTTGCTCTACAACCGCCACGTTGACGATGCGAGTCGTATCGAGCGCCTCCGTCATCCGCGCCTGTTCCCGCTTGCGCACATACAACAGGTAGCTTTCCTCGTCCGTTTTCAAGTTGCGAAGAAGATTCTGCTCAATGATTCCCTTTTGGTCCAGGTCGCGGGCCTTGGTCTCATAATTCGCTACGATGGCTTGCGTTGCCGCTGCCCTGGCCTGAAGCCCACTGTACTCGGCTTTGGCCTTAGCCAACTCCTCATTGATCCACATGAAGGTCGGGTTTCTGTCCGTAGTTTCTTCCTTAAGTGGCTTGCTTTCCTCGGCGGAGATGGACTCTCGCGTGTCAGCAATTTGCTTGTCTACTTCCTGCACCAGCGGGTAAGTAGGCTGGTACTTTGTCAGCAACTCAGTGCGCTTGAGTTCCAGACCCATCAAAGTGTTCTTAAGACCTTGCAAGACCTGGGCGTCGTCGGATTGCCGCATCGCGGTCGTAAGGCGCTCGGGCGTCGTCCCGGCCTGTTTTTGCAGGGTTGTGATTCGCTCTTCGGTCTCGGCGATCGCAGCCCTCGTCTGCTGCAAGCTCGAACTGAACTCACTCAGCTTTTGCAGAGTAATGTCCCGGCTTAACTGGGGAGCGACGCCGCCTTGCTGTTCCGAAAACTGCTTGAGCGCGCCTTCAGCATCAGACAGATTTTGTTTGTAGTGCTCCGTCTCCTGCTCGAAAAACTCGACTTGTCCCGGGGGCGTGTGGACGGCCACATGCCTCTGAATGTATGCCTCTCCCAGGGCCCGCAGGACATGGGCTGCCACTTGAGGATCCGGTGAGGTGTAGCTGACCTCGATCAGGTTGCTCTTCTTCCCCGGTTCTATTTGAATGTCTTTCGCCAGGGCCTCGGTAGCCTGGTCGAGTTTCCTGGCCGGGTCGATAGCTCCGAAAATTCGTTCCCGCAGTCGCTTGCGCTGATCCAGTCCGCAAGACGTCACGACTTGTCGCAGTACATCGTTGCTTCGCAATAGTCCAACTTCGGAGTTGATTTCTTCTTCCGTCACTTCCCCTGGCAACACGGCCGTGTTCGCTTCGGGGCTGACGATCGGGTCCATGCGTTCGCGTTCCACCAGAAACTTGGTTGTAGCACGATACTGTGAAGCCGTCAGAAACGTTGCCAGAACTGCTCCGGCCGTGATTCCGAAGAAACAGAGCGCAGCGATCCGTTGATGACGGAAGCCGATGGCCAGCAGGTCCCGCAATGTGAATCCAGCGCCGGACCCGTCGCCGGCTGTTATCAAATCGTGCTCACTCATGATCCAGACCTCCGCAGGGGCATCGATCCGTTCTCAACTTTCTCGCTCGTCCGCGTGTTCTCACGCCACATTGTTTGCTTGTTTTACCTGGGGCTGATTATCGCTTCCCGTACCTGTCCTGAAACGTTCGCCTGCAGATGCGAATCGCATGACGTGAGGATCGCCTTTCCAAGTGCGGTATGCCGCGAGCAATTTTATTGGGGCAAAGCAGTAGACAAACACGACGAACGAGTCCCAACTTCGAAGCACGCGATATAGAAGCTGGTCATAGACCCGTTCCAACAGGGTTGGCTTGGGCAGATGGCTTCCTTCAGAAGCGTGGGACGTTGCCCCATCGACATCCTGCTGCCGCCAGAGGTTCTTGTATCTTTCAATCTTGTTCCGCAGCTTCGCCGGAAGGACCTCGGATCGTTTCCGGGACGCTACAATGGTCTCACCTCTTACCATAGTGTTGTGCGATCCCTCCATAACAGCGGACCGGTCCGCATTCTGCAAAGAAGTCATGCTGGGATGGAATGGAATTCCCAGGAACGTACAAATTTTCGTCAGCTCTTCAGCGGGAGTCCGGGTGAGGTCCTGATATTGCAGTTCGTGAACCTGCGCTCCGCGCTGCAAGAGACGGTCTCGTTCTATTTGCAGCCGGTAGGAACCCAGCAAGACTCTGAGTGCCAGGCCTCTTTGCTTAAAACGCGGGTTGTCTTTGCTGGCCTGGATGATACTGCGGCATACATCTGCAGGATCCCTCCGAATCATCACAAACCTGGCATTGGGGAACAGATCAGCGAGTGGAACCAGGGAGTCGTACTGGTTGGGGGATTTGCAGCCCCAGATCGAGGCATTCTTTTGCTGCGCATATTGCTTGTAAGCGATCTCGGTGGCCGTCCTGACATCCGAAACATCCGGCGGTATTCTGCTGGTATCGATTTGATGACGTTCTACAGATCCGTTCCAGAAATTCCATCTCTCCAGCCACTGCGACTTGCTTCTCCGCGTCAGGAAAAGCGGCCATAGCGATGGCAGATCACCCTCATACAGCAGGGCGATCTGCGGATGCTGGTTAAGCAAGGCATACAGCAATGAGGTCCCAGAGCGCGGAACGCCCACCACAAACAAGGGCCCGTCTGACATTTGCGGAATGTTTTCTTCTGCTGAATTTGTCGACATCATTTTGTCTTCGTTCTCACTCAAGAAGGATTGAAAGTTTTCCGACGAAACTGACTATTTCCGGATGCTCTCATTGGAAGAAAGGTGCTTATCTGCGGCCTGCAGATCAGAGAGTCGGCGCAATAGCGCTTACGCTGGGTGATGGCAAGAATGGCCTGATTTTGGAAAACCGATTCTTGGGGACAAACAACATGTCGCCGGGATGCAGGTATGGATCCTCGGTCAACTGCCCTTTCGCCTCCATCTTCTTCACGTTGATTATCTGGGCAAAAGTCCACCCATCGCTCGTTCGGCGATACAGTCTCACTTCGGAGTGTTTTGCAGCGTCGGTAAATCCGCCCGCGATCGCAACAGCCTCGGTCAAAGTCATGTCGCCACGGAGCTCATACTTGCCGGGACGGCCGATCTGGCCATCGGCGATGAAGTATGGTTTCTGAAAGTCCTTGAGCGCGATCGAGATCACAGGACCGTTCAGGATCTTGCTGTAAGCCTGGCGAAGCGTATCGGTAAGTTCAGGTACGGTTTGACCTTGAACGTGGACATCACCGATGCCATGCAGAGTCACGAACCCATCGGGCTGGACCGATACTCCGGCCTGGTTGAACTCCGGGCTCAACTCGAAGGTGATGTCGAAGGAATCGCCCGGCTCTATTTTGTAGCGCCGGACGCGCGACTGAAACTCCGTCCCGTTGGCCGGATTGGATGACGAAGAAGCTTCAGCAGCCCCAGTCTTCTCGGTCCGGGGGGCGGCTTGCGCGGCTCCGGTGCCGGTTGCAGCCGTTACCAGAAATGCAACCAAACCCGCCAGAATCCAGTGCGTCCTCATCGTTTTCATCACATCCTCATTGCGCAAGCAGCGACTCGCGAAAGCGTTCCGGTCGCGCTCTAGTTTCGCTTCCAATCCTTCAATTGCAGAGCCAAATATTGCATGTAGATTTTGGCCTCTTCGGGAGTCAGGGTTTCGTGTGGAGTGTTTGCCGGAATGTACGGCTTTTCGAACTCTGCCGCGAAATCCCGGTTAGCGACCGCATGCACCGAGTTCCCGCCCGGAGCAGGCGCTTCGGTTACGTGCTGATAGATGTCCAAATCCCTGCTGACCTCTTCTACCACCGCTGGATCGATGACCGGCTGACGCAGTGCGCACCCCAGCGAGAGAGCGTTGAAGCAGTAATTGTTGATGTTCCGCGGAATTCCTTCCGCCAGTCGCGCGATGGCCAGCAATGCCTCGGCAGAAAACGGCGACGGACCGGAGTGTCCGGCAACGCGCAGACGATATTCGATGTACTTGCGCGTTTCCTCGACGGAAAGCGGCGTCAGCCGCCCCAGCACTGAAACCCGCTGCCGAAATTGCATGAGCCGCTGGCCGGCCAGCTTGTCGGCCAGTTCGGGCTGACCCGAGAGAATAATTTGCAGCAGTTTGGCCCGCGGCGTCTCGAAGTCCGAAAGCAAGCGGACCGTCTCCATCACCGATGCATCCAGGTTCTGGGCTTCATCAATAACCACGATGAAACCTCGCTTTGCCCGGGCCTCCTGCAGCAAGAGCTTGTTGAACTCTTCGTGCGTACGCACGAAATCACCATCACGGTTCTCTCCCCCAACCTCCGCCAGCAGCAAGCGCATGAATTCGCGGGAATTGCACTGCGTCTGGAACAAAAACGCCGTGCGCGCGCTGGTCCGGAACTTTTCCAGCAGTTGGAAGAGCAGCGTCGTCTTCCCCATCCCCGGCTTGGCAATTAACGCCATGAAGCCACGCCCAGCCTCAATTCCGTAGTACAGAGAGGCCAGCGCTTCACGATGCTGCGGACTCAAATACAAGAACCGCGGATCCGGTGTGGCTCCGAATGGCTGTTCGCGTAACCCGTAGAACTCTAAAAACATTTAACGTCCTCGTGCTTTCCTGGAAGCAACCGAACCGAAGGAGCAGCGCGGAGCCCTGCTCAGCTGTTAGGCGCAAGATTGTGCTGGCGGATCTTATAGAGCAATCCGCGGTAACTGATCCTCAGCAAGCGTGCCGCCTGCTTCCGGTTCCAGCCGGTACGTTTCAGCGCGCCGAGAATGGCTGTCATTTCCACCTGGGCTCGCACGCTGCGTAACGAAGGAATAGGTGCATCATCCCCCTCGTCGGTCGCCAAAGCGGTTTCAGCGCCGGCGAGCGCCTGTTGTTGTGCTGGATCCATTTTAGACTCTTCAGGAATTCCGCCTGAAAGACGGTTCATAAACACCTCTGCCTTAGCGACTCCGCCCAAGTGCCCTCACCCACTGGCCCCAACGGAGAAAACAGTTTGAAACTCAGAGCGGTTCGACCTCGTAGCCTTCAATGCGGATGGAAAGTGAACGCTCGATTGGCGCCACAGAGATAACCAGGTTCCGGCTGCCGTTGTGCGCCACCAGGATGCCTTCTACGCCGTCCAGTGAGCCGCCGCGCACCCGCACCCTCTGACCAACTTTCAGAAACACATGCTCCGTGAAGGGCGTGTTGCTCCCGACCAACGCCTGCACGGCATCAATTTGTTCGGTCGGAATCGGCGTCCCCTGGCCTTGTTTTCCAACCATCTGCACCACGCCGTGGGTCTTCAACACTCGGACTCGCTCTTCCGCCGACGGAGCGATGCGCACGAAAGCGTAACCTGCAAACAGGGGAGATTCGACCATTTTGCGGCGATCGCTCCAGCGGTGCATCTGGCTCACCACGGGATAGAAGACTTCGATTCCTTGACCTTGCAATTGCCGCTCGACTACTTTTTCGTGCCGCGAGCGCGTCTGGATGGCATACCAGTTCAGCCCCGCTTGGGCGTCTGCCGGCCTTATCTCTGCACCGGGCTGAATCGTGATGCTGGTGGTACTCATAGCTCCGCCCTCTGAGTCACAACTGCGACTCCCGGAAAATCCTGATTCGGCAGATAGTTTTGCCGTGGTTCGTGCCGTCCCGGCGGCGTTCATTGCCAGGATCTCTCAAACTCTTTTCATCGGGGGGGAGTACTTACTTAGTAAAGCCGATCAAGGTGGTGCAGAGACGAAAAGTGAACCTAGACTAGCGACCATCGCAATTTTTTGCAAGTGGTAGAAAGACTTGCTAACTAAAGTCTCTATTCGCTTGGAAACCCGCACCGGTCGGGCCATTCGACCGCCCAAAGTCGACTATCCAGGAGGCACGGTCGGGCGTTCCCGGCCTTGTTCCCGGCGTCCCCCCCATCGACGACTTCAAAACTCTTGATCCTTATCACCGTACCCTTCGGAGTCGCTATCGGGTCTACTCTGTAGAAGCCGGCCATCCACACTCCAGGTCCTAAACCTTCCAGATGGACAGAAACTCAGCATTCACAGCTCCGCCCTGTAAGTCACATTCGTGACTTCTGGAAGCCCTGGATCGGGCAAACAGTTCTCCCTCTGTTCGCCCGGCTCATTTCAGAGCCGAGTTCGCGCCTTCGTTAAATAATGGGGAGAAGACCCGCTAAACAAAACCGATCAGGACTGTGAGAAACCGTTAGCAAATGTGGTTTCACCGTATCAACGGTCGCAAAATCGTGCAAGTGGTAGAAAGTCTCGCTAACTAATAGCTCTCAGCGGCGAAAATCCGTGCGCATGGCGGGCATTGGAGGGATTGCCGCAAGGGCGAGGTAGCAGCTCTAAGAGTGCTGACTCGCAAGAACGAGAATGAGGTGTGATGCCCCCTTTGTCACTCATCGTCAGGATCGGTCGAGGGCCTGGTATCGTTGAGAAAATGCTCCGCACCCAACGGAGCATTGATCGTTTGAAACGTCAATGGCGTCTGGTTGAAGTCGAAGCAGTCGGAGAAATCATCGGCCGGAGCGTCCGCATAACCCAGGTTAGGAAGCCCCCAGGTCTCCTCAATGAATTTGAGGACGCTGCCAAAGTCGTGCGTCTGGTGCGAAATATAACGCGCCTTGGCGTAGGGCGAGACCACAATCAGCGGCACGCGAAAACCGTATTCGTAGGAATTGATGACCTTCGGCGCCACGTGATCGTACCAGCCGCCCCAGTCGTCCCATGTGATGAAAATGGCCGTGTTGGCCCAGTACGGGCTGTTGCCGATGGCATTCACGATCGATGCGACCCACGACGGCCCCGAACCGTCGTTGGCTTGCGCGTGGTCCGAAGCCGCCCCATCGGGGATCACCCAGGTCACCTCCGCCAGCTGGTTGTTGGCAATGTCAGTCAACACCTGCGTCTGTGGGATACTCACGTTCTTCCAGTCGCTGCCGGTGCAGGCTAGCTTCCCATTTTGCATTTGCGGCTGGCACATGTGCTGGATGGCATCGGGCGCGGTCCAGATCGAACCCGGCGAGGGAGCGTAATATCGCCAACTGATCCCCTTGGCATCCAGCAGATCGGTCAACGTGGGGTGCTCAAAGCACGGGTAGATGTGCTGGGTTTCGTTTCCCTGAGGGTCAATCAGGAACGTGAAGGTTGTGGGCAACGCGATGCAGCCCGCGACGGAGTTGCGGCCGCTGATGTTCTCCGAAGCGAACAGGTCGCTGGTTGCCGTCGGCGCCGAAGTTCCCGCCAGAATGAACTGATGGGCAGGAAAGCTTGGTCCCTGGTTGGTCTGGAACATGCGATCGCCAAAGGTGTATTGTTCCGCCAGTTGAAAATACGGTTGCACCTCGGTCGGGTCCACGTACATGAATTGCGCGTTGGCGGGCGCGCAGTTTGGATTCTTAACCGGACAGCGGATTGGAACCCTGTCTGCCCCGTCCATCTTCCCGTTGTCGTACATCAGCAGAAACGCCCCGTGCGTGTGGGACAGGTCAAAGATGGTCGCCAGCGAAAACTTTTCCAGGGGAACGGGTTTGCCTTGCGAATTCGTTCCGGACTGGACAATATCCGCGCCTCGTTGCTGGTACAGCACGGGATCCTGGAAGAGATTGTCAGGCGTGCGATTCTCCTGGAAGATTACGACCACATGCTTAATGCTGCCTGGCGGCGGTGGCGTCGAGGTACTCTTACTCGCTCCGGAGCAACCGTTCAAGTTCAGTAACACTCCAGCCGTTACACCCAACGCAAGAAACGGGAAGAGGACACGAAATCGGGTCATCTCAAGACTTCTCCTGGCGGAGTCAGGGTTGCGTTGGTTTGTCGTCTATAGGAGCGAAACCCCGTGGGTCGCGGTTCCACTCGGCATGCTGCGAAGAATTTTCTTTTCCAAGGTGGACGAACGGGTTAAGCCTGCCTCCGGTTGGATGTGATGATACCTGCCTGCGTTGCTCTCTGAAAACTTGCCGGGCCCCACCAATCACAACGGGTGTCTGCGTTGTGATGTTTTCCTCAAGGAGGCTAGGCAATCTGCGCTAGCCTGTGGAACCCCATGGAACTCGATCGCGATGCGCCCCTACCCTCTTAAGTCCCACTCCTACTTGGAGATAGCAGTCTCCCGGGGTAACCTCACGCGGATTACCGACGTGTCGGGTAAGCGCCCCGGAGTGCTATTTACTTAGAGTCGAAATTCTCCTACCATCGATGGCAATCCCGCGTGCTGCACCTTCACTGGTGCAGCCCTTTCGTGGTTGGCACGGCATCCCCCACTGCAGGTGCCAGCTAGCGAGTGGCCACGGTTTCCGTCGATTGGACTTAGGGATAGTGGCAGTCGCTTCACGACAACTATGGCTCATTTAGCCCCGCTTTCGAATCAGGATCGTCTTCGTGTAGTAGCTGCCGACAGCACCGCGATGGGCACTCAGCTGCTCGTCGACGCGCTGGCGCGCGAGCCCCAGTTCGACATGATCGAATCGGCTTCGAGCGCTCCCGCTGTGCTCCAGTTGCTCAAGCGGGAAAAAGCACAGGTTGCGATCGTCAGCGCCGGACTGGGCAAGAACCACAATGGCGGCTACGATCTGGTGCGCGAGATCCGCTCCCACGCGCCGGAGACGCGGGTGATCATGCTGCTCGACATTTCGGAGCGCGCCTCGGTCATCGAGGCCTTCCGCGCCGGCGCACATGGTGTGTTCTGCCGCACCGAGCCCTTCCGCCTTCTGGCTAAGTGCATCGCGTGCGTGCACGAGGGACAGGTTTGGGCCAGCAGCAGCGAGTTGCACTTCCTGCTCGAGGCCCTGGCGCAGCCGGCCTTGCGCAGGCTGAGCGACTCACCGCTCTCGGCGCGCGAGACCGACGTGGTCCGCTGCGTCTCCGAGGGCCTTACCAACCGCGAGATTGCGCAGCGCCTCAAGCTCACCGAACACACGGTCAAGAACTATCTGTTCCGCATCTTCGACAAGCTGGGCGTCTCCAGCCGCGTGGAAGTCGTGCTCTATGCGTTAGGAAACGGAGATTCGCGGATCCCGCACGTGCCTAACAGCCGAAGGGCGCAGACGGAAGCCTCGAACCGCAAGTCGGCGCGGCCAGTTCCGCTTCCGGTCCGCAAAACTGCGACGTAGGGTTCCGGTCAGATCTCCGAAACTCAAATCATCAACTTGGATTTATGCGGGATGAAGGTCCTTCGGTTCGGGCCGCGGACGCGGACTCGCTCCGCTATTGCGGCAGCCGGAAGCTGAGCGCGACAGTGGTATGCACGCCGACAGCTCTTCCGTTCACCGTGCGCGGCTG
>Ga0116217_10006461_pt1 | contig 10172 bp, 8 predicted proteins | sample Sb_taG_6_FD_89697 | JGI IMG/M metagenome (GOLD analysis project Ga0116217, IMG submission 89697) | Peat soil microbial communities from Weissenstadt, Germany - Sb_50d_4_PS metaG | ecosystem: Environmental > Terrestrial > Soil > Wetlands > Peat | place: Germany: Weissenstadt | collected 2010-09-21 | reverse complement strand
CTTCGAGCCACGAATACAGATGAAACTCAACATCGTGCCCTGAAGGTGTGCCAAAAAAGAAGAAGGGAACTTCCACTGCGAAGGCCGCAGCCCCGATGGCCAGCAGCGGCGCCCAGCGCAACGACGCCACACGCACAGCTTTTTGAGGGCGAGCGTTTTCAGGACGATCGCTGTCCGGACGATCGTTCTCAGGGCGACGGCTCTCAGGACCCAAGTTCCCGGAGCTTTCGTGTCCACCTCGCGCGTTCAACGGACGCACCGTCGTGCCGATCTTTCCCAGATTCGCCCCTTGCCGCCAAGAGTTCGATTCGCGCCAACCGGAAAACCCGGCCTGGACTTAGCGGTCTAGATTTGGCGGTCTAGATTTAACCCAGATTTAACACGGCTGAAACCATCATGCAATGCAGTTCGACTACCGTACTCGCATTGGGGTGGAACAGACCAACGAAGATTGAAGGGCTCGTGTCAAAGACGGGGCCCGGGTCCTTCAAGTCTTCGGAAGTTCACCGCCGCCCAAGCCTCCCGTTCCCACGCGTTCCCGCCAGCTGCACCACCCGCTTGCATCTCTCCTGAAACATTATCTGCCCACGACCTGCCACGGGAGGCTTTCCCTCAGAGCGCATTGTAAGGATTAGTGCTGCCGGGGCCGCGGAAGATCAGCACAGGCGTGCGGGGACAATTGTCTGTGGAACTCTGCGGGCGGAATGACAGCTGGGCTGGAAAGCTAGACTGAGGTTTCTTGCGGGCTGCGTTGATGCTGCAGCTCAGAGAGAAAATCGTCCTGCTGCAAGGAAGTGCCACGACGCAGCAGTTCAAGCAAATGATCTTCCAGTTCTTCGCCGGATTCTTCCGCTTTCTTTTCCCCCGGTTCGAACTGGGCCAGGTCGGCAACCAGCGCGCGCGGAGAAATGCTCATCTCGATCATGGTCGCCGGACAACTGCGTAGAAAATTGATCAGCTCCCCGACCTGCGCCCGCTGCTCCGGCGTGCGGGAAGGGAATTCCACCCCCATGCCGTGTCCGGGATGAGCCACTCGCACCATGCCTTCGGTATGAACCTCAAGATTCTGCGCCTTCAGGCAAAGATCAACCAGAGCGCGCTCGGGAAACGGGGCGTCGGTTTGCACATAGCAGCCACCCAGGCTCAGGTCAGTCAACTTGCAATTGGGCACCGCTTCATTGGGGTCTGTGCTGGCCGTGCTGACCGCGGCTTTCAGCCAGGTCTTCAACTCAGTCGAAGCAGTCTCCGTCAAGTCCAGAAAATGAACTCCGGTTTGCCCGTTGGGATTTGCCCACGCCACCTGTCCGTTGGCGTCGATTTTCGGCCCGCCATCCGGCAACTCGAAATGGAAAGCCAGCAGCGCCCCCGCACTCTGGGGCTCCGCCGTCAGTACATCCATCCCACTCTCCGACACATCGAGCAGGATGCCATCCACTTTGCGTGTGTCGGGCAGCGTGATTTCCACTGCCGCCTGCACCGGAACCCGAACCGTCCGCCGCCGCTCCCGGCTCAACAGAGCCGCAGCCGCGCGCAGACCAGCCTTCGCCGCATCGTCGGAAAGCGGCTTGTACAGCACGAAGTGCGCCCCGCCACTCAGGATGTCGCGTACCTTCGCCGTATCGGCTACCAGGGCAATGCTTAAGGGTTCGGTGCCCAGTTTTTGCGCCTGCTGCAGCACGTCTTTCGACAACTCCGGATTGTCAAAATCCACAATCAGGGCGTCGAAGCGCTGCTGCTGGATGCGAGCCAGCGTGGTTTCGTGATCGCTGGAGCGGTCCATGGCAATGCCGAACGTGGGCAATACCCTGCCCAGAACGGAAGCCGCGTCGTCGTCGGTCGATACCAAAAGCGCCTGAAGGGTCATAAAGCGATCGGATCCCAAGACCTCGGGTGTTTAGGGCCAGCGCGGAGCTGCCGGCCGGGCTGCCTTGGAAGAAGCTGCACCAGCGGAACCAGCGCCCGCTTTAGCCGACATTGCATCCCCCAGAGTCGCTTCGTCCACTTCCGACAACACTCCGTTGTCGTCATCATCGTTCTCAGCCAGCAACGGCGCCACTTCGCGCAGCTTCTCCGCCGCCTGCTGGAGCATCTCGATCTGTTTGCCAAGTTGGGCGTATTTCGCCTGCTTTTGCCGCAGGACCTCATGGATATCTTTCATACAACCCCCTGTTGGCAATGTAAGGAGGCGGTGCCGCGCCGGTCAACGGTAATCCCCGCCCCCAGATTACCGGGGTAACGGATGGAACCGGCCCGAAGGATCGAGGCACGCCGTTTCAGGTCGACATCGCAGACAAGAAAAAACCCCGCCTTGCCAGGCGGGGCTTGAGTTCAGGAAGGTTGGAAACCGTTCAGATAGCTAGCTTGCGCCGGAGTAATCCCGCCACGGCAATCAGCCCGGTGCCCAAGAAAATGAGGCTGCTCGGCTCCGGAACCGGGGACGCGCTGATATTCGTGTCGCCGCTCGAAATCGTGGTGCTGCCGTTGAAGAAACCCTTGCCGGTATTGATCGTGAGCTGTACGGTCGCTCCGTACACCTTGACCCCGTTATACCAAGTGCCCGTAATAGAACCGGTTAGCGTGTAGTTGTGGGTTCCGTTGGCGAGGGTGACCAGCGTCCAGGTCACCGGTCCGTCGAAGGTTCCGCTAAAGATCGCGCCCGATGGGATGTGGTTCAAGCCGTTGCCGTCGATAACGAAACCGCTGCCTGAGCCGCCAGCGAATGTGCCGCCCTGCTGCAGTGCGGTCGCTCCGCCGCTGGTGACCGCCCCGGTCCAGAAGGAAACGCTGCCCAAGGCCCCCGTGACCAGCCCCATACCGTTTAGGCCGTTCACTGCAATCAATTCCGAGCCACTAAGGGTCAAGCCATCGCTGCTACCGGATAACGTGCCGCCGCTGTTCGTAAAGTCAACTGGACTAGGGGTACTGGCAAACGCTACCATCGGCAGCGCAAGGGCAAGCATTGCGATCCACAGAATCTTTTTCATTACAACACCCTCCTGAGTTTTCCCGGGGACACGTAACACAGAACCCCACGGCTCGTTGTGCACCTGAAGTGCCAAATCTTTCAGGAGATTAAATTATTGCAATATATAGACTTACTTTGACATTAACGACTCGCGTCTTAGACTGGAGTGCAAAGTCCTGCACATTCAAACATCCTTTTTGCGCGTGCCGTCAGCCCGTCAGCGAAGGCAGCTTGCCCGCCGATCCCACCAGGAAGATCGCCCCGACCACAATGCTATACGCGGACGTTAGCAGCGTCAGACCGCCCAAAGCATGAGGCCTGACCGCGCTTACCACCGACCCGAGCGCCCGCGAAAACGGATTCTGCGATCCTGCCGGAGACAGCCACGCCAGCACCTTGTCCGCGGAGAATAGTCCAGCAGCCACCCCGCACATCAGGGTGTTCATCACCAGCAGGCCGACAATGAACATTAACAAGCCCAATAGCCCTGCAGCCGTCCCGCCCAGATTTGCCGCCATCAGAAACAGCAGAATCTGCGTCGGCGTTTCCGCTCCCAGTCCATGAATCACGCCCACCAGAAACGTCGAACGCGTGCCATACCCATCCTTGAACACCTTCGGAGCTTCCACCCGGGTTCCACCAAAAATCCGGCTCAACCGCCAGTAGATCCATAACGCGGCGTTCGCCAGCAGTGTAATCCGCGTACGCGGGTGGGCGTGGCCGTGCGTCGATGAACCAAGAGACGATGGGCGGAAAAAGGTGCCCAACACGTAAAATCCCAGCACCAGAAGCGTGAGTCCGACCAGTCGTTCCGCCCAGCGATCGCTGGCCGCCGGCAACGCGATGCGAAACACCACCGCCGCCGACCCCAGCAAGGCCACGGTCGTCGCATGGCCCGCCACGTAGAGCAGGCCGTAGCGCATGGCGTCGCGCGCTTTCAACTGCACGCTGCTGATGTCGGAGATGGCCGCGATGTGGTCGTAATCCAGACCGTGCCGGAAACCCAGCACCGCAGCCGAGAGCAATGCCAGCCGTAGATTGACAGGGTCGACCACAGAGGAATCCACGCGGCAACTTCACTGGCGCATTCCCCCACGCCACTTGCCGGACTTGTAGGCTAGCACATTCTCGGCCACAAACCTGACGCTGTCGCCCAATCTTTCCGAGCCTGGCGTTTCGTGGCTAGTGTTTCAGGGATGGATCTTTCTTGGCTGAGTCCTTGGCTGAGTCGAACCTGGCTGAAACTTTTTCGGGAGGGTCTTTCTTAGAAGCTTCCACCTTAGACGCTTCTACTTTCGGAGGTTCTGCCTTGGCGGGCTCGGGCTTGACCGGCGTGGCTTTCTCCGGCGCCGGACCAATCAGTTCCCGCAGCCGCCGCGAGAGAATCGCAGCCAGTGACTGGTAAAAGCGGGAACCCAAATGCGGGAATAGCTCAAACACCGACTGCAGCGTCGGCCGGTCCAGGTAGTAGGCCTCGACCTCTTCCTTGGCGGTTACATTCGCCGTCGCCGGCAATTCGTCCAGAAACGAAATCTCGCCGCACGCCTCCCCGGGATGGATTACGTGCGTGCCCATCGACGGAATCTGCACCGCCGCCGTACCCTTCAGCAGCAGATACACCCCGTGGGTTCGTTTCCCCTGATGCACTAAGAGATCCCCCGGCTTGAACTTCAGCCGGGTCGCCTTATCGGCAATCAGTGCCCAATCGTTGGGCGTGAGATAGACCAATCCCCGCTTGGCGGCCGACAACACAGACACATCTTGCTGTTGATTTCCCTTCGACATGGCGCGCTAACCCGATATCCCGGCAGACATTCCGGTGGCGATTTGACAGATGACAACAGGGCTGGAGAGAGATTAGCAGAAAGAGCGCCGGAAAAACGCACAGCCGCATCTGCGAAGTCACCAAGATCAAGATAATGTGAAGCGGCGCGGTTGGCTGAGACGGGAGAAAAGAGGAATTGGTGCCCCTTGTTTGGTGCGCCTGAAGAGAGATTCGAACTTGGGGCGGTTCGCGGGCGTGAGCGGCAGCCGAAATCCCGAGCGAAGTCGGTCCACCGGTCTTACCGGTCGAAGCGCCGAAGGTTCAGGTCACCCGAGCCGCAGCCGCCGTCTAACTAACATTGTCAGGCCGATCAACCCCGTCCCCAAGAAGCTCAGTGTGCCGGGTTCCGGGACCGCGACGTTGCCGGTGCCGCTCTTGAGCGCGAGCGATCCTCCGGTGTAGGGATTCTGCGTTGTGAAGACCAAATTTATATTTCCACTATGTGGGTACTGGCCGCCAGTAGTGAAGGATTCGCTGAGCGTGTAGTTGCAGAGCGGGGAACAGACTTCTTGCCCCAGCGAGTTCATCGTCAATCCCTGAACCGTCCAACTTCCGCCCAGCAAGGTTCCCTTGAAACTGTAAGACATAGTGCCATTTCCGAGCTGCACGTCGATGGTGCCGCCTCGCCCGAAAAAAGCCCCAGTCTCAAAATCCCCAGAAAGCAGTGGCCCGGTCGTTAAGGAGAAGGAACCCGTTCCGGATTGATTGAGAAATTGATAGGAAAATGAACCGGTCACGCTCAGCACAGCGCTGGTTCCGGTCAGAGTGCCGCTTTCGGTCTCGATGCAGATTTGGTGAAATCCATTGTTGTTACTGTTGCACGCCGAATTAGCCATGGCGGCAGCGGGCAAGAACAAAATCGAAATCATCCCGACCAAAACGCCCTTTTCAACGCCGCTCCAGAAAGTAGTCGTGCGTGTCATAGCCGCCCCCCCAAGTGCGGCACTTTACCATCGCGGGCAGTCCGTGTCATCGGTGAAGGAGATATTCTCGGGGGGACCCCGCGTTCTTTCGGCACCCCGCCGGCTAGAAACGCAGCCCAAAGGAACGGTTTAACGGCGCCGTCTCATGCGAACGGAAGATGGTGCGCCCTGAGAGATTCGAACTCCCGACCTACTGGTTCGTAGCCAGTCGCTCTATCCAACTGAGCTAAGGGCGCAATTTGGGTTGGCAGCCACAGCCGCCCGTTGATTCTAACGAATTACGATTGTAGCGTATACGATCGTGACGAATCACAGTTGGAACGAACTCCAATTATAGCGAAGAATCGTTTGCTTGAAAAACGGACCCGGTGCTCAATTCTGCGCTGAGGACTTTTGTTGGTTGATCTTGTCACACCAGCCCTTGGCGCCACGAATTTCCCGCAGCCTTTGCTTGGCCCTGCGGTTGCCGAAAGCGCTCCGAAGTAATTCTTTCCCGGACCCGCGCAATTCCTACCCGGACAATCACCCAGGCAGCTCCTGTTTTGAATGGTTTACGGATGGCAAGCGGTTTGCACTATCTCGGAACAGACGAAGTGGCGCGCAACGGGGTGCTTCAGAGAATAACTTCGGCCAGAGGTTTTCTGTGAGCACCCCTTGCTCTTCCTCCGATCGCCCAACAGCCCTCCCCGCTGTAACGCTTCGCAAAATGCGCGCGAGCCTTAGACCTGCAAGAAATCAACGTCAAATTCTTCACCAAAGAGGACACAGGGTCTCACGGAGTAATTCCTCTGCGTCCCCTGTGGTAAAGCTTTCCCCCCGGTCCCTCAGGCGAGCGCGACCGGCTCCCGCACGTCGATCCCGGCATTTCGCAGTAGCTTTGCGACCGCATTCTGTTTCATGCGCGAGGCATCGAATTCCACCCGCACCGTGCGCTCCTTCGCGTTGAACTGCACTCGCCGGATGCCGTACACCTCGCGCATCGTGTCAATCGCCCGCATTTCATTCTCGCCAGGAATCGCTCCGTAGTTGAAAACCACTTCGAGATAGGTCATGGATTCAGCCCTTCGGTCTTCGATAGGATTATGAATGAAGATGAATCGCCCCCCCGGCCTTTTCGCCGGATCAGTCCAATATACATTCTGTTCCCGCCCTCCTCTCGCAAAACTCGACAAATCTCTACATTCGCGGATCGGCCCTGCGGCCTATACTGTCCGCAGTTGATCCTGCACCAGGAAGAACTGGCCCCGATACCACTCTCCAGCCGGCGCAGTATCAGCGGGAGGAACGTTCATGAAGGCACCTCTGCTCCTGTTCGCAACTTTCCTGTTTGCAACTTTCGCATTCGCTCAAGAGCAATCGCCCATCGCCGCCGTCGAAGCCGCTTGCGGCCCAAAGGATGTCCAGTTCGAAACGCAGGCTGCCCCGAGCCAGCCCAGCACTCAGCCCGAGGCCGGTAAAAGCCTAGTTTATGTCGTGGAAGTTTTCGACAGGGCCGTCGGTCAACTCAGCCGCCCGACGTTGCGTGTTGGCGTCGATGGAAAGTGGGTCGGCGCCGACAAAGGGAACTCCTATATTTCTTTCTCGATCGAGCCCGGTCAGCACCATCTCTGCGCTAACTGGCAATCGCACTGGAAGCGATTTTCCAATGAAGAAGCCTTCAACGGTTTCACTGCCGACCCGGGAAAGATCTACTACTTCCGCGCCCGAATCAATGAAATCGGCGGCTCCGGCGGAGCCTCCAACTTCTCCTTGGACCTGGAACCGCTGAACGTGGACGAAGGCAAGTACCTGGTTGCCTCATCCGCCATGAGCACCTCCCAGCCCAAAAAATAGCACCGGCCAAAGGAAGACTGAGCTCTAATACCGGTAATACCGGATACGCTTACTCGGACACTGCGTATCGGGTATTCTTTTTTATACTTGGCCACGTTGCTACTTGGCCACCGATCGTCCGAACTCGCGCATGACAGGCTCGAACCCTACTCCAGCACTTGAACGCGACCCCGTCTGCGGGATGAACGTGAATCCGGCAACGACCAAGCATATCCACGAGCACGCCGGAAAGAACTACTACTTCTGCTGCGCCGGTTGTGGAGAAAAGTTCAAAGCGAATCCTCAGGGATATCTGAACCCGCCCGCTCCCAAGTCGTCGTCGCCACTGGTAATGCTCGGGATGCCCGCGCCGAAGCCCGCCGCAGCCGCGAGCGCGCATGGAATCGCAATCGGTCCAGCACCTGGAACCGTTTTGAAGCCCGAGGTCCAGGGTCCGAAATCTGGACCGAGGTCAGAGGTCGAAAGCCGAAAGCCAGAAGCCGAAAGCCGGCCTGCCTACGTCTGCCCCATGTGCCCCGAAGTCCGCGAATCGAAGCCCGGAGCGTGTCCTTCCTGCGGCATGGCCCTCGAACGCGACGTTCCTATCGCCTCGACCCGCACCGAATACACCTGCCCCATGCATCCGGAAATCGTGCGGGGCCAGCCCGGATCGTGCCCCATCTGCGGTATGGCGCTCGATCCGCGCACCGTCACCGCCGACACTGGAGAGAATCCCGAACTCGTCGACATGACGCGCCGCTTCTGGGTCGGCGTGGTGCTCACCGTGCCCCTTCTCGCCATTGCGATGGGCAGCATGCTCTGGCCAAGCGTGTTCATGGGCGGAATTTCCATCACGCGTGGCGATCATGCCGTCGAAACGCCATGGAGCGCGATCCTCCCCTGGCTTGAGTTCGCGCTCTCGACTCCTGTGGTCCTGTGGTGCGGCCTGCCATTCTTCCAGCGTTTCTGGACGTCGCTGGTCAACCGCAGCCCGAACATGTTTACGCTGATCGGCCTCGGCACCGGCGTCGCGTACGTCTATAGCGTGGTGGCAACCTTCGCCCCCGGAATCTTCCCCGCGTCTCTGCGCGGCATGGGCGGCGGATATCCCGACGTCTACTTCGAAGCGGCCGCCGCCATCACCACGCTCGTTCTGCTAGGCCAGGTCATGGAACTCCGCGCCCGCAGCCGCACCAGCGCCGCCATCCGCGCGCTGCTGCATCTCAGTCCGAAAACGGCGCGCCTCGTCACCGGCGGCGAAGTAAACGAAAAAGCTGGCGAGGTTACAGAAAAAGACATTCCGCTCGAACACGTGAAGCCCGGCGACCGCCTCCGCGTCCGTCCCGGAGAGAGCGTTCCCGTCGATGGCATCGTGCTCGAAGGCCGCAGTTCGGTCGACGAGTCGATGATCACCGGCGAATCGGTTCCCGTCGAAAAATCTCCCGCGAGCCAGGTAATTGGCGCAACTATCAATGCGACCGGGTCGTTCATCATGCGTGCCGAACGCGTTGGCGCTGAAACTTTGCTGGCGCGAATCGTGCAGATGGTGGGCCAGGCGCAGCGCAGCCGCGCTCCCATTCAGCGCCTCGCCGATCGCGTCGCCGCCTGGTTCGTTCCCACGGTCGTGGCCGTGGCTGCCGTTACTTTCGCCGCATGGTTCCTGATCGGTCCGCAGCCCCGCCTGGCCCAGGCGCTGGTGAACGCCGTCGCAGTGCTCATCATCGCCTGCCCCTGCGCCCTCGGCCTCGCCACACCCATGGCGATTATGGTGGGCACCGGCCGCGGCGCCAGCGCCGGAGTCCTGATCCGAAATGCCGAAGCCCTCGAGACCATGGAGAAAGTCGACACTTTAGTCGTCGACAAAACCGGCACTCTCACCGAAGGCAAGCCCAAACTCGTGGGATCTTCAGCTGTCGGCGCTTGTCCACAATCCGCAGGCGATGCTGAGGAAGTTCTGCGCCTCGCTGCCAGTCTTGAGCGCGGCAGCGAGCATCCTTACGGCGCAGCCATCGTCGAGGCCGCGCTCGAACGCAACTTAAAGCTCTCGCAGCCCACCGACTTCACCAATGTGCCCGGGAAGGGAATTCAGGGTCTCGTCGATGGAAAGCGTGTCGCGGTTGGCAATGCCGCCCTCATGGTCGATGCCGGAGCACTGGCCAGCACCTCCGACTCGGTGTTGCACGCGAAGGCACCGCAGGGTACCAGCATCAGTGTGGCCATTGAAGGCCGCTACGCCGGAACTCTCACGGTTGCCGATCCTCTGAAGTCATCGACTGCGGCCGCTATTCGCGAGCTGCGAAATCTCGGACTCCGCGTGGTGATGATCACCGGCGACAACCAGACCACAGCGACTCAGATTGCGCAGGCCATCGGCATCACCGAGTTCGAAGCCGAAGTCCGGCCCGAAGGCAAACTCGAAGTCATCCGCAAACTGCAAAAACAGGGAAGAGTCGTAGCCATGGCCGGAGACGGCATCAACGACGCACCCGCGCTCGCGCAAGCCGACGTCGGCATCGCCATGGGCACGGGCACCGACGTCGCGATGGAAAGCGGCGGTATCACACTGGTCAAAGGCGATCTCACCGGAATTCTTCGCGCCCGCAAGCTCAGCCAGGCGACCATGCGCAACATCCGTGAGAATCTATTT
>Ga0116217_10006460_pt1 | contig 10173 bp, 8 predicted proteins | sample Sb_taG_6_FD_89697 | JGI IMG/M metagenome (GOLD analysis project Ga0116217, IMG submission 89697) | Peat soil microbial communities from Weissenstadt, Germany - Sb_50d_4_PS metaG | ecosystem: Environmental > Terrestrial > Soil > Wetlands > Peat | place: Germany: Weissenstadt | collected 2010-09-21 | reverse complement strand
TGCACCGGTGCCCGAGCTCCCGATCACATCGAGGGGGCCCGCGACCGGGAAAGCGGCGACCGGAAGGCCGGAGGCCAGCGCCTCGAGCAGCACGAGCCCGAAGGTATCGGTGCGGCTCGGGAAGACGAAGACGTCGCTCGCGGCATAGTGGCGCGCAAGCGCCTCGCCGCCGAGCGCGCCCGCGAAGACAACGCTTGGGTATCTGCGCTTGAGCTCGGGCAAAAGCGGGCCCCCGCCCACCAAGAGCTTGGTGCCCGGTAGCGGCAGGGCGAGGAAGGCCTCAAGGTTCTTCTCGACAGCGACGCGCCCGACGGAGAGCCAGATCGGTCGCTCGAGATGAGCGAGCATGCCCTTCCCGCGCGGGCGGAAGAGCGTCGTGTCCACGCCGCGCGTCCACGGCAGGATGTTGCGGAAGCCGCGCGCGGCGAGCTCGCGCCGCACGATTTCGCTCGCCACCATCATGCCGGTCCCCGCATTGTGGAAGCGTCGCAGCCAGGCATAGAGCCAGGCGGTCGGCACGCGAAAGCGCGCATTCACATATTCGGGGAATCGGGTGTGGAACGAGGTGGTGAAGCCGCGGTCGCGCTCGAGGCAGACGCGCCGCGCGGCGATCCCAAGCGGCCCCTCGGTCGCGATATGGATGGCCTCGGCGCCGAAGCCGTCGAATGCGGCGGCGATCCGGCGCTTGGGGAACAAGCCGAGGCGGACCTCCGGATAGCTGGGGCAGGGGAGCGTGCGGAAGCGCTCGGGTGTTATGAGCTCGACAAGATGGCCCCGACGGCGGAGGTGGGCCGCGAGCATCTCGAGCGTGCGGACGACGCCGTTCACCTGCGGGTACCAGGCGTCGCTCACCACGAGCACGCGCATCACTCCGCCGCCTCGAAGAGGGTCGATTTTTGCTCCTCGGCCCAGTGGATGATCTCGAGCCTGCCCGTGGGATGCTCGACGAGGGCGGTGCAGCTCTCCACCCAATCGCCGTCGTTGCAATAGAGAATGCCGTCGATCATGCGCATCTCCGCCTTGTGGATGTGGCCGCAGATGACGCCGTCGGCACCCCGCTTGCGCGCCTCGGCAGCCACCGCCTCCTCGTAGTTCGAGACGTACTCGACGGCGTTCTTGACCTTGTTCTTGAGGTAGGCGGAGAGCGACCAATAGGGATAGCCGAGGCGGCGGCGGGCGAAGTTGAACCAGCGGTTGAGCGAGAGGCAGAGGTTGTAGGCCCAGTCGCCGAGAAGTGCCAGCCACCTCGCGTATTTGACGACGCCGTCGAACATGTCGCCGTGCAGGACGAGAAGCCGCCTGCCGTCGGCGGTCTCGTGGAAGTGATGCTCCAGCACCTGGATGCCGCCGAGCACGACCCCGAAATAGCCGCGCAGCGCCTCGTCGTGGTTGCCGGGAACGTAGATCACCTTGGTGCCCTTGCGCGCCTTGCGAAGGATCTTCTGAATCACGTCGTTGTGCGTCTGCGCCCAATACCAGGAGCGCCTGAGGCGCCAGCCGTCGACGATGTCGCCGACGAGGTAGAGGTGCTCGGACTCGTTGTGCTTGAGGAAATCGAGCAGGAACTCGGCCTGGCAGCCGCGCGTGCCGAGATGGATATCGGATATCCAGATGGTGCGGTAGCGATTCACTCCATTCATCCGCGCGCCGAAGCCGGCAAGGAGGCGATGCCTTTCCGTGCGCGGAAGCTAATGCAACATTTGGGGAATTTCAAGAATAAACCTACAACAGCTGCGATATTATTTGTCATATATATGACACTTAAATGTAACTTCACAAACTTCTTCGAGCACTTTAATAAATCCGCAACAGAAATTTAGCGAAATTCGGCGAGGCCTCCCCTGAACGCTCCCGATCGTCCTTCGAGGCCGCGGCGCCTCCTGGTCATCTACAACCCGGCGGCGGGCTGGCACCGGCGGCGGCGCTTTGCGCGCGTGCTGGCGCGCCTCGCACGGCTCGGCTGCGCGCTCTCCGTTCGCGAGACGGCGGCACAGGGCGACGCCGAGGCCTTCGCGCGCGCGGCCGATGCCGCGGCTGTCGACCTCGTGGTGGCCGCGGGCGGCGACGGCACGATCAACGAGGTGATCAACGGCCTCGCGCAAAGTTCGGTTCCGCTTGCAATCCTGCCGCTCGGCACCGCGAACGTGCTCGCTGCCGAGATCGGTCTCGCAGGGTCGGCGCGCGCGATCGCCGAGACGATCGCCTTTCACCTGCCGCGCCCGGTCTTTCTCGGCAGCGCCAACGGCCGGCGCTTCGCGCTCATGGCCGGCGTCGGCTTCGACGCGCGCGTTATCGGAGCGCTCGACCTGCGCCTCAAGCGGGCGCTTGGCAAGTTCGCCTACGCGCTCACCGCACTCTCGCAGCTCGTCGGCTATCGCGCGCGGCGCTATCAGGTCGAGATCGACGGCAAGCATTTCACCGCAGCCGCCCTCGTGATCGCCAAGGGCCATTACTGCGGCGGCCGCTTCGTCGTCGCACCCGACGCCCGCCTCGACGAGCCGCGCCTTCACGTGGCACTTTTCGAGCGCGCCGGGCGCTGGAACCTTCTGCGCTATGCCTGGGGGCTCATCGCCGGCCGCATGGACCGCCTGGCCGACGTGCGCGTGCTGCCGGCAAGCTCGGTCACCGTCGAGGGCGAGCCCGGCGAGGCGGTGCAGGCGGACGGCGATCTCGTGGCGGCCCTCCCGCTCGCGGTCACGCTCGCGAAAGAGCCGCTCGCACTGGTGAGAGCAGGTTAGGGCTCCTTGCCAGGTGCCGCTCGTGCTACCGTCGCTCCCGATTGGCGCAGCGAGGAGGTGCCGAGCGGATGGCGGCCGAGACATTCACGATCAGCGTGCCCGACGCGGTGCTCGATGATCTCAAGCGGCGGCTCGCCGCCACGCGCTGGCCCGACGAGATCGCGAACGCCGGCTGGGAGCGCGGTACGAATCTCGCTTATTTGCGCGCCCTCGTGGCTTATTGGCAGAACGGGTACGACTGGCGCAGGCAGGAGGCGGCCCTCAACCGCCTGCCCCAGTACCGTATCGAGCTCGACGGCTTGCGCATCCATTTCGTGCATGTGCGCGGGAAGGGAGCGAGGCCGCTCCCCCTCATCATCAGCCACGGCTGGCCGGGAAGCTTCGTCGAGATGGCGAGGCTCATCCCGCTCCTTGCCGATCCGGCGGCGCACGGCGGCAGTGCCGAGGACGCCTTCGACGTGGTGGTGCCGTCGCTGCCGGGCTACGGCTTCTCCGACCGCCCGCTCAGCCCCGGCATGAACCCGAACGCCATCGCCCGACTATGGGTGCTGCTGATGAGCGAGCTCGGCTACGCGCGTTTCGCCGCCCAGGGCGGGGATTGGGGCTCCGCGATCTCGAGCGCGCTTGGTCTCGATCACCCAACACGCCTCGTCGGCATCCATCTCAACCACATCGCCGGCCGCTTTCTCCTGGGCGGCACGCTCAACGAGCCGCAGCAGGACGAGGTGGCCCGGCGCTATGTCGCGGAGCTGCGCGCCTGGTGGGAGACGGAGGGCGGCTACAACCATCTCCAGTCGACCAAGCCGCAAACGCTCGGCTACGGCCTCAACGATTCGCCGGTTGGACTCGCGGCCTGGATCATCGAGAAGTTCCGCACCTGGAGCGATTGCGAGGGCGACCCCGAGTGCCTTTTCAGCCGCGACGAGCTCCTCAACAACGTGATGATCTACTGGGTGAGCGGGACGATCACCGCTTCCACGCGGCTCTATTACGAATCACGCGCCCAGCCGCTTCGCCTCTCGCCCGCGAGCCGCGTCACGCCGCCCGTCGCGGTAGCGCTCTTCCCCAAGGAGATCCCCATCCCGCCGCGCGCCCTCGCCGAGCGCGGCTACAACATCCAGCGCTGGACGGTCATGCCCAAAGGCGGCCATTTCGCCGCCATGGAGCAGCCCGAGCTCTTGGCGCAGGACATCCGCGAATTCTTTCGCGCGCTGCGGTGAATGCTCCTCTCCTCCTTCAGGAGGAGAGGAAGGGGCCCATCGCGTAGCGATGGGAAGATGAGGAGGCGCCTCCTCACCCAACCCTCTCCTCCTGAAGGAGGAGAGGGCAAAGTTCACGCCCCCGCGATGGTCATCTCGGCGATGCGCAGCGTGGGCGCGTTGGTGCCGTAGCGGAAGACGAGGTCGTCGGCCGCCGTGAGGGCCAGGTACATGTCCTTGAGGTTGCCCGCGATGGTGATCTCGCTCACCGGATAGGCGAGCTCTCCCGCCTCGATCCAGAAGCCGGCGGCACCCCGGCTGTAGTCGCCGGTGACGCCGTTGACGCCGAAGCCGATGAGCTCGGTGACGTAGAGACCGCGTCCGGTCTCCTTGATGAGCGCCTCGGGCGAAAGGGCGCCGGGCTCGAGATAAAGATTGGTGGGGGCCGGCTCGGGCGGGGCCGAGGTGCCGCGCGCGGCGTGGCCCGTGGTCTCGAGCCCGAGCCGGCGCGCGGTGCGCAGGTCGAGGAGCCAGCTCAAGAGCACGCCGTCCTCGACCAGCTGGCGCCGCTCGGCGGCGATCCCCTCGCCGTCGAAGGGCCGCGAGCGCAGCCCGCGCGCGCGCAAAGGGTCGTCGGTGACGCGGCTGCCGGGCGGCAGGACGCGGGTGTTGAGCCGGTCCTTGAGGAAGCTCGTGCCGCGGGCAATGGCGCTGCCGTTGATCGCGGAGGCGAGGTGGCTCAAGAGCCCGTTCGAGACACGCGGGTCGTAGACGACGGGGGCCTTGGTCGTCTTGAGCTTCTTGGGATTGAGCCGCTTGACCGCCTTCTCGCCCGCGCGCCGGCCCACCTCCTCGGGCGCCTCGAGGTCGGCGCCGTTGACCGCGGTCGCGAAGTCGTAGTCGCGCTCCATCGCGGTACCTTCCCCCGCCAGCACGGCCACGCCGACCGAGTGGTGCGAGCGCCGGTAGCTCCCGGCAAAGCCGTTCGTCGCCGCGAGCGTCACGCGCCCGAGCGACCAGCCGGCTTCAGCACCCTCGGAGTTGGTGATCCCCTTGACCGCGCGCGCGGCCTCCTCGCAGGCGCGCGCGCGCGCTATGAGAGTCTCGGGTGCCGGCTCCGCCGCGTCGCAGATGTCGAGGACGGGGATATCGCGCAAAATGCGCTCCTCGGGTGCCAGGCCGCAAAAGGGATCCTCGGGTACTGCGCGCGCCATGGCGATGGCGCGCTCGACGAGCTCGGCGAGCGCCTTCTCGTCCTGGTCGGTCGAGGAGACGATCGCCTGGCGCCGCCCGATGAGCACCCTCAAGCCGAGGTCGCGGCTCTCCGCGCGCTCGAGCTTCTCGACGTTGCCCAGGCGCTGGGCGTGGCTCAAGGAGGCGCTCTCTACGTAGAGCGCATCGGCCGCATCCGCACCCGCGCGCTTGGCGCGCGCGAGGAGGTTCGTCAGCAGGTCCAGGGCCTTTTGGCCGTCGCGCTCGCTTTGCGGCATGGCAGCTCCAATCGGTAGTCGGGGGCAGGTCATTGCGAGGAGGCGAAGCCGACGAAGCAATCCAGGATGGCCTAGCAAGCTCTGGATTGCTTCGCCTTCGGCTCGCAATGACGTAATCGGCGTGGGCGCGATCACTCCCTGAGATAAGCGATGCCTGCCCTTATTTCCAGATCGGCTTGCCCGAGCCCGGCAGGCCGAGGCTCGGCCATTTGCGCGTGACCTCCTCGATGACGGCGTCGGACATGCGGATCTTGCGGCCCCACTCGCGCTTGGTCTCGGGGGGCCATTTGTTGGTGGCATCGAGGCCGATCTTGGAGCCGAGGCCCGGCTCGGGCGAGGCGAAGTCGAGGTAGTCGATCGGCGTGTTCTCGACAAGCGTGATGTCGCGCGCCGGGTCCATGCGCGTGGCGACCGCCCACATGACGTCCTTCCAATCGCGCGCGTCGATGTCGTCGTCCACCACGATCACCCACTTGGTGTAGGTGAACTGCCGCAAATAGGACCACACCCCCATCATCAGGCGCTTGGCGTGCCCGGGATAGGCCTTGCGCATGGCGAGGACGGCGATGCGGTAGGAGCAGCCCTCGGGCGGCAGCCAGAAATCGACGATCTCGGGGAACTGCTGGCGCAGGAGGGGGAGGAAGACCTCGTTCAGCGCCTCGCCGAGGACCGAGGGCTCGTCCGGCGGGCGTCCCGTGAAGGTCGAGAGATAGATGGGATCGCGGCGCATGGTGATGGCGCTCACGGTGAAGACGGGGAAGCGGTCGACCGCGTTGTAATAGCCGGTATGGTCGCCAAAGGGCCCCTCCTCCCCATAGGCCTCGCGCGAGACGTGACCCTCGAGCACGATCTCGGCCGTGGCCGGCACCTTGAGCGGGACCGTGCGGCATTCGACGAGCTCGACCTTCTGGCCGCGCAAGAGACCGGCGAACTGGTACTCGCTGAGCGTGTCGGGCACCGGCGTCACGGCGGCGAGGATGGTGCCGGGATCGGCGCCGATCACGACGGCGGCGGGCAGCGCCTCGGCGCGCTCGGCACTCCAGCGCGCGTGATGCTGGGCCCCGCCCCGGTGCTTGAGCCAGCGCATGAGCGTGCTGTTCCGCCCGGTGATCTGCATGCGGTAGATGCCGAGGTTGTAGTCGTCCTCGCGGCGTTTGCCCGGACCCTTGGTGACCACCAGCGGCCAGGTAATGAGAGGTGCCGGCTCGCCCGGCCAGCAGGTCTGCGCGGGCAAGCGCGCGAGATCGACGCTCTCGCCTTCCAGCACCACCGCCTGGCACGGCGCAGCGGAAACCGTCCTCGGCTTCATCGCCATGACCTTGCGCAGGAGCGGCAATAGCCCGAGCGCCTCGCGCCAGCCGCCGGGCGGCTCGGGCTGGCGCAGGAAGGCGAGCGTCTCGCCGAGCTCCCTAAGCTCGCTCGCGACGCGGTCCATGCCCCAGGCGACCCGCTCGACCGTGCCGAAGAGATTGACCAGGACCGGCATGTCGTAGCGCCGGCCGTCCGTGCCGACCACGTTCTCGAAGAGCACGGCCGGTCCGCGCTCGGCCAGAAGGCGGGTCTGGATCTCGGTCATCTCGAGCACGGGCGAGACCGCTGCGGCGACGCGCACGAGGCGGCCCTCGCGCTCGAGCCGCGCCATGAAGTCACGGAGGGAGCCGTAGGGCATGGCCGACTATTGCCATCGCCCTTTCGCGCGACAGTCACCGCCACTCCAACCCTCCCCCTCAAGGGGGGAGGGGGAAATTAGTGAGCGTGCGAACGTCTTTCCCTCCCCCCTTGAGGGGGAGGGTTGGGAGGGGGGTGTGGGATAACTGCGGAAGTCCATCCTTGCGCGCTCGAGGGATAGAATGATGCCGTTCAGACTGCCGTTGCGAAGATACCCCATGGCCGTCGCTCCGGCCATGGCCTTCGTGCGTGCGCGCCGGCCTCAGCGTGCCTCGAGGCGGTAGATCGCGACCTCACGGCGCTCGCGATCCTCGAGTTCGCGCGTGGTCGCGACGCTATAGCGGGCGAGCTCGACGAGGCCCGCTTGCGGCAGGTAGGCGCGCCCTGGATCGCCGAGGAGTACGAGCGCACCCTCCCTCGCCGCGGCCGCGAGCCAGGCCGCGACCCGCTCCGCCATCGGCCGCTCGTAGCAGACATCGCCCGCGAGGATGACGTCCCAGCCGCGCGCCGGGCTTTCAGTCAGATCCTCGCTCAAGGAGGAGAGCGTGACACCGTTCTCGGCCGCGTTGAGCGCCAAGGCGGCCAGTGCCAACGGATCGAGCTCGGACGCCGTGACCTGCCGCGCGCCCGCCAGCACGGCCGCGATGCCGGCAATGCCCGAGCCCGCCGCGAAGTCGAGGACCCGCCTGCCGCGCACGGACTGCGGTCGGTCGAGCACGTAGCGCGCGAGCGCTTGGCCGCCCACCCAGGCAAAGGCCCAATAGGGCGGCGCCACCCCCCGCACCTCGAGCGAAACCTCGGTCGCCTGCCACAAGGGCGTGATCTCGCTCGCGAGATGGAGCCTGATCTCGGGCAGAAGTGGGGTGGAGGCAACGACGGTGTGCGCGCGCACGAAGGCGAGTGCCGCCTCGCGCGAGAAGGGCCTCACCACCCCGCCGAGGCGCGGCCGGCGGCGACCGCGCCCAGCACCAGCCAGCCGAAGAGGCGGTTCGACTTGAATTTAGCCAGGCAATCATCGGGATCGTCCAGATCGATGGCCGCGACCTGCCAGAGGAGCTGGAGCCCGCCCGCCAGGAGGCCGAGATAGAAAAGCGGGCCGATCCCGAGGGCCGCTCCGCTCGCCGCGAGGAGCGCCAGTGCAACGCCATAGAAGCCGTAGAGCCAGGGGCCCGAGCGGGCGCCGAGCTTGAGCGCCGTCGACTTGAGGCCGAGGAGCGCGTCGTCCTCCTTGTCCTGGTGGGCGTAAATGGTGTCGTAGCCGAGCGTCCAGGCAATGCCCGCGAGATAGAGAAGGAGGGGAGCTGCCGAGAGCGAGCCCTTGATCGCCGCCCAGCCGAGCATGGCCCCCCAATTGAAGGCAAGCCCGAGCACGAATTGCGGCCAGTAGGTGATGCGCTTCATGAGCGGATAGGCGAAGACGACGACGAGGGAGGTGCAGCCAAGCTCGATCGCAAAGCGGTTGAAGCTCGCCAGTATGAGAAAGCCGGCGAGAAGCTGGAGGGCGAGGAAGACGAAGGCCTGCCAGAGCTTCACCTGGCCGCTCGGAAGCGGCCGCGTGCGCGTGCGCGCGACGCGGCCGTCGTACTCGCGGTCGGTGATGTCGTTCCAGGTGCAGCCGGCCCCGCGCATGATCAAGGCGCCCAGCCCGAAGAGGACGAAATAAACGAGGTCGTGCCAGCCTTCCCAGGCAAGCGCCAGGCTCCACCAGCACGGAAAGAGGAGGAGCCATGTCCCGATCGGCCGGTCGAGCCGCATGAGTCGCGCATAGGGGCGCGCCGGGGCGGAGAGCCAGCGGTCGATCCAGTTGCCGCTGTAGATGTCGGTGCCGTCGCTCGCCAGTGTTTTGAAGGATGGCGCCATGCGCTAATCTTGCCCGTACTCGCGCGTCACCTCAAGCGCCGAGCCATGGCATCGCCGCGAGGGCACGGTAGCGCCTGTCTCGGCGGCCAGGGCGGCAGGGAGCGGCATGTCGGTGAGAGAGGCCCGGATCAGACTCTTCGTCGCAAACGAGCTCGCCGCGGGGGCCGTGGTCGGTCTTTCGCCCGAGCAGGCCCATTATCTCAAGAGCGTCATGCGGACGGCCGTGGGTACGCCGCTTCTCCTCTTCAACGGCTCGCAAGGGGAATGGCGCGCGCGGCTCGAGGCGCTCGGCAAGGGCTGGGCCTCTTGCGCGGTCGAGGCCGAGACGCGCCCACAGGTAGTGGAGCCCGATCTCTGGCTCGTCTTCGCGCCGGTCAAGCGCGCGCGCATCGATTTCGTGGCGCAGAAGGCGACCGAGCTCGGCGCCTCGGCCCTCTGGCCCGTCTTCACCCGCCATACCGCGGTCACCCGCGTCAATGCCGAGCGCCTGCGCGCCAACGCGGTCGAGGCGGCCGAGCAATGCGAGCGGCTCACGGTGCCGCGCATCTTCGAGCCGGCAGCACTCGAGGCCGTGATCGCCGGCTGGCCCGCAGAGCGGCGCATCCTCCTCTGCGACGAGCGCGGCGGCGGGCTTGCGATCGGGGAGGCGCTCGCCGGGGCGGCGGCCGAGCCCAAGCCTTGGGCGGTCATGGTCGGCCCCGAAGGTGGATTCTCGAGCGACGAGCTTGACCGCTTGCGAAATTTACCCATTGTTAAACGCGTCAGTCTGGGGCCGCGCCTGCTCCGGGCCGACACCGCCGCACTGGCAGCGCTCGCCTGCTGGCAAGCGATTGTCGGCGACTGGCGCGGCGTTCCCTGACGAACGTCCGCTTAAGACCGATCCCACAACGGCATAAGGCAAAGGTCGCGCATGTCCGGACCGCCCAAAGCGAGCGGCGAGCCCATCGAGAGCAAGGCGCAGCTCGTAGAGTACATCGCCGAGGGGTGCAAGCCCGAGGCACTTTGGCGGATCGGCACCGAGCACGAGAAGTTCACCTTCCATTTCGGCACCCTCAAGCCCCTTGCCTACGCCGAGCCGGGTGGGGTAAGGGATCTGCTCTCGGCACTCAAGGATCGCTTCGGCTGGGATCCCGTCTACGAGGGCGAGAACTTGATCGCGCTCGCCAAGGGCCAATGCACGATCACGCTCGAGCCGGGCGGCCAGCTCGAGCTCTCGGG
>Ga0116217_10006459_pt1 | contig 10174 bp, 9 predicted proteins | sample Sb_taG_6_FD_89697 | JGI IMG/M metagenome (GOLD analysis project Ga0116217, IMG submission 89697) | Peat soil microbial communities from Weissenstadt, Germany - Sb_50d_4_PS metaG | ecosystem: Environmental > Terrestrial > Soil > Wetlands > Peat | place: Germany: Weissenstadt | collected 2010-09-21 | reverse complement strand
ATGCCGCAGCCGTAGAGCAGTTCGAAGAGCAGACGATCGCGCTCGGGAAACGATGCCACCTCGGGCATTTTGCCGTCGAGCATGTTGTTCATTTCTTCGATGGTGGGGACGCGCGGCAGTTTCTTGGGCAGCCTTGGCGTCGAAACCAGCTTGGCCGGATTCTGCTCGACCACTCCTTCTTGGGCCAGCCAGCGATAGAGCGAGCGCACAGCGGCCAGGGCGCGGGCTACGGAAGTCTTGCTCAATCCTTTGTCGTAGAGATGCGAGAGGAAGCCGCGGATGGCGATGTGATCGATCGTCTTCCAATTCAAGGCGCGCGAACCGATATAGGCGGCGAAGGTGTCGAGGTCTCCGGTGTAAGCCTTGATGGTGTGGGCCGAGGCGTTGCGCTCGCGCAAGTGGCGCAGGAAGTCGTCGGTGGCGCGCTCGACGATCGTTCGGCCGACAATGGTGCGCGGTTGCTTGCGGTCTAGCGTCATCGAGTGCTCGTCATCCAGTTTTTGCTTTCGCCCGCGGGTGATGCTTCGTGTACACGCTCTTCAGCCGGTCGAGCGCTACGTGGGTATAAATCTGCGTTGTCGAAATGTCGGAGTGGCCGAGGATGGTTTGCACGGTGCGGAGATCGGCTCCATTCTCGACCATATGCGTGGCGCAGGAGTGACGCAGCATGTGTGGACTGGCGTGGTGGCCGGACGTGAGACTCGCCTTCCCTACCAGCTGCCAGACGCGCTGCCTGGTTAAGCGCCGGGCTCCCGTGCCTAGAAACAGGAGCGAGGAATTCTTTTTCTTCGAGATCACTTCCCTGGCGTTTTTCAGGTATTGCTGCAAGGCGTGCTGGGCGGGCACTCCGAGGGGGACCATGCGCTCTTTGTCGCCTTTGCCGCGGACCAGGATGTATCCCATGTCGAGCTTGAGGTCTTCGAGACGCGCGTCGGAAACTTCGGAAACACGTACGCCTCCGGCATAGAGAAGTTCGATCAGAGCGCGATCGCGGAGAGCCAGCGCTTGCCTCACCGCCGTTTTGTTTCGCGGCGTGGTTTCGGCAAGCTTGATTTCGGGCAGCGTTGTTTCGCCCGTCGTTGTTCCGGACAACATGGCTCCGACTTCGGCGCGGCTCAGTGCCTTGGGCAGCACCTTCCACTGCTTGGGCAAGTCGATGTTTAGAGTTGGATCCTTGTCGATCTTTCCATCGAGCAGCAAATGCCGATAAAGATGGCGGATGGCGGAAAGCTTGCGTCCTACGGAACGCCCGTCGAGCGAATTCGAAAATAATTCCTGGATGTATTCGCGCACATCTTCGCGGCGAGCTGCGCTCAGAAGCACGCGGCGCTTCTCCAGAAACTCGGCAAACTGCGCCAGGTCACTGGTGTACGCGGCAATCGTCAACTTCGCCGAACCGCGCTCTACCCGCAGGTAGTCGAGGAACGAGGCTAGCGTGCGGGAATTGGCGTCCGAGGCCATGACCTGAGTATGAGATGCGGGGAGGAACCCGCAAAGTAATGAGCAGGATGCGGGCTGGAGATTGTTGAAAGTCACGGCGTGGGACGCCCGTCGCTCCACCGGCTATTTCTGATCCTATTTCTGGTCAACCGCGCGCAGCAAATCGACCGCGTACAGCACTCCTTCGGGAGTCTCTTCGTGCTTGAAGTAGGCGAAGACGTCGCGGCCGGCGGCTAGGTGCTCTCGAATGCGCACGACCATTTTCTTGCGCTCTTCGGCAGTATAGGTGGGCTTGCGGTAGCGATAGTAGACGTAGTCGGCGGTGACTACGTCGGGGGTGTCGCGCTCTTCGGTTTCGGCTACACAGAGGGCGATGTTGCGCTCGTGCAGAGTGTTGCAGGTCGCGTCGGTGAACGTTGGGTCGGTCAACCAGGACTCGTGGCGGAATTCGAATGCCGCGCGCACGCTTCGCGGCAGAGTTTTCAGAAACGCGGCTAGCACCTCCTGATCGGCTTTGAAGTTTGGCGGGAGTTGAAAGAGCACCGGGCCGAGGCGCTTTGCGCGCTCCAGAGCTTCCAGCGTGCCGAGAAAGCGTTGCAGGAATTCCTCCGCGTTCTTCAGGCGCTTGATATGGGTTAGCACCTGATGCGCTTTGATGGTGAAACGGAAATGGCCGGGGGTTTCGGCGATCCAGTTCTGGACGGTCGTCTCTTTCACTAATTGGCGGAAAGTGTAGTTGACTTCGACGGCATTCAGTTTCGAGGCGTAGAAATTCAGGAATTTTTTCTGCGGTAGTTTGTCGGGATAGAAAGCGGGCTTCCAAGTTGGGTACGCCCATCCGGAAGTGCCGACGTAGAGATGCGCCATAACAGCCGGGATTATAACTTGCGACGCTTGCCGGCGGCTGCCTTTGCTTTCGTCGACGCCTTCTTCTCCTTCTTGGAGCGCGGCTGCGCTTCGGCTTGGGCGGTTATGCTGACGGCCTCGCGCTCTTCTTTTTCTTTTTCGGATCCAGCAGCCAGTCCTGCCAACTGCGGCAGCTTTTGTTTCAGTTTTTGCACGGGATCGAACAGGTCGCCCATTTTCTCGACGCGCGCGAGGACGTCTTTCGCTTCGAACACCAGACGTGCTGCGTCTTTTTTCTTTAGCGCCTGCTCGACTTCCTCCCAGGTGATCGGCGTTGACACGGTTGGATGCTCGCGCGCTCGCAGGGAGTAAACCGAGATCGTCGTTTTGTGTTGGTCGTTCTGGCTCCAGTCTACGAATACTTTATTGGTGCGGACCGCTTTTTTCATATCCGAAACGACCAGATCGGGATGCTCCTGCTCGAGCAAGCGAGCCACGGCGTGGGCAAAAGACTTCGTCTGTTCGTAGCTGGTTTTTGTATTTAGCGGTACGTAGATCTGCATGCCCTTCGAGCCGGAAGTTTTTGGAAAACTGCGCAGGCCGAAGTGATCGAAGATGTCGCGCACCCAGAGGCCCACCTGGGCGCACTGCACGATGTTCGCGGGAGGTCCGGGGTCGAGATCAAAGACGATCATGGTGGGGGTCGCGATGTCTTCGGCCAGGGAGAGCGAGGGATGCAGTTCGATCGACGCCAGGTTCGCGATCCACACCAGCGTCGGCAGACCGTTGGCGAGAATGAAATTGATGGTGCGGTGATTGCTCTCGCTCCAGACGGGCGCGGTCTTGACCCAGTCGGGACGAAACTTGGGCGCATTCTTTTCGAAGAAGTATTCGTGGTCGATTCCTTCGGGATAACGCTTCATAGTCAGCGCGCGTCCGGCTAGATGGGGCACGAGGACGGGGGCGATGCGGACGTAGAAATCCACCACTTGACCCTTGGTGAAACCGGCGGCGGGGTAGAGGATCTTGTCCAGATTCGTCAGGCTGAGCTTGCGGTTTTCGACTTCGACGATGGTGGGCGTGGACATATAGTGGTCGTTAGTCGTTCGTCTTTGGTAGCTAGTCGTCAGCTCTTGGCCGTTCGCCAGAGGCGTGGGCGCTAGCTGCGACTTCGAAACGGCCTCCAGTATAGTTGTTCCCTTTGACTCAGACTCCGTATTTCTGGTATTATCGAAATATGGTCAACGCTGCCACTAGAACGAACAGTGAGCGTGTCACCCGTTATGCCGATATGTTCTCCGCCATGGGCACCGAGCCGCGACTGCGGATTATGCAGTTGCTGCTCTCCGCTCACCCTAAAGGATTGGTGGTCGGTGAGATTCAGGATGAACTTGAGATCCCGGGCTCTACGCTTTCTCATCATCTGGACAAACTCAAGAATGAAGACCTGGTGCATGTCGAGCGCAGCGGCACGTTTCTGCGTTATTCCGCCAACACCGAGGCACTGCGCGAAATTCTGCAATTTCTTTACGCCGAGTGCTGCACGCGGAACAAAGCGCTCAAGCCGCAAGACCTTGTTCAACTCTGCAAATAGGAGAAGCCACCATGCCCGATGCCAGTATCAGGGAAATAGTAAAGGAGAAATACGGACAAGCTGCCTTGCGAGTCACGGACAAGACCGGCGGCAGCAGTTGCTGCGGCGGGGCTGCGGCCAGTGGAGTCTCCTCCTGCGATCCGATCACCTCGAATCTGTATGACGCGTTACAGGCCGAGCAGATTCCCGCAGAAGCGATGCTGGCTTCGCTTGGATGCGGCAACCCAACCGCGCTGGCGCAACTGAGCCCCGGCGAAACGGTGCTTGATCTGGGCTCGGGCGGCGGCATTGACGTGTTGCTCTCCGCCCGGCGCGTGGGGCCGACCGGCAAGGCATACGGACTCGATATGACCGACGAAATGCTCACACTGGCGAACGAAAACAAGCGCAAGGCAGGCGCGGAGAACGTCGAATTTCTGAAGGGCGAGATCGAAAGGATTCCCCTGCCCGACAACACAGTCGACGTCGTCATTTCCAACTGCGTGATCAATCTTTCCGCCGACAAGGACCGGGTGCTGCGCGAGGCATTCCGCGTGCTTAAGCCGGGCGGACGGTTCGCGGTCTCCGACGTGGTGACGCGCGGCGAAATCGCGCCTGCGATCCGTCAAAGTGTGCTGGCGTGGGTGGGTTGTATCGCCGGTGCTTTGGAAGAAGACGAATATCGCGGCAAGCTTTCGGCCGCCGGTTTTGAACAGATCGAGATTGAGCCGACGCGAATCTATCGCATCGACGACGCGCGTGAGTTCCTTTCCTCCTCGGGCATTAACGTGGATGCCATCGCGGCACAGGTCGATGAAAAATTCATGAGCGCCTTCGTGCGCGCGGTGAAACCGAAACAGGCGCGGGAGGCGTGCTGTGGTCCGACGTGCTGCGGTTGACGTTGGGGCTCGGTGAATGCGAATCCGGTTTCGGCGCGATTGAAGAACCGAGATATTCTTTCTGCGCGGCAGTCTGACCTCAGCGGCTAAAGCCGATACTACCGAGGAGCTATTTATCGCAGCGCTGAAAGCGCTGCGCCACCCAAAATCAAGTGCAGGATCGAGATATTTGCACGACGGAATGCCAGTCATGAAAACGCACTACAACGTTCTGTTCCTGTGTACGGGCAACTCGGCGCGGTCCATCATGGCGGAAGCGATTCTCAATCACAAAGGAAAGCCTGCCTTCAGCGCCTACAGCGCGGGAAGCCATGCCTCGGGGACGGTTCGCCCCGAAGCGCTGAAGCAGATTGAGATGGCTCGCATGTCCACAACCGGCCTGCGCAGCAAGAATTGGGACGAATTCGGGCTACCTGGCGCTCCCGAGATGAACTTCGTGTTCACGGTTTGCGATAGCGCCGCCAAGGAAGCGTGCCCGTTGTGGCCTGGACAGCCGACGACCGCTCACTGGGGTGTTCCCGACCCTGCCGCAGTTCACGGTGACGCCGCCGAGATCGAGCGCGCCTTCCGCGACGCGTTTTTTATTCTTGATCGGCGCATCAGCCTTTTTCTCGCTCTGCCGCTGGCAGCCCTGGATCGCCTCGCGCTGACAAAAGAAGTGGATCGGATTGGAAAGCAGTGACGCGGCAATGACAGCGACCATGACCATGAAGGCATCCCGCCGCCTCAGCTTTCTCGACCGTTATCTCACCGCGTGGTTCTTTGCCGCCATGGTCATCGGGGTTGCGTTGGGATGGCGACTGCCGGGAATCGTGCCGTTCCTGAATCGTTTCAGCATCGGCACAACTTCGATTCCGATTGCGGTGGGACTCATTGTCATGATGTATCCGCCCTTTACCAAGGTGCGGTACGAGGAACTGCACGAGGTTTTCCGGAATACACGAGTGCTTGGTCTGTCCCTCATTCAGAACTGGGTGGTCGGCCCGACCCTGATGTTTGTCCTGGCTGTCGTGTTTTTGCGCGGCTACCCGGAATATATGGCTGGACTCATCATGATCGGGCTGGCCCGTTGTATTGCGATGGTGATTGTTTGGAACGAACTGGCTAGCGGCGATACCCAGTATGCCGCGGGTTGGTTGCCTTCAATTCCCTGTTTCAGGTGTTTTTCTACTCGCCATACGCATGGCTCTTCATCACGTTTCTTCCCGCGAAACTCGGGCTCCAGAGTTCGATCGTCCACGTTTCCATCGCGGAAATCGCAAAGAGCGTTTTTATTTATCTTGGCATTCCCTTTCTGGCTGGGTTCTTAACTCGTACGCTGCTGCTGCGGATTAGAGGACGCGAGTGGTATGAGCATAATTTCGTTCCGCGGATAAGCCCGCTCACGCTGATCGCTTTGCTGTTCGCGATCGTGGTGATGTTCTCGCTCAAGGGCGCATACATCGTTCGGCTTCCGCTCGACGTCCTGCGGATCGCCTTGCCTTTGCTGATTTACTTCGTGGTGATGTTCCTGGCGTCGTTTTACATGGGGAGGAAACTCGGAGCCGACTATTCAGAGACGGCAACTCTCTCGTTCACCGCGGCCTCGAATAACTTTGAACTCGCGATTGCGGTCGCAGTTTCCGTTTTCGGCATTAACTCCGGAGCGGCATTCGCGGCTGTCATCGGGCCGCTGGTCGAAGTGCCGGTGATGATTATGCTGGTCAACGTGGCGCTTTACATTCAGCGCCGGTATTTTGCCGACGCTGCTCGTTTGACAATCTTCCCTGCCTCCACGTAACGTCGAATTTTTGGTGTTCCGTCGATCTTCCGTCATGGAGGCAGGATGAAAGTCCGCTTAACTTCTATACAAACAATGGTGGTCTGTTTCGTGCTGTGCTCGCTGGCGCTGGGGCAGAACCTGGCTTCTTTCGAGAAGCGTACCACCGTTAAGAAGCTTGCCAACGGTCTCACTATCATTATTTGCGAGCGGCCGGAGGCTCCAGTGTTTTCGTTCTTCACGCATGTGGATGCGGGGTCGGTGCAGGATCCCATGGGGAAGACGGGGCTGGCGCACATGTTCGAGCACATGGCCTTCAAGGGAACGGATACGATTGGGACGCGCGACTATGCGGGCGAGAAAGTTGCGCTGGCGAAAGTTGAGGAGACATACGCCGCCTACATTGCCGAGCGCGACAAGCCGGTAGACCGCGACGACGAGAAGCTCAAGCGACTCGAGCAAGACTGGAAGGATGCGATTGCCGCGGCCGACAAGTTCTCGGCTCCGTATAACAACGAGTTCGGCAAGATTGTCGAAGGCGAAGGCGGCGAGGACATGAACGCCTTCACCGATCTCGATGAGACCGGCTACCACTATTCGTTCCCCATTAACCGGCTGGAATTGTGGGCTTATCTCGAATCGGAGCGCTTTCTGCATCCGGTGCTGCGGCAGTTTTACAAAGAGCGCAGCGTGGTGATTGAAGAGCGTCGCATGAGCGTCGACAGCAATCCCCAGGGGCGACTGTTCGAGCAATTCACGGAAGAGGCATTCGCGGCGCATCCTTATCATCGTCCGACGATTGGGTGGATCTCGGACTTGAATTCTTTTTCGGCGACCGACGCGCAGAATTTTTTCGACAAGTATTACGTGCCTTCGAACATGGTGGTCGCGGTGGTGGGAGACTTGAAGGCTTCCGAAGCGATGCCGATTGTGGAGAAGTATTTTTCGCGCATTCCGGCGCGTCCGAAGCCGGACACGGCTACTACGGTCGAGCCGCCGCAGAATTCGGAGCGGACGGTGGTGCTGCACGAGCAGTCGCAGCCGATCTATCTGGAAGGCTATCACCGGCCGGATTACCGCAGCCCGGATGATCAGGTGTATGACGCGATCGCCGACCTGATGTCGAATGGACGGACTTCTCGTTTGTACCGGGCGCTGGTCCGCGACAAGCAAATCGCTTCCGACTCGGCCGGATTTACCGGGCTGCCGGGAAATAAATATCCGCACCTGTTCGCGTTTTATGCGGTGCCGATCCCGGGCCACAAACCGCAAGAGATGGCGGATGCGATTCATGCGGAGATTGAACGGCTGAGGAAAGAAGACATTTCAGATGAAGAACTGAAGATGATCAAGACGCGAGCCCGGGCAAATCTGATCCGTTCGCTGGGATCGAACGAGGGGCTGGCTTCCGAGCTTGGGCTGTATCAGGCGCGCTATGACGACTGGCGGGAGCTGTTCCGGTCGGTGGAGCGGATCGAAAAAGTGACGAAGGCGGATATTCGGCGGGTCGCGAACAAGACGTTTACCTCCGATAACCGGACGGTGGGGATTATTGAGTTTGCGGGTGGGCCTCCGGGAGCTGCGGCGGCGCCGCAAGGAGGTGGACAGTGAAGCGCACGGCCCCTAAAGGGGCGATGGAATTCGAGGGATTTGCGGTATCGCTGAAGCGATACCATGATACGAAGCCACGGGTCATCTTTGCCGTCGTCCTGTGCGTTTTTGTTGGCCTCTTCAGCGGCAGTGATCGACTGTGGGCGCAGGCACAGCAAACTTCACCGCAGCCGTGGCAGCAGATACCGATTCCCAAGTTGCCGGCGTTTCATCCGGCGCAGCCGAAGCGGATTGAGTTGTCGAATGGCATGGTGATTTTTCTGCAGGAAGACCACGAGTTGCCGATGATTGCCGGGACCGCTCGCAGTCGCGGCGGCGAACGGTCGGTTCCGGCGAGCAAGACCGGACTTACCGATGTTTATGGCGAAGTGTGGCGCACGGGCGGCACCAAATCCCAGACTGGCGATCAGCTGGACGATTACCTGGAGCAGCGCGCCGCCAAAGTCGAAACCGGGGGAGGCACGGACTCGACAACCATTAGCTGGTCATGTCTGAAAGAGGATTTCGACGATGTGTTTCGCGTGTTCGAAGACTTGCTGAAGAATCCGGAGTTCCGCGCGGACAAAATTGAGATCGCGCAGAAGGGGATGTACGACAGCATTTCGCGGCGCAATGACGAGCCCTCGGAGATTGCGAGACGAGAAGCGGCGAAGCTGGCGTATGGCGCAAATAGTCCGTATGCGCGGGTCGCGGAGTATGCGACTGTGGCTGCGATCACGCGGCAGGATTTGGTCGAGTGGCACGGCAAGTACGTGCATCCGAACAACATCATTCTTGGTGTGGTCGGCGACTTTGACTCGGCGAAGATGGAAGCTCGTCTGCGCGAGGCGTTTGCGGCCTGGCCACGCGGGGAGGCGGTGAAAGATGCGGAGATCAAGCCGGAGCCCGCTAAGCCTGGATATTACCAAGTCGACAAAACCGATGTGAATCAAAGCAATATTCAAATGGTGGCGCTAGGCATTACGCGCAAGAATCCGGATTACTTCGCGACCTCGGTTTTCAACGAAGCGTTTGGTGGAGGATTCTCGTCGCGTCTGTTTGGCGACATTCGAACCACCAAGGGACTCGCGTATGCGGTGGGCGGCGGAGTGGGCGCGGGTTGGGATCATCCGGGCATGTTACGGCTGATGGTGGGGACCAAAAGCAAGTCCACGATTGAATCCATTCAGGCGCTTGACGAGGAGATCGCCGACCTGGGTAAGCGTCCGATTAACGATAATGAAATCAAGCGCGCCAAAGACGCGATTCTGAATTCTTTTGTGTTTCGTTTTGATTCTCCGGAAAAGGTTTTGCAGGAAAAAATGGCTTACGAGTTTTACGGCTATCCGCTGGATTTTCTGGAGAATTTTCAGAAGGGGATCGAAGGCGTTACTAAGGAAGACGTTGCTCGGGTCGCGGCTAAGTACCTTCACCGCGATCAGATGGCGGTGCTGGTGGTGGGCAACGTTGGCGAATTCGACAAGCCACTGTTGTCGCTTGGAGCGGTGAACAAAGTGGATATTACGATTCCGGCGCCGCCGCCGGGGGTGATGCCGGAGCAGGGGGAGCATCCGTAAGACTTTTGGGCCGTGCGCCCTGGTTAGACGCGGCAAGCCGCGTCTCTACCTGCGAGTTGACGGGGTAGGAGGTAGGAGATAAAAAGTCCGTTCTCCGTAGTAACCAACCAGTAAACTCCCGGCCTTGGGGCCGGGGCGTGATCGTTTCCAGTTCGTGAGTGCGCGTGTGGGCCTGGCGCACGAATCGCGTTCTCGTGTCGGGCAAACGTCCGGAGGCTCGTATTGGCTGCACGAACGGCGGGCACCTTCACTTGGCAGGCGAAGTCCGCGTCGCAGCTGCGATGATTGGCGAAAAATCCCGATTACACTCATTGACCGGGACCATCCGCTCGGCGTCCAGCCCCAACCTAGTTCGAAAGAACGACCCTAGCCAATCGTCGCTAGGGTCTCTCGGCGTCTCAGACAAATGATTCAGCTGACGCCACAGCTTTCATTTCTTTCTTCCGTCGAAGATAGCTGTAGCGGCAGTAAATCCTCGTCAGCCACCTCT
>Ga0116217_10006455_pt1 | contig 10178 bp, 8 predicted proteins | sample Sb_taG_6_FD_89697 | JGI IMG/M metagenome (GOLD analysis project Ga0116217, IMG submission 89697) | Peat soil microbial communities from Weissenstadt, Germany - Sb_50d_4_PS metaG | ecosystem: Environmental > Terrestrial > Soil > Wetlands > Peat | place: Germany: Weissenstadt | collected 2010-09-21 | reverse complement strand
CAAAATCGATCGGCGGCCGTCAAACGAAAAATCGCGTGGTGCGCCGTTGCTATTTCACGATGAACGGGTTCTGTGCCGGCCGCGGCGACGTTCCCATCGCGAGTGGCGTGGTTTGCGTGCTGCCGCTTTCGTTGCTCTTGCCGGGCGCCGGGAAAGCGTAGCCGATGATGACTTTGAATATGAGCCGGTCTGACCCGGTGGTGAAGCCGTAGCCGGCGCCGAGCTCAACATCGACATCTTTCACCTTGAAATCGGTGACGGCAAACAGTTGCTGGCTTTGCTGCTGCAGCGGCAAGATATTGCCGATCTTGCCGTAGTCCGAATAATATTCGAGCCCGATAAATCGATCTTCGCCGAGATTGCGCGCAAGCCGCGCCGCCGGGGCAAAATCCGCCTCGCCGCCGGTGCCGAAGCTGACATCGACGATCGGATTGACGATGAACTCCCATTCCTTGTTGCGGACCCCGATAATGGGGCGAATCTCGAGCACCCATGGCGTCGGTGAGAATTGCGGCATCTCATAGCCGAGCTCGAAGTTGACGCCGTAAAAGAAGTTGCGTTTGTCGGCATCGGGCACCACGAATAGATTGCGGATCTTGGCGCCGTCGGAGAGGAATTCGCCTGTTCCGGTGACCGCAAACGGCAAATAGAAGCCGGCCTCCCACCACTTGGTGATGCCATAGGCAAATTCGGGGGTGCCTTGCAGGCTACGATTCGACGTGAAGCCGCCGGGGAATTCCGGCTGCGTCTGACCAATACCCGCAAAATTCAGGTGTTGCTCGTAGGTCCATTGGCCGACCTCCGCGATCCCGGCGTTGTAGACCTGGATCTCGTCATGGACCTGGTCGACCGCCAAGGCCGGAGCGACCGTCAGCGCCAGGACGGGCGCGGCGGCTAACCAAGCAAAACAGCGGCGAGCGATCACGTTTCAATTCACTTCCTGCGCAAATCACGGAGCGCGCGAGTTTGCGCTAGATCAATGCTGGCAAGCGATATTGGCATGACTTTGAAGATGGTGAGGTGTCAACAGATATTGCGTGCGGTGCGAGGAGCTTATGTGCCGCTTCGGTATAATGCTCGCAGCTTTGACCGTGATGGTTTCTGCGCCGGCATTGGCGAAGGGCGGCTATGTGCGGCGATCGGAGCCTGTTCCACTGGAAGCGACGACCGGATCTATTCCGCATTCGCTTTCGATTGAGAATTTTGGCGGCTGCGGCCATGGCCGATACCGGGAGCCCGGCACGCACAAGTGCCGCGGCCCGGCGGATTTCGGCGGTTGAGGGGCTGCTGGCGAAACCGCCCCGCTTTCTCAAGAGCATCATCCCCCGCATCTGCAGCCTTAAAGCGACGCTGCACCTCGACGGTCACATGCGACAACGAGCGAAAGCGGCGCAGCAGCGACTGATAATATTCCGGCCCGCGCGGCCACCGCGTGGCGACTGACAAGATCGCGCCGAGGTGGCCGGGGCCAAGCCGCCATAGATGCAGGTCGGTCAATTGATCGCCATCGGTTTCGACCATCGCGCGCATACGCTCTGCCAGACCCCGGTCCGGATTCATGTCGAGCAGGACACCGCCGGTATCGCGCACAAGGGTGTAAGCCCATGCGGCAATGACGACCGCGCCGACCAAACCGACGACCGGGTCCATCCAAGCCCAGCCGAGCAAGCGCCCGAGCAGGAGACCGACGATGACCAATACGGAGACGGCTGCATCGGCCAGGACGTGCACAACGGCGGCACGCATGTTGTTGTCGCGCTGCGCGGCGTCGTGCGCATGCTCGTGCTCCACGAACTCGACCTCGTGAATGTCGGCGCCGCGATCAAGCGATAGCCGTACTGCGAAGGCGTGCGGTTCCGGTATGTCGTCGGCCGACTCGAGGTAGCCGCCGCGCGCGGTCATGGCAAAGACCTGGCGCGCGCCGCCAGGACGCGTCGTCTCGATCGTCACGTCATCGGCGACCAGGTCCCTCCCGGCACACGAGAGCCTAAAGCGCGGCGGCACCCCGTCTTCGAATATTTCGATCGTGACCGCGCCGGCGTGGGTCTGCAGATAGTGCGCCTCTTCGTGGTCATGCTCATGGCCGGCGGCGCCGGCACGGGAATGGCCGTGGTCGTGACTATGACCGTGGCCGCCGCTGAGCAGCAGCACGCTCGCCACATTGACCGCCAATCCGAGCACCGCAATCGGGATCGCCTCGTCAAAATGGATCACAACCGGCCAGATCAAACGCGTCACGGCTTCGTAGCCGATGAGAAGCGCGATCATGGCGAGAATGATGGCGCTGGTGTAACCGGCGAGATCGCCGAACTTGCCGGTGCCGAAGCTAAAGCGCTCGTCCTGCGCGTGCCGGCGGGCATAGCTGTAGGCGAGCGCAGCAAGCAGCAGCGCGCTCGCGTGCGTGGACATGTGCAGCCCATCGGCAACCAGCGCGATCGAGCCGAGCAGCAGGCCGCCGACAATCTCGGCGATCATCATCAGCGTGCAGAGCGCGATCACCATCCAGGTGCGGCGCTCGTTACGCGCGTGGCTTGCGCCGAGAAAAACGTGGTTGTGGGCGGCTGTAAAGGCGCCCGCCATGATCGCCTCCCTCACTTTGCTGGCGCGGGTTATTTTAGATAGGCCTGCACGGCCTCGATCAGCTCCTCGGCGCCGCGCGCGCGCTCGGCGTCCTTGGTCGGATCGACGATGTGCATCCGGATATGGTCCTCGATCACTTCGGTCATGAGGCTGCTCATGGCGCCGCGGGCCGCGACGATCAGATGCAGCACGGTGGCACAGCCCTTCTCGCCCTCGAGCGCGCGCTCGACCGCCTCGATCTGGCCGCGCACGCGGCGGACCCGGGCCAGCAGCTTGTCCTTCTCGCTTTTGGTATGCGACACCGTTGACACCTTGAAATCATATAGGGTAGGGGGTATGTCATACCGGCTGGTGAATGGGATGTCGAGTCCCGTGTCGCCAGCCTGACGACTCCGACGAGCCGACTCTAGACAGAGAGCAAATGGGCAGTACGACCTTTGGTGACCTCGCTCCTGCATCCGGCAGGACGATGGCACCGCAAGACATCGAGACCGATCGCGGCGACCACGGCCGCGTCAGGGTAGGCGATCGCCTCTAGGCGCATCGCTTGCTCTTACGCTCACCGACCGCCGCGACGGCGGAAGTGGAGGTGAGCGATGTTCGCAAAACTCGCACGATTCAATGGCTTGGGCCATCGGCACGCGGCGCCGTCGAAAGCCGCATATTGCAACGACAACCATCCCGTCCTTCACTTGGCGTCCGTTTCACGGGCGCGGCGGCCGCCGCTGGTCTGCGGCTGGCGGCGCGTGCCGGCGAGCGGCCGGCTCGAATGCTTTTGGCAAGCCGTACCGGTCGACGCAGCGGCCGAAGAGCCTGGGATAAGTCGAATGATGGGACGCACGCGCCGTCGGCCCGGCACCTGCCGGGCCGGCAGGTCGCCGTTGCGTTTGGCGGCGGCGTGAAACACGGAGACCAGAATGGACGAACACCCTAGTTGTCCCGCTGTCCGGCGCTCGGGCGCCGGAGCGGGAACCCCGAAGGGGATCAACAGAGACGTTCGATCGGCCGCATTCCATTCCGGCCGAGGTAGCGGAGACGCCTAGCGCTTCCGGCTCACCTCGTCGCCGTGATGGACGGCACAAGAGGTGAGTCATGAAAGACACTCGTCGAGTAAATCGCCAAAGAAAAATTGACCCTCGCAGCGACCGTGATGACGCCGGCCACCCGCTTTCGATGCGAGCGGGCAGCGGCGAGCAGAACGGACGGATCAGCATTCCCGCTTCGCTGTCCGGGATTGATCATTCCGCGCTCGGGACTTCAAACAGACCGTCTGCCGCCTGCGCCCTCGTGCTCGACGAGCTCTATGGCGCGCTTGGCCAAGCAGTCCGGCGACCGCAAGCTTGCCCGCAAGGTGATCGAGGAGGCCTGTGAGGTCGCCGTCGAAGCCGTCAAACGCGGACGGCGTAGTGCGCGAGAGCGCCGATCTGCTTTATCACATCGTTGTCTTGTGGCGCCGTATCGGCATCGAGCCGATCGAGATATGGCGCGAGATGCAGATCCGCGCCGACACATTTGGCATCGCTGAGAAGTTGCCGAAACAAATCGATTCACGCCGGTGAGCCTGCAAAGAGCCACAAGGAGGAAAGTGTCATGTCAACAATCAACAGGACCATCTTTCAGGTGCTTGTCCTGTGGTTCCACGTCGGTATCGGACCGATGATCGGCACCGGGCCAATGCAGCCCCGGCAGAGGATGCGGAACGGTCTCGGCAGCCTCGACGGCGCCAAGAAGCAACCGAAAACGACTGCCTGTGAGGCCGCGCTCACCGATCCCAATCGCTGAGCGCGGAATGTCGCCGGAGGATGGGGACAAGTCGGCTGCAGCTCGCGATCGTGGGCGCGCTGATTATTGTAGTGCATGTTGTAAAGTGTAGCCAACGGTGTAAACTGACCTTCGCCGAGGGGAGACTGGCAGGTGATTTTCGGAGCGACGTCGGTTGCAGGGTCTTTCGCGAGCTGCGGTCACACCCGTCGTGATCAAAATCGCAGTAAGACCAGCGGGCGCATTGGCCGTGACTGGAATCGTGCGATCAGCTTCGACTTGTTTTGATTCTAAAACATAGGCGTTGACGCTGTATCGATGCCGATGTTCTGGTCTTACGGGGAATCGCATTGGGGGCGCTTGTACTGATGCCGTGGAAGTTTTTTCGTCCCAACGCCCGCTCGCTGTTCGCGCGGCAGCCGTGCCTGCTCATTGGCGCGCTGCATTTCGGCGCGCTCATCGTCGCGGCGTCTGCCGAGAGCGCCGCGGCCGACGACGCTGTGACGACAAAGGCTCCGGCGATTCCGTACAGCGGTTCCGCCTATAACTGGAACGGCTTCTACGCGGGCGGCCAGTTGGGTTACGCATGGGGCAATTCGGATTGGACCGCGAGCTCGCCCGGCGCGCCGAACGTCTCCGGCTCGTTCGGCCTGGCGCAACCGATCGACATCTTCAGCGAGACGGGAAGCTTCTTCGCCGGATTACAGGCCGGCTATAATTACATGCTGCCGAACCGCTTCCTCGTCGGCGCCGAGGTCGATGCCTCATTCCCGAGCTTTCCAAATCTCGCTGGCATCTCGATCGGCGGCATGTCGAATCTCACGTCGCCGACCCTCGGTGCGGAAACATTCAGCGAGACGGTGCTCGCGTCCGGCACCGTGCGCGGCCGCATCGGTTATGCGCCCGGCAGCTGGCTGTTCTACGCGACCGGTGGATTTGCCTGGACCTACGATCAACTGACCCTCAATCAGCTCGGCACCGGCGCGACCGCATCGCCATTCCTGTGGCGCTTGGGCTTCGCGGCCGGCGCCGGCGTCGAAGCGCCGGTCGCACCGCATTGGACGGCGCGGCTCGAATATCTGTTCACCGACTACGGCAACAGCAGCACTTCGTTCTTCGGCGGCGCGCAGCGATTCAATTCCGATTTTTCGCTGCAGGAAGTGCGCGCCGGTTTGAACTATCATTTCGGCAATGACGCGCTGCCGGCATACGCATCGCCAATGGTGACCAAGGCGCCTGCCGCGCCGGATTTGGACAATATCAACTTTCACGGCCAAGCCACGTTCGTGTGGCAAGGCTATCCAGCGATCCGATCGCCCTATGAGGGGGCCAACAGCTTGCCGCGCGGCGGCCAGGGCCGCGAGACGGCGGACGCCGCGCTCTATGCAGGCGTGCGGTTGTGGCAAGGCGCTGAATTGTGGATCAATCCGGAGATCGATCAGGGTCACGGTCTCGCGGAGACGCACGGGGCGGCTGGCTTCGCCAGCGCCGAAGCCTACAAGATCGGCGCCGACTACCCTTACACGCGCGTACCACGCTATTTCGTCCGGCAGACGATCGATCTCGGCGGCGAGACGCAGAAGGTGGACGCCGACATCAATCAGTTCGCCAATGTGCAGACGGCCAACCATCTGGTGCTGTGGGTCGGACATTTCTCCGTCGTCGACGTGTTCGATACGAACAAATACGCAAATAGTCCCAAGACCGATTTTCTGAACTGGTCGCTAGTCAATGCCGGAACGTTCGACTATGCGGCCGATGGCTGGGGTTATACTTACGGCGCGGCTGCCGAGTGGTATCAGGGCCGCTTTGCGGTACGTGCCGGCATCTTCGACTTGTCCGAAACCCCGACCGGCGGCACAGCTCCCAACGGCCTCAATCTCGATCCCACCTTCAGCCAATTTCAGCTTGTTGGCGAGATCGAGGAGCGGCACGAGCTGTGGGGTCAGCCCGGCAAGATCAAGGTCACCGGCTTCCTCAGCCGCGGCCGCGCCGGGCTATTTGCCGACGCCATCGCACTCGCGCAAGCCACCGGCATGCCGGCCGACACCGGCCTCGTGCGGACCAATTACAACAGCCGGCCCGGCATAAGCGTGAACCTCGAGCAGCAAATTACTGAGACGCTCGGTGTCTTTGCCCGGGGTGGCTGGGCTGACGGCACGATCGAGCTCTGGGATTTCACCGACATCGACCGCACCGTGTCCGGCGGCGTCTCGATCGGCGGCAAACAATGGGGCCGGCCCGACGACACGATTGGCGTCGGCGGCGTCGTCAATGGCATTTCCGGCGTGCATCAAGCCTATTTCAACGCCGGTGGAACGGGCATTCTGATCGGCGACGGGCAATTGCCGAATCCCAGCGTCGAAGGGATCGTCGAAGCATATTACAGCTATGCGCTGAGCGCTTCGACGCGGGTTTCCGTCGATTATCAATTCATCGCCAACCCGGCTTACAATACCGACCGCGGGCCGGCGAATATCTTCGCCGGCCGCTTCCATACCCAATTCTGAACCGCGCGCCTCCTGAAAGCGCTGTGGCGGTCACGACACGCCTCGCCATTTCCGGCGATGGAGAGCGACCGCGTCGTCGCGCGCTGACCGTGGTTCAGCTATGGGATGTGCGCAATCTCTTTGCGAAAAATGTCATTGTCGCAATAACCATTGAAAATGGGGATGTGGTGCCGCGCGAGGTCGCGGTGAAGACGTTCGTCGTAGGGGCTGTCATCGGTGCGCTGCTGACGACCGCGGAGCGGGCGCTCGCAGCCGATGACATTTTTACGACAAAGGCGCCGACGATTCCCTACAGCGTTCCCTCCTCCAGCTGGACGGGGTTCTACGCCGGTGGTCATCTCGGTTATGCATGGGGAAGCTCGAACTGGACCGCGAGCACGCCCGCAATGCCGGCGCCGAGCACGTCCGGTGCGCTCAATTTGTTTCAGCCTTTTAACGCCTTCGACGAAACAGGAAGTTTCTTCACGGGACTGCAAGCCGGCTACAATTACGCGCTGCCAAACCGCTTTATCCTCGGCGCGGAGGTCGACGCTTCATTTCCGAGCTTCTTGGGCAATTCAGGCGTTTCCATCGGCGGCACTTCGACGTTCGCGTCGCCGACGCTCGGCGCGGTCAGCTATAGCGAGACGGTTCTATCGTCCGGCACCGTCAGGGGCCGTGTCGGCTATGCCCCCGGCAGTTGGTTGTTTTATGCAACGGGCGGGTTCGCCTGGACCTACGACCGCCAGACGCTGACGCAGCTTGCCACCGGTGCAAGCGAGCAGCCGTTTTTGTGGCGGCTCGGCTGGGCGGCCGGCGCCGGCGTCGAGGTCCCGGTGGCGCCGGAATGGACAGCGAGGCTCGAATATCTGTTCACAGACTACGGCAACAGCAGCACAACCTTCGCCGCGGGCGCCCAGCGGATCGATTCCAACTTCGCCCCGCAAGAGCTGCGCGCCGGCCTGAACTATCAATTCGGCAACGATCAGCAGCCGGCGCCAGTGCTCGTCAAAGCACGGACCTCGCCCGATCTCGACAACGTCAACTTTCACGCCCAAACCACATTCCTCGAGCAAGCTTATCCGGCGTTCCGCTCGCCCTATCAGGGGCCGCAAAGTCTACCGGGCGGCGGCCAGGGCCGCGAGACTTGGGACCTGACGCTGGCTGCCGGCGTGCGCTTGTGGAAGGGTGCCGAGCTCTGGGTCAACCCCGAGATCGACCAGGGATTCGGGCTCGACAGCACGCTCGGCATTGCCGGTTTTACCAGCGGGACTGCATTCAAGATCGGAGCCACGTTTCCTTATTCGCGCATTCAACGGACCTTCGTCCGCCAGACGATCGATCTCGGCGGCGAAACGCACAAGGTGGACGCCGACTTCAATCAGTTCGCCGATTCGCAGACCGCCAATCGGCTCGTCATCACGATTGGGAAATTCTCGGTTTCGGATGTCTTCGATACCAACAAATATGCGCAGAATCCCCGCAAGGACTTCCTGAATTGGGCGTTGATCGATGCCGGGTCATTCGACTACGCCGCCGATGCCTGGGGTTACACGTATGGCGCGTCCGCCGAGTGGTACCAGGGCAACTGGACACTTCGCGGCGGCTGGTTTGATCTCTCGATCGTCCCCAACAGCGTCGAACTTGATCCAACATTTCAGGAATTTCAGTGGATTGGCGAAATCGAGCGGCGCTACGACTTTTGGGGGCATCCGGGCAAGATCGCGGTCACCGGTTTCCTCAGCCGCGGCGGCATGGGGAGCTTCGCCAATGCGATCGCATTGGCCGCGATCACCGGCGGCCCGGCAAACATCGCCGCCGTCCGCCAATATCAAAGCCGCGGCGGGGTCGCCATGAATCTCGAACAGGAGATCACATCCGATCTGGGCGTGTTCATGCGCGCCGGCTGGACGGACGGCAACGTCGAGCCGTACGAATACACCGACATTGACCGCACCATTGCCGGCGGCGTCTCGATCGCCGGCAAGCAATGGGGCCGGCCTGACGACACCGTCGGCATCGCCGGCATCGTCAACGGCATTTCCGGCGTGCACCAAGCGTTCCTCAATGCCGGGGGCTTGGGAATTCTCATCGGCGACGGGCAATTGCCGCATCCGGGACTCGAGCAGATCATCGAGGCGTATTACAGCTACGCGCTGACCGCTTCGTGGCGGGTCAGCGCCGACTATCAACTCGTCGTCAATCCGGCCTACAACACCGACCGCGGCCCGGTGAATGTTTTCTCCGGCCGCGTCCATGCCCAATTCTGACATAGACAGGCGGTGACCGCCCCGGCTAAGCAGGCGCGCGACGGCAATCCTGCGCCGCGCGTCCGCCGCGACAAAGCGTCAGCATGCCGGCGGGGAAGGTGAATGGCCGCAGAGCTTGATGGTCCCCGGCTAGCACCACGCTCGGGCGCCGCGCGCCAGCTTGTCGTCTTTCTTCACGGCTACGGCGCCGACGGCAACGATCTGATCGAGATCGGCCGGGTATGGCAGCAATTGCTGCCGCAGGCGGCGTTCGTTTCACCGCATGCGCCGGAGCCGTGCGGACAAGCTCCGGTCGGGCGGCAGTGGTTCGCGCTCACCTTCCGCGATCCGAATGAGCGCTGGGTCGGCGTCAACCAGGCGCGGCCGATGCTGGAGCGTTTCATCGACGCAGAGCTCAACCGCCTCGGCTTGCCGCCGTCGGCGCTGGCGCTTGTGGGTTTCTCGCAGGGCACCATGATGGCCCTGCATCTGGGGCTGCGCCGCGCGGTCGCGCCGGCGGCGATCGTCGGCTATTCGGGCCTCTTGGTGGTGCCGCCGGACGGCGACCTGGAAAAATTCGCGGCCGAGATCAGAGCGCGGCCGCCGGTCCTTCTGGTGCACGGCGACCAGGACGATCTGATCCCGCCGCAGGCCTTGTTCCAGGCGGCGCAGGGCCTCGCTGCGCTCGACGTACCGGTCGAATGGCATATGTCCGCCGGTGTCGGTCATGGCATCGACCCGGAGGGGCTGCGCCATGGCGGCGAATTCCTGGCGCGAAATTTCGACGCCAAGCGGTGATTGGCTTAAGTGCCGGGCGGGGCTTCACAATCCTGTCACGCCTCCCTATAAACTAGGGGTCTAAAGTCGCACTGCGGCAAGTGAGTCGCAATAGGAACGTGGTCTTGAACGCTCACGTATCGCCATCGGGGTTTCCAGCGCTGGTGTTGAACGCGGACTTTCGCCCGCTGAGCTACTACCCGCTCTCGCTGTGGTCCTGGCAGGACGCCATCAAAGCGGTCTTTCTCGAACGGGTGAACATCGTCGCCAATTACGACCGGGCGGTGCGCAGCCCGAGCTTCGAAATGAAGCTGCCGAGCGT
>Ga0116217_10006450_pt1 | contig 10183 bp, 7 predicted proteins | sample Sb_taG_6_FD_89697 | JGI IMG/M metagenome (GOLD analysis project Ga0116217, IMG submission 89697) | Peat soil microbial communities from Weissenstadt, Germany - Sb_50d_4_PS metaG | ecosystem: Environmental > Terrestrial > Soil > Wetlands > Peat | place: Germany: Weissenstadt | collected 2010-09-21 | reverse complement strand
CCGGCCGAATGCCGATCACAGGCAGGTAGTAGTGCTCCTCGTGCGGATGTTTGGCCTCGATGGCGTTCAACAGACGCAGCAACCGTACGAGGTCGCCGCGCGTGATGACGGCCATCGCCGGCAACATCGAGAGCTGCTTGAACATGCTCAAGTGCCAAGTGCCCGGCGGCATCCAGAACGCGCCGCCAATCAACCGGTCCGTGGTGTACGTCTCATCATGAGGGAACCAAACACGGCGCGCGAACAGGCCAAACCCCCGCTCGAGCTCGCGCGCGCGCCGCCGGTCGTCGGGGCCGATCCACCTGAAGATTGGGTCCTCGTAGAAGCTCAGCGCCACGGCTTCGACCACGGCAGCCAGCTCGGCCGCGATTGTCTTGCGGACATCCGAACCATCCGGCTGCGGCCGAATCGGCAGGCCCGTCGCGTCGACTGTGACGTCGCGGCCCATCGACACCAGTCTGGCACCGGGCGATCACCCACGTCAAGTCATCGGAACCCGCCGCCGTGAGGCGACCGCCGGCGACCACGTAAAGGCAAGAATCGGTTCGCCAAGCGAACCCCGAGGCGACCAAGACTCGGACGGACGCCCGCTCAATCAGAGGTGCGACCACCCGTCTCGGGCTTGCGAGGGTTCCGGCCAGTCGACACGACCCTATCCGCCGCGTTGCGGAAGTGATCGAACCTCTACTGCTTAGCCTGGCGAAGGCGGGCGTCTGGACCAACCGTGCCGGTTTGGAACGAACGCAGCCATCTCGTGGCCCAACTGGGCCGCTACAGCCTTCGAGAGGAAAGCGGCCACGGCGCGGGCGTGACCGGTCCAGGCGTAACGGGGCCACGCGCGTCGACGACCCGGCGCGACCGGATCTGCCTGGGGAGAGGAGTCCGCCGCAGGGCGCCTCCGCGACGCGGTTCGGCCCCCTGAGAGCGGCGTGTTCTTACCACCCGCACGATCGCATCCGTGTTCTCGTCCGCGCGGCGCGGACGAGTGCAATGGCGACGATCCAGCACTCCGACGGCGCCGGCGCCGGCGCCAGCTTTGCCACGCATGCGATCACGCCGCACCGGCTGGCGCGACGATCGCATTCGGGTCTCGTGGCCTGAACGTCGCGCTATCGCAAAGGCGACCGAGCGCTTTCCGCGACCACATGGTGCTAGCGGGCGATCTGATGGGGAGCAAGCGTCCGGCGGGACGGGGGACCGTCGAGGGCGCCCGACGGGCTCCGCCGCGTCCGGAATCGCTCGCGGACTCGGCCGTGGCGAATGTGAGGTCACTTGCGTCGCAAGCGGTCATCCCTGCCGCCGGGCGGCTTGGCTCGTCGATCTGAAGCGATCCGTGTCGGTCTGCAAGGATTGGCGGTGGATGGAGCAGCGCATTATCGACCGGCTCGACCGCAGCGTCAGCGTTATCGGTCTGGGTACCTGGCAGCTCGGTGCCGACTGGGGGTCTGTCGCGGCCGACGAGGCGCGCGCGACGCTTGACGCTGCGGTCGAGGAGGGCGTCACTTTCTTCGACACGGCGGACGCCTACGGCGACGGACGCAGCGAGCAGTTCTGCGGCGAGCTGCACCGGCGCAATCCCGAGGTGCTGATCGCGACCAAGATGGGGCGCCGGGTCGAGCAGCTGCCTGAGAACTACAACCGCCAGAACTTCCTCGAGTGGAACGATCGCTCTCGCGCCAATCTCGATGTCGAACAGCTCGATCTCGTCCAGCTCCACTGCCCGCCCGACCCGGTATTCGAACACGATGCCGTATTCGGGGCGTTGGACGAGATGGTGAGTGCGGGGCGGATTCGCGCCTACGGCGTGTCGGTGGAGACTTGCGCCCAGGCGATCGCGGCGATCGCGCGCCCGCATGTGGCGACCGTCCAGATCATTCTGAACTGCTTTCGCCTCAAGCCGCTTGAGGAGGTGCTGCCCGCGGCGCAGGAGGCCGGCGTCGGGATCATCGCGCGCGTTCCGCTCGCATCCGGGCTGCTCTCCGGGCGCTACGACGAGCGCACGGTCTTCGCCGCGGATGACCATCGCAGCTACAACCGTCATGGCGAGGCGTTCGACGTCGGCGAGACGTTCGCCGGGGTGCCCTTCGACGTCGGCTTGGCCGCCGTCCGCGAGCTGAAGACGCTGCTCGACCCCGGTGTGCCGCTGAGCCAGTTCGCGTTGCGCTGGGTGATCGACCAACCTGGGGTCAGCACGGTCATCCCCGGCGCGCGCAATCCCGAGCAGCTGCGCGGCAACGCCGCCAGCGCGGCGCGACCGCCGCTACGCGACGATCAGCTGGCCGGCGTCCAGGACGTGTATGACCGGCTGCTTCGGCCGCTCGTTCACGACCGCTGGTAGCCGGCTCCAACCGCGGCAAGTCGATCAGCGAACGGCGTCGGACGCAGCCGGCTGAGCTGGCATCCGTAACCTGCCCAGCCGCGAACGAGGGCCCGACGAAGGTTCCAGTCACGTCTTGATCGCCGAAACAGGCGGACCCTGTGGGGCAGCCTTAACACCCCCCTCGGCGAAAGTCGGCGGTCAGCTTCCGGATTCTCGGGCGCGACGAGCGTTCTACCGACGCGATACCACGCTGCTCGTGCTCGTCCTCGAGCGGGAGCCAGCGTCGCGGTCATCGGCAGCGATCCTCTTCAACTTGAATACGGAAGCGCCGTTGTCTGCGCCGACCTGGATGTCAGCCACTCCCGCAATCCCGTCGCCACAACGCGACTAACGCGTACGGTCGGGGGATCGCCATGCGTCCCTCATCAGAAAGATGTGCGCGGCCATGCCAAGATCCCTGCTCCTATGAGTGTCGGGCCGACATCTGGGCCCGTTCCGCCAGGCGGCGGGGCTGATGCCGCCGAACCGGCGCATAAGATCGGCGCGACGATGGCGGACGTAGCGCATTCCGTGCCGCACACCGCCGTCGGCCGGCTCGCTCACCCCGACAAGTCGCCGCGCGTTGCCAACAAGGCACCGCATCCCGGCCCGGCGGAGACCTCGAGCTTCGACACGGTCTCGCACTACTTCGACGCCGCCGCTGATCGGCTTGGCGTTGCCGAAGACCTACGCGCGGTTATTCGCACCGCCTACCGCGAGGTGCAGGTGCAGGTTCCCGTCAGGCTGCGGGACGGCGGGATCCACGTCTTCTCCGGCTACCGGGTACAGCACAACCGCGCGCGTGGGCCATTCAAGGGCGGCATCCGCTACCACGAGCGGGTCAACCTGGACGAGGTGCGTGCGCTCGCGGCGCTGATGACCCTGAAGACGGCGCTGCTCGACGTCCCATTCGGCGGCGCAAAGGGCGGCGTCAATTGCCCCGCGCGCGACCTCGACGAGGGCGAGCTCGAGCGGATCACCCGATCGTTCACAGACAAGATCGCGGGGATCCTGGGGCCGGCGCGAGACATCCCGGCGCCGGACGCGGGCACCGACGCGCAGGTGATGGCATGGATGATGGACGAGTACGCCAAGCTGCACGGCGACACACCGGCGGTCGTCACCGGCAAGCCGATCTCGCTCGGTGGCTCGCCAGGCAGAGAGGCAGCGACTGGGCGCGGGGTCGTCTACGCCTACCGAGAAGCCGCACGTGCGCTCGGGCTGCATCCAGATTCCACGCGCGTGGCCATCCAGGGCTTCGGCAATGTCGGCTCCTGGACGGCGCGGATCATGACGCAGCTCGGCTGCAAGCTCGTGGGCGTCTCCAACACGAGCGGGGCGATCCACTCCGAGGAGGGCATCGACCCCGACGCCCTCGCCCAGCACCTCGCCGAGGACGGAAAGCTCGTGGAGTATCCGGCCGCCGAACCGATCGGTGCTGAGGACCTGATGGCGCTTGATTGCGAAGTGTTCATCCCAGCGGCTCTCGGCGGCGCGATCCACGCGGGAAACGCGGACTCGATTCGGGCCCGGATCGTGATCGAGGGTGCAAACAACCCGACCACGCCCGCAGCGGACGAAATCCTCGCCCATAAGAGAGTGCTGATCGTCCCGGACATCCTCGCCAACGCCGGCGGAGTGGTCGTGTCCTACTTCGAATGGGTGCAGAACCTCCAGCACGTGGGCTGGGACGAGCACGAGGTCAACAACAAGCTCGGCGCGAGGATGCGGAGTGCGTACCGCGGGGTCGAGGAACGCGCACGCCGCCAGGGAGTCACGCCGCGGTTGGCGGCGTACGAGCTTGCGATCGAGCGAGTGCTGGAGGCGACACGCCTGCGCGGACACGGCGGCTTTGCGTAGTCGTCTGCCGCCGTCGCCTCCTCAAGCGCGACGCCCGTTGACGCGGTGGACTTGTTATCGGGTGTCCATCGAGCCGCCCGAGAAACGCCCGGTCCGAACGCCACGGCGAAGCACGCGGGCTCGCTACCCCCACTCCGCCTGCGAAACGGGAAGCGCAACGACTCTAGACAAGTGCTCTAAAGATAAACAGCGGCACTGCCCGGCTCGGGCCGCAGCCAGACTGGTGGTTCGCCAGAATGACGTACCGGCCGCGGCCTCATCGGTGCCGATAACGGCGCTTCCCCATCCAATCTGGGAGCATCACGGCCGGCTGCCGCGACGCTAGCTCCCGCTCGGCACGACCACCAACACTCTGGCCAGACTGTCCCTCACTCGCAAAGGAACAGGCGGGAAGTGCCGAGACAGCGGACACGCGCAGCTCTGAGCGCGCAGCCGTGGCTTTGACCGGACAAGTGTTTTGTGCTCCGGCCGGCGCGGGGCGCGCTGCTGCTTCGGCGACAAGAGCATCACAGGCGGAGAGCGAGCCGCGCTATCGCAATGCCACGCTTCCGATCACGCGGACGAAATCGACGGCACGATCGCATCCGTGTCTCGCGGCGTCGACCCCCGGGCTATCGCTAAGGCGACATTCCGATCGCTGCGGATCAAGCTCCCGGGCTGCTCGGCGAGGCCTCGCCACCGGAGCGGCCTCGCCGCGTTTGCATATGCAAATGGTCGATCCTGCACGCGCCCTCGCGAGCCCTGGTTTCGGCGAGAAGCGCGTTGCGAGGGTGGATCTCGCACGACTGCTTTCGTCGTCCCGACGTCGTCCGGCCGTGCTATCGGATTGGCGACAGAGCAGCCACGCGCTGTGGCTGCGGGCGCTTGACTCGAGCTCTCGGCTCGCAGCCCCTCGATGGGCGATCTGTGCCGGCGGCGACTGGTCGTGGGCGTTGGAGCAGCTTGACGGTGTGGTCGGTGAGCGGATCGTTTGGGCGCGAGCGTGCGTGGGTCTGCTCGGCAGCTGTCGATTCGTCTTGTTCGGAGGGGGACGCCGCCTCGCCGTCGCTGAGAAGCTGCGCGTGTTGGCGGAGGGGGGTGGACCGCCGGTCAGGGGTGGCGGGTGCGGGAAGGGTTGAGGCCGGTTCGGGGCGCGTTCGCATCGTTGCGTTGTTCTCATACACACCGGCCCCGCGCTCAGCCGGTGTTGCGCATGCCGGCGGCGATGCCGTTGATCGTCAGCAAGAGCGGCCGCTCGGCGCTGCCGTTGCCGGCGCGAGCGCGCCGCAGAAGGTCGATCTGCATGTACGACAGGGGGTCGGTCCAGGGGTTGCGGTGCGACAGCCGTGCCATCAGCGCGGGTGCGCTTTGGAGCAGCGCGTCGGTGCGGGAGATCTCGAGCACGGTCCGTACGACGCGGTCGTGTTCGGCGCGGATCGGCTCCCACAGCTCGCGGGCGGGGTCGTCGCCGAGTAGTTCGAGGTATCGCTCGGCGATCGCGAGGTCGCTCTTGAACAGCGACATCTCGAGCGTCGATCAGAGCATTGCGAAGAACGGCCAGCAGTCGATCATTTCGCGCTGGAGCTCGCGGTTGCCTTCTTCGAGCGCGGTGCCGGCCCCGTACCAGGCGGGGAGCAGCAGCCGGTTCTGCATCCACGCAAACACCCAGGGGATCGCGCGCAGCTCGCCGACACTCCACGTGCCCGAGCGCGAGGCGGGTCGTGAGCCGATGTTCAGTCTGGTGAGCGCGTCGAGTGGCGTGGCCAGGTCGAGCAGCGAGGCGAACCGTTCGTCCTCGTAGATCAGGGCCTGGTAGATGACCCGGGAACGGTCTGCGAACCGCTGGGCCTCGGCGCGGTAGCGGTTGGGAACCTCGCGGTCGGGCGCGAGGGTCGCGAGCAGCACCGCTGAGATCGTCTGCTCGAGTGAGCGGAGCGCCAGCTCCGGGTGCGAGTAGCGCTGGGAGATCACCTCTCCCTGTTCGGTGAGCCGCATCCGCCCGCGGATCGACCCGCTCGGCTGCGCCAGGATCGCGCGATGGGTCCGCGCTCCGCCCCTCGAGGTCGAGCCGCCGCGGCCGTGGAAGAAGCGCAGCTCGATCCCGCGCGCATCGGCGTCGGCCAGCAGCCGCTCCTGCGCGGAGTACAGCTCCCACTGGCTGGCCAGGAAACCACCATCCTTGGCGGAGTCCGAGTACCCGAGCATGATCTCCTGGCGCCCGAACAAAGCGGTCAGCTGCGCGGCGTACAACGGGTTCTCGTACAGCGTGGTCATTGTCGTCTGCGCCCGGTCGAGATCCTCGACGGTCTCGAACAGCGGCACGAGCGGCAGCGTCGGCAGCTCTCCGGCGCCGATCCCGGCGCGGCGCATGAGCACCAGCGCGGCGAGAACGTCTGACGGCCGCTCGACCATCGAGACGATCACGCTGCCGAGCGCCTGCGGGCCGTACTCCCGCAGGCCGGCCGCGATCGCGGCGAACGCCTCCGGAGGCGACCCCGCGCCGTCCTCGAGAACGGTGGTGAGCAGGAGCGTTCGCTCGTCCTCGTGTGCGGCGGCAAAGCCGGCCGCCAGCGGCTCGATCGCCGAGCGCAGGTCGTGCGCCGACAGCCGGACGTCGAGCGCGGCAAGGTGGAATCCGAACGTCCGCACCTGGCACAACAGCCTCGCGAGCGCCCCATCCGCGACCCGCCGCGAGCTCGACGATTCTCGGAGGAGCTCGAGGTCCTCCTCCAGCTGCCGAGGCTCACGGTAAGCGTGCGGCAGCGCGCGCAACGCGCCGTCGAGCCGCGCCGACATGAACGACAGCTTGCGCCGAAACGGCTCGTGCCGGTTGTTGGGCCGGCGGGACGCCACGTCGGGCATCTCCTCCCCGTCGGCCTCCAGCGAGGCGCCGAGCCCGGGCGAGACGAACAGCCGCTGCTCCGATTGGGAGTAGCGCCCCGTGAGCCTGTCCACCCGCGCGCGGAGCAGGCGGAGCGCGGTCGTCTGGTGCAAGCGGAGCGTGTGCATCACCGATTCCGGGGTGACCTCGGGATTGCCGTCCATGTCTCCGCCTGCCCAGCTGCCAAACCGGACCGCGGGTACTGCCGGCGGCCACGACCGCTCGAACGAGCGCGAGATCTCGGCCTCGAGCCGGGGCGCCGCATCGAACAGCACTGCCTCGAAGAAGAACAGGATCCGACGTACCTCGTCCTCGACCACCGGGCGCACGTGCCGGACCGCGTCGGTCTGCCACCACACCGTCAGGACTTCGCGCAACTCGCCCTCGAGCACGCGCCGCTGGGTCCGCCCCAGTCGCGGATCATCGAGACGCTCCATCGCCCGCCACACCGACTGCTGATGCTCGAACACCGACCGTCGCGACGCCTCGGTCGGATGCGCGGTCATCGTCAATCGCACGTCGAGCCGGCGTAACGCCTCGGCCACATCGGCGGGCGGATGCTGGACCGCCACGCCCGCCGCGGCCGCCAGCGACTCGCGCTGCGGAGCGCTCGTATCGGAGTCATAGTGCCGCCGGCGGCGCAGCCGCTCCAGCTCCTCGGCGATGTTGGCCAGCTGCAGCTGGATCGAGCAGGCGCGCACGAACGGCTCGAGCGCGCCGTCGACCTGGGCGTGGACGAACCGGGCCAACGCCCCGGCCGCGCTCGCATCACCGGCACGGACCCGCGCTGCCGTATCGCGCAACCAGAACACCCGATCGCGGAAAGCGCGACCCTCCTGCTCCTCGAGCACGTCGCCCAGCAGAGCTTCCAGCACCGCGGTATCTCGATCAAGCGAGTCGCTCATTGCACACGCGGGCGTCGGCGCCGACCCGGCCGTATTACCCCGCCGTCAGACGCGCGCCAAATCGCTCGCGCGTGCCGTCGCCCGCCGACGCCGATCACGGACCGCTCGAGCAAATCGTCAGCAACCTCGGCGAGTTCCACATGTCAGCCATCAGGATCGCAAACGCCACGTCGCGCGACCCCGCCAACAGGACTGCCGGGCAGCCCGCGTGTCCCGGACGATCGCTTCCGCGCCCGAGTCGCCGCGGAACGCGCCATCGAAATGGCGACCAACCGGAGCTCCGCGAGGACGCGGCGCTAGCCGCCGACGAGCAAGCAGGCGCCCCGGGCCGGGCTGCGTTTGGTCGCCCAAGCGATAGCAGGCTGGATGCCAAGGCCCGGACGGAAGCGATCGCCGGCTGTGCGACTGCTGGCGCAGCAATGCAGCAGCGTCAGGTCAACGAGGCCGCGCTGCTGGAGGACGCCTACAGGGGTCACGGTCCCTGTGCGGCCGCTTTCCTCGGGAGACCGGTACAGCCGATCGTCTCAAGATCGGTACACAGCGCCGGAGCTTGATCCCGTCCTGCCGAGCTAACAACGATCAAGCGCTCTCGGCGAGTTCGTGATCGAGGGAGGGGCGACGGCGCATCTTCACGAGGGCGTCCTGCGTCGTCAAAGGTCGGATGAGAAGCTGTCGGCGGCCGGGCCGTCAATTGCCTGGCGGCGCCTCAAGTACTCAGCAAAGAGCTGTTCGACCTTCTCACGGCTCGGGATCGAGAACAGCTCAGCCCCGACCTTTAAGCCAAGGCCAAAGATGACCAATGCGGCGCGAAGCACCCCAGCCTGAAGCGCCCGACGTGTGCCCGTCAGTCGCTATGCGATCAGACAAACAGCCGGTCGCCGACCTCGACATCGGGCCAGTAGCGGTAGAGGGCCTTCGCCTGGTCGAGGACGAGCTGTGCGGCGTAATCGACGCCGTGATCGCCGCCACCACCAGCCGGTGCGGGTGGGCGGTACCTGTGCTTGCGAAGCAGCCGTTTGATCTTGGCGCGGATCTTCGCCTCGGTGGCGGCTCGGTCGGCCCAATCGACTGTGAGATCGGTACGAATGCTCTCGACGAGCTCGTGGGCGATTTTCGCCAACGCCGGGTCGGCCTTCACGTCCTCGACGCCGCCGGCTAGGGCGTCGTAGAAGGCGGCTTCCGCTCGGCTGAGGCCGAGCTCCTCGTGGCGGCGTCGCGCGTCGCGTAGCCGCTTCGCGATCTCCACCAAGCGCTCCACCACCTCGGCACTGGTGAGCTGTTTGAGCTCGTAGCGGTGGAGGACCGCTTGCACCTCCTCGCTGAACACCTTGGCCTGCGCCTGGCTCGTTCGGGCCGGGCGCGGATTTCGTCGTTTAGCAGCTTCTCAAGAGCCGCACCTGGCAGCCAACCCGTCTTCTGGCCAGGCTAATCCCGGACACCCACAGCCGCTACCGCGGGAGGCGGACGCGATGGTCCTTGAGTATAAGCAGCGTGCGGGCGCCGGGCGCAGCGGGCGCGGAGAGAAGGCCCGCCCGACGCCCGTGCAAGGTCAGTTCATACCGCCCTGGTCCCAGCAAGTGATGGTTTATCCGGAAGTTCCAGTGAATGAGCGAGCGACCGCGTGGTTGCTGACCGAAACTTACCAGTCCGGCAAACACGAGCCGGCCGTCACTAACGACCCGCATCACGCGCAGCGCGAGGACGCCAGGTTTCGGCAGCTGAGCGATGATAGTTGCCTCTCGCGACTCCGTTTCGTACACGTGCAGCCCGAAGAAGCTGGGGCCAGGTGGCAGGTAGGTGTAGCGGTCGGCCCGTCTCGTCCCAGACTCATCGCCGAGGCAGTCCGCAACTTGCACGTACACCGCCCCCGCCTCGTGCGTCGGCGCGACGGCTGTGGCCGCCCCGTCGGTAACGGTCGCGTTCGCTGCCGCTTGCCCGCCGAAGTACACCTGGCCCGTTTGCCCGTCGATACAGCCGTAATTGAAACCCGAGCCCGTGATCGTAACCGGCGTGCCGATCGTCCCCGACCCCGGCGACACCGAGCTAACCACCGGCGCCGGATAGACGAACGTGCCAGCGCTGGATACCGCGGACAAATCGCCGAGGCAGTCCTCCACTTGCACGTACACCGCCCCCGCCTCGTGCGTCGGCGCGACGGCTGTGGCCGCCCCGTCGGTAACGGTCGCGTTCGCTGCCGCT
>Ga0116217_10006449_pt1 | contig 10183 bp, 8 predicted proteins | sample Sb_taG_6_FD_89697 | JGI IMG/M metagenome (GOLD analysis project Ga0116217, IMG submission 89697) | Peat soil microbial communities from Weissenstadt, Germany - Sb_50d_4_PS metaG | ecosystem: Environmental > Terrestrial > Soil > Wetlands > Peat | place: Germany: Weissenstadt | collected 2010-09-21 | reverse complement strand
ATTCTCGCTGGAATGGAGAACGCGCTGTCGGATTTGATCTCGTATGCACCGGCGCCCCTGTATTGGATCTGGAATCTCTCGGTCTACGGGAGTCTGGCGGGGCTCCTCCTCTTGCAAGGTCCCGTCGGTCGACCCCGGATGCGAGTGATGGCCGGCGCGATCTTCGTCGGCATGATCGCTCTCGCCCTCGTGTTCCCGTGGCTCAACTTCATAGAGGGCCACTATGACTTCAATGCGCAAGTTCGCTACGCCTTGCCGCTCCTCCCCCTTGTCGGTTTCGTAGTCGCGCGATCGCTCCGAACTCGTGGTCTGCTGCTTATCGGGATTGCCCTGCCGGCGCTGGCCGTGATAGATCAGGTCGCCGCGGGCCAGTTCTGAGGGACGGAGGGTCGCGTGGACGATTCGAGTGGTCCCCGCAGCGGCCGATTCCCTATCCTCCCTGTGACAAAGGCGGGAGGCAGCGCCGTGTCTGAATTAACCTGGGCTGGTCAGAAGGCTCGCCCGATGGCTTCGATGGATGGAACTAGATTGAACGATCTCCGACAGAGCGCGGCTATAAGCCAGTCGTACAGATGAGCGAAGCGAGCCCAGCGAGTCAGCCGAGCATCCCAGTGGCTGATGACGCACTGCTCGCCCGTCTGCGAGACGCCAATGCGACGATTGAGCAGCTTCAGCACTTGTCGCGCGGCCAAGAGACGATGGTTCACGAGCTGTCGGTCGCGACGCAGGAGCTCGCTCGCGTCACGGCTGAACTGGACTCTGCTCGTCAGCCCAAATCGAGCTGGACGTCATGGCGCCGACGCCTGGGACGGATCCGGGCGCGAGTGTTCAAGTCCGTGCGGAGGGCAGAGCCGGTGGCGGTGCCGACTGAGGAAGTCTCCGAACGCAGCATGTTCCTGATGGACGATCGGTACCGTCAGTGGGTCGACCTCTACGACACCATCAGCGAGGGCATCCGCCAGGCCCTTGTCTCGAAGCTGGAGGCGTTGGACGACCCGCCGCTGGTCTCCATCATCTTTCCCGTGTACAACACGCCGGAGACGTTCTTGCGACAGGCCATCGATTCGGTGCGGTCGCAGATCTATGCCAACTGGGAGTTGTGCATTTCCGACGACTGTTCCACGCTCGACCACGTCGGGATCGTCTTGGCGGAATACGCGGCAGCGGACGCACGGATCAAGGTCAAGCGGAGAGACTCAAACGGCCACATCTCGGCATCGTCGAATACCGCCGTGGCCATGGCCGACGGCGCCTGGCTCTGCCTCTTGGACCACGACGACGTGTTGGCAGAGCACGCGCTCGCGGTCGCCATCCTGTCTATCGCAGACCACGACGACCCCGGAATCCTCTACAGCGATGAGGACCACATCGACCCGGACGGCCAGAGGAGCGCCCCGTACTTCAAGCCGGACTTCGACCCCCTTCTCATTCTCGGGCAGAACTATTTCTCGCACCTCTGCATGATGCGAAAAGACCTCGTCGACGCCGTTGGTGGTTTCCGTGAGGGTTACGAGGGAAGCCAGGACTGGGACCTGGTCCTCAGGGTGATCGAGAAGTTGCGTCCGGCTCAGATCCTCCACGTGCCCCACGTCCTCTATCACTGGCGGGCGCACTTGGCGTCCACCGCCTCCGACCTGTCCGCAAAGCCATACGTGATTGAGGCTTCTCGCCGGGTGGTACAAGAACATCTGGACCGGACCGACATTGGCGCACAGGTCTCGACGATCTGGGGGAGCAGCTTCAATCGCATCAGGTGGAGCCATGCCAGTGAACCGCCACTGGTCAGCGTGATCGTCCTCCCTCGAAATGGACCGCGATTGCGACGCTGTATCGAAAGCATTCGTGCTGTGTCGACGTACCCGAACCTGGAGATCTTGGTGCTCGACGATGGTGGATTCCGCCCGCCTATGCGTCACTTCTTGCGGGACAGAGCCGACTGGCTCACGGTGATAGAAGACGACCGCGATCTGAGTGATTCTGCCCAACGCAATCTTGTTGCCAAGTCGGCCAAGGGCACGGTGTTGCTATTCGTCCATGACGACGTCGAAGTGCTCGATTCCAGTTGGTTGGACGAGATGATCGGGATGCTCGGATTTCCAGATATCGGCTGCGTCGGAGCAAAGCTCCTCTATCCCGACATGAGAATCCAACATGCGGGGATCACAGTGGGGATCGGCGGAACGGTGGGCAATTCGCACCGGCTCCTGTTCGATCGGTTTGACCCCGGATACTGCGGGCGACTCAAGCTGGCTCAGTGCCCTTCGGCCGTCAGTTGGGCATGCATGGCAGTTCGACGTGAGGCCTTTGAGGGCGTGGGTGGCTTCTCCGAATCGCACTTGACCGGCATGTTCGGAGACGTGGATTTCTGCTTGCGGCTCAACGAAGCGGGCTGGCGTACCGGCTGGACGCCTTGTGCGGAGCTCATCCACCATGAGCTCCCCGAAGACTCGAGACCTGATGGGGAGAACGCAATTCGGTTCGATCGGGACATTCGGTACTTGAATCAACGCTGGAGTCATTGGGTGGAGAACGACCCCGCGTACAATCCGAACCTGTCCCTTGCCCACGAAGTCTTCCTGCTGGCCTGGCCGCCGAGAGTCTGCTTCACATAACGGAGCGTTGCGGTGGCCGGTTCGGCGCCCGCCTGTTTCGCGGTCGTCGCGAGGTCGCGTCGAGCGCTGCACTACACCGTGCGCGTGAGGAACTCCCTCAAGGCCGAAACGGCCCTCTCCCCGTGTCCATAGGTGGAGTCAGCGTACGCGTTGCCGGCGGCACTCACGGACTGCAAGAGATCATCGTCCATGAGCCGCTCCACCTGGGCGAGGCAATCGGGGATGTCGGTAAAGGACATCCCACCGACGCGAGCGTGCACCTGAGCAGCACTGCCCTTGGGTACGAGAATCGGTGTACCCAAGCACAGTGATTCAATGCATTCACGTGCGATCACGGCACCGGGTGCCAAGTCGATCAGGATCCTGGCATGAGCAATCAATCGCTGCAGGTCTGTGCGCGTCTCCACGTTGATTCGCCCTCGAAGCGAGCGGCCTTTCCACACAGACGCACATGCGTCCTCGATGACCACAACGTATGCATCGAAGTAGCGGGCTGTCAGCCATGCAACCATGGGGGGAGGAGTGTCTGATTCGGTCTGCCCAACTCTGTCGGACAGGACCAGGAGGTAACCGGTGAAGCCCAAGCCCATGTGCCGGTGCAACCGGGCGAGCGGGCTCACTGGTACGTGGATCCCGATCGTGGGTGGTATCCGTACTGCAGCAGGTCGTTCCTGCAGTCCGTCTTGACTGGCGGTGCCTTCCCCGTGGGCGGCAACGGCGTAGATGCCTGCGACGGCGCAATGATCACGGAGAATGGCGCGGCACGAGTCATCAATTTCATCAACGATGATGGCCGTGAACGGCTCAGATGCTCCTGGCCAGACCACGTCTTCGGGCGCCGGCCACGGTGTGGTGCCGCCCCTGCCAACCGCGAGAAGGTCGAATCCACCATCCGGCAACGAAGGACCCGGGGCGCCAGGGATACAGACTGTGACGCGGCCGAATCGACTTGCCGCGCCGGCCAGCGAACGGGTGACGAACGATATTTCAGAGTTTGTGCGCTGCCAGTGACGGCTCAACACCAGCGTGGAGACCGGTGGCGACGGATCATCCATCGCTTGGCGCGGCCTCGGGTTTCGGGTCCGATCGGTTCTCCCGAAGACGCTCGAGGTCGGCCCGAGCCTGAATGATGTCCTCCCCGTAGGTACGTGCCATGTCGTCGACGTTTGTGGTGAGCGTCTCGACACGCGCCGCCAAGTCGTCACAGCGTGCAGCAATGGCGTCGACGGCTCGGATCAGATCCCCCAGCAGCTCGTGGTCGCCCCGCCCCATCATGCGGGCGCCGACCCGGCGCGAGCGACGAAGGAGCTTTTGCCAGGCAGACGTCGCCGGGGCCTCGGCCGTCGCGTGGAGGTCGAGCCACTTGGTGTGCACGATGGAGAGTAACTCGCTGCCACGAATGGGTGGGAGAGCCTCTGGCACATCGGTGGGGCGGCGGAACATCGATGGCGGACCCGGATCGGGGTGTGCCTCACGGGATGGGTCGTCACTCGTCATGCGCGAGCGAGGCCAGCGGCCCATTGCTGCCACCACGTGTCCTCATGGGCGCCGCGGAGCGCACAGGACGGGTCCACGCGGGTCAAGTGAGAGTTCAGGTACGGATCTCCGTCCACGATTGACGACCTCCAGCGGTCTACGAATCGAACGATGTCGCTGACGTCTCCGGCCACCCCCCGGCTCGGTGACTCATGATGCACGAGCTCAGCCCCGGGTTCATAGATGACCCACAGCCCTGCTTGTCGGGCGCGCAGACAATAATCGATGTCGTTCAGGTCGATGCCAAGTGATTCGTCGAAGCCTTGTAGGTCCTCGAAGACCGTCCTGCGGGTCGCCAGACACGCGCCGGTGACGGCCGTGCACTCTCGCGTCGTCACAGCCATGTGGAGGTAGCCCGGTTCATCGGGCTGGAGCCCGGCGAAGACGTGACCGGCGGCACCACCCAGTCCGATCACGACTCCGCAGTGTTGGAGGCGCCGATCCGGATAGAGCAGTCGAGCTCCGACCACCCCGACGTCCGGACGAACAGCCTGAGCGCAGAGCGCATTGAGCCAGCCGGGAGCGAGGGCCTCGATGTCGTTGTTCAGGAAGAGGAGCACGTCGCCCCCCGCGCTTCCCGCCGCGGCATTGTTCAAGGCCGCCCAATTGAAGGGGCGAGTGTCCGAGATCAGCCTGGTGTCGGTTCGAGCGGCGAGGCGGTCGGTCAATGTGGCCGTCTCGGGCAGGACCGACCCATTGTCAACCAACAGATATTCGACCGGCCGCGCCCCCTTGGTGGCCTCGATCGTCTCGATGCAGGTGCGAAGAAACCGGGGTTCGTCGCGAAAGGGAATGATGATGCTGACCAAGGTGTCGGATCGAACGGTCCGCCGGAGCTCGAACGTGTTCGGGTAGAACCCAGGCGCCACGTGCCCCGACTGGTTCCGGCGTTTCAGTGCGTTGCTCACGTGGTCGGTGTGCGGAGCAGCCCGGCCCGGATCGAGCGTGGTGTGGCAGAGCACCTCGGAGATGTGCACCGTGCGCTCCGCGCTCTCGCACGCCCGAAGGGCGAAGTCGTGCTCGAACTTCATGGGATCAAGGGGTCCCAATGTGGCCATTCGTCTTACCACGCTCGATCCCACTGCGATTGGTCGCCCGATGTACGGCGTGTGCAACAGGAATTCGGGCGAATAGCCCGGCTTGAGGCGTGGCGACCAGTGTGACCCGTCCGCGTCCGTGCGATCTTCGTCTGCGTACACCACGTCGGTGGGTGTGAGTTGGCTTGCCATCTTGCTGACGGCGTCGGGCGCCCACACGTCACCTGGGAAGATCAAGGCGATGTCCGAGTCTGCCCCCCCGCCCAACGCGGTGTCGAGCACCTGACTGGCGACGACCGGACCAGGAACGGCGAACACCTCGACGTTCGGGCTGCCGGAGGGAGCTCCGGAGGCCCGCAGGAGGGAAGCGAAGTTGAGCCGCTGTAGTTCAGGCAGGGCCGCCCACAGCTTCCAATTCGTGTCCGTCTGCTCCTGCAGACTCCGGAGCGTCAGAACAGTCTCCGGTGGCGGCTCACGCTCCACGACCATCACGAGGCGGAGTATTCGGTTGGACGCTCGGCACGCGGTGAGGCCCTGGCGGGCTTCTTCGCGTTGCATGACCCAATCGGAGTAGGGGCCAGGGTCCTCTTGCACATTTGGACGCAGAGGCGGCAGGACCCTGGGAGCAAAAAGCACCCGTTCCACGCAGGCAATCTAGTGGACATTACGGTGACGCTTCGGCGCGTTGGCGCAGGTGAGCGTGGACCTGTCACGATGCGCCCGTGGGTTTATCGGACCGCCTGCTCATGGGACCGGGGCCCTCGAATCCGTACCCGGAAGTCACCATGGCGTTGGCCGGGCCGGTGGTCGGGCACCTCGATCCACAGTTCCTGGAGTTGCTCGACAGCACGAACGACCGCCTCCGCCGGGTCTTCGCGACCGCGAACGGTTTGACGTTGCCGGTCAGTGGCACCGGGTCGGCTGGGATGGAGGCGTCATTCGTGAACTTCGTGCGGCCGGGCGACCCCGTCGTGGTCGGCGTCAACGGGGTCTTCGGCGAACGGATGTGCGAGGTGGCGTGCCGCCAGGGTGCCGAGGTCGTTCGGGTGGATGCAGATTGGGGACATCCACTCGACCCGGTGCGCCTGCTCGCGGCACACCCGTCTCCGGCGATCATCGCGGTCGTGCACGCCGAGACGTCGACGGGCGTACGCAACGAGATCGAGCCGCTGGGTCGCGGCAAGGGAACGGCGCTCCTGCTGGTCGACACGGTGACGTCCCTCGGGGGCATCCCGGTGGCCGTCGACGACTGGGCGGTGGACATCGCCTACAGCGGCACCCAGAAGTGCCTCGGCGTCCCGCCCGGGCTCTCCCCCCTCACGGTCTCGGACCGGGCCCTGGGCCGGCTGGTCGAGCGGCCGTCGAGCTGGTATCTCGACCTCAACCTCCTCGCTCGCTACGTGAACGACAGCTCGGGCGGGGGGCGTGTGTACCACCACACGGCCCCGGTGGCCATGGTGGCGGCGCTGCACGCCGGCCTGGGGGCGTTGCTCGACGAGGGCCTGGCAGCCGCCTGGGAGCGCCACGCCGAGTGCGGCGCCCTGTTGCAGGAAGGGCTCGTCGATCTCGGCCTTGAGCTGCTGGTCCAGGCGGAGCACCGCCTGCCCCAACTTACGACGGTCCGGGTCCCCGGCGGCGTCGACGAGGCCGCGGTCCGCCGGGACCTCCTCGGCTCCTACGGCATTGAGATCGGCGCCGGAGCGGGACAGCTGGCCGGGCAGGTCTGGCGCATCGGGTGCATGGGGAATACGGCGCGGCGGAGGAACGTCTTCGCGCTGCTCGGAGCCCTGCGCGAGGTGCTCGGACGGTGAGCGCGGCCAGGGCGGTGCGGCACGCACCGCTGGAGCTGCGGGGCAAGCGAGTGCTCCTGCGGTCGTTGACCGAGGACGACTTCCCTGCCTGGCACGAGGTTCGCACACGTTGCGCGGACTGGCTCCTACGTTGGGAACCGCGTCCGAAGGGCGCCCCCGTGCCTTCCGAGGACCGGCCGAGCTTCGCTGCCCGCTGCGGCATCCGCGAGAGGGAGCGCCACCTGGGCACCGGCTACGGCTTCGGGGTCTTCGTGGGGGAGCGGTTCGCCGGCGAGGTGACGCTGTCCTCCATTCAGCGCGGGCCGTTCCAGAGTGCGTTCATCGGCTATTGGATCGACGAGGCGTTGGCGGGCCGGGGTCTCGTGCCCGAGGCGGTCGTGGTGACGTTGCGCTTCGCCTTCGAAGCGATCTCGCTGCACCGCGTGGAGATCTCGATCATCCCGAGGAACCTGGCCAGCAGGCGGGTGGTCGAGAAGCTCGGCATCCGCGAGGAGGGAATTGCGCAGCGCTTTCTCGAGATCGACGGTGCGTGGGAGGACCACGTGCGGTACGCGATCACAGCTGAGGAATGGGCGGCCCGTGAGCCGCAGCTGATGGAGGACTGGCTGCGCGCCTGAACGTCAGGTCTCGTTGGTGCCGACGACCGACGGCGAATGCCGGAAGAATTGCTCGACGTCGTGCTCGTACGTGTATGACAGTGGCTTCTTACCGGATTGCCGGCGCAACCGCAGTGCCCTGATAAAGGATTGCACTGCGCCCGCGCTCGTGGCGTTGTAGGTGAAACCGGTGGAGGCGAACCGACGCGTATCGACGCCTCGTCCGTAACGGAGAAGGTCCTCGAGCTCCTCGGGGAGGTCGAACAACCGGGCCAGGGGCCGGATCTTGAGGGGGCTGACCGGAGAGATGGGGACGAGGCGGGTCCCACAGATCGCCGCGACTTCGCTCCAGGGCAGGCGGCCGTCCGCTGCCACGTTGTAGAGACCGGGGATGTTGCCCTGGGTGACGTGCAGAAGGGCGCGGACGACGTCGTCCTCCTCGACGAACTGCAACAAAGGGTCGAACCCGAAGATGGCCGGACAGACGGGCCGCGAGAGATTGCGGCTGATCGGCGTGGTCAAGTGGGTCCCGAGGACGTTGGCGAAGCGGAGAACGGTCACCCGCGTCGCGGGGTTGTCCTCCGAGAAGTCCCGCACGAGCCCTTCGGCCTCGACCAGCGCGCGTTCGACGCTGTTCCGCACCGGGCTCGTCCGGGGCGTGTCCTCGTGGAACGTGTTCGGGTCGCTCGCCGCAGAGCCGTAGACGAGCGTCGAGGACTTGACGACGATGTGGCGTACCGACGAGCCGGCGGTCCCGGCTGCCGCCAGGAGGTTCATCGTCCCGATGACATTGATCTCGTGCATGGCGCGCCTGGGCAACGGGGTCGAGTTCGTGATCATGAACGTGTGCAGGATCGTGTCCACCTGGGTCGCCTTCACAATCCGGTTCAGGATGGAGTAGTTCTGGTCGGCGCGGACGAACTCGGCCCGCTCGAACGGGACGGACGGGTCGCGCGTGCCCATGCCCAAGATCACGTCCATGCCGGGGTCGGTCTCGAGGGCCTGGACCATCCGGCCACCCCAGAAGGTGTCGGCACCCGTGACGAGGACGCGCCGGCTCATGGGGTCAACCGAACCAGACGCTGCGCCGATCGCGCAGCATGTCGTAGACGGCCTCTTGGAGCAGCGAGCGGATCTGCTCGGACTCCTCCATGATCCGGCTCTTGGAGTACCGGTCCTGGTCCGCCGGCACGTCGAAACGGACAGGATCGAGCACCCGCAGCTTGATCTTGGCTGGGAAGGGTGTCACGACGCCGAGCGGTCCGAAGGCCAGGAGGTTGGCGGTGATCGGAAAGTAGGGAACGCCGAGGGCCTTGGCCAGCGTGGGCAGGCGCATGATCACGGGCATCGCCTCCTCCGAGCCCACGACGGCGATGGGGATGACTGGGACACCGGCGCGCATCGCAATCTCGACGAACCCGCCGCGGCCGAAACGGCGCAGCTGGTAGCGGTCGGTGAAGGACTTGGACGGGCCCTTCGTCCCTTCGGGGAAGACGAGGGCAAGCTGCCGTTGTTCTTTCAGAAGGCGATAGGCGTTGGCGGGCCGGGCCGACACCCCGCCCGCACGGGCCCACAGGGTCCCGATGACCGGCACCGTCCGGAAGAAGTAGTCGGCCATGCCGTAGACCGGGCGGTCGAGCTCTTTCTCTATCCCGTGCATGATGACCGGCGCGTCGGAGGGAATCGCCCCGGCGTGGTTCGCGACGAGCAGCGCGCCGCCGTCGGTGGGGATCTTCTCGAGACCTTCCCATTGGGCGCGGAACCACTTGGAGTAGATGGGCTCGTAGATCGCTCGTGCGAGCACGCGGGTCCGCTCGGATCGTCCCCATTCGTCGACGTCGGACAACCGGGGATCCTCGTGCTCCTCGGCGTCCTCTGTCCTCACCCGGATCGGGACGATGGCCGTCGATCGGTTCCTCTCACCCGTGACCGGGCGCCCGGTGGCCATCGGGCCATCGTACCGACCGCACGAGTGCGGGGGTCCGGGCCCGGGAGCCCGGCATGACGACGTCGATGGGAGGCGTCGCCGGCCCCACCTGACCGCTGGCCCTAGGGCCTGGCCGCCCCGATGAGCCCTGCCGTGAAGATGGGGGAGTACGACACGGTGGAGCCGGTGAAGGGGGCCTGAATGACCGTGTCGGTCCCGTAGGGCCCCGAGCCGGTGTACATGACGACATGGTCGACCTGGTTGTCTCCGTCCAGGTTGTAATAGAAGAGCAGGTCGCCGGGCTGGAGGGCGTTCAGCGGCACGTGGGTCAGCGACGGCCACTCCGTCTCGGTCGTCCGCCCTATGGATACCCCCGCCTGCGCCCAGGCCCACTGCACGAGGCCCGAGCAGTCGAAGCCGACACCGGGCTCCTCGCCACCGAAGACGTACGGCACGCCCAACTGCGAGACGGCGGCCTGCACGGCAGCCATCCCGGCGGAGCCGCCCTGCGACGACCCGCCGACAGGACCCGTCGTCCCACTCGCCTGGTTGGCCGCGGTTGTGGCCGCGGCGCCGCTGGACGCGCCGCCGACCACCCCGGCGACGGTGACCGCCGTTGCGGCTGCCGCCGCCGCCTGCTGCTGCTGCGCAGCACTGGCCGCCT
>Ga0116217_10006448_pt1 | contig 10183 bp, 7 predicted proteins | sample Sb_taG_6_FD_89697 | JGI IMG/M metagenome (GOLD analysis project Ga0116217, IMG submission 89697) | Peat soil microbial communities from Weissenstadt, Germany - Sb_50d_4_PS metaG | ecosystem: Environmental > Terrestrial > Soil > Wetlands > Peat | place: Germany: Weissenstadt | collected 2010-09-21 | reverse complement strand
GCCGCGCGACGCCGGCGGCAGGTACGACGCCAGCAACCCTTTGGTCGACAGATCGTGCAGAAAGCCGATGTCCGCAAAGTAGAGCAGATCGGCCTGGATCTTCCCCGCCTGCTGCTCCGCCTGCACCTTGGCCTCGACGGGGCCGGTGCCGGCCCGGAACACTCGCACGGTAACGCCGGGCGTCCGTTTCATGAAGTCGCCCACGAGCAGGTTGATGTCGTCCTCTGATTCCGAGGTATACAGGTTGATGGTCCCGGAGGGCGCCTCGGCGGCTAGGGCCGCCCCGCCGCGTCCCAGCCCGACCCACGCGGTGCCACCACTCATCCCAAACCCAAGCAGCGCCGCCGCGAGCGCCACGATCAGCACGTGCCGTCCCCGGTGCCTCCAGTTCGTCACGGTTCCCTCCAGCGTATAGCCCTACGCGGTACGCGTGAACGTCCGCGCCGCCCTACTCGTTCCTGTCCGGCGCCCCGCGATCCTGTGCCATACGCGTCGCGTGGGCGAAGGCTGCGTGAAGACGATTCGGACCTCGTCGACGCGGCCCCGACGCCGTCTTACGCCCCGCCGTTCGTCTGGGGCACCGGAGCTGCGGGCACCTGTGCCTCTTCCGCCCCCCGCCACAGCTCCTCGAACTGCCCCTTGTTCCATCGCGCCAGCTCCAGGCCCGGCCCCATCGAGTGGCCCTCGAACGCGATAGTGCCCTCATAATCCCGAAGCGCCGCCAGCACCCGGACGAGGTTGCGGGATCCCTCGCCGAGCGGCAGGTGGAGCCGGGTCTCGTCGGCGTCGCTCAGGTGCACATGCACGATCCGCTCGAGCGCGCCGATGAAGGCCACCTCGTCGGTACCCCACGGGATATGCGCGACGTCCAGGGTGGTCCCCACGTTGTCCCGGTCGACCTCGCGCACGAGCCGGTTCGCATCGTCGGCGGTCACCACGTACTCGCCCTGTCGCGGCTCCATGTGCTCGACGCCGAGGCGCAGCCCGTGTTCGGCGGCGTGGGCGGCCAGCTCCCGGATCCCGGCCACCAACCCAGGCCAGTAGCGCTCCGCGTCGTCGTAGGGCATCGTCACGTGTCCCGGATGCATCACCACCAGCCCCGCCCCGAGGCGCGCGGCCAGCGCGATGGACTGATGCAGCGCCTCCATCGAGACCGCACGCACCGCGTCGACGCGCGACGTCGTATTGAGATCCCAACTCATCGCGTGCAGAGTCAGCACCATCTTCAGCGCCTGCGCCCGAGCGGCGACCGCCTCGGGGTCGCTCGCCATCTCGGTCAGATGGTAATCCCATAACTCGACGCCGTCGTAGCCGAGTTCGTGCGCCACCGTGAGGATCTCCTCGGGCGGGTGCACCCACATCAAGGGCGCGCTGAGCAGCACGCGGCAGCGTCGGTCCACCACCGGCAGCGCGCCCGGGCGGATCGGCAGCGGCGGGATCGTCGTCTCGCGGAGTCGGCGGCGCCTCGGGCGTACGATGTCGACGGTTGTGCGGAGTTCGGCCGCGACCCGGAACGTCTTGGTCAAGACGCGCCCGGGCAGCCGGGTGATGAACTCACGGGGCTGCCGCCGGAACTCCGTCGTGACCTCAAATGGCTTCGCGAGCAGGCGCCGCATGACGCTGTCGACGTACTGTTCCATGAACTGGAGGGTGTCGACCGCGGTCGCGCGCCCGCAGACGATGCACAGCACCCGGGAGACGCTGCCGCTGCCGGACACGACCGAGTGGGACGTGGTGCGATGGCAGTAGCCGCAGTGGAGCGCCACTTCGTAGCGATCGCGCAATTTCGGCATAGCGTCCTCCGTCCCTCAGGCGGTGATCGCGGCCAGTCGTCGGCTGAACTCGTCGAGAAACCTGGCTCCGGCCGCGCCGTCGGCGATCCGATGATCGACGGCGAGCGTGACGCGGCAGACCGGGCGGACCGCCAGCGCGTCGCCGCCGACAACCCAGGGGCGCAGGCGGACCGCGCCGATCGCGAGAATCGCCGCCTGGGGCGGGTTGATCAGCGCGGTGAACTCGTCCACCCCCCACATGCCCAGGTTGCTCACGGTGAACGTCGCCCCGGAGACGTCGTCGAGGCCGAGCGTGTCCTCGCGGGCGCGCCGCGCGAGCGCGGTGATCTCTTCGTCGATCATGCGCAACTCCTTGCGGTCGGCATCGCGCACGACGGGCACGATCAACCCGGTCGGCGTGTCCGCAGCGACGCCGACGTGAACAGCGTCGTGGACCACGACCGTCTCGCCGTCGAGCGACGCCCGAAGCTCGGGGTGGGCCCGGAGCACGCGGCCCGCGGCCCACACCATCACGGCGGTATACGACGCGGTTCCCCGGGCGCTGCGGGCCGCCGACATCTCGATCTCGCGGGTCAGATAGATATGCGGAATCTCGCGGGCACTCTGCGCCATCCGCTGCGCGATCACGCGCCGGCGCCCCGCCAGCGGTGAGACCGCGTCGGCCGCACCCACCGCACGTGTGGGGACGTCCGCGGGCGACGGCGCGGCGATCTCGAGCGCGGCGCGCACGTCCGCCTCGGTAATCCTCCCGGCAGGACCAGTGCCGCGCAGTCCCGCGAGGTCCAGACCCGCCTCACGTGCGATACGCCGCGCGACCGGCGTCGCGGCCACCGCGCCCGCCTGAGCCTGGGACGCCGCGGGCGCCCGCGGCGCGGCGTCGACGGCCCGGGGCGCCGGCGCGCGATCAGCGGCGGGGGTCGCCTCGCCGGCTGCGCCGATGTACGCGATGATCTTCGTCACGGGAATCGCCTCGCCGACCTGCGCGCGGATGTCGAGCAACACGCCTGACGCGGGGGCCTCAATCTCCATATTGACCTTCTCCGTCGTGACCTCGGCGATCGGCTCGCCCTGCCGCACGGCATCCCCGGGCCGTTTCAGCCAGCGCACGATCGTCCCTTGTTCCATGGTCATGCTGAACTTCGGCAGGATCACCGGCGTGACCATCAGGCGGCAGCAATCTGACGCACGGCCGCCAGGATGTCCTCAACCTGAGGCACCGCCGCCCGCTCGAGCGCGCGATTATACGGGATCGGGCATTCCTGACCGCCCAGACGGATGATTGGTGCGTGCAGATGGTAGAGGACGTCGCTCTCGGCGATGCGCGCCGCGACCTCTGCGCCGATCCCGAGAGTCCGGACGGCCTCGTGCACGATCACCACCCGCCCAGTCTTCCTCACCGATGCGAGCACCGTGTCCATGTCGAGTGGGCGGATCGACCGTAGGTCGACCACCTCGACGCTCACACCGTCCGCCGCCACCTGTTCGGCCGCCTCAAGCGCGCGCGCGACCATCACAGAGGTCGCCACCACCGTCACGTCCGCTCCCGCGCGCTTCACATCCGCGGCGCCGAGCGGCACGACGTACGGTTCCTCGGGCACCTCGCCCGTCGTGCGATACAGCAGCTTGTGCTCAACGAAAATGACCGGATTGTCGTCGCGGATGCTCGCCAGCAACAGCCCCTTCGCGTCCGCAGGCGTCGCCGGTGCCACGACCTTCAACCCCGGCACGTGCGCGAACCATGCCTCGAGGCTCTGGGAGTGCTGCGCGGCCGCGCCGGTACCCGATCCCGCCGGGGTTCGGAGCACCATCGGCACGCGGGCCCGTCCCCCAAACATATACCGGACCTTGGCCCCCTGCAGCACCAGCTGCTCCATGCACAGGGTGATGAAATCCATGAACTGAATCTCGAGGACGGGACGCATCCCGGTCAGCGCGGCCCCGATCGCGCATCCGGCGAGCCCGGCCTCAGAGATGGGCGTGTCGCGAACGCGCGCGGGCCCGTAGGTCGTGAGCAGGCCGTCGGTGACGCCGAACGCGCCGCCGTACACGCCGATGTCCTCCCCGAGCAGGAACACGGCCGGGTCGAGGTCCATGGCCTGGCGCAGTGCCTCGCGAATCGCCTCCGCGTAACTCAACGATCGGCTCACGCGTAGACGCCTTCCAGCAGCGTCGCGGGATCGGGCTCGGGACTCGCCTCGGCGAAGCGCAGCGCCTCATCCACGGCCGCCAGGGCCTCGGCGGCCATCTCCGCAGCACGCTCCGGTGTCAGCGCCCCCTCGGCCACCAGGCGCGCCTCGCAGCGCGCGATCGGATCCCGCCGCTGCCACGCCTCGACGTCATCCCGCGTGCGGTAGCGCTGCCGGTCGCTCTTGCTGTGTCCCTTATAGCGGTACGTCACGCACTCGAGGAGCGTCGGGCCCTCGCCGGCGCGCGCCCGTCCGACGGCGGCCGCGGCCGCTTCCTCCACCGCCGCCACATCCATGCCGTCCACCGTGTCGCCCGGCACGTTGTAGGCGGCTGCGCGCGCGCTGATCCGATCGACGCCCATCGCCGCAGACACCGGCATCGACATCGCATACTGGTTGTTCTCGCAGACGAAGACAATCGGCAGGCGCCAGATCGACGCCAGGTTCATGGCCTCGTGGAACGCGCCCTCGTTGGCCGCGCCGTCCCCGAAAAATGCGACGCAGACCTGCGCGGTCTTTCGCATCGTGATCGACAGCCCCACGCCGGTCGCGATCGGGAGCCCGCCTGCCACGATGCCGTTCGCGCCGAGGTTGCCGCTCTCCAGATCGGCAATGTGCATGCTGCCGCCGCGCCCGCGGCAGTAGCCCGTGTCCTTGCCGAGAAACTCGGCCATCATTCGGCCCACATCGGCCCCGCGCGCCAGGCAGTGACCGTGACCACGATGCGTGCTCAAGATGTAGTCGTCCGGCCCCAGCGCCCCGCACACGCCTGCGGCGACCGCCTCCTGCCCGATGCTCAGGTGCATGGTCCCGTGCACCTTGCCGAGCGCAAACAGCTCGTCCGCTTTCTCCTCGAACGCGCGGATCAAGCGCATCGTCCGCAGCCGCGACACGCCGCGCCCAGTCGGCGGAGGCACGGTCTTCACGGCGCGTCGGCCTCCCCGAGTGGACGCTCGCCGTCCCCGCCCGCGAGACCGCTGGCCCGCCCGAGGCGCAGCACGGCGCGGGCGGCGATGGAGTCGGTCACCAGCACATCCACCAAGCCTCCCGCGAGCGCGCCGAGAATTGCGTCGGCCTTCTCGAGCCCTCCCGCCACCCCAATGACGAGCGGGATTCGCGCCAGGTCCTCCAGGTCGATCGCGAGGATCCGCGTCGCCACGTCACCGACGAGCGGCACACCGTCGGACGAGAACGCGCGCGTGCAGATATCTCCGACCGCCCCCTGCCGCCGCACGGCCGCCATCTCCGCGGCGGAGATGTAGCCGCTCTCGATCAGCGTCGAGGATGGGACGAGGGCGCCGATCCCGACCAGCGCGACGTCCACCCGCCGCGCCACTTCGAGGACATGGCCGATCCGCTCGTCGGACAGCAGCGCTTCCCGAACGCTGCGCCGCGCGACGATCGCAGGCGCGTGGAGCAAATGGACGCGGCCGCCGTGCAGCTCCGCCAGCCGCCGCGCGAGCTCGTTCGCGTGGATTTCCGGAGCCGCTTGCCCGAGGCCGCCCACCAGCGGCACCACGACTGTGGCCAGTGCCCGCGGCCGCACGCTGTCGACCACGGCCTTGAGCGTGGTGCCCCAGGAGATGCCGACGCGCTCGCCGCCCTTGAACGCGCGGTCGAGATACTCGGCGGTGGCCTGCCCGAGCGCACGCCGCGTCACCGTCGGCGACTCGCTCCGCCCCGGAATCACGATCGCCTCGCGCAGGCCAAACCCTTCTTCCAACTCATGCTCGAGCCGCTGATGCGTTCCTTCAGGCTGTGTCACTTCGATACGGACGATCCCGGTCGCGCGGGCGCGCGTGAGGAGCCGCGATACGGTCGGCCGGGACAGCCCGAGACGCACCGCGATCTGCTGCTGCGTCAGGGTGCGAAGGTAGTACAAATCCGCGACTTTGGCCATCAGCACCCGATCGTCGCTCATCGCGCCGCCCCCGCACTCGTGGTCAGCGTCCCCCGCTGGATGGCCGCATCCTGCTGACGCCGCAGATGCACGATCGTCAGTGATTGGTCGAGGCGCACATCGTCGGCGGTCAGCGACGTCCCTCGGGGCACGTCGCGCTGGAGCCGTGCCCCCTGAATCACCCCGATCGGAAGGGCGCCCGACCGAGCCGTCCGATCGGCGGCGTCGATCGTCCCGTAGACCATGGACCCTCCGATACCGTCGATCACGTCGTCGACCCGCAGGTCACGCTTCGCCACCGCAATGCATTCCGCGACCGGCCCGGCCGACGCCTGCATCGTGGCTTCACCCGCCAGGACGGCCCGTGCCACCGACAGCGGCACCTCAAGGCTGGCAAGGTGATACGGCCGGACGAGCAGATAATAGGGCCCGTCACCCATCTTCAGGTACGCCAAATCGCGTCGGATCGGCGCGCTGGGCGACGTCACGACCAAGAAGACCCCCGGGGCGACATCACCGACCGCGTACTCGACGGCGCCGGCGCTGCTCAACACGCCTCCCGCGGATACCGGAACGAAGACGCGCAGCAGATCGTCCAAGTCGGCATGCGGGCCGTGCATCCCGGGGCAGTCCGGCCGGAGGCCCGTGGCGTTCGCCAGCGAGGCCATTTCGACCATCGTCTTCGTCCCGTCCACGAACGCGGTCAGCATCTTGGCGCTCATGCCGCGGGCGGCCGCTTCGCCGGCGATCGCGTCCGGGGTCGCCGTCCGATCGAGACGGTTGTTCTTGCCTTTGCCGGCGCACACCACCTCCAGGCCGATCGCGCGGGCAAATTCCACCATCTCGAATAGGACGACCGGCTCGTCTCCGGCGCCGACCGTGTACACGGAGCCACGGTCGCGCGCCATCCACCCGAGCAGCGGACCGACGGTGGCGTCGGCCTCGACAGTCATCGTCACGAACGGCACCGTCCGGCCGATCGCAAGCAGCGCGAGGCGCGCCGTGGCGTCCGGAATGCCCGTGGCGTCGACGACGACGTCGATCCCGGGCGCGCCGACGAGCCACTCCGCGTTGGCGGTCACCACGGTCCGGGCCTCGGCAAGGAGGCGATGGGCTTCCGCCTCGGAGGTCACCGCGTCGCTCCGGACCTCCGCGCGCGCCGCGGCGGCCGCCGCCCGCTCCACGATCACGTCACACACCGCGGCCAGACGGAACCCGGGGAGATGTGCCAATTGGTCGGCCAGCCCGCTGCCCATCTGGCCCGCGCCAACGACGGCGGCCTTGATCGGTCGCCCTTCCAGTTCTCGTTTCCGCAGCGCGCTTCGGATCATCATGAACATATGTTCAGTCAGGAAAGGATGTGCATCCGGAGCTTCGAGCACGAGACGGCAACTCCTCCCAATGCCGACCCCGCCCGGGATGCGGGCGGGCGCCGGATCAAGAACGGACCCGCCCGGGCGCGTTCGACGGCTGTGGGTCCGGGATGAACGGCGAGCGGCGGTACGCCCAAGGATCGATGGGGTCCGCATCGCGGCGGTTCCGACGCGCGACGAAGATCATCCCGTCATCCGCATCCGATGCGGCGACTCGCACCGCACACGTGGCGGGTGCGCCGGATCTTGCGCCCTGCACTCCACGGCGTGGGCAGTCGGCCGAGACTCGTGCGAGACAGGACCTCCGATCGAACGTCTCCAGCAGTAGAGGAAACAATGAGAAGGCGCGCCCCCTCGCCGCGCCGCCCCGTCCCGACGCGTGGACGGTGCGACCGCGCCCGTGGGCATGGCGCGGCGTCTCTGCGCAACCGGCGTCTCGACTGGCCGCCCGACGGTGCCGCGATCGAGAGAACGGAGACGCTCGAAAGGAGTCCCGTCCGCGAGATGCCTGCACGTCCGAATCGATGGGTCCGAATCGCCAGTGCCGCGACTGTGGCCGTGGTCGTCCTGATGGTCTGGCTGGCCGCCGGCAGCATCCGCCCAACGCCGGACACCGCGATCGCCTACAGCAGGTTCCTTGATCTGGTCCGCGCCGGCAAGATCGCGAGCGTTGTGCTGCAGGGCGACGTGGTCACAGGGCGGGTGGTGCACGGGGCCCCGTTCCACACCTATCTGCCGACCGGCGACACCTCCGCCCTCGCGATGCTCGAGGCGAAAGACGCCACGATCACCGTCACCCCACCGGCCCGGCCGAGCGCGTTCGCGTGGCTGATGGCGCTGCTGGGGGTGTGTCTCTTGTTCGGCATGGCGTGGTGGACCGCGCACCAGCGGTCGACCGGCGGGCCGGAGATCCTGTCGTTCGGGAAGAGCCGCGCGCGGCGCCACACCGAGGCGGAGACGCGGGTCACGTTCGACGATGTCGCGGGCGTGGAAGAGGCGAAAGAGGAACTGGCAGAGATCGCTGAGTTCCTCCGAAGCCCGACGAAGTTTCAGGAATTGGGCGCCAAGATTCCACGGGGCATCCTGCTCGTCGGCCCCCCGGGCAGCGGGAAAACACTGCTCGCGAAGGCCATCGCTGGTGAAGCGAAGGCGCCGTTTCTCTCGATCTCGGGCAGCGAGTTTGTCGAGATGTTCGTCGGCGTCGGGGCGAGCCGCATCCGGCACCTCTTCGGCCAGGCGAAAAAACTGTCGCCCTGCTTGGTGTTCATCGACGAAATCGATGCCGCCGGGCGCCGGCGGGGAGCGGGCCTGGGGGCTGGCCACGACGAGCGCGAGCAGACCCTCAACCAGCTGCTCGTCGAGATGGATGGGTTCGATCCGAACTCCGGGATCATCGTCATCGCCGCGACCAACCGGCCTGACATCTTGGATCCGGCGCTGCTCCGGCCGGGCCGGTTCGATCGCCGCATCGTGGTCGACCACCCGGACTCACGGGGCCGCCGGGCCATTCTGGACGTGCACGCGCGTGGGAAACCGATCGCCCTGGAAGTGAATCTCGACCAGGTCGCGCAGCGCACGCCGGGATTCAGCGGCGCGGAACTGGCGAACACGGTCAACGAGGCGGCGCTGCTCGCGGTCCGCCGCGGCAAAAATCGGATCAGCCGGGCAGAGTTCGACGAGGCGATCGAGCGGGTGATCGGCGGGCCCCTACGGAAGAGCCGGATTTTGAGTCCCCACGAGCGCAGGCTGACGGCGTTCCACGAAGGCGGGCACGCGCTGCTCGCGAAGCTGCTGCCGGAGGCCAACCCGCCCTATCGCGTCACGATCTTGCCACGCGGGATGGCGCTCGGCGCCGTGATGCTGCTGCCACAGGAAGAAAAGCATACGCGCACGCGCGATGAGATCCTCTCGAATATCACGGCCATGCTGGGAGGACGCGTCGCGGAAGAAGTGACATTCGGCGAGATCACCACGGGGGCGGCCAGCGATTTCCAGCAGGCGACCGACCTCGCCCGAAGGATGGTGACCGAGTTCGGGATGTCGGAACGCCTGGGTCCCCTCGCCCTCGGAACACGACAGGGCTCGGCGTTCTTGGGCCGCGCCTCCGGTGAGAGCCGGAACTACTCCGAGGAGATCGCCTACGAGATCGACAGCGAGGTCCGACGCATCATCGATGAGTGCTACCGTCGGGCCCGGCAGGTGCTGACCCAGCACCGCACGGTGCTCGAGCGCATCGCCGCGGCACTCCTGGCCCGCGAAGCGCTTGATGGCGAGGAATTGGACGACCTCGTGCGCGGCGTGTCGAACGCCGCGTCAGCGTGACGCGGGCAAAGACAGACTCGGCCGCGCGATTCTAGTCCGACGGCCCGCCCGGCCCCTCGTGCTCCGCGCTCGCCGTGGGTCGGTGTGTTCCTACGTCCCCGCGCTGCGCACGGGTTGCACACGCCGCGTCGGCGCAATGCCGACGGGCACCCGCACGCCGCTTCGAAGAAGATTCCCGGGCGTCAGCTGACCGGTTCGAGGATCACGACGGGAATGCGCCGCTTGCCTGCCTTAACCTCGTATTCGGCGAACTGCGGCATCACCTTCTTCTGGTTGTCCCAGATCGTCTCTCGCTCCGCGCCCGTCGCAGTCCTGGCCACCACCTGGCACGTGTCGCCGCCCACTTCGATGGTGGTGCGAGGATTGGCCACCAAGTTCAGGTACCACTCGGGGTCCGTCGGCGCCCCCGCCTTGCTCGCAAAGACGGCCCACTTGCCGCCGACAGGTTGATACACGAGCGGACTGACGCGCTCGGTTCCGCTCTTGCGACCCCGATGGTGGACGAGCACCATCGGAGCCCCCGGGAACGGCCCCCCGACCTTACCGACGTTGGCTCGAAACTCTTCGATGACCTTCCGATTGAACTCGTCCCTGTCGGGTGCCATGCCG
>Ga0116217_10006446_pt1 | contig 10186 bp, 14 predicted proteins | sample Sb_taG_6_FD_89697 | JGI IMG/M metagenome (GOLD analysis project Ga0116217, IMG submission 89697) | Peat soil microbial communities from Weissenstadt, Germany - Sb_50d_4_PS metaG | ecosystem: Environmental > Terrestrial > Soil > Wetlands > Peat | place: Germany: Weissenstadt | collected 2010-09-21 | reverse complement strand
TCGCTTCGCGATCGACGGTGAGGTGGTCGCGTTCGACGGGTCGCAGACGAGCTTCGCCAAGCTCGCACAGCGGGGCCAGCACTACGTCCCGGTCTTCTACTACGTGTTCGACATCCTGTGGCTCGAAGGTCACGACGTGCGCAAGCTCCCGCTGCGAACGCGCAAGCGGCTGCTCCGCGACGCGCTCGAATTCCACGGCAACGTGCGCTGGACGCAGCACCGCAACCGCGACGGCGAGAAGTTCTTCGTCGAGGCCTGTCGCAAGCGCTGGGAGGGGCTGATCGCCAAGCGCGCGGACAGCGCTTACGTCACGACCCGCTCGCGCGACTGGCTCAAGTTCAAGTGCGAGCACGGTCAGGAGCTGGTGATCGGCGGCTTCACCGAGCCGCGCGGCTCGCGGGTCGAGTTCGGCGCGCTGCTGCTCGGCTACTACCGCGACGGGCGGCTCGAGTACGCCGGCAAGGTCGGGACCGGCTTCGACACCGAGCTTCTCCACTCGCTCGGCGCGCAACTCCGCGAGCTCAAGCGCGACGACGCGCCGTTCTCCGACCCGAGCGCGATCAAGGAACGCAACGTGACCTGGGTCGAGCCCAAGCTCGTCGCGGAGATCGGCTTCACCGAGTGGACCCGCGACGGGCGGCTTCGCCACCCACGCTTCCTGGGCTTGCGTGACGACAAGGCGGCGTCCGAGGTGGTGCGCGAGGGGTGACCACCGAGCTCAAGATCGGCCGCCGCGAGGTCCGGATCACGCACGAGGACCGAGTCGTGTTCCCGGCGCCCGGCCTGACGAAGCTCGACCTCGCCCGCCATTACGAGCGCGTCGCGCCGCGGATGCTGCCCTACGTCCGCGGCCGCCCGCTCGCGCTCCAGGCGTTTCCCGACGGGATCGAGGGCGACGGCTACTTCATGAAGGCTGTCCCCCGGTACTTCCCCTCATGGATCAAGCGCGCGACCGTGGGCAAGAAGGGCGGCACGATCACCCACGTCCTCGCGGACGACGCCGCGACGCTCGTGTATCTCAGCGGCCAGAACGTGGTGACGATGCACACCTGGCTGTCGCGCGCCGACAAGCCTCACCAGCCCGACCGGGTGACGATTGACTTCGACCCGTCCGGCGGCGGCTTCGCCGAGGTCCGCGCGGCGGCTCGGGCGGCCGGGGACCGGCTGCGCGACCTCGGGCTCGTCCCGTTCGCGATGACGACGGGCTCGCGCGGCGTGCACGTGGTCTGCCCGCTCCGGCGCGGTCCTGACTTCTCCGAGGTCCACGCGTTCGCCCGCGCGCTCGCCGAGCAGATGGTCGCCGACGATCCCGATCACCTTACGCTCGAGTGGCACAAGGCCGAACGCGGCAAACGCATCTATCTCGACGTGAACCGAATCGCCTACGCCCAGCACGCGGTCGCGCCCTACTCGATCCGGCCCCGCGAGAAGGCGCCGGTGGCGGTGCCGCTCCACTGGGACGAGCTGTCGGACGAGACGCTACGCCCCGACCGCTGGACGGTCGCGAACGTCGGCGAACGGCTCGACGCCCCCGACCCGTGGAGCGGCATGAGCCGGCGCGCGCGCTCGCTCCCGAAGAAGATCTGAGCCCTACGCGGCCCGCCGGCGATAGCGCCGCCGGCGGCTGCCCGTGACCTGCCAAGGACCGGGCGTGAAATCGAGCGCGAGGTTCACAACCCACACGATCAGCGTCGCGGCCACCAGGGTCCAGAAGCCGGTGATGTAGAAGCCACTCACGATCCACTTGGTGATCACGAGCATCAGCATCGACACGAAGAACCAGGCGATTCCGAGGGTGAGGACGGCGAGTGGAAGCGTGATCAGCCGAAGCAGGGGCTTCAGCACGGTGTTCAACACCCCGAACACAGCCGCGGCCAGCAGCAGCGCCCCCGCTCCCGAAGACGTGACCCCGGTGAGCAGCACCGTGACGACCAGGAGCACTAGCGCGTTGGTGAGCCAGGAGATTCCGAGGCGCACGATCAGCGGCGAATCCCGGGGCTCGGGCCTCGCCTGGTGTCGGGTCGAGCTCACCCCACCAGCGTACTGGGTGGTCGTCAGTAACTGAAAACGGTGGCACCGTCGCCGATCCACTCCCACAGCGGGGTGGCGCCGCCGATCTCGGCCGACTCGATCAGGTTGTCCTGGCTCAGCTTGCGCGAGTTGAAGCAGATCGGGCAGACCAGCATCCGCCCGCCGGCCGCGGCGTACTGCTCGGCCAGCGTCGGCAGCGCCGGACAGCCGTCACAGGCGACCCCCTCGGCGAACCCGGTGAGTGCCAGACGGACCGCCTCCTTGGTCAGGAACATCGTGACCGGCCGGCCCGACCCAGCCGCGGCGCCGCCTACGAGGAACGCGACCGTGACGCGCTCGGGATCCTCGAGCCCCGTGGCGAGGTTGATCACAACCTTCGATTGTGTGCTCATGACTCTCCTATAGTTAGGTTGCCTGCCGAACAGCCCCGCCAGACGAACACGCCCGCGGCAAGCATCTCGGATTCAGGGCCGCCGCGCCACCTGCGACGGACTGGTCGTCAGCCGAGCGTCAGCTCCCCGTGGGCGTAGTCGAGCCCGATCGCGCCGAAGTGCGAGAGCACGTCTGACCCGAGCAGACCGAACGCCTTGCCACCGGCGCCGGCGATCACGGAACTGGTGGCGACGATCGATGGAAGCGCCTGTCCGCCGATGCTCCAGCGCGAGAGCCGCACCTTGCTGGCGGTCTCCGAGCAGCCGACGCCCGTGACCTTGATCGGCTTCCCGACTCGCTTCAGATGGAGCGCGCGGGCGAGCGCGACGTCGACGAGCGTCTTCGAAGAGCCGGTGTCGATCAGGAAGGGAAACGCACGGCCGTGGACGACGACGCGCGCGAGCGCGAGCGTCTCACCGTCCTTCGCCTTGAGGATCACGATCGGGATCGTCGCCTGGGCCTGATGGGCACCACCACCGACGGACGCGAACCCCCACCCGGTGAAGGCGACCAGGAGAAACGAACCAACCAGGCCTGCGACAAGAATGAGACGGCGCACCCTTCCTCCCTTCGTTGCGTGAGCGTCGAGCGTAGTCCCTGATAGACGCGCCGCACGCGGCGGTCCTGCCCGCGTGCGGCGATTCGCTCGGAGAGATGCGTCACATTGAGCCGTCGAGCGGGGCGCCCGCCCTTCAGCTCACGGATTCGCGCTGGTGGCCGAGGACCCGCTTCCTCCTTGCGGCGGATTGCCGCTCGTCGCCTGCTCGACTTGGGCGCGGGTGATCCCGCCGCCCGACGCCGGAACGCACGCGAGCGCGGCCGTTTTGACGCTAGGCGCGGTCAGGTCAATCCCCGCGGCCTGGACCATTTGGAGGGTCAGCTGGCCCTGGCTCGTCGGATCCGGGAAACCGCGTACGCCACGGCTGCGCAGACAGCGTGCGAACGCGAGCAGGTCCTGCTCGTGGACGAGCTGGTCGTGCGCCTGCTGAGCGAGCTCCGATTTCGAGGGCTGGGGCAAGATGCCACCGCACGCGGTCTGCGCCGCCTTGAACTGGGGCGAGCTGCCGACGGTTGCCGGCACCACGATGGCCACTTTCGTGCCGCCACCCGACGTCGACACCTGGGGGTTGGGAAAGTTCGACACGCCGTGGTCGCGCATGCAGGCGGCATACCTGTACCCGGCCGCGGCGATGTCCTTGGGTGGGCCGCTACTCGCAGAGTTCGTCGTGGTGGTGGACGAGCCGCCCCCACAGCCGGTCAACAGAGCGACGCCTGCGACCGCCGCGGCCGCCGGAATGGTGCGCCGGATGGATTGCATGATTACGGGCCTCCTGTGACCGGATGACGCATGTCGCGACTGTTGTAGAAGGTCGGTGGTGACAACACCGTCACGGCGGCTGTGACCTCGTTGTCACCTGGATCGGGCATCCTCTGTCCGAGCCCAAGGGAGACAACATGCGGGTTCTGGTTGCTGAAGATCACGGGCGGCTCGCCACCGCCATCGCGGAGGGCCTCCGCCGAGAGGGCATGGCCGTCGACATCGCGTTCGACGGCGCCGACGCGCTCAGGCATGTGGCGGTCCACCGCTACGACGTGGTCGTGCTCGACCGCGACCTCCCCCAGGTACACGGCGACGAGGTGTGCCGGCGCATGCGCGAGGAACGAAGCAACACGCGTGTGCTGATGCTGACCGCGGCGAGCACGATCCGCGACCGGGTCGAGGGCCTTGGCATCGGCGCGGACGACTACCTGACGAAGCCGTTCGACTTCGACGAGCTCGTCGCGCGGGTCAGGGCACTGGCGCGGCGCTCGACCCCGGCGCTCCCGCCCATGCTCGCTCACGGCGACCTGACGCTCGATCCAGCGCGGCGGACGGCGGTGCGGGGCGAGATTCCGCTTGCGCTCAGCCCGAAGGAGTTCGCGGTGCTCGAATACCTGCTCGGTGCGGAGGGACGCGTCGTGTCCGCCGAGGAGCTGCTCGAGGGCGTGTGGGACGAGGACGCGAACCCGTTCACGAACACCGTCAAGACGACGATCGGTCGGCTACGAGCGAAGCTGGGCGAGCCGCCGCTGATCGAGACCGTCCGCGAGGGCGGCTACCGGATCTGACCCCCCGTGCGACCGTCGCTGCGCTCGCTCGCGCCGTCCGCGTGGGTCCGACCGACTCGGACGGCGCGCATGCGCCTGACGCTGTTCTACACCGGACTGTTCCTGTTGCTCGGTACGCTGCTCATCGCGATCGTCTATGTGTTCGCGTCGCGCGGGGGCGCGATCAGTGTCGCCGTGCCCGCCCCCGTCGTACGTCGCGCGCTGAAGTTGCCGGGCGGGATCGTCGTTACCGTGCCGTCCGGCCCGGCGCAGAACATCCTCACCGCGCAGCACAACGCCGACCTCGACCGCCTGCTGACGATCTCGTGGGTCGTGCTCCTGGTGACGACTGCCGGCGCCGCCGTGCTCGGATGGTTCGCCGCCGGCCGGGTGCTGCGGCCGGTACGCGAGATCACAGCGACCGCACGCACGATCTCGGCGGGAAACCTGCACGAGCGCCTCGCTCGGCCGGGCCCCAACGACGAGTTCAAGCAACTCGGGGACACGCTCGACGACCTGCTCGGCCGGCTCGAGGCCTCGTTCGACGCGCAACGGCGGTTCGTTGCCAACGCGTCGCACGAGCTCCGGACACCGATCACGCTCGAGCGGACGCTGCTCCAGGTGGCGCTCGCCGATCCAAACGCGTCTGCGCAGACACTGCGGGCGACGTGCGAGGAACTGCTCACCTCGCAGGTCGACCAGGAGCGATTGCTCGAGGCACTGCTCACGCTCGCCAGCAGCGAACGCGGCCTCGAGCGACGCGAGCCCGTCGACCTGCCGGCGCTAGTCGACTCCGTCCTGCGGCAGCTGACCCCCAAGCTCGACCGACGCGGCCTTTCCCCCCAGACCACGCTCGGCCCCGCGACGGCGATGGGCGATTCGGGGCTGATCGGGCGCCTGATCGCGAACCTGATCGACAACGCGATCGACCACAACGTCGACCGGGGGCAGGTGGACATCCGCACCCAAACGCTCGACGGGCACGCCGTCCTTACGATCGGCAACACCGGACCGCTGATCCCAGCGGGAGAGACCGAGCGGCTGTTCGAGCCGTTTCAGCGGCTGCACGGCGCCCGGACTGCCAACGACGGCCACCATGGGCTCGGGCTGTCGATCGTCCGCGCGATCGCGGTCGCGCACAACGCCGAGGTGACCGCGACGCCGCGCCCGGGCGGTGGACTCGTCGTGACCGTCCGGTTCGCGGCTCCGTTACCGAGCTAGGAGTTCGATCGTCGTCCCGACCGCGCTCGGCGTGAGGACGTGCCCGGTGTTCGGTAGCACGGCGAGCTCCCCTTGCTGGAGCGCCCGGTACGCGGCGACCCCCTCCTCGACGGTGCAGAAATCGTCGCGGTCCCCGACCAGGATCAGCGTCGGCGCGGTGATCGCGCCGAGGTCCTCGAACGTGTAACCGGGCGACTCGGTGGTGCGCCGGAACGCGAGGCGCAGATACTCCCGCCAGTATCCCTCCCCCTGCCCGGAGTCCTGGTCGGTCTTCATCAGCTCGAACAGTGGTCGCATCGTGTCCGACTGCTCCAAGAACCGCGCGGCCGCTTCTGGCAGGTCCGGCTCGAGCAGCCGAGCGTGTCCGGCGGCGCGATCACGCGGAAGTGCTCGGCGAGCGTCTCCATGTGCGAGTGGTAGGAGGCAGGCACGCCGGCCCAGATCGGGTTCGTCGAGACGAGGCCGCCGTGAAGCAGCACGAGCGGGTCCCCCGCGCCCATCTCGACGTAATGGATCTCGATCCCATTGGCCCGGACGCGGCGCTCCACACGACGGACCTGATGCTCTGTGACGCTCACTGGTTCCTCCGAGTCGTCGGTTTGGTGTGTGCGTGCACCGTAGGCCCGGCGCACGCGACCCGCATGGGGCATTCGCCTCATCTTTTCCGGCGGGCGAGCCACGGGTCGGTAGGGTCGGCAGGTGGTTGACCAAACAGATCGCGCGCATGTGCGCCTGGCGGAGCTCGTGGCGGCGCTGTCGCTCGGGATCGACCTCGGGTTCGGCCAACCGATGGAGCACGTGCTTCGCCAGTGCCTGATCTCGCTGCGTGTGGCCGAGCTGATCGGCCTCGGCGAGCAGGAACGAGCGGTTGTTCACTACACGGCCCTGCTGGTCAACGTCGGCTGCCGTTCCGACGCCCACGAGCAGGCGAAGTGGTTCGGCGACGCCATCGCGCTGAAGTCCGGCAAGTACGACCACGAGATCCGCAGGGTCGGTTCGATGCGGACGCGGTCGACGCGGTGCTCGGCGCCGCCGGCCATCGCGTCGCGCGCCGCCGCGACGGTCCCGCCGGGCTCACCCAGCGCGAGATCGAGGTGCTCAGGCTGCTCGCTCGCGGCCTCACCAACAAGCAAATCGCAACCGACCTGACGATCTCGTCGAAGACCGTGTCGAACCACGTCGAGCACATCTACGCCAAGATCGACGCGTCGACGCGGGCACGCGCCGGCCTGTTCGCGATGCAGCACGGCCTACTCCCCGAGGAGCAGTTCGCCACGTCGATCCCGGTCGAGAAGATGAGTCAAACGCCTCATGCGATACCGCCCCCGGCGATCTACGGTCACCCGCGCTGGCAATCGACCGCCGACGCCAAGGAGGAATCTCGATGAGTGTGTGGGGCCACATATTCGCCGCGCTGTACGACCGGAGGACGCGCTCGACCGAGAAGGCGGGACTCGGCGCCCATCGCAAGGCCCTGATCGGGACCGCCACCGGCGACGTGCTCGAGATCGGCGGCGGCACGGGCGCGAACCTGCCGTTCTACGGCGACGGCGTGCGCACGCTGACGATCACCGAGCCCGAGAAGCCGATGATCCGCCGGCTCGAGCGGCGCATCCGAGAACTGGCGCCGCAGGCCAAGTTCCTCCGCGCGCCGGCCGAGGACCTGCCGTTCCAGGACGAGAGCTTCGACGTCGCGGTCTCGACGCTGGTCCTATGCACGGTCGACGACCAGCCGCGCGCACTGCGCGAGCTCCGCCGGGTCCTGCGCCCGGGCGGCCGGCTGCTGTTCATCGAGCACGTGCGCTCCGAGGATCCGAAGCTCGCGCGCGTACAGGACCGGATGCAGCCGCTGCACGTCCGGGTCGCGCACGGCTGCCATTGCAACCGCTCGACGCTCGAGAACATCCGCGCGGCCGGGTTCGATGTGGCGCAGGTCGACCGCGACACGTTGAAGCACTCGCCCCGCGTCGTCCGCCCGCTGGTCGTCGGGATCGCGGGGCCGGCATGCTGAGCCCGATCGACGAGCGGCTTTGTCAGGAGTCGCGCTGGGACTTCAGCGATCTGAGCGCGCTGTACATCAACTGCACGCTCAAACGCTCGCCGGAGGTCTCGAACACCCAGGGCCTGGCCGACCGCTCGATCGCGATCCTGAAGCGAAACGGCGTGTCGGTCGAGGTGATCCGAGCCGTCGATCGCGAGATCGCCACCGGCGTCCATCCGGACATGACCGAGCACGGCTGGGAGCGCGACGAGTGGCCGGCGATCTTCGAGAAGGTGCTGGCCGCCGACATCCTCGTGCTGCTGTCACCGATCTGGCTCGGCGAGAAGTCTTCGGTCTGCACAAGGGTGATCGAGCGACTGTACGGGAACAGCCACCTGCTGAACGAGGCCGGCCAATACGCGTACTACGGCCGGGTCGCGGGCTGCATCATCACCGGCAACGAGGACGGGGCCAAGCACTGCGCGATGAACATCCTGTACTCGCTGCAGCACCTCGGGTACGCGATCCCGCCGCAGGCGGACTCCGGGTGGCTCGGCGAGGCAGGCCCAGGGCCGAGCTATCTCGATGCGGGCTCAGGCGGGCCCGAGAACGACTTCACCAACCGAAACACAACGTTCCTCACCTGGAACCTGCTGCACCTGGCCAGGATGATCAAGGATGCCGGCGGCATCCCCGCCCACGGCAACCAGCGCACGCTGTGGGATGCCGGCTGCCGGGTCGACTACGACAACCCGGAGCACCGAGCCTGAGCATGCGCATCGAGCAGACGTTTCAAGTCGCGAGTCCGCCGGAGGAGGTGTTCGACTACCTGACGAACCCGTCGAACGCGCGGGCAGACGTCGAAGACGCGGGTCGAGGTGCTCACGGACGGCCCGCCCCGGCAGGGATATCGCGTTCGCGAGTGGACCAAGCCGCCCGGGGGCAAGGAGTTCGAGCAGGTCGTCGAGTTCACCGATTTCGAGCGTCCGCACCACGTCCACACGCACATCGTCGAAGGGCCGCAGCCGATCGACGGCACCTGGACATTCACGCCCGCGGGCGGCGGGACGCGCGTGGACTTCGTCGCGGAGGGCGCGCTGCGCGGCTTCATGCGATTCGCCGAGCCGGTCGTCAAGCGCGTGATCGCCCGCCAGTTCGCGCAGTATCACGAGAACCTCCGCCGGAACGTCGAGGCCGGGCCGTCAGCGCACGCCGCCGGCTAGAGGTGTTTGACGCCGAACGCAGGCACCCCAAGGGGAGGGCGGTGGCGCCGGATCGCCGCTCGGCGACCTGCATAACACGGCAACGGCGCTGTTTCCGCCGGACCGCGTCGAGTCACGCACGCCCCACATGCATCCTGCGGCACGGTCTCCCGGTAGCGCCCCGATTGTCGTGTTCTGCAGGTCAGCGCCGCTAGGTGGTCGCGACCCGCGACCCGGCGGCGCGGAACGTCGTCGTCAGCGCCGGCCCGCCGACGAGCGTCTGGTAGACGACGCAGTAGCGCTCGGTCAGCTTCTTTAGCGTCGCGAGCTGCTCTTCGTCGGCGTCGGTGTCGAGCTCGAACGAAAGACGGATCGCCTTGAATCCGACGGGCGCGTCGCGGTCGACGCCGAGCGTCCCGCGGAAGTCGAGATCGCCCTCTGCGCGAACGCGTCCCGCCGGCACCGAGATCCCGAGCGACGTTGACACCGCTCGTAGCGTCACGCCCGCGCACGCGACGAGCGCCTCGAGCAGCATGTCGCCCGAGCACAGCAGCGACCCGTCGCCACCGGTCGCGGGATGCAGGCCGGCCTCGGCGATCGCCCTGGCGGTGTTCACCGAGCAGGCCACGCCTTCCCCGAGCTCGCCGGTCGCGGACAGGGTGACGAGCGCGGCCTCGGGCTCGGCCCTGTAGCGGTCCTTCAGGGGCGCCTGCAGCGCCCGGAGCTGATCGCCGTCCATGGACACGATCTTATGACGGGACGTCCTCAGACGTTCGAGCCCGGGGTCTGCGGAACCGTCGGGTTGGGCGGGGCCGGTGTCGGCACCGCCGGCGTGCCGTTGTCGCCAGGGTCGTCAGGCGCGCGGATCCACTCGACGATGTGCCCGCCCGTGATCACGAAGTTCGTGCGCGCGGTCTGGCCCGCACCGGTGCCACAGGTGCTGCCTCCCGGACCCGGGCGCCCGGTCAGCCGGAACAGCGCGTTGACATAGCGGCCCCGCTGGTCGGTCGACAGCAGCAGGGCGCCGCAGGGCAGCGACTCGTTGGCCTGTTCGGCCTCGGCGACCGTCCCGATCGTGATCAGGACCGCTCCGCCGCTCGCGTCCGTACCGTTGATCATCACGCTCGGGAGCGCGAAGAATCGGGCCGCCCCGCGGACGTCGCCGCGGCGCAGCGCGTCCGACCAGGCTCGGATCACGGCCACCGCCGCGGGGCGAGGCGCGATCCCGGTC
>Ga0116217_10006445_pt1 | contig 10186 bp, 11 predicted proteins | sample Sb_taG_6_FD_89697 | JGI IMG/M metagenome (GOLD analysis project Ga0116217, IMG submission 89697) | Peat soil microbial communities from Weissenstadt, Germany - Sb_50d_4_PS metaG | ecosystem: Environmental > Terrestrial > Soil > Wetlands > Peat | place: Germany: Weissenstadt | collected 2010-09-21 | reverse complement strand
TCGCTCAGCACGAATACGCGGTCTGCCCCTTCGACGATCTCCTCGAGCTCGGAGGAGATCATCAACACGCCCAGACCCTGATCCGCGAGCTCGCGGATGAGCGCTTGGATCTCGGCCTTGGCGCCGACGTCGATGCCGCGCGTCGGCTCGTCGAGGATCAGGAGCTTCGGATCGGTGCAGAGCCACCGCGCCAGCAGGACCTTCTGCTGATTGCCCCCGGAAAGCTCGCGAATCTTCTGTTCGGCGCTCGAAGCCTTGATGGCGAGACGCTTCATAAAGCGATCGACGATTTCGCGCTGGCGCGCTTCGTCGACGATTCCCAATTTGGTCAGGCGAGGCAGGATGCCGAGCGTCATGTTTTCGCGCACCGACATGTCGGGAACGATCCCGTCCGCCTTGCGGTCCTCGCTGCAATAGCCGACGCCGAGCGCGATCGCCTCGGCTGGCTCGCGCGGCGAGACCTCCCGACCGCCCAATCGGATCGTCCCGGCCTCAGGCGGATCGGCGCCAAAAATAGCGCGCGCGACTTCAGTTCGACCGGAGCCGAGGAGACCCGCAAGGCCGACGATCTGGCGCTCGCGCACCTCGACACGGGCATTGCGCACTTTTCGCCCGATCCGAAGCCCTTCGGCCTCGACCATCGCCTTTCCCGGTTCTGCCGCGGTCGCGGAAAAGCCGGTCGAATGCGCACGGACCGTCTCGAGGTCGCGCCCGAGCATCGCCGCGATGAGATGAAGCTTATCGACGTCGCCCATGCGGCTCGTCATCACCGTGCGGCCGTCGCGCATCACCGTGATCCGGTCGGAGACTTGATAGAGTTCGTCGAGCCGATGGGTGATGAAGATGACCGCCACGCCCTCGGCGCGCAGGCGACGCATCACGTCGAACAGCACCGCGACCTCGCGTTCGTCGAGCGAGGAGGTCGGCTCGTCCATGATGACGAGCCGCGCCTTGAACGAGACGGCGCGGGCGATGGCCACCATCTGCTGGATCGCGGTTGAGAATTCCATCAGCGGCCGTCGCACGTCGATTTCGACCGCGAAGCGCCGCAGCAAATCTGCCGCTTCCCCGTTCATGCGGCGCCAGTCGAGCAGGCCGTAACGGCGGTGCTCGCGGCCGAGAAAGATGTTCTCGGCCACCGAGCGGAAGGGAACGAGGTTGATTTCCTGGTAGATGGCGCTGACGCCGCCGCGCTGCGCTTCCTGGGGCGAGACGAAATCGATCGGCTGGCCGCCAAGGGCAATGGACCCGCCATCTTTCCGATAAGCGCCGGTCAGCACCTTGATCATTGTCGACTTGCCGGCGCCGTTCTGGCCGACGAGCGCCATGATCTCCCCGGCCTCGACCTCAAGCGATGCGGAGGACAGCGCCTGCACTCCCTGGAACCGCTTGTCGATATCGCGCATGACGAGGAGCGGAGCGGTCGACGGCATCGGTGCTTTCGGCTTTGACTTGGCGCAGCGCGCGGTTCAAGCCGCGCCCCCCCGCCCGTGAGGTAAGCAGGCGGGAGAGGTTTCGGCAAGTGCGGAAGTCCGACTTTGCGACGTCAGAACGCCGACGCCAACATCTCCTTGGCGTTGCTGGCGTCGAAGAAGCGGTCGGGATTGACGATGATCGGCGGAATCTTCTCGCCGTTGGCGTATTTGTACATGATGTCGAACGACGCCGGACCGAAGCGCGGATTGCATTCGCAGGTCGCGCCCAACTTGCCGTCGATGATCGCCTGCACCGCGTCCTTTTCGCCGTCGATCGAGACGACGAGGATGTCCTTGTTGGGAACCTTGCCCGCCGCTTCGATCGCTGTGATCGCGCCGAGCGCCATTTCGTCGTTGTGGGCGTAGACGATCGTCGTGTCCGGATGCGCCTGCAGGAGAGTCTCGGCGACCTGCCGTCCCTTGTCGCGGTTGAAGTCGCCGGACTGGCTGGCGAGGATGACCATGTCCGGGGCCTTGGCCTTGATCGTCTCGTCGAAGCCCTTCTTGCGGTCATTGGCGGGCGAGGCGCCAACGGACCCTTCGAGCTCGATGATCTTGCCCTTGCCCCCGGTCTTGGCGATCGTCCACTCTGCGACCCGCTGACCTTCCTGGACGAAATTCGAGCCGATGAAGGCGAGATAATCCTGGCCTCTCTTGGCGAGCGATTGATCGACGTCGCGGTCGACCAGCAGCACCGGGATGCCGGCCTTCTTGGCGTTCAGGACCGCCGGAACGAGCGGCTTATCCTCTCGCGGGGGCAGGAAGATGAAGTCGACGCCCTGGGCGATCATGCTGTTGACGTCGGCGACCTGCTTGGCCGCCGAATCCGCCGCGTCGGTATAGACGAGCTGGCAGCCGCGCTTCTTGGCCTCGTCCTGCATGCTCGCGGTCTCCGCCAGCCGCCAGGGATTGTTGCTTACGATTTGCGCGAAGCCGACCTTGTAAGTGTCCTTTTTCTTCAGCGGCGGCACTTGGCCGAAGGCGGGAACGATCGTCAGCCCGGCGACGGCGCCGACCGAACCAATGAGCGCTTGACGGCGATTGATGAGCATCCTGGTTTCCTCCTCTTGCAGACCGCGCTGCCTCGCGCGTCTTGACGGCTTCCAGACCGTTTATGTGTCAGCGCCACGGCGGCCTTAGGCCGCGCACTAGTGGGCTTGAACCTCGACCCAGCCCCATGATAATAACGCGCTAAAGAATGTCAATGGGGCGCGGTTGACTGACCGGGTTCGTTGAAAATATTCGTTGAAGGTCAGTCGTTTACTGGGATAATAATATTCGCAACCCACACCGAGGGCGGAATGCGGGAGGATGAGGGCGCGCACAGCGGCGCAGGCCCGCCCGAGGCGGCGCAAAAACGCGCGCGCGGCCGGTGTTCGACGCCGGCGCGCCGGCCGACGATGATCGACGTCGCCAACGAAGCGCGCGTTTCCCAGACTACAGTTTCCCTGGTTCTTAACCATGCCGACGGCGCGCGCCTTTCGGCCGAAACGCGTGAGCGCGTGATGAAGGCGGCGGCCAGGCTCGGGTATCAGCCGATGCGACGCGGCGGCGCGCCCGGGTCCGCGGCGGCGGCGTCGATCGGCTTCATTTGCGATGAGATCTCCACCGATCCATGGACCGCCATCGGTCTCGACGGCGCGCGCGAAAAGGCCTGGGAGCGCGGGCTCACGGTCATGGTCATGGCGACGCGCGGCGACGCCGAGATGGAAAGCGCGGCGCTCGCCCAATTGACCGCCCAGCCGCTCCTGGGCCTCGTCTATGCCACCATCAACACGCGTCTGATCGACGCGCCGGCGGCGTTGTCCCGACTGCCGACGGTGCTATTGAACTGCCACGCGGCCAACGGCGCGCTGCCCTCGGTCGTGCCGGGCGAGGTGGCCGGCGGCCACGCGGCGACCGACGTCCTCATCCGCGCCGGACACCGGCGCATCGGCTACATCAACGGCGAAGCGAGCATGGAGGCGTCGCGTCATCGCCTGCGCGGCTATCGCCAGGCGCTCGCCACCGCCGATCTGCCGTTCGATCCGGACCTCGTGCGCGAGGGCAATTGGCAGCCGCTTTCGGGCTACGAGGCGACGCGCGAATTGATGCGCCTCGTCCGCCCCCCGAGCGCGATCTTTTGCGCCAACGACCTGATGGCTGTCGGATGCTATGAGGCGCTGCACGAACTCGGATTGAGAATTCCCGACGATGTCGCGGTTATGGGTTACGACGATCGCGAGATCGCCCAGCACCTGCACCCTCCGCTGACCACCGTCCTTCTGCCCCACTTCGAGATGGGCGCGATCGCCGCCGAAATTCTGCTCGACGCCGCCTCCGGCTCGACGAGCCGACCGCGGCAGGTCAAGGTGGAGTGCCCGATCGTCAGGCGCGGGTCGGTGTGACGGAGACTGAGCAGAGGAGGGCGAACATGACCGAGAGCCTTGCCGAATTGGCGAATGGCGCATTGAGCGATCTTGGCGGGGTATTCGCCGCGATGCCCGAAGACGCGCTCGACGGGCTCATCGAGGCCATTGTCGCAGCCAAGCGCATCGTCGTCTTCGGGCTTGGGCGCGAGGGTCTGCAGATGCGCGGCTTCGCCATGCGGCTCTTCCACATGGGCCGCGACGTCGCCGTCTGGGGCGACGTGACGACGCCGGCGCTCGGCCGTGGCGATCTCTTGATCGCGTCCGCCGGGCCCGGCGACCTTCCCACTGCGCGCACGCTCGTCGACGTTGCGCGCAAAGCGGGGGCGATGACCGCTCTCGTCACCGCCCAGCCCAGGGGCGAACTCGCCAAGCACGTCGACGTCGTGACCGTGATCCCCGCCCAGACGATGGCCGACGATCGCGGCGCCTCGCTCTCGGTTCTGCCGATGGGCTCGCTGTTCGAGACCGCGCAGATGATCGCCTTCGAGCTCGCGATCCTGAAACTCCGCCCTCGCTTCCACGAAACGCCGGAGACGATGCGCGCCCGGCACACCAATCTGGAGTGAGGAGTGTCACCACGGCGTAGGGCGATGGGTCTGGACGCTCAGCCGCGATGTGCGGAAACGCCGCCGCGATCTTCGCCTTCTGCTCCTGGGGTGCGCCAAGCGCGTCTAGGAGCAATTTAGCCTGATTGTGGCTGGACTCGTGGCTGCCGTGGTCGAGCGGCGCGGCAAGGACCGCCGCTTGATGATGTCGCCAAAGGGCAGACACCCTCGGATGAGAGGCGAGACGAACGAGAGGAATGCGCCAGAAAGCGGTCCTCGGCTGAACGCGTAGGTTGCGCCAACCGCGGACGTCCGCCGAGCACTATCGCCGTCGCCTCAGGTTCAACCTCTTGGCCCGCTCTCCTTTGGACGAGCCCGGTTTCAATTCCGGCGTGAGAAAGCCGCGCAACGCAGCGACCAACTTTGCTCGCGACGCAATACTTGTTGCAATCCCAGGCAGATGATGGATGCTGCGCATCGCAGTCGCTGAGCCTGAGGACGAACTGCCGCAAGTCGTTCGGGGTTCGCCGTGTCGCTCTGTCGTCAAAACGATGGGTCCATCGATGCCGCAATCGACGACGCCGTCCAATTACGAGGACCTAATTCGCACGATTCATGAGCGTTACGACGACATGAGCAAGTCGTATCAGAGGATAGCGGTTTACCTGACCCAGAATCCGAATGACGTTGCGGTGCTGTCGGTGGGCGCCATCGCAGAGCGGTGCGGGGTGCATGCGTCGAATGTCGTCCGGTTTGCACAGGCTCTCGGCTACGACGGCTTCAAGACGCTCCAGAGCCTATTCCAGAGGCGTCTATCCACCGCCGCGCCGGGATTCGAAGCGCGATCAGGGCGCTCGAACGCGAACTCGGCGCCCGGAAGGACCGCACCGAACGTGGTTTCCTTCATGACTTCCGCGACATCGCCTCGCTGCAAAATCTGCTCGTTGAGATCTCCGACCCGGATCTCAAGAAAGCAGTGAGCTTGCTCGAAAAGGCAGAAGTCATTTACCTGATCGGGCAACTCCGCTCTTCGCCAGTCGCCGACTTACTGCGGTATATCCTAACCATGCTCGGCAAGCGCTGTGTGCTGCTCGATCCCAGCGGAGGCCTGGCTATGCACATGGCGAGAGCGATCCGCAAGACAGATTTATTGATCGCCATTTCGTTCCGGTTCTACGCAACCGAAGTCGTCAATATCGTTGATAAAGCGGCCAAGCGGAAGGTTCCCGTCATCGCGATTTCGGACAGCACGCTTTCGCCGGTCGCGAAGGCGGCAACCGTTTTGTTTGCGGTCCCCGAACACGAATATACTTTCTCGCGATCGCTGGCGGCGCCGATGTGTCTAGCGCAGGCGCTGACGGTCGCCTTGGCCGCACGGCTCCAGGGGAATTCTGCGGATCCCCGGATACCGACGGTCACCGAACAATGAGCGGGTTTCAGAGTCGGCGCGCGAGGCCGCGGCGAAGGACGAGCGAGTGCACGCCGGCCCTGAGTTTCAGCGAACCTCCTTCCAGGCGCCCTCGCAGCTCGAAGCGTGGATCGTTTCGACCAGCGTCTGGATGCGCAGGCCCGAGCGGAAATTGAACGGCTCCGGCCGGCGCCCCGCGACGGCGTCAAGAAAGCCGGCGACCTCGATCGCCTTCAAGTCGTTGAAGCTGAGTTGATGCCGAGCAGGAATTCTGCGGTCGCCAGCGCGTGGCTGCCGATGTCGGCGAGCGCGCCACCGCCGGCGGGATTATGTCGGAAGGTGAAAGGTCCACCGGCGTTCGCCATGTAGTCCTCGGCATGTACGCCGCGGTATCCCCGGATTTCGTCCAGCTCGCCGGATGCTATCATTTCGCGCGCGAGGCCGAGCATTGGGTTGCAGAGGTAATTGAAACCGACCTGCGTCCTCACGCCGGCCGCCTCGGCGGCCTCGGCCATCTCGCGAGCGTCGGCGGCAAGAGGCGCCAAAGGCTTTTCGCAATAGACGTGCTTGCCCGCGGCGATCGCCGCCAGCGCCATTTCTTTATGTAGCGCGTTCGGCGCGGTGATGTTGACGACGTCGATGTCGTGATCGGCGACCAGCGAGCGCCAGTCCGGCGTCGCCCGCACGAAGCCGAGGGCGGCGGCGGCTTTCGCGGCGGCCTCGTCGTTGATATCTGCGATCGTACGCAGTTCCGGCTCGAAGGGGAGGTCGAAGACCCGCGCAGCCGTGGAATAGCCGAAAGCATGCGCCTTGCCGATGAAGCCGCTGCCGATGAGGCCGATGCGGAGCTTTGGTTTGGTCATGTCAGAAGTCCCCGTTCACGATCAGATCGGCGTCGAGGCGACCCGCAAAGAAGTCGATTACGTTCTGAACGGAAGACACCGCCATCCGCTCTGCCGCTTGCTGCGTTAGGCCGGCGATATGAGGGGTGAGCACAACCTGGTCGAATGCAAGGAGCGAGTGACCCTTCGCGGGCGGCTCGTCGCCGAATACGTCGAGGCCTGCGGCCCCGACGCGCCCGTCGCCTAACGCCAAAGCCAACGCGGCCTCGTCCACGATCCCGCCGCGGGCGGTGTTGATCACAATCGCGCCCGGCTTGAGACACGCGAACTCATCTGCGCTGAGGATTGGCCGGCCGGACTTCGGCACGTGCACCGAAACGACGTCGGCCCAGGCGAGCCCATCCGCCAGCGAAGCAGCGGGCGAAACTGTCCCCTCAGGCGCGAGCGCAAGCTTCAGCGCTGTAGTCCTGCGGGGCAGGCAGGCCGCCTCTTGGGCGTGCCGCGATACGGGCGGCGTGCGCCGATACGCCCACAGCCAGAACGGCGATTCGGATCATCGACTTCCTCCCCGGTCAAGTTTACAATTTTTGTTGCATATTGTCCCGAGTTGTCAATGTACGATGCAATCGAAGATGCTTGGCGCAATTCGCCGAGGGAGGAAACCGCATGACTGGCTCGACAATCCGCCTCACCATGGCCCAAGCCGTGGCCCGCTGGCTGACGCAGCAGTTCACTGAGATCGAAGGCGTTCGCGTCCCTCTCTTCGCAGGGGTATTCGCCATCTTTGGGCATGGCAACGTGACCTGCCGTCCGAGGCGCTGCAGGCGATCCAGGACCGTCTACCGACTTGGCGCGGACAGAACGAACAGTCGATGGCGCTCGCAGCCGTTGGCTTCGCCAAAGCCAAGCGCCGTCGGCAAATCATGATCGCGACGTCGTCGATCGGCCCCGGCGCCCTCAATATGGCGACGGCGGCGGGAACGGCGCATGCCAATCGTCTTCCCGTGCTCCTCCTTTCCGGCGACACTTTCACCAACCGGCTGCCGGACCCAGTGCTCCAGCAGGTCGAACACTTCGGCGACCCGACTGTCACCGTGAACGACGCCTTCAAGGCGGTTACGCGCTACTGGGATCGCATCACCCGTCCGGCGCAGATCATTTCGTCGCTGCCGCAAGCGACAGCCGCGATGCTCGCGCAGGGCGTCGAGCGTCGATGCAGCGGGCGGCGCGAACAAGGCCGATCCCGCATCCGCGGTCTTGAGCCCGGGATCGCTTCGGCCGCCTTTCCGAGCGCCGCAATCGCTGTGGAGCGGAAGGTCGTGAGCTTGCCACCGGTGACGGTGATGAGACCGTTCTCATTCAGGATGAGGCTGTCGCGTTTCTCCTTCGACGGATCGACATTCGAACCGGATGCGACCACCGGGCGCGCGCCGGACCAGGTCGAGACGACGTCCGCTCCGCCGAGCCCGAGGCTCGGAAACTCCGAGCGCGCCGCCCGCAGGATGTAGTCGAGCTCGGCGCGCGCGATCCCCGGCTCGCGATCGAGGTCGTCGCGGTGATCGACGTCGGTGGTGCCGACGAGCGTCGACCCCTCCCAGGGGATCGCGAACATAGGGCGGCGGTCATCCGGGTGGAAGAAGGCGATCGCCTGCGCGAGCGGCAGACGCCAGGCGTCGAACAGCAGATGGCTGCCCCGCAGCGGCCGCAACTTCGGCGTCCCGCCGATCGGACCGCGCAGGCGGTCGCCCCGCGCGATCGCTTCGCTGACGGCCGACTTCAGGGCGCGCTACCGTTCGAGGTTCGCCTCGAAATCCGGGGCGACGCGAAAGACGAGGTCGAATAGACGCTCGACCCTTGCGGATAGACCTGGGAGAGATGGGTCTGCGCGTGGCATCGCTCGCCGAAGCGCGCGAGCGCGGCGCGGCCAGCCTCTTCGATGGCGCGGGTCACGGCGTCCGCGCGCGTCCAGTCGACCGCGGTCTCCATCGTGTCGACGGCGTAGCCCGCCGACCAAAGCGCGTTGCGCAGATAGGCGCTTCGGAAGCGGTTGGCGCGCCATTTCGCGCCGATGAGCCCGCCGGTGGAGACGGCGCGGCGCCGGCGCAGCAAAGCCGTCGCCCGCGCGCGCTGAGCGTCGGTCTCGGCCCCGCCGCCCGTGTAGCCGATGAGCAGAAGGACTTTGCCTTCGCCGCATCCGCGCCATGCGAGATGGCGTTCGAGCGCTGCGACCGCCCGGCCACCGCCCGCGAGCCGCAGCGTCGCCTCCGTCTCGGCCGGGTTGGCGAGCCTCGCCATCGACAGTCCGATCCTTGCCTGAACGAGTTCCCGTGTCGCGGCCTGGCCTGCCTCCCACCCCGGCAGGAAATATCCGATGAACGTCTCACGCTCCGGCGTCCGCGAGACGCGGACCGTAGCACGGGTGATGATGCCGATCCGGCCCTCGGATCCCAGTACCCATTCCCGCAAGTCGGGGCCTGCGGCCGACGCGGGAAACGCTGGCAGGTCGAGCGCGCCGGTCGGCGTTTCAATCCTTCCCCCGGCGAACAGCGCCTCGATGTGCCCGTATCGCGCCCTATCCAGCCGCGCTGCCGGGAAAGTTCATCGCCGAGGTCCAGATCTTTCGCGGTTTCTGGATGGTGAGCTGGTTCAAGCAGCAGTTCGGCCACCCGAAATCGCGGCCGCGCTCAGCGAAGGCGTGGCGCCCGAAGCGCTTTTCGATCGGCTCGTGCAACAGGCTCCGCCCGGCAGCGACGGCCTGATGCTGCAGCCCTACTGGACCCCGGGTATCCGGACGCCGGGCCCGGAGGCGCGCGGCGCGGTGATCAACTTCACCGACGCGCACACACGCGCCCATCTGTTTCGCGCCATTCTCGAGGGGCTCGCGTATGCGCTTCGAGAAGGCTCTGAGCACATTCAGGCCAGGACCGGCGTTCCGGTGACGAGCCCCCCGCGTCTCCGGCGGGGGCTCGCAGTCGGACGCGGCGATGCAGGTGACCGCGGACATCTTCAACCGGCCGACCTCCCGGCCGCATACGTTCGAGACGTCGGGGCTGGGGGCTGCCATCTCCGGCGCAGTAGGTCTTCGCCTCCATCGCGATTTTTCAACCGCGGTCGCCGAGATGACGCGCCTCGGCGCGACGTTCGAGCCCAATCCGTCTGACGCCGAGCTCTATGAACGGCTCTACACCCGCGTCTACAAGCGTATGCATCGAAGGCTCGCGCCCCTCTACGAAGAACTTCACAGAACGCTCCACCGAGCGCCGTGAAGCCTTGGACTGCGGTCGCGTCCGAACTGCCGGCGGAGCGCTTCGGGAGCGATCCGCTGCGAAGCGCTCTCTGGCGGGAATGTCGCGTATGGGCGATGTTTCGCGGTTGATGGCGCTCTACGAAGGGCGGTAGTCCGGAGTTAAGCCGGCATAGTTTCTCTCGGAACGCGCATCGAGGACTTGATTTGCACGGGGGGCCGATGTCGTCATGAGTTTGTCCGGATTGTGGGACTTCGGTG